>ERZ1645187.4540-NODE-4540-length-11147-cov-7.261179_pt1 | contig 11147 bp, 4 predicted proteins | sample MGYA00575352_ERZ1645187 | MGnify/ENA primary metagenome ERZ1645187 (study PRJEB40837, sample SAMN11349314) | freshwater sediment metagenome | isolation source: river sediment | host: Sediment | place: India: Wazaribad , New Delhi | collected 2017-02-21 ... | reverse complement strand
GGTGGGCGAGGAGGCCGGCCTCGCGCGCCGCATCCCGCTCGGGCGAGAGCCGGCCGGCGGAGGGCGCGGCGGCGCGCGAGGGCGCGAGCGGCGGGGCCGGCAACCGCTCATCCGGCGCGGCGCGGCCGATCCATTCCGGCAGGGCGGCGGGCGGGCGGCGCCCGGTCCGTTCCAGCCCCGGCACGGGCGCAGTCAGCGGGGTCGAGCGGACGCGCATCACCTCGCCGTCGCCCAGCAGATCGGGCACCGGCACAGCCGCGCCGGCCAGCCCGGCGGTGGTCATGCCATACCAGCTTTCGGGGCTGATCTTCGCCGGATCGCCCCAGCCCGCGAGGTAAAGCCGGTCGCGCGCGCGGGTCATCGCCACATAGGCGAGCCGGCGGTATTCCTCCATGCCCAGCGCGCGACGCTCGGCGCGCAGCGCATCCAGCACCCCGGGCCGGGCCTTCCTGCCGCCCGCGCCCCAGAGCAGCACCGCCTCCGGTCCGCCGCGCAGCGGCTGGCGGACCAGCGCGCTCTCCTTGGCGACATTGGGCAGGCGTGTCGCATCCGGCAGATAGACAATCCGCGCCTCCAGCCCCTTGGCGCCGTGCACCGTCATCACGCGGATGGTGTTGCCGGCGTGGTCCTGATCGCGCTTGAGCGAACCGGTGAGGCTGGCAAACGCTTCCACCTCGGTCTGCAACGAGGGGGGGAAGCGCCCCTCGCGGCTGCGGACGGAGGCAAGGAACATCGCCAGCCCATCCGCCGCATCCGGGCCGAGGCGGGCGAGCAGCGCCCGGCGCCCGCCCATCGGCGACAGCAGCGTGGAGAAAAAGCCGTGCGGCGTCGTGCTGCCGGCCAGCGCGATCCATTGCTCGATGGTGGCGCGCGCCGCCCGGTGACGCGGATCGGGCGAGGCGCCGAGCGCGGCGTAGAGCGAGCCCGTCCGCCCCGGGGCAAGGCACAGGAGATCGTCATCGCTCAGGCCGATGAACGGCGATTTCAGGCTTTCGGCCAGCGTCAGGTCATCCTCGGGCAGCAGCGCTGTGCGGGCCGCAGCGATGCAATCAAGCACCGCCTGCTCCTCGGTCAGGCGCATCCTGTCCGCCCCCGCCACGGGCAGTCCGGCCTGCTTGAGGGCCCGGATCACCGCCTCGAAGAACGGATCGCGCCGCTGGAGCAGGATCATGATATCGCCGGGGCGGACGGGGGCGCCGTCGTCGTCGAACCGATCCTGCGCGATCAGACGGGCGACATGCCGGGCCACCCGGCGGGCGAGCAGCACCTGCGCCGACTGGCGGCCGGGGCTGTCCACCTCCTCCCACGGATCGCGCGCCGCAGCCCGCACCTGCTCGACCGGCGGCCAGTATTCGACAAACCCCGCCGCGCCCAGCCGCGCGCTGGTGTGCACGGTCGGTTCCGGCTCGGCCGAGAGGCCGCGATAGCGCTCCGGCACCGAAAACACCCGGTCCACCGCATCGAGCACATCGCCCACCGTGCGGAAGGAGAGCTGCAGCTTCCGGCCGTGGAAGAGGCGGCCCGCCCCTGTCACCTGCCCCTCGTAATGCATCCGTTCGCCGGCGAAGGCCTCGGGCCGCGCGCCCTGGAACGAATAGATCGACTGCTTCTCGTCCCCCACCGCAAAGACTGTGCGGCGGACAGCCCGCGCCCCGGCGCCGGCGAAGAACTCCGCCGTCAGGTCGCGCAGGATGCGCCACATCTGGGGCGTTGTGTCCTGCGCCTCGTCGACCAGCACATGGTCGATGCCGCCGTCGAGCTTTTCCAGCACCCAGGCCGCGCCGGGATCGCTGACCAGCCGCTCGGTCAGGGCGATCATGTCGTCGAAATCCACCAGCGCGCGGGCGCGCTTGGCGGCGGTCACGCGCGCCAGCACATCGGCGCCGAAGGTGACCAGCGCATCGGAGGCCGCCAGCGCATCGAGCGCGTTGAGGGTGTCGAGCCCTTCCAGCACCCGCGCGCCGAGATCGGCCAGCGCCTCGGCAAGGCCGGGATCGGCGGCGGCAACCGCCTTGGTCACCAGCCGGGCGCGCACCGTGCCCGTGCCGGTGATCAGCCCCTCGCCCAGCGCAGCCAGCGCCTGCCGGGCGGTCTTCGCTTCCGCAGCCTGCCGCAGGGCCTCGGCTGTCTCCCGGTCGGTCTTGGCCGCCTCGGGGTGGGCGGCCATCGCCCTGGCCCGCTCCCTCCACTGCGCGGCGTCGAACAGCCGCGCGACCAGACGATCGAGATGGTGCTCATCCGCCCCCGGCGGCAGGCCGAGCGCCCGGGCGAGATTCGCGCGGCGGGCATCGGGCGCCTCGTCAACACAATCGAGCCGGCGCAGGGCGGGCAGCGCCTCGGCCAGCAGCTTTTCCAGCCCGTCTTCCGCCACTTCCGCCGCGAGATGGGCAAAAGCCCGGCCCAGAGCGCCCTCCGGCGCGGCCAGCGCCGCGCGGATCGTCGCCCGGCGGGCGGCACGCAGCATCTCCGCCTGCGCCAGATCATCCATCGCCGTGAAGCGGAAGGGTACGTTGGCCTCGATCGGAAACAGGTGCAGCAGCCGCTCGGCGAAGGCATGGATGGTCTGGATCTTCAGCCCGCCCGGCGTTTCCACCGCGCGGGCGAACAATTGCCGGGCCAGCGCCAGCCGCGCCGCCGGGGCCGGCCCGCCGGTGAGCGCCGCCACCTTGTCCGCCAGCGCCGCATCGTCGAGCCGCACCCAGCCGGCCAGCGTATCGAACACGCGGTTCTGCATCTCGGCGGCGGCGGCCTTGGTGTAGGTGAGGCAGAGGATGCGCGCCGGGGCCGCCCCTTCCAGCAACAGGCGGATGACGCGGCTGGTCAGGATGGTCGTCTTGCCCGAGCCGGCATTGGCCGAGAGGAACACCGAGGCCGCGGGGTCGACGGCGGCAAAGCGGGCCTCCCGCTCCTGCGGCGGCAGCGCGAAGACGGGGGCGGTCGTCGTCATTCCTCGTCCTCCGTCTCGCCGCCCAGTGTCCATTCCAGCACACGGGCAAGGCCATCGTAATCGGAGGCATAGGTCTTGCGTTCCGGCATCCGCCGGGCGGTGAAGCCGCGCGCGCCGGCCAGATATTCCTCAAGGTGCAGCGTCAGCCGGGCAAACTGCTCCTCGACAATCTCCTCCAGCGGGCGGTCCTTGCTGGTGATCCACTTTTCCGCCCCCGCGCCGCGCGCCTTGCCCACCTCAACATAGGCAAGTGCAAGCCGATCCGGCGCAGCATGGCCGAGCCCGGCGAACGCGCCGCGCGCGGCCAGCGCTGCCGTCAGCGGCAGTTGCGGCGCCTTGCCGGAGAGCACCTGCGTGCCGCTCGGCGCCGTGCCGGTCTTGAAATCGATGATCGCGAGCGTTCCGTCCGGCATCTGCTCGATCCGGTCGGCCCGCGTCGACAACACGAGAGGATGCCCGCCGGCCAGCGCCAGCGTTTCCCGGCCCGGCTGCTCGACCAGGATCTGCGCCCCCGCCGCCCGGCGCCGGCCATCCCAGCCGACAAACCACGGCACGAAGGCGATGAACCGCTGCCACCAGAAGGCGGCGATCTCCGGCGCCTCGGCCCGGATGGCGGCAAAGGCCTCGGTGCCGATCGCCGTCAGCAGTGCCGCGCCTTCGCCGCTGGCGGCCTCGCCCGCCTGCCGGGCATAATCGGCCAGCGCCTGATGGATCACCGTACCCCGGTCGCGCGCGTCGATCTCCTGATCGAGCGGTTCCAGAGGATCGAGCCCCAGCACATGGCGGGCAAACAGCACATAGGGATCGCGGTAGAGCGTCTCGATCTCGGTCAGCGCGAGGCGGGGCGGCATCAGGGCGGGGGGAATGCGCGGCTCCGGCCGGGCTGCGGGTGTCACCCGCGCGGGGGCATCGAGCGCGCGTGCCCAATCGAGATAGCACGCGCCGCGCTCCGCCATCGCGTCCCACGCCTTTTCTCCCGCCAGCGCCTCGAACCGGCGCAGGAAGCGCGAGGCAATCATCGGCTGGCCCTCGGTCTTCCCCGCGCGGGTCAGCACCACATCGCCACCGCCGATCAGCATCAGGAAATCATGCGCCGTCTGGCCGATCCGCCGCTCCGGCGGTTGCAGGCCCAGTGCGATGCGCATCGGCCGGTTGAGAAACGGATCGGACCGGGCATCGGGCGGCCAGACGCCTTCATTGAGCCCGCCGAGGACAATCCGGTCCGCCGAGAGCAGACGCGCTTCCAGCAAGCCCCAGATGCCGATGCGCGGATGCCCCTCGCCCGGCTGCCGCAGGATGATCTCGCCCGCCATCTGGCCGAAGATGCCGGCGTAATCATCAAGCCCGACTGCCGGCCCCTCCTCCGCGCCCAGCGCCAGTGCGTCATAAAGCCCGCCCAGCAGGCGGCCGGCCACCGTCTCGGGCCAGCCCGGCGCGGCCTCCGCCCCCGTCAGCAGCCCCTGCACCAGCGCCTGATGGGCCGCCGCTGCCTGCCGCAAGGTCGGCGTGCCGGCCAGCAGCGCCCGGAACGGCGCAAACACCGCCGCAACACGGCGGACATGGGCCAGCGCGGCGGTCAATTGCTCCGCCGTCAGCCGGCGCTGCGGCACGGGATCGCGATGGGACGGGGGAGCATGCAACGCCTGTTCCAGCAGCCCGATCAACCGGTCCGGGTCCGCCCCCGCCGGCTTGCCGCGCAGCCCGGCGATCTCGATGGTGGCGAGAAGACCGGCCCGCTCCTCTTCCGCCGCGCCGATGAGGGCAAGCGGATGGCGCAGCAGGGCCAGCAGATCCGCCGCCCCCGCCTCCTCACGCATCGCTTCCAGCGCCAGCCGGGCGAGCACGGCCAGCGGCGCATCGGCCAGCGGCAGGCCCGCCGAATCGTTGACCATGACGCCCCAGCGCGCCAGCTCCACCTGAACCCGCCGGCTCAGCGCAGGATCGGCCGTGACCAGCGCCGCCGTCCGCTCCGGCGTCTCCAGTACCTCCCGCAAGGCGAGCGCAATTGCCAGCGCTTCTTCCTGCTCATCCTCTGCCGCGATGAGCGTGAACCCGTCGAAGGCGCCGGGCGCCAGCGACGGCGCCTGCTGCCAGCGCGCGGTCGTCTCGGCGGGGCGGAAGAGTTCCGAGGCCAGAACCTCGCGCGCATCCACCGCCCCGGCCGCCGGCAGGCGCAGCACATCGGCCCGGGTGATGCCGATGCGCTCCAGCGTCCGCTTGAGCTGGGTCTGGGGATGGGCATAGCGGGTGGCAAGGTCCGCCCGCTCGTCGGCGATGAACGACCAGCTCTCCTCATCCAGCGTCAGATCGAGCCCGGGCAGCACGACCGCGCCGAGCGGCAGCCGCGCCACCGCCGCCATCAGATCGGCCGTCGCCGCCACCGAGCCGGTGGACCCCGCGATAATGACCGGTGCCGCCGAACATCGCGCCGACCATTGGCGAGTCAGCAGGCGACTCTGCTGCTTCTGCCGCTCTGCGGCGTCGAGGACGCCGAGTTCATCGAGCAGTTCGGGCCAATGGGTGGCGGCAATGGCGAGAAACTGCTGCGTCAGTGTCCAGTAGCGGTCATGACGGCTGGGGTCATAGGATGCGGGCAGCGCCCCGGCCAGACGGGCCAGCGGCACATCCTCGATCGTCACCTCGTCGATCAGCCGGGCGAGTTCACCGGCCAGTGCAAAGGCATCGGACCGGCTCTTGCCAACGTAGAAGGCCTCCCGCTCCCCTGCCGCGCTCCGGGGGGCGGATATCGCCTCGCGCCAGGCATCTACCAGCGAAAACAGACGTAAACGACGGTCAAGCGGGGCAATTGCCGGCTTCAGGACAACGCTTTCCTCCGCGTCGAGAATGCCGGGCGCGATCTCCTCCAGCGCCTCGTCATCACCCAGCGGCAGGATGCGCGGCAGCAGCAAGGTTGCGCCGCCGGCGGCATCGGCAAAGGCACGCGTCAGCGCATCCGCCGCGCGCCGGGTGGGGACGAAAATCCGCGCCGCCGCCTGCTGGGGGGCGGTCAGCGGCGCGCTTCCGGTCACCGTGCCGGACAGAAAACCATCAATAAAACAAGGGATAAACGACTGACCGGGGGGAACCGTGAACACCCGGGGCAGAGGCCGGGCACCGGCTCCGCTCACAGTTTGCTCCCGGCGATCGCCTCTTCCGCCTCACGCACCGCCTGCGGCGTGCCGACATGCATGAAAACCCCGTCCAGTCGCAGCCCATGGAGCCGCCCCGCCGCCGCAGCCGCCCGGAACAGATCGACAAGCGAGAATACCTCCGGCCGGCCGGCGAACAGATGCGGCTGGAGAACGGCAACGCCGCAATAGGCAAACGGGGCCACCTCGCCGGGTTTGGGCCAGCGCAGCCGGCCATCCTGCTCCAGCGCGAAATCACCGCGATTGTCCCATCCGACCGTCGTCGTCGTCGGTGCCACCAGCAGCAGGATGTCCATCACGGCAGGATCGAACGCACGGGCCATGCGCCGGAGGTTGGACACCGGACCATCCATCCAGATCGTATCGGCATTGAGGCAGAAGAACGGCCCGTCGCCCAGCATCGGGAGCGCCTTGCCGACACCGCCGCCGGAATTGAGTATCTTTTCCCGCTCATCCGAAATGACGATCGCGGGGCCAGCGCGCCGGATCACATGGGCGGCCAGCATGTCGGCAAAATAATGCGCGTTGACAACGGCTTGAGCAACGCCGGCCTGTTCAAGTCGATCCAGATTGTAATCAATCAGCGCCTTGCCGGACACCTCGACCAGCGGCTTGGGGCGGGTATCGGTCAGCGGCCGCATGCGCGTGCCAAGACCTGCTGCGAGAACCATCGCCCTGGTGATCTCCACGCCGGCACTCATCGTCCGATCCATCTCCTTGAAAACATTCGACCGCCCGCGCCTACGGGCACTCGACGACAGAACAATGACGTCAGGCGATCGGCTCGACCGGGCCTGTGAACAGTGCCGGAATATGCGCGCGATACCAGCCATCCAGCGCGGAAAGCGCCGGATGGGCCAGACAGCGCCGGACATTCCGCTCGATGCGCGGCAGGTGCTTCAGATACTGCGGCTTGCCGTCACGATGGTTGAGGCGCGCGAAAATCCCGAGAATCTTGGTGGCGCGCTGGGCGCCCATGACGGCGTAGCCGGCGGCGAAACCGGCGGTATCGAAGGCAGGATCGGCCGCGCGGCGCAGGCGGACATAATGGCCGAGCAGCTTGAGTTCGAGCGCATCGGGCACATCGAGACGGGCATCCTGACACAGCGAGACGACGTCGTAGGCCGGCGGCCCAAGGACGCAATCCTGGAAATCAAGCAGGCCAATGCGCTCGATCCCCTCGCGCTCCGGCAGCCAGAGCAGGTTGGGCGAATGAAAATCGCGCAAGGTCCAGGTGAGCGGGGCGTTGAGCAGCGGCGTCAGCAGATCGGCCCAGATCTCGGCAAAGGCCACCCGTGCGCTCATCGACAGGGCATGCTGGCCGGTGTGCGGCAGGTACCAATCGAGCAGCAGCTCGGTTTCCATCAACAGCGCTTCGAGATCGTAGCGGGGGATGGCGTGATCCTCGCCCTCGGCCACAGGCAGCGTGGCAGGCAGGGCCATCACATGCAGGGCAGCCAGCACATCGATCGAGGCGAGATAACGCTCCTCGACCGGGCGGCCGTTCTCGGCCGCGCCGTCGCGCCCGAGGTCTTCCAGCACAAGAAGCCCGGCCTTCAGATCGGCACCGTAGATGACCGGCGCGCTGAAGCCGCGCGCGCCGAGGCCGCGCGCCAGCGCGACGAACGGCCGGACATCCTCGGCCAGCTTGGCAATCTGGCTGTAAGGTTTGCCACCGCGCACCGGCGGGCCGTCCGGTCGGCGCGGCGCGAGCATCAGGACGGCGCTTGAATCGGCGCGGACCAGCCGCTCGTAAGCGCGCGTCGAGGCATCGCCCTGCAAATGCTCGCGGCGCGCGCCCTGCCAGCCCGACCGGCGCAGCACCTCGCGGATGGCGCGGGCCATGCCCACCCGCGCGGCCAACTGACCATGTCCGGTGATGGTGATCCGCCTCTGATCACTGCCCAGACCGGCAAGCGCAAGGGAGACATCGAGCCGATCAGGCGAGAGCGAGGCCCCAGCCCGCTCGGCCCATTCGACCAGCACGACCGCCGTCTCGTCGATCTCGTTCCAGCCGAGCGTATCGAGTTCCTGCGGGTCGGCGATGCGGTAGAGATCGGCATGGACAATGGGAAAGGCGAGACCGTCGTAGGTCTGGATCAGCGTGAAGGTCGGGCTCGGCACATCGAGCGCGGGATCATCGCACAAGGCGCGGATGAGCGCCCGGGCGAAGCTGGTCTTGCCCGCGCCGAGGCCGCCGCCCAGCGTCACCAGATCACCCGGACGGAGAATGGCCGCAATCTCGCGGGCCAGCGCCTCTGTGCCCGAGAGATGATCGACATCGATGATCCAGTGCTCCGGCACCGGCGAGGGGGCAGCATGCAGGTCCGGCGGTGCCATGGCTCAGCCCGCCGCCTTCTGCTCGCCGCCCGAGGTCGCCGGCAGGGAGCAGACCACCTGGCGCAGACCATCGTTGCGCGATTCCACCGTCAGGCTGCCGTGGTGCAACTCGACCAGCGAACGGACAATCGACAGGCGCATGCTCTGGCCGCGCTCCAGCCGGCGGGAGGCATCCTTGTCCGGGCCGAGGCCGCCGCCATCGGCCATCCGGCCGCGATCGACCACACGCAGGACGATCCTGTCCTGCATCCTGTCCGCCTGAAGCAGCACAGTGTCGCCGGGGGCGGAGCAGGCCACGGCATTGGCAATGAGATTGAACAGGATCTGCCGCACGCGGCGCTCATCCCCCAGCACGAAGCCGATATTCGTGGCCATCATCAGGCGCAGGTTCACCCCGGCGCCGCCCAGCCTGTCCTTGAGCCCGGCGGAGGCTTCCTCAATCGAGGTGAGCAGGTTGATCTGTCCGATCTTGAGGTCGAGCCGCGAGGAATCGATGCTGGCAAGATCGAGAATGTCGTTGATCAGCGCCAGCACCGAATCGGTGGCGCGCATCAGGTCGTTGGCATAGCCGCGCTGGCGATCATTGAGCGGGCCGGCCGTGCCGGTGGCCAGCAATTGCGCGATGCCGACCACCGAGGTCAGCGGCATCCTGAGTTCGAACGAGACGTTGTGGATGAACTCGGACTTGAAGCGCGAGGCAGCCTCGAGCGCCTGATTGCGCTCGGACAGCATGCGCGCAGCCGTCACCGTCGACGTGACATCCTCCACCGTGAGCAGCGAGGCGCCCTCCGGCAGCGGCGTCAGCAGCAGTTGCAGCACCTTGCCGGCCGCCTTGCGCACCTCGAACGAGCGGATGACCCGTTCCTCGGGCAGGCCGCAGACGAGCGCGCGGATCTGCGCCCAGACCGGCTGGACATCCGGCGGGCAGCGCCGGGCCACGTCATCGATATGCGGGGTGTCAGCCAGTTGATCGGCCGCGATGTCCCACAGGGTCGCGAAGGCCGGGTTACGCAATTGCAGCCGGCCGTTGGAGCCGAACACCGCCACGCCCTCGGCCAGCGCATCGAGCGTTTCGCCCTGCATCGAGGCCAGGCGATTGTAGTTCTGGGCCAGATGCATCTGCTCGGTGATGTCATCGAACAGATAGGTGACGCCGCCGACCGACGAGGGGCTGGTCACTACCCTGAGCGAGCGGCCGTTGGGCAGCAGCCAGATATCCTCCAGCGTCTCGTTGGAATGGAAACTCTGCTGCAGGCCCTGCTTCCACGCACGGAAATCGGATTGCTCGGGCAGTTTGCCATCGGCCCGCAGCCGGTCGAGCATCTGCATGTCGGTAGGGTGGCTGGCGAGGAAATTGGGATCAAGCTGCCAGAGCGTGTTGAACGCACGGTTGAAGAAGGTCAGCCGCTGGTCGCGATCGAACAACGCCACCGCCGTCGGCAATTGATCGAGCGTGCGGACATGAGCGGCGGATTGATGCTCGAAATCGCGGCGGGCAATCTCCAGATCGGTCACATCGAGCGCAATGCCGCCGCTGATGCCGCCCGGCGTCGTCACGTCAAACACATCCATCGCCCGGCGGGCGCCGGCAACAACCACCTGCGTCTTGCCGCGGAACGCCTTGTTGTCCGTCCGCGCCCGGTCGATCGCCTCCCGCGTCTGGCTTTCAAGCAGCTGCAGCCGGCGGGTCGCGACATCCTCCGCATCGCGCCCCTCGACCGCCCGGACATAGGCGTTGTTCACCCAGCGGAAGCCGCCATCGCGCCCGCGCAGCCAGATCGGCTGGGGAATATTGTCGAGCAGGGCTTTCAGCGCATCGATCATGCCGGAAATCTGCATGGCGCGCTCGGTGGCACGGACCACCTCCAGCCGCTCGCCCGTCACCGCGCGCAGCCGCATCGCCACGCGCCCGGAGACAGGCTGGCCATCAGCCTCGATCAGCGCGCCCGAGCGCGCCGTGACCTGCAGCTTGAACCCCTTGCCGGAGCCGCGCAATTGCTCGACCGCACCGGAGAGCTTCTGCACCTGATCAGGCGGCAGCCAGGTCTCGAAAGCCAGAACCCGGGCGGAGGTCATGCCCTCGCCCAGAATGGTGGCATCGCCCTCCAGCTCCGGCGCGCCGCCCGGCCCATCCCAACTGACGAAAAACTGCGGCTCAGCCCCCATGAACAGGGTCGCCCGCTCCACCTTCATCTGAAGATCGCTGATGGTGGCGCGCTGGCTCTCGAACTGCTCGTTCCACAGCCGGCGGGCGCGGACATGCAGGATGGCGATCGTGACCGCGAAGATCGCGAGCCCGATCAGGATCAGGCCGATGGGGCCGTTGGCATCGAGATGCACCTTGCCGAGCGGCTCGGCAATCGACGAGGTTTCAAGACGGAGGCCCGGCTCATCGGAGGCCAGTGCGAGGCCACAGGCCAACAGGCTCGCCAGCAGCGCCGCCCCGGCATGCCACCGCCCGCCTGCCCGCAGGGGCTTGCGATCTCTTGCTGCCTGTGGTTGCGGCCCGTTGGCCATCGGCCCCTTCCCCATGCGAAAGCGTCATCCGGGCGCGGAGGCCCCCGAATCACCCTCACTGTAATCGCGCGACGACTCCGGCAGGAAGTGGTTAAGAAATAAAAAACGCGCGCCCCTCGCCGGGACGCGCGCTTTGGACGCAAGATCGATCGCGAGGGCGATCAGTAGCGGTAATGATCCGGCTTGTAGGGGCC
>ERZ1645187.4539-NODE-4539-length-11149-cov-30.217144_pt1 | contig 11149 bp, 12 predicted proteins | sample MGYA00575352_ERZ1645187 | MGnify/ENA primary metagenome ERZ1645187 (study PRJEB40837, sample SAMN11349314) | freshwater sediment metagenome | isolation source: river sediment | host: Sediment | place: India: Wazaribad , New Delhi | collected 2017-02-21 ... | reverse complement strand
GGCCCGCCTGCGTACCGCCTCCGACGATCATAGCCACGAGGATCGAGAAACCGAGCAGGTTTGATGCGAGCCGGATTAGCATTCGGCCTTCTTGCAAATCGAGCCGGATATGGGCGACATGCGGTAGGACTAATGGCCGAGGGCCAAGAGGTCAAACAGGGTGGCAAAAATGCCCCGGCCCTCTCACACGGCAGGCCGAAAGCAGGGCGGATGCGCGAGACGTTGGAGACCAGGAGCGGCTCCCGTTGGTATGACTTTCTCGGAGCCTATGCCGCGATAGCGTGGTTCGCACTTTCAATTTTCGAATCGGCCAGAGCGCTTGCCGCGGCCAAAGACGACACCGCGGGTTTGCTTCTTAAGACGTTCTATTGCTCCAATATTCTGCTGCTCCTTCTCATGATCGCGTTTCTGGCGGTGCGTCGAGAGGCAGTTCTCCGACCGGGCGGCCCCTGGCCAGGGCTTGCTGGCGCTGTTGGACTGGTCGCCCCGCTGCTCATTGCTCTTGTACCGGTCGCGCCGCCTACGCCCGCCAGAGCGTTCACCTCGGCGGCCCTTATGCTGCTTGGCGCATTAGGCGGCATCTGGGCGATGCTGTACCTGAGGCGCGCTTTTTCGATACTTCCTCAGGCGCGATTACTCGTAACGGCGGGACCGTTTCGATACGTGCGGCATCCGCTCTATCTCTCCGAGTTCGTCGCTGTCGCAGGGGTGATGCTCAATCACGCACAGCCTTGGGCCACATTGGTTTACTTGATCGCCATGCTTGCTCAGCTGCCCCGCATTTTCTACGAAGAGGCCATTTTGCAGGAGGCGTTTCCTGAATATCGCGAATATGCAATGAAGACCGCAAAGTTTGTCCCGTTTATATACTGAGCGACCTGAAGCCTGACATTGCGGAAAACGATCTTGCTTGCGGAGCCGCGCCTGCTACAAGCTCCGCGGTGAGCTAAGTAACCTCCTGTTGGACCACGACAATGCGATTCGCATCACCGACTTCGCGGAGCAGGCTCAAGCTGCGGATCGCATGGTTGGATATTCTCTGGGCGCTGGCGGCGCCGATTCTTGCTGTCGCCCTGCGCGATCCGTCTTTGCTTGTCGGGGATAGGGGCGACCCGACGTCAATCTTCATCTTTATCGCCGTTGCTGTTGTCGCGGGCCTGCTCTCGTTGATCGCCTTTCGTGTCAGCGATGGCATGCGGCATGTCTTTACCGTTCACGACCTTTTGGCCGTGGCGGGGGCAGTAGGATTATCGGTCGCTTTGACAAGCGTCATTATGTTCACGTTCACGCGGCTTGATGGCGTACCGCGCTCAACGCCCGCCATTTATGCAATGGTGTTTGGGGGCGGGTTGATATTGCTGCGGGCATTGCTTCGCGCCTACTGGGGCGATCAATCGCGGCGGCGCGCCTCCGCCGAACCGGAACTCTTGCGGAACGTTCTGGTGGTCGGAGCTGACAGGTTCGCAGTCGGCATCGCCGAACTCATGGCAAGCCAAACGCCGCGCACCGCACGCGTCGTCGCGCTTCTCGACGACGACTTAAAGTCTGTAGGCCGGACTTTGGCGGGCGTGCGTGTTGTCGGAACAACAGCCGATATCGAACAGGTGCTCGATGAATACAGGGTGCATGGGGTGGCAATCGATCAGATTTTGATTTCCAACCCGGCCGCGCTGGCGGACGAAGCAATCGGAGTTCTCGACGCTGTATGCGTTGAGCGCGACATTCCATGTCTCGACGCTGCCGAGGCGTTCAATTTGAAGCCAATGGCTGCGCCCGACATCGTCGAACGGGCGGCAGTCGGACAGCCAACCACTCGCCGCTACTTTGAGGTCAAGCGACTATTTGATTTTGTCGCGGCCGTATTCCTTCTCATACTGCTTTCGCCGTTGACGGTTATCGTTTGCCTTTTGGTTCTCGTTGATGTCGGGACGCCGCTTCTTTTCTGGCAGGAGCGTCTCGGCCGGGGCGGTCGCAGATTTCTAGTCTATAAATTCAGGACCTATCGCGCGCCATTTGACTGGAATGGGGAGGCTGTTCCTGACGATCAAAGGCTCTCGCGCCTCGGACGATTTATCCGCGCCACACGCCTCGACGAAATTCCGCAGCTTCTGAATATCCTGGTCGGAGACATGAGCCTGATAGGACCAAGGCCGCTCTTGCCGCACGATCAACCGGGCGATCCCACGCTCAGACTGCAGGTGCCGCCCGGTATTACAGGCTGGGCGCAAGTCAATGGCGGCAACCTTGTCACGGCGGAGGAGAAAGACGCGTTGGATATCTGGTACATCAAGAATGCGTCATGGCGCGTCGACTTGCGCATAGTGTGGCTGACGCTTCTAGTTGCCACAAGTGGCGAGCGCCGCGACAGTCGCGCTGTTGAGGAGGCGCTGGCGCTCCAGGAAGCGCAATCTGTAGCGATTTGCCGAGACGGTCTCAGCCATTCTGCGGACGCCTAGCGACCTGGATCTCAGATTGTTTTTGCCGTGCGGCGCCAGGCAACCAGCGCTGCGACGCCAGCCTCGATATCTGTCGCCGGGCGATAGCCGGTCAGGCTTTCGAGCAGGTCGCAGTTGGCGAAGGTGACGGGAACGTCGCCCTTTTGCATAGGAAGGTAGTTGCGCTTCGCCATCTTGCCCGCGGCGCGTTCCAATGCAGCGACAAAATCGAGTAGGGGCACGGGAGATCCACGACCGATATTCACTGTTCGAAAGGGGGCGACGGGTGAAATCGTGTCGCGCTCGCCCGCCGGATGGCGGGGATCTGGCGCGCAAGCAACCAGCCGTACGATCGCTTCAATAAGGTCATCGATGTAGGTGAAATCACGCAACATGTCGCCGTGATTGTAGACGTCGATTGGCCGATCCTGCTCGATCGCCTCCAGAAATTTCAAAGGCGCCATGTCGGGGCGTCCCCAAGGGCCATACACGGTAAAGAAACGAAACATGGTTGTAGGAAGCGACCAAAGGTGCGCGTAGGAGTGCCCCATTGCCTCGGTCGCTTTTTTGGTTGCTGCATAAAGTGTGATCGGGCGATCGGTCTGGTTGGTTTCGAAAAACGGCGTGTCGCTGCTCGCGCCATAGACCGAACTGGTAGACGCCATCAGCAAATGACGCGGCGACAAGAGACGGGCGCACTCCAGAAGGTTGAATGTGCCGACCAGGTTCGATTCGATGTAGGCTCGCGGATTTTCGAGGCTGTAGCGGACACCGGCCTGCGCCGCCAAGTGCACGACAATGTCTGGACGGGCTTCCCGATACGCAGTCTCGAGCGCCGCCATGTCTTCGAGCGCTCCGACAGTGTTGCGAAATCCGTTGGTTCTCGAGAGGATGTCGAGCCGACGCTGCTTGAGGGCAGGGTCGTAATAGGGCGTCATCGCGTCAAATCCGTCGACCAGATGTCCGTCCGCCAGCAGCCGCCGACAGAGGTGAAATCCGATGAAGCCTGCTGAGCCGGTAACGAAGTAACGCATTTGCGTTTGATGGGCGATTTGCACGCTATCGTCAAACCCAGAACGTCGGACATTGTTGCCCCGGCCTCAGAGGGACAAGGAAACGCCTCGGCATCAGGCTAGTCACTCGCGTCGAAACCGGTGAGTGCGCATGATGGGGTCGGCATGCGAGGGCGCACGAGGTGGCGACCATTTTGGTCGCGTCATTCGCTATCCGCCTGTCCAGCATTATCTCAAATTTGCCGGCGCCTACCAAAAGGGGAGGCAATGAGCGTCCGCTATTGCGATTGACTTGCACGGCGCGGGAGACAACTCCGGAAGATCAACGACCGTGACGGTGAGTGGCTCTGCGCCGGCAGGAATATCGTTCCGCGTACTTTTTATGTGACGGTCCAATTGAAAAATGTAGTCAGAAGGTCGCCTCCGAGAAAATGTGTATGCGCGCGTCATTGATCCGCCACGGACGTCCATAAACAACGCTTAGGCGCGCACGATTGTAGCAGCTGGTGCAGAATGAAAAACGAGGGGCTCGTCTGAACGCATTTTAAAGTCCGGCGGGTGTGTCGCGAGTCGAGCAGAGATGCCCCTAAGGGATTCCTGGATCCGTCTTCTCGGCAATCGGAACCGCCGCCGCTTTCGATTCCCAGACAAAATACGTTCGGCCGATCTTCCAGACCGGAACCTCGCGCTCGCGTTCACGGCTCCGCAATCGGCTTTCGCTTTTGATTTTCAGTGTGCCCCGGCGCAAAGGCACATGATACGAGTAACCCACGGCACATCCCCCAGAACGCTACCGATACACTCAAGCCTTTGTAACATAATGTTTCTTTTTGTCGAACATTTCTCTGAATTGCGACAGATCATCGTTAACGCACCTAGCGGGGAGCGGTCGATGCGGTCATCGAAAAGAATCAATGCCTTACGGGTAGACGCGGTGGCGAACCCTGCCTTTCTCTCAGGCACAGGCGGTTCGTATGGTAGATTTCGGTTGGTCCCTGCGGCGACCGTGGCGCAATCGTTTTGAGACAGGCGGCGCGTGGCTCGCGGAGAGCCGGCTCGAAAAGCAACGCGAGCGATCGCCCTGAGGCGAATGATTATAGGCAGCTGGCGCCAGGAAGATCTATCGGCCGTTGCGCCAGCGCTTGCATCCCGCTCGCCCTGCCTGAGGCTAGGATGCACTGTATGCAATGCAGTTCGTCCGCGCCGCCAACGGCAACGCCCTTGAAGCGAAGCGTCTGGGACTGCGGCGTCGCATGAACCGACCGGTGCTTGCCGCTACGGTGGTAATGATGGCTGGGCTGGTCTTGATCGCTAAGTTTCTCGCGCTGCAATAGCACTAAAAAGCCAGACAGCTTGTTGATGGGATTTCTGATCTGAAGATTGCTGTCCGACCCCTGAGGAAACCGACTGCTGGTTGGGCGCCGTCGGGCGTACGAAACGACCCAGAAGTCATTGAATCCTACGCTCGCTCGAGGGCGGGCGGCCTGTGTCAATTGCGATCGGGTTTGTCTGCGCTCGATCGAACCACACGCTGCCGAAGTTGCCGGCGCGCTGAATGGGGCGGGCGGTTTTCTTTGTTTCATCGCCCTCCATCAATGGTCTTGTTGGCGCGCTGCTGTTCATTGTCGAGCCCGCCTCGTTAAACCTCTGTGCCGCAGGCGTCAGGCATTGACGGACCGCAACGCCCGGCAGATGAAAATGAGCAAGCTGTGATGCGAAACGGCAGGCGATCTATAGTCTCGCAGCACTGGGGAACGGATGAAACGGATCTTGCACGCGACCGACTTCGGGCCACAGAGCGCGCCGGCATTTGCCCACGCTCTTCGAATTGCGCTTGACGCCCGGGCGAAGCTCTACCTCCTGCATGTCGGCGACCCCGCCGATGGCGCTCATTGGTCTGATTTCCCCCATGTCCGCGAAGTCCTTGGCCGCTGGGGCCTGATCGATCCCGGCAAACCGCCACAGGCAATCGAGACCGAGCTTGGAATGCACGTCACAAAGGTCAGCGTGCATGCAAAGGACACGCGTCACGCGATCGCAGAATTTGCGGTCGAACACGAGTGCGATCTCTTGGTCCTGTGGACCCATGATCGACAGGGTGCGACCAATTGGCTCGAACATCGTTCCGTAGCAGGAGAGATCGCGCGCACGACTGGCGTGCAGACTTTGTTTCTGCCTGGCGGAGCGGCGGGCTTTGTCGATGCAGCGACGGGGCGGCTCGATCTCGGCCCCGTCCTGATCCCGGTCGACGGCGAGCTCGACTGCGCCGACGCGCTGGAAAAAATCGCGAACACGCTGCGCATCATTGCGCCAGGGGTCCCGCTGCTTTTCTTGCATGTCGGCGAAAGCCTGCCGTACCTGCCGCACGGGATTGGATGCGAAGGTCATCAAGTCCTGTTGCGACAAGGCGCAATCACGCCGACGATCGTTTCGGTCGCACGCGAGATAGGCGCAGGGCTGATCGCCATGCCGACTGCGGGACGCCATGGGCTTTTTGATGCGCTGCGTGGTTCGACCAGCGAACAGGTGCTGCGCGAAAGCGGCTTGCCCGTTTTAGCGGCGCCGATCTGAAGCATCCGACTTGCGCTTCATGAACTCCCGACGGCGGCATGTGGCCAATTTGCCGAATCGGCAAGTCCACCTTAAATTCTCTACATAGTTGATTTCATATCGATTTAGAGAATAAATACATGGGCTTGATCGATATTCTCGAACTGGTCGGCGCGGTGATCGCGACACTTGCGGCCATTCTTGCCGCCTATGCCGGGTGGTCGATCTACCAGCGCGAGAAGAAATTCGCGCCTCCGAAGCGCAGACGGCGGAGCCGGCCGGTCGGCGCCGAGCCGTCGAAGTCAAAACAGCGCCCCTCGTGATCCGAGTGCCTGGTGCGCGCCGCCCAACCCTGACGGCGCGACGCTTGAAGCGAAGGTCTGCTGACGCGGCGCGCCCGACTGCGGTGGACGTATAGAAGTGCTGGCGGCCCCGCGCCTATTCCGCCGCCTCGCCATAGCCGCGGCTTTCGCGCCACAATCGTTCGGCGGTCGGCGCCGGATCGACGCCATGTTCGCGCCACCACGTTTTCTCGTCGCCCGCCAGATGCAATTGCTGGTGGCAGGACATGCACAAAGGCACAGTGAATTCGTCCGAGACCTTGCGGCCGAGCGCGCGCGGTTGAGCGAAACGTAGGTGATGCGCCTGCGACGGGCTGCGGCCGCAGGTCAGGCAGGGGCGGGCGGCGACAAAGCGCAGATGCTCGCGATCGCGCCGGCGTTTTGGCTCGCTAAAGGTGAGCGCGCTCTTGTCGATGCGACCGGGCAGGCCGGTTTTTTCATCGAGCGGGCCTTCCTGATCATCCGCCGGAGAAGATTGCCGCTGCGGCGCAACCTCGACTGGCTGGCCGCGCTGCTGTGCGGCAAGTCCAGCATAGAGCGTGAGGCCGAACGGAGCGCCGAAGGTCGACAGCGCCCGCTTGGTCGCGTCAGTCTCGGCGGCCTTGGCTGCGCGCTCGTGCGCTTCGCCCATGGTCGCTGCGACCGCGTCGCCCGACCCGTAGCCTTCGCGCACGATCGTGGCCGCGCCCGCCCGCACCGTTATCCGCACGCGGGTTAGGTAGGCGCAAGCAAAGCCATTCCGCTCGGCGCGCGCGAAAACGCAGTCGCTGGCGACCGTCTCGCGGTCCCAGGCGTCAAAGCCGAAGATGCGGTTGGCTTCCGCGATCGCGCGCCAGCCTTCGAGGTAGGGAAAGACGCGGCCCTCGATCTCGCGCTGTTTGATCCAGCGGCGCTGCGGCGGCTTCTGCAGGCTCTTGATCTGATCCTCGGCAAAACTCATCACTTTACTCCTCTTACGCAACAGGCATTCGACGAACATGTTCAAGGCGCATCCGGCGCGGGCGGGCTCGGCCGAATTTCTCATTGCTGGGTCAGCCGCTCGGCCAGCAGGTCGATGTAGCTCCAGTTCTCCCGCCGGGCTTCACGTTCGCAGGCACGCAGGAACAGCAGAACGGCTCGGTGCAGGTCGTTGGAGCGCAATGCGCTGCGGGCGGCGGCGACCGGGTCGCGCGCCAGCGCCTCGGTCATCAGGGCGAGCCCCGCGCGCCCAAGGTCAAACAGCGCGCGATCGAGTTCCGATTGGCCCGCCCGTTCGTCGATCAATGCATCGCAGGCGCTGAGCGCTTGCGCGATGCTGTCGCTCCAGGGTGCGCGGGCGCGGGCGGAAAAGTCGACGAAGCCCGCAAGCGCCATCGCCACTTTGCCGGCGCCCTCGCCGCGGGCGACCGCGCGCATGGTTTCAGTCGCAAAGTCGTGGAACAGGGCGTCGATCGCTGGTGGCGGAGACGCTTCGCCTTTGCGGCGCTGGCGCGATCTGCGTCTGGTCATGGTCGGGGTCCTTACTTCTGCTTGCGTGCGGCCATGGCCGCGGTCAGGACGGCGCGCAGCGCCGTCTCCTTGTCGGCGAGACCGCGCCCGCGCCGCCTCGCGCCGAAAGCCGTCATGACGTCGAGGTAGAAGGCGTAGTCGGGCGTGGTCATGCGCAGGAGGACGCAATGCTCCTCCTGCCGCGGCAGGTCGTCGGCGAACCCCTGCAGCTCGAAGGCCGTGTGGCGATCGGCGAAATCGAGCAATTCGCCGACATTCGCCGCGCCGACATGCGGGGCGAGGATCGCGAGCTTGGTCCAGCCGATCTGTTCGAGTCGCTCGTCGGCGACGGGCAGGCCGTCGAAGGCGCGGCTGACGGAGACCAGGTAATAGGCGCGCCGCCGGCCGATGGCGCTCGTGGCCACGACCTGGGCGAAGGCCGCCGGATCGCTTTCCTGCAGGGCCCGCAAGGCGCGGGCCAATTCGAGAAAGCGCTGCTCGATGCGGGCTTCCAGCGCCGCGATTTTCATTTTCAAGGCAGCGGTCGTCTGGCTCATCTGTCGTCTCCTTGTCGGTCGATCAGGGAAACCTGGCGGCATGCGGCGTCGACCAGGCGCATCAGCGCCATTTCCTTGCGGCGCAGACCCATGCGTGTTTGATGCGCGCCGCAGGCTTCCAACACGGCGATGAAGCGCTGCTCGTCTTCGGGCGCGAGCAGAAACGCGATCCTTTTTGCCCCCGGCGGCGGCGCGCGTCCCTTCAAGAAAGCCGGCAGGCTCTGCGCGCTGACGGTTTCGGCGAGATCGAGCAGCGCGTCGAGCGGCATTGTTCCGAGTTTCGGCAGGATCGCCCGCAGCTTCGCCCAGCCGATCCGGTTGAGGCGCGCTCTGTCTCCGCCCAGCCGCGGCAATGCCCGTCCGATGGCGATCAGGGCGTAGACTTTGGCCGCGCTGAGCCCACAGGCCGCGATCAACCTCTTGGCCTCGCGCGGCGAGCGCGCCTTTGCCCCGGCCAGCACTTCCGCCAGCGCGATCATGTCGGGGGCGTCGCGGACGAGACGCGCGACTTCGTCCAGCAACGCCGGCTCCAGCGGTGATGACATTTGTCTACTCCATAAACGCCATGCACAATATTAAAAGTTACTCGAGATGATGTATTCGAGTGTTTTATTCAATCAAAAATCGCAACAAGTGCGAATTTGATCTACTATATGTATGCTATATGTAAAACTGATGGATGCAATGATTGTTGCAATTAGTGTGCATGAAAAATTATATTCAATTAGAAGTGCAATTATCTGCGGGTTGGAGGTAGGTTCATCGCGCCGCCGCTGCGCGAACCCGAAGTTGCGAGGTTGATTTGCGTGTCCTGGGCATCGCATGGACCCCGCGCCGTAGATTAGTGGCGTTGTGCAGGCTGCGCGCTTCGCCGCGTCGCGATCGAGCGGAGGAGGCTCCAGCGCGCGTCAGGCGTAGAGCGCTGCCGACAGACAATGTGGGTGGCGCTCAGGCTGACTTTTTTGCCGCTCTGGTTCTGGAGCCCTTGGCGGCGAATCGCCCGGCAAGGGGGCGGAGTTAGAGACTGGCGACCTGATTGACCCGGCGCCGCTGCGCGCTGGTCTGGGGCGGGGTTGGGCGAGCCGTGGATGGATGTTTCGATCATCTGCGGGCAGTTCCGTTTGAAGCGCCTGGTTATGGCAACCGCAGTGCGCCCTGTTGTCCAAGATGAGCGGAAAACCGTGTGACTGGGGCGACGTGACTGTCTGGGACATTCTTGCACGCGGCCGCGATTCGATTGAGGCCTCGTGCCGGCGATGCGGGCATATCTGGCAAGCGCCGATCGTTGTAATGCCGGAAGCAACGTCGCTCAGGACGCTGCGGGGAATTATGCGCTGTCCGACCTGCACAAGCACGAATGTCGATGCGTGGCCAGAATGGCCCGAAGGCGGCGATCGCAGCTGACGCCGAGGTCTGGTGTCCGCGACAACGTAGCGCTCTGCGTCGGTTGCCCTCGATCCGCGCCGCGGTTGCAGGGGCGTAGCGGCGATTTCAGCGTGCGCGACGGTCGGTCGACGCTGCGCGCAGGGCCGCCTGCGGCGCCCATCCGCGCGAGTTCGGGACGCGCATCAGTTCACGGCATGTGTTCTAAGAAGGTTGCTGGCGAGTTCGCGGATCTGGGCGAGCGCGGAATCGGCTGGCTCGCCATTCATCGATTCGATGTAGCTGACGAAATCGACCAGCCGGCGCAGGCGGCAAGCTGCGTCTGGGCTCGCAGACACAAGCGCTGCTTCAACCGCCACGAGCTGCTTCTTCAAGGCTGACGAAATGTGCGGCGGCTGACCGGCGAGATTCGCGACAACCTGACCGATCGCAGATTTGCGACACAAGGCGTTGCTGTTGGTCTCGATCAAGGCCTCCCCCGAAATTTCAGGCGGCATGTTAATGGGATGCGCAAGAGCAACTCAAGCTGACGCGCTGTAGCCGCGTGAGCCGTCGCCGGCCTTTTATTGGCCGCAACGTTGCAGAATCCGGCCGCCCATGGTGGCGCACGCTTTGAATGGGTCGCCTGGCAAACTGCAGCCGCGAAAGGGTGTCGGCCTTGTGCGGAATTCGCCGCGTCCACTTGAGCGTCGCTGATCGTGGCGCTGCGCTTGGGCGCGAAAGAATCGTGATCCGAAGCTTGCGCAAAATTTCCTCCGTCGTCTGGTCTTGGTCGGGGCGAAGCCCTTGCGTGCGCGCCGATCGATTTGGGATGATGGGCTAGCCCCCGCGCAACGCATGAACGAGCTTGCTAAAGATGATGCGCGTCGATCCAAGTCACCACGCCCAGCGTGGCATGGCCGTTTGTACATTTGCCGGACAGATTGTCTGGGTCGGGCCAATCGCCAGACTTGCCGAGGCAGGCCTGTTTGAAATCGTTCATTGTCATGACGAAGACGCCGCTGACGTCCAGAAATGGCTTAAGACGGTCACGCAAGCGATCGCGGTAGGAAAACAGGCGTGACCCAGAGGTTTGCCGCCTAGGGAGGAAAGCGGCGATCGCAACGACGACTTCGAACGCGACTGGCGCGTACACGAATCGCCTTTGATTTCAGGCGGGCATGAGCGCGATCTCAGACGCAAATTATGCCACCGGAAGGCGAGGCCGCGGGTCGAGCGGAGATGCCCCAATCGACACTTCCCCTGTGAAGTCAATTGTCCGCGGCCGCTTGATTTAGGTTGATCGATCCTGGAGCCAATTTTGCGCTGAGATGGTCAGATCAAAAATCATTGCGATGGCCCGACTGCTTGGCCTGCTGCCGGTTTCGTGGACGCCAAGAAAAGGTGTTTCATGAAACAGGAGG
>ERZ1645187.4538-NODE-4538-length-11150-cov-5.561154_pt1 | contig 11150 bp, 12 predicted proteins | sample MGYA00575352_ERZ1645187 | MGnify/ENA primary metagenome ERZ1645187 (study PRJEB40837, sample SAMN11349314) | freshwater sediment metagenome | isolation source: river sediment | host: Sediment | place: India: Wazaribad , New Delhi | collected 2017-02-21 ... | reverse complement strand
CCGGCGGCCGCTCGGCGGACCGTGGCGCCCGCCCGCCGCACCGCGCGCAACCGGCGCAGCGCCCGCCGCCTGCCGCCGCTGCCCGAGCCGGCGCCGGTGGTCGCCGTGCCGGCGGTGGCCCCAACCCCGCCAGCGCCACTGCCCTGGCCCACATCCTGGGGGGATCGCTGATGGCGATCCGGTTCGCCAAACGACCCGATCCGCGCCTGCTGCGCCGGCGCCGGACCGACCGGCCGCTGACCCTGGCCGGCGAACGGCGCTGGTACGAGACGCCCCGGTCGTTCACCGATCTGTTGCCCTGGGTGGACAGCGAGGAGGGCGGCCGCATCCTGCGGCTGGCCGACGGCCGCAGCGTCGGCGCGTTGTTCGAACTGATCCCGGTCGCCTGCGAGGCCCGACCACCCGAATTCCTGCGCGAGTTGCAGGACCAGATCCGGCTTGCCCTGGCGCACGCCCTGCCGGAGGACGAACCGCCGTGGGTCCTGCAAGTGTTCCTGCAGGCCGAGCCGGTGCGCGCCGAGCTGGTGCAAGCCCTGCGCGCCGCCGTCGAACCGGCCGCGTGGGGCAGCGCCTACACCGCGCACTACCTCGACCTGCTGGACGCGCACCTGCGCCAGGCCTCCCGCCCTGGCTATTTCGTAGACCGCGCGGTAACCGGCCGGCCCTGGCGGGCGGGCCTGCACCGGGTGCGGCTGGTGTTGTACCGCTGGTTGCCGCCGGGCTGGCGCTCGGCGCTGGGGCTGACCCCGACCCAGGAACTCGAAATTGCCGCCGAGCGCTTGCTGGAATCGCTGCGGGCCGCTGGACTGGGCATCGAGCGGCGCGGCGGCGCGGACCTGCACCGCTGGCTGGTACGCTGGTTTAATCCGTGCCCGGCGCTGCCCGACCCCGATCCGGAGATCCTGGCCGAGACGCTGGGCTATGCGGCTGACGACCCCGACCGGCCTTACGGCGCCGATCTCGCCGAGAGCCTGGTACTGGGGATGCCGGCCTCCGATCTCGACGCCGGGTTGTGGTGGTTCGATGGTCAGCCGCGAACCGTGGTCACGGTCCAGCGGCTGTTGCGGGCGCCCGCGGTCGGCCACCTGACCGCCGAGCGGGAACTGGGTCGCCAGCTCGCCTCGGTCTGGGACCAGTTTCCAGAGGGGACCACCCTGGTGATGACCCTGGTCGCGCGCGCCCAGGATCGGGTCGGCGAGGATTTGGCGCGGATCGAGCGACGGGCGGTGGGCGATGCCGCCGAGGCGGTGCAGGCCCGCGCCGAGGTCGGTCGCGCCCGCGCGGAAATCGCCCGCCACAACAAGCTCTATCCGCTGGGCCTGGCTCTGTATCTGGGGGGCCGGGACGTCGCCGAACTGCGCCGGCGGGAGGAGCAGGTCAACGCGTTGCTGCTGGCCGAGCGGCTGCAGCCGATCAGCCGCGAGCACGACCGGCTGCGGCTGGACGCCTACATTCGCAACCTGCCGATGAACTTCGATCCCGCCCGGGATCGGGAGACCCGCTGGACTCGGCACGCCTACGCCGAGCATGCAGCGGCGCTGCTGCCGTTTTACGGCCGGGCGCGCGGCACCGGCCATCCGGGTCTGATCGCCTTCAACCGCGGCGGCGAACCGGTGCTGTTCGATCCGCTGCACCGGGCCGACCGCAAGCGCAACGCCCACACCCTGATCGTGGGGCCGCCCGGCAGCGGCAAATCCAGTTTCCTGCTGGCCGTACTGGCAACCCAACTGGCGGTGCGCCGGCCACGAATCGTGTTGACCGAGGTCGGCCGCTCCTTCGAGTTGTTCGCCGATTACCTGCGCGCCTGGGGTCTCACTGTCCGGCGCGCCACCCTGGCCCCCGGCGAGGACGTCAGCCTGCCGCCCTTCAGCGAAGCCTTCCACCTGCGCCCATGGCGGGAGGCAGGCGGGGACGCCGACGAGGCGAGCGAGGCGCCCTGGAATCCGGACGAGCCCGACGATGAAACCACCCAGCGCGACGTGCTGGTGGAAATGGAACTGGCCGCCCGGCTGATGGTGACCGGCGGCGACGCCCGCGAGGCCGACCGGATCACCCGCGCCGACCAGCGCCTGCTGCAGCGGGCTATCCTCGCCGCCGGCCCCCAGGTCCGCGCCGCCGGGCGGGACGCAGTGCTGACCGCCGACGTCGCCCGAGCCTTGCGGGGCCTGGACGACCTGGAGGGCCGGCGCCGGGAGCGCGCCGGCGAGATGGCGGACTGCCTGGAACTGTATTGCGAGGGCTTCGCCGGCCAGGTGTTCAATCGCGCCGGCGCGTCCTGGCCGGAGGCCGACGTTACCGTGCTCAACCTGGGCGCCTTCGCCCAGGAGGGCTACGAGGACAAGCTGGCGCTGGCGGTGATCGGCCTGGTCAACCATGTCAACGCGCTGGCCGAGCGGACACGCTACGCGGACCGACAGATCATCCTCTGCTTCGACGAGGCCCACCTGGTCACCACCCATCCGTTGCTGGCGCCCTATCTGACCAAAGCCACCAAGGTGTGGGGCCGGCGCTACGCGGTGTGGCTGTGGCTGGCCACCCAGAACATGGAGGATTTTCCGGCCGGCGCGCGGCGGATGCTGAACAGCATCGAATGGTGGATCGGGTTGTCCATGCCGCCCGAGGAGGTCGAGCGGCTCGCCGCCTTCCGCGAGCTGACCCGCGAACAGCGCGCCCTGCTGCTGGCGGTGCGCAAGGAACCGGGGTTGTTCAGCGAGGGGGTGCTGTTGCACGAGGATCAGGTCGCGCTGTTCCGCCACGTGCCGCCACCCCTGCTCCTGGCCCTGGCCCAGACCGAGCAGCACGAGCGCGCCCACCGCGCCCGGCTGATGCGCGAGCACGGCTGCTCGGAACTGGAGGCCGTGCACACCATCGCCCGTCAGATTGAGGCGTCCCGGGGAGGCCAGGCATGAACCGGCAAACGCGTTCGCTGCTGGCCGGCCTTCTGGGAACGGCGGCGTCCGCCCTGGCGGACCCGGCCGAGCCGGTCGAGGTCTTCGCTGCCGCCGCCGACCCGATCACCGGGGTCGAGGCGCTGCGCGCGGCGGGCCACCCGGTCCAGGTCTACGACCTGGACGCGCCCGCCGCCCTCGATGCGGACCTCAGCCGGGACCTGCCGGTGGATCCGCGCGCCGCTCGATCCCAGGTTCGGAACCAGTTGGCCGGCGCCGACCGCGCCGCGCTGGTCCGTCGCGCGCAAGTCGCCTACGCCGGCGCCCTGCGGGCGCTCGACTACGGACTCGAACGGATCCCCGCCGTGGTGTTCGACCGGCGGGCCGTCGTGTACGGTGAATGGGATCTGGTGGAAGCCCTGGCGCGGTATCGCCAGTGGCGGGCGCCGGCCCCGTTCTCCGTTCCTGCGGAAACGCCGGGGGGTTCCCCATGACCGCGAGGCTGGGAACCGCAATGCGCTCGCGCCGCAGCGCGTTGCTGGCCGTACTGCTGCTGGCCGAAGCAGCGCGGGCGTTGCCCGTGACCACCGCCGAAATCGTCGCCGAGACCCTGCACCCGGCCACGCTGGCCAGTTGTCTGAAGTGGACCTATCCCATCGGCCTCTGCATCTGGCTGACCTGCGGGCCGTTCGGGTGCGTGGTCCGCACTTCGCTGATCGTGGGCCACTACAACCCGGATCTGGTGGTGACCGGCTATCACCGGGTCGGCGAAACCCCCTGGGTCGAGATGGCGGCCCTGTACGGGACCACGCAAAAAGCGGCCGGGCAGGCGCTGCTGGCGTCCCTGACCTCGACCTTCATCGGCGAGGGCAACCGGCCCGACGAGACCTTTGCCCGCGATCACCGCGATTTGCGATTCAAGGAAAGCGACGCCATCGGCCATCCGGCCGCGGCCCTCAGCCGGTTCCTGGGCAGCGTCTACCCGCTGCTTTGCCCGTCCGAGGCCGCGGCGTTCGCCCCCTATCTGCTGTCGACGCCGGACCTGCTGGCCTGGCGCTTCGCCCTGCCCGAAATGGTGTTCCCCGAGGCGCTGCTGCCCGGCGTGCGCGAGATCGGAACCTGGCCGCTCAATACCTGGCAGGCGGTTTATCCCCGGCACGGCTTCACCACCCAGGCGGAGGATCCCAAGGCCGGCGCCGTGGTCGCCCAGCGCGCCGGCGACGTGGTGACCCGGGTGGGTCAGCCGCACGTCTACCTGCCGACCGTCGCCACCCGGCCCGCTCCCGGCAACCTGCACGTGTTCTGGCCGCCGCCGCTGCGGGAGAACGACCGCAAGACCGGAATTTGGCAGATGTTAACCCCGCTGAAGCCCAAGGCCTGCGAGGTGTTCGGCCAGAACGACACCACCGGCCCCAGTTGGGCGGACTGGAAGTCGGACGACAGCGGCGATTATGGCTGGACGCTGTGGCGGCCTTATCAGTGCTGCCGGCGGGCCGGCCAAATCCTGATCGGCGTAATCCGCTGGGTCGACTGGCCCCCGTGAGCGGGAGGAGGGAGTTCGTGCGCGACCGTTCCCCACGACCGAGACCGGTCACCGGCGCCGGGCGACGCATCCGGATCGCCTGGGTTCTCGGCGCCGCGCTGGTTCTCGGCGCCGCGCTGGTTCTCGGCGCCGCGCCGCCCGCGTCCGCCGCCGTTCTCACCGGGGCGTCCGACGACGGCGTCTGGTACTACGAAATCGGCGGCGCCCGGGCCAATTCGCCGCCGGCCAACCCGCGTATGACGCCGGTCCGGATCGGCGGCTCGCTGGATCTGCGGCTCGGCTACAGTTGCGGCAAGTTCGACCCGGTCGCCGCGGTCACCCACATCCTCGACGACATCAAGCGCGGCGTCGATCAGATCTTCGAGACCATGGTGCTGGCCGCCAAGGCGGCCATCGCCAGCCTGCCGGCCTACATTCTGCAGCGGGCCAATCCCGGCTTGTACGACCTGTTCCAGTCGGCGCGCGTCAAGGCCGAGGAGCTCGTCAACCTGACCACCAAGACCTGCGAGCAGATGGAGGCGGAGATCGCCCAGGGCAAGGATCCCTACCGGGCGTGGGCGGTGCTCGCCAAGGGCAACGACTGGAAGGTGCTGATGGGCACCGAGCCGGACGTGGTCTATGCCAAGCGCCAGGTCGAGCGCAACGACGGCCGCAACGGCCTGCCGTGGATCGGCGGCAAGCGCGGCGGCGAGAACCAGGAACCGATCCGGGTGATCGCCGATCCGGTCGTCGCCGGCTACCACCTGACCCTCAACCGCGATCCGACCGGCGGCGGCGGGGGGAGCAGCAGCGGCGACGCGCCCCGGCTGACCGAAGTATGGCCGACGCCGGAACAGGCCCGCGACTGGGTGGTGGGGGTGGTCGGCGATCACCTGATCACCACGTGCGCCGACTGCCCCAGGGACACCGTGCCGGGCGCGGGTCTGTTGCCCCGGATTGAAGAGGAACGTGCGCACGTCGCCGAACACCTGGACCGGCTGGTGAAGGGCGAACTGGAACTGACCCTGACCCACCTCGATCCGGTGGCCGCGCCCGGCCTTGGCCTCTCGCCGCGAGTGATCGAGGTGCTGCGCCAGGTGACCGCGCCCGACCGGCCCTTGCTGGTCGGCCGGCTGGCCAACGAGATCGCCACCGCCCGGGTGGTGGAAAAGGGCTTGCTGGCGCGCCGGCTGCTGCTGACCGGTCAGCGGGTGCCGGAGGTCCGGGCGCAGGGGCCGGCAGTCGAAGAGCTTCAGACCGCGGTCCGGGAGTTGGAGCGCGAGATCGAAACTCTCCAGTTCGAGCGCCGCGTCCGCCAGGACCTGGTCGGCGGTACCGTCACTCTGTTGCTGCGCCGCCAGGCCGAACTCGAGACCCGGGCCTATCCCCAGCCGCGTCTGCCCGTGCCGGAGACCGCAATCCTGCGCGGCGGCGCCGTGCCGACCGTGCCCCAAACCCCGTAGGACCACGCCCATGCCGGTTCGCCGCTTTTCCCCGTCCTCGCTGGCCCGTCGGTCGCCGTCCGGCCAGGATGCCGTCGGCCCCGCCGCACGGCTGACTTTCGACTGATGGACGCGCCCGCCAGGCTCGATAGCCGCCCCCGCCGATGCCCTCGGTGGCGTCGCTGGATCGGAGCCTCGGTGCTGGCCGGCGGGACGCTGCTGGGCCTGGCGCTGAGCGCGGCAGCCTGGTGGCGGTTGTACGCTGCTTCCGCCACCCCCACCGATACTTTCGCTAGGGGACTCGGTCCAGGTTGGCTCTGGCAGTTCGGCCTGCTGGCGGCCCTGCTCGGGCTCTGGCGTCCGGGCCTGCTGGCGCGCGGTCGCCGCCGGGGCTTGCCGGCGTCCGTTGCAGCCGCGCTGGCGGCGCGGCACCGCACGACGCTCGGTCTGGTCCTGGTCGGCGTGGAGTGGGCGCTGATCGGGGAGTGGTTCTGGAGGGGTGCGCCGTGACCGTCGATTCACCGCTCGAACTCTACACCACCCTGTTCGCCTGGCGGCACTACGGCACGATGTACGCCGTGATCGCCCTGACCGGACTGGTGTTCCTGCCGTTCTTCTGGGCGGTGGTCGAGGACGTCCTGCGCGCCGTCCGCAGCGCGCCCGCCCACGACGCGGCTGCGATCCTCGCCCACCAGCCGATCCTGCTCGATACCGCGTTCGCCCTGGGGGTGTTACTGCTGGCGGTCATGCCGCTGCTACCCCTGCCGCCCAGCGCCGTGACCTATCAGGCGCCGTGCGCCACCGACGGACAACCGGGGCCGACGGTCGCCGCCGGCGCCTCGGGCACCACCTACGACCAGGCTTACGCCGCCTTGCTCCAGCAAGAGATCCGGGTGCCGCTGTGGTGGCGCCTGCTGCTGGCGGTCGGCGGCGGCATCAACCGGGCTGCGATCCAGGCAGTGGGCTGCCGGACCGATATCGCCCTGTTGCGCCACGAGGTCGTCCAGGTCCAAATCCAGGACCCGGCGCTGTTTCAGAACCTGCAACGGTTCCGGGCCGAGTGCTACCAGCCGGCCTACGCAGCGTATCAGGATCATCTACCCGAACTGCCGACGGCGGAAGTCGAGGCCTTGCGCCAGCAGTACGGCCCCCAGGACATCGAATGGGTCGGTTCCTACATCCTGCGGGCGCACAAGCTGTACGACCAGTTACACGCCCGCGCACCGGTGCCGGGCTTTGCCTTCGATCCGGCGCGGCCGACCGACCGCTACACCCAGGAGGTGGCCCGCGCCCACGGGCTGACCGCCGATCCGCAATGGGGCGCGCCGACCTGCACGGAATGGTGGGAGAGCACCGCCACCGACGCCGAGGGACAGCCCGTGGGGTTGGCGGCTCGCCTGCTCGCCCAGTTTGATCAGAAGGTGGTCGACGGCATCGTCGGCCTGCCCACCGCGCAAACCGAGCAGCAACTCAAGGACCGGCTGGTGCAAACGCTGGTTTCGTCGACGGCCGGCCTGCCCGCCACGGGATCGTTCACCGGCTTTTCCTACAACCAGGGCACCGACTGGGCGCTGCTCAAGCAATGGACCGCCGCCCTGGGCCTCGGTTGGGAAAAGCTCTCGCTGGCCCCGATGCTGTATGCCCTCAAGGAGAGTCTGCCCCTGGTCAAGGCGTTCCTGCTGATGGGCGTCGTGCTGTTCCTGCCGTGGCTGCTGGTCGTGGGCCAGTTCCGGCTGGAGGTGGTCCTGCTGGCGACCGTGGGGCTGCTCGGGATCAACTTCCTGCCGGTGATCTGGCACATCGCCTGGGTGCTGGAGAACTCGTTGATCACCAGCCTGTGGCCGAATGGTTCGGACTTCGTGCTGTCGGTCGGGGGCGTCGGCCTGGTCCGCGATCCCGAGTTTGCCTTCAAGTTGCAGGTGCTCCAGATCACCCTGCTGTTCCTCTACGTGGTCTTGCCGCTGGTGTTCGTCGCAGTCATGGGCTGGGCCGGCGTGCGAGTGTTTCAGGGAGTGGGGGGGATGATGGAAACGATGACAGGCCCTGTCGCCAGAGGAAGCCGACAAGGAGCTGATCTTGGAAAAAACGCCGCCAAATCGGCCGTTACCAAGCGTTTATAGAGAGGAGTTAAAGGTGTTGTCATCGGTACCGGGGAAGACCCTCTCATTTGTAGGGTCGATAACAGGCCCGAAATCCTTACGGAAATGGGAAAAAGACCTGTTGCCTTCCGGTGTGGGTTCGAAATGCTTGGCGTTTTGCCGCACCCGTTGCCGCGAACCACCGACTGTTAGGCCGACGAATACCATGACGATGACGGCGCTCAGCAGGATGTACTCGAAGAGGTTGATCAAGGTGGTCATGCGCGTCCTCCCGATTACCAGACCACTGTGTCCCGGTTGGATGCGGCGCCCGGTTGGCCGGTTTCGCGCCGTGTCCGCGAGGGATGATACGCGAGTTTCGACCGGTAACGTGATGAGGGTTTCTCGATGATCGAACTGCGTCCTGGCGAGACGCTGGCGTTGCACGCGGTCGCGCCCGCGACGGCCGTGTTGCGGGTGGGGTTCGAATGGGACGCGGTGCTGAACAACCGGCCGTTCGAGATTGATCTCGCCACGTTCCTGCTGGATGCGCGGGACCGAACGCCGGGGGATCGCTATCTGGTGTTTTACAACAATCCCCGCTCGCCCTGCCGCACGGTGCTGCTCCATCAGAGCGATGACGGCGCCAGCGGGGACAGCGCCGTGGCGGCGACGTTCACCGTGGATTTGGCGCGCGTGCCCTATGGGATTCGGCGACTGTCGGTCGCGGCGGTCATTTACGACGCTGCGGCGCGCCGACAACACTTCGGGCAGGTCCGCTGCGCCCACCTTCAATTGGGCGACGCTGCAACGACGGCCGGGATTGCCCGCTACGGGCTCCCGGTCGGGGAATGCGGGGCGGCGACGGCGCTGCTCGCCGGCGAGTTGCGGCGCGCGGCCGACGGCTGGGCGTTCGCGGCCGGGCGGGACGGGGTCGAGGGCGGTCTGGCGGCGCTGTGCCGGCGATTCGGGCTGGCGGTCCGGTGAGCGGCCGGGACGACCCCTCGGCTGGGGCCTGGCTACATCCCTACCGGTCGGTACTCGCCGAACTGGCCCAACTGAGCGGCGTACCCGATCCGGTGTTCGAGACCTATTACGGCGTCACGCTCCGCGCGGTGGCGGCCCGGGTCCGGAACCAACCGGCGCCGGGAACGGCCACACCCCGATTGGCGGTGGTGCTGGAACACGCGCGGAACGCACTGCGGCGGCGGCGGGATGTCCGCTTGCCGCGCGGCGCGGCGCCGCACGAGACGGTGGCCCAGGCCGACCTGTGGACCTATGCGGCGTTCGCGGCGGTCGTGGTGCGGGCGCTGGCGGCGGTGGAGGAGGAAACGGTTTCGCCCGCGCCGCCGGTGGCGGTGGTGCCGGTGGCGGGACTGGTTTGGCTGGCCAGCGACCCGACGGTGTTCGAGCACTGGCTGGCGGCGGTAGCCGGCGCGGACGCGGCGGCCGAGGCGCTGGGCGATCTGGTGCGCGCCTGCCTGGACGCGGCGGTGCCCGCCCGCGCTCCGGACGGGGTTTGATGGATGGGCGCGTCGGTCACCCACGGATTAACGGTCAAGATTCTTTTTCATTCCCTTTCTGGAAGGCAGCACGCCGATGTCCACGCTCTCCGTACCCGAACCGATCCCACCGGCGCCCGCTCTCCCGGCCGCCGCCAGCATTCCCCGGCTGCGCCTGCCGGTCGCCCTCGATTCGCTGCACGCGGTCCAGGTCTACCGGCGTACTTGGGCGGCCACCGACTACAACCTTTATCTCAGCGCGATCCTGGTCCGGGTTCGGGGCGAGCGTACCCAGCGCTACGCCGGGGAAATCCGCGCCGTGGAAGCCGCAATCGACGGCCTGTTCGAGGGACCTGCCCAGTATTTTCACGACCAGGCCCGCCATCTGGCGGCAGCGCATCCGACGCCCACTCCAGACCTGATCATCGCCTATCGCCATCCAGTCCGGGAAAGCGCGGAGGCCCGGACCCCCCGGATGCGGGCGTTTCTGGAACTGCTCCAGCAGCTCGACGCCCGCTGCCGGGGCCTCGATGCCGCCTGGTTCGCCGGCGTGCTCGACACCGAAACCCAGTTGCGGCTGACGCGCGAGGCCGCGCGTCAGGTCAGCCGGCTGGCGGCGCGAATCGACGTGCTGGCGCGGGGTGTGGCGCGGCGGGTGTTGCGAGCCGACCCAACGCCCGCCGCGATGGGGTACGAGGCGCTGCTGGGACGGACCCAGCCACCGCTCCCGGCGGTTGTGGCCGAGCCCGAAGCCGAGGCGGAGAGCGAGGCGCCGATGGCGACGGCGGAGGCGTGGGCGCTGATCCAGCAGGCGCAGACCCTGACGACCGAACCCCTTGACCTGGATGGATTGGCGGACGGCGCGGCGGAAGCCGCGTCACCGTTGCCGGGGGCCGCTCGGGATTGAGCGGCGGCGGCGCTGGCTACCCCTTGCGCGGCCCATCAACGGCGGTAGCGTGGCATCGAACCGATCGGCATTCGCGCGGGGAGGGCGCGGCGTTCCCCCCATTCCAACCCGACCCCGGCAACCTGGCATTGGAGGAGTGGCGTCATGCAGCAGCCTGGCCTCGATTTCCACAACATCCCGACCCCGCTGATCCAGCATCCCGGCGGCGTCCGGCGGGTAGTCCGAGGGATGCCGCCGCCCGCCTTCGCGGCGGATTCCCGCGTGCTGCTGGGCCTGGAACTGCGCCAGCCCCGGCGCGGCCGCTGGGCGGTGATCCTGCCGGATTTGCGTGGGTCGCCGCCGGCCTGCAAGGTGCAGTTGTTGACCCGGCGCGGCTTCGGCCGGCAGGTGAGCGGTTTTGCCGATCCGTGGGTGGCGCTGCGGGCGGCGCGAGCGCTGGGTTTCACCGAGGACGCGCCGGGGATTGTCGAGACCCTGGCCGCCTCCAGCCGGTGGCGGCGGCGCTATGGCCGCCCGGTTGGCTGACGTCTACCGGGGCCGGCGGCGCGACCCCTTGCGCGCGGTGGAATCCGTGGAGAATGGCAGGAAAGGCGCTGAAAGTCTCGGCTCCCATACCCCAGGAGATGTCCATGTCGCCGTCTTTCTCCACCACGCCCGGCGCCGCGCGGCCGGCGCCGACCACGCTGCGCGAACTCAACGTCCAGCTCGCCGCCGCGAACCTCTTGTAAGATTGTTTTACCCGCATCAGACCGTTAACTGTAGAGGACTGCAATCGAAAATCACCGGGACTGCAATCAGCGCGATTTTGGGA
>ERZ1645187.4537-NODE-4537-length-11151-cov-6.201604_pt1 | contig 11151 bp, 9 predicted proteins | sample MGYA00575352_ERZ1645187 | MGnify/ENA primary metagenome ERZ1645187 (study PRJEB40837, sample SAMN11349314) | freshwater sediment metagenome | isolation source: river sediment | host: Sediment | place: India: Wazaribad , New Delhi | collected 2017-02-21 ... | reverse complement strand
ACCCTCGGCCAGCAGCTCGGGAGTGACCTTCCCCTGTCCGGCCAGAAGGCGCGCGCCCTCCCGCTCCCGCTGGAAGTGCCGCTCGGCCTTGGCCCCGACCAGCAGCTTGGCCAGCACGGCGCGGCCGCGCCAGCGCGCCAAGCCGACATAACGCTGACCGGGCAGCACCCGCAGCAGGCGCTCCAGCAGCAGCGGCTCGCCGTCCAGCTCCAGCTCGAACGGCAGCTCCGGCGCGCGGCCGGCCAGTTGCAGCTGCTCCAGGCGCATCAGCGCGACTCCTTGTGCCGGCGCCGGGCGCCCAGGCGCTGGCTCCAGCGCTCGATATCGCCTTGCTCGCCCAGATAGGCAGCCAGCAACTGGCGCACCTCGCCATCGCTCCAGACGCTGGCGCGGCGCAGAAGCGGCTCCAGGTCCTTGATCCGGTCGCGCTCGCCCAGCAGCAGCGGACGGGTCTTTTCTAGATCGATCAATTGCGCCTCGAAGCCCTCGTCGCCCTCACGGAGGAAGATGTGCTTCGGGTAAAAGCAGCCATGCATCTGGCCGGCCCCATGCAGTCGTCGCGCCAGCTCGCCGCAGGCACGCAGGATGGCCCTGCGCTGCGCTTCGGAAAGTTGCGCCCAGCCCTTCAGCCAGTGGTCCAGGTCCTGCCAACCATCCAGCGCGCGGGTCAGCAGTATGGCGCGGCGCTCACCTGGCAGCCGGCGTTCGGCAAAGAAGGCGGCCTCAAGGGCTGGGATGCCCAGCCCTGCATAGCGACGGATATTGCGGAACTCGCGGGCGAAGGTCGGCTCGCCCAGCGGATGCAGCAGGCTGCGGGTCAGGTGGTTGCTCTGGCGCTTGAGGTAGTAGGCGCGCTCGGCCAGCTCCAGCCGGTAGACGCTACTCCAGCCGCCGCGCTCGGTATTGGGCTCGTCGACGGCCTCCAGCTGCAGCGCCCAAAGCGCATCGAAACTGGCAAGGCCGTGGCGCTCGAGCAGTGCCCGGTCCTCGGCCGCAATGAAGTCGCTCATTCGCGCCCCTCGAAGAATTTCAGGATTCGCCGCGCCTGGTGCTTGTCGGCGGCGCTCAGGCGCTCGCGCCCCAGGTACTGCAGGAAGAAGCGCAGGCGCTGGCTGCGGCTCAGCACCTGGCTGGCCACCTTGTCCAGGCAGGCGAGGTCCTTGTCGATGCGGTAGCGCAGCAGGGGGCCCCACCAGAAGCTGCCGGTCGGGCAGTCGATGAAGAACAGATCACCCGCCTCGTTGACCAGCAGGTTGCGCCATTTCAGGTCATTGTGGGCGAAGTGGTGGTCATGCAGCGCGCGGGCACCTCGAGCCAGCTGCGCGCTGATGCGCGCCACCCAGGCGCTGTCGGCCAGGCGTTCACGCTGGTGACCGGCGATATGACCGAGGTCCTCGGTACCAACCAGCTCGCGGGTGATCAGCGCGCCGCGGACGAAGGCGCCGGCACGACGCTCCAGGCCATAGGCGACGATCTCCGCGGTCGGGATGCCCCAGGCGGCGAAATGCCGGAGGTTCTGCCACTCGGCCTTGATCCGCGGCCGACCGAAGTAACGGCGCAGCCCCTTGCCGGCCGCCCAGTAGCGCTTGACGTAGTAGCGCACACCTCCGAACTCGACACGGATCACCTCGGACAGCGGGTCGCTGGTGATGCGCTGCCCCTGCAGGGCGAACACCGCGTCCAGCGAGCCGAACGCGGCTTCGAGTCCGGCATGCGCCGGCTGCAATACCCAGCCCGCCATCAGCCTGCCCTGCCCAGCTCGGCGGCGATGCGCCAGACCGGAATGAACGGCCGCCAGATATAGCGGCCCAGCAGCTTGAAGCTGGCCCATGGCGCCAGAACGCGGTTGTGTCCATTGAAGCCCGGACGCCAGACGAACTCGGCATGCTTGCGGGTGATGGTGAAGCTGCGCAGCCCCATCAGCGAACCCAGGTGGCCTCCGCCGGAGTCATTACTGATGACCGCCGAGCAGCCGGCAAGAAAGTCCATCAGCGCGCGGATGTCAGGGAAGGCATGCAATGGGAAGTCCGGATAGAGCGCTGCCAGTTGCTCGCGTTCGGCCGGCATGCCGACGAACTCGACGTTCCAGCCCTGCGCGCGCAAGCGCCGCGCCAGCCAGCGGAAACCCGCTGGCGAGTAGTTTTTCTTCTCATGCGGGGTGGTCGGGAAGATCGCCACCCGGCGCCGCGCTTCGCCCGTTTTCGGCGGCAACGCGACGGCCACTGGCTCATCCGAGGCCAGCCCGTAGACGCTCGCCGCATACTCGTCGACCCACTGCACCATGCTCAGCCCATCGCGCGAACGCAGGCACAGCGGGCGGCTGGCGCTGGGCAGCTCTGCGCCGGCCACGCGTACCGCGCGCCCATCAAGAGCCAGCTGGCGCGGCAGCTTCTTGGCCGTGACGAAGGCGATGTTCGGCGCCTGCAGCACCTGCTCGATCCGCTCGTGCTCGCGTGTCAGCCAGTTGATGTAACTGACCACCAGATCGTTCTCGGCCGCCAGCAGCTGCAGATCGACTGCCTGGCTGGGCTCGACCTGAAGCCAGGGAAAGTAGTCACGCGCCGAGTACAGCGTGCTGCTTATGAAGCGCACCCGCGCACCGGCACGGTGAAACAACCAGGCCAGCCGCGAATAGATGGTCACATCACCCAGGGCGGCGCAGGGCACAATGGCCACGCGCTTGCCGTTCCAGTCGGTCTTGTTGATCACAACGCATCTCCATAGCGCTGCTTGCGGTCATAGAGCTTCGCCGCCTTGCGCTCCAGCCAGGCCAGCAGCCGGGCTTCTTCGCGCAGGATGTCGCGCAGCGGCCGCTGAAAGTAACCCTGCAAAAAGCGCAGCTTGTCACTGCGGGTCAGGCCGATGTCCAGCGCGGAGAAGTACAGCGCGGCCAGGTCCTTGTCGCGCCAGCGGCGCGGGATGGCGGCGCGGGTCTGGGCGCGGTGCAGGTCGATCACCGACAGGCGGAAGTCGTCCGCCGTCACCGGCCGTTCGGTGTGCAGCAGGAAGTGGCAGATGTAGCAGTCGCGGTGGTTGACCCCGGCGCGGTGCATGCCGCCGACCATCTTCGCCACCTCGGCGATCAGCCCACGCTTGAGACGCGGCTCGGGCGGCTGCTGGCGCCAGTTCAGGCTGAACTGTTCCAGATCGGTGGTCGGCGCCAGCTCCTCGGTGATGATGAAGGAGTGCTGCCGGGCCGGATTACCCCCGCGCTCGCCATAGGCCACGGCAGTCATGGTCGGCACGCCAGCCTCGTGCAGGCGGGCGATGGCCTGCCACTCCTGGGCGGCACCAAGCACCGGCAGCTTGGCGGTGAGCAGGTTCTTGACGATCTCGCCCCAGCCGATGCCGCGGTGAATCTTGACGAAGTAGCCGCGCCCGTCCACCTCGGTGCGCAAGGTGCGGCGGCCTTCCAGCTCGCGGTAGACCTGACCCTGCAGCGCCTCCACGGCGGCGAAGGCGTCCTGGCCTGCCCACAGGCTTTTGAACGGTTCGGTGAGCATGAGCTTCACGGGCGTTTCTCCGCGAGGATCACATCGGCGGCCTTCTGCGGCATCGAGTAGAGGTCGGCGCAGTCGGCAAAGGCCAGACCGTTGCGCCCCCAGAAGGCGCGGCGCTCATCGTCGGCCAACATGTCGGCCAGGGTGCGGTTGAGCTGCGCCTGGTCGAAGGGGCTGGCCAGCACCCGGCCGGCATCGGCCTCGGCGATATAGTGGGCATAGCCGCAGACGTCGGTGACCAGCACCGGCAGGCCGGAGACCAGCGCCTCCAGCAGCACGGTGCCGGTGTTCTCGTTGTAGGCCGGATGGATCAGCAGGTCGGCGCCGAGCAGGAAGCGCGGAATGTCGCTGCGCCCCTTGAGGATCTGCACCTGATCGGACACGCTGAGCGTCTTGGCCTGCAACTGGAACGCGCGCGGATCGTCCTGGCCGATGGCGATCAGGCGGGTACGCTTTTTAAGCTCATGCGGCAACGCGGCCAGGGCCTTGAGGCTGCGGTCCAGGCCCTTGGTCTTGAAACCGGAACCGATCTGTACCAGCAGTAGGTCGTCGTCCGCCAGTTTGAATTCACGACGGAACTCGGTGCGGATCTCGGCCGCGTTGGCCGGTGCGCGGCGGTCCTGGGCAATGCCCGGCGGCAGCAGGTGAAAGCGCTGGCGCGGCGTCTGGTAGTGCTGGATGAACAGCGGCTGCTGCACCTCGGAGATCATCAGAATCTCGGTCTTCGACTCCGGGGCAAACACCGCCCGCTCGTAGTCGGCAAAGTGTTTGTAGCGGCCCCAGCGCTTGTAGATCGGTGCGCGCAGGGTCTGCGCCTTGTCCTCATAGCAACCATCGGCGGCGTAGTAGACGTCGAGGCCCGGCATCTTGTTGAAGCCCACCACCCGGTCCACCGGATCACGGGCCAGGTCCGCCGCCAGCCAGGCACTGAACTTCTCGTTGCGGTGATGATTGAAGAACGCCTTGATCGGCGCCACACGCACATCGAAGCCGGCAGGCACCTCGCCCTCCCAGATCGGCGTATAGACGCGGATGGCATGACCACGCGCCTGGCACTCCAGGGCGATGCGCATGAAGTCGCGTTGTAATCCCCCAAAGGGGAAATACTTGTAGAGCACGAAGGCCAGTTGCATCAGCGAGTCTCCAGACTGGCCAGCAGACGGTCCAGCTCGGGCGCCACGCGCGCCGCATCCAGTCCGTCGAAACAGGGTTTGTCGCGGTCGCCGCCACCGGCCAGCGGCCCCGTGGCGCACAGGTGAATCTGTCCGCGACCATAGGCGCCGACCTTGACCGGCAGGGTCGGCCCGTAGAGGGAAATGCTCGGCACATCCAGCGCGGCGGCCAGGTGGCCGAGGCCGGTGTCCACCGCCACGCAGGCGCGCGCGCCGGCGATCACCGCCGCCACGCCGCGCAGGTTCAGTTTGGGTAGCACCTGCGCATGGGCAAGACCTTCGACCAGACGTTCGGCGCGGGCCTTCTCGGCCTCATTGCCCCAGGGCAGGCGCACGGCCATGCCGCGGGCATCCAGATGCTCGGCCAGGGCACGCCAGTCGGCTTCCGGCCAGTGCTTGCTGGCCCAGGTGGTGCCATGCAGGAACAGCACATAGGGCTCGGCGCCCGGCGCGCCGGCCATGGCCGCGCGATCCAGTCCGTAATCACCCACCGACGCCGGCACCTTGTAGCCCAGCGCCTGCGCCAGCAGCTGGCGGGTGCGCTCGACGGCGTGCTGGCCCCAGGCCACGGCATAGCGGCGATCGTAGAAGCGGCTGGCCAGCGGCTCGCGGGCCGAGGCGCGGTCCAGGCCGGCCACGGGAGCCGCGCAGTAGCGGGTCAGCCAGGCGCTTTTCAGCAGGCCCTGGGCATCGATCACCAGATCGTAGCGGCCCTCGCGCAGGCGGCGCTTGAAACCCGCCCACTCGCCGCTTTTCCAGGTGGCGAGCAGGTTCTTGCGCCAGCGGCGGATGGCCACCGGAATCACCTCGGCCACTGCCGGGTGCCAGGCCGGAATCTCGGCGAAGCCCTCCTCCACCACCCAGTCGAACTGGATGCCGGGAATGGCCGCCGCCGCATCGGTGAGCGCCGGCAGGGTATGAATGACATCGCCCAGCGACGAGGTCTTGATCAGCAGCACACGCATCGGCGGGTTATTCCACCTCGACCGGATCGGCAACCAGGCGATCCAGCGCCTCGATCACCGGACGCGGCTTGAGCTCGCGCAGGCAGTTGTAGTGGCCGAAGCGGCAGGTGCGCTCGAAGCAGGGGCTGCACTCCAGACCCAGGCGGACGATCTCGACCTGATCGGCCAGCGGCGGGGTGAACTGCGGCGAGGTGGAGCCGTACACCGCCACCAGCGGGCGGTTGAGTGCGGCGGCCACGTGCATCAGGCCCGAGTCGTTGGATACCACGGCACCGGCACAGGACAGCAGGTCGATGGCCTCGGCCAGTGAGGTTTCGCCAGCCAGGTTGACCGACTCCTCACGCAGGCCGGGAATCAGCCGGGCGCGGATGTCCTCGCAGCCGGGATGATCGTTCTTCGAGCCGAACAGCCACACCTGCCAGCCGGCGCGGATCTTCAGCTCGGCCACCTTGGCGTAGTACTCGGCCGGCCAGCGCTTGGCCTCGCCGAACTCGGCGCCGGGGCATAGCGCCAGCACCGGGCGATCCAGGCCCAGACCAAACTTGGCCAGGGCAGCCTCGCGACTGGCATCGTCGATGGCCAGACGCGGCTGCGGATAGGGCTTGGGCAGCTCTGCATCGGGCTCGTAGGCCAGCGCCATAAAGCGCTCGATCATCAGCGGCAGGCGCTCTTTATCCAGGGTACGGATATCGTTGAGCAGGCCGTAGCGCATCTCGCCCTTCCAGCCGGTGCGCTTGGGCACCTTGGCGAAGAACGGCACCAGCGCGGATTTGAGCGAGTTGGGCAGCAGAATCGCCTGATCGTACTGACCGGCCAGTGACTGGCCGATCTTGCGCCGGGTAGCCAGCTCCAGCACACCGTGACCGAGCGGGAAGCTCAGGGCCGCGCGTACCTCGGGCATGCGCTCGAGAATCGGCCGGCTCCAGTCGGGGGCCAGCACGTCGATCTGGCAGTCGGGATGACGCTGCTTGAGGCAGGTGAACAGCGTCTGCGCCATCACCATGTCGCCTACCCAGCTGGGGCCGATGATCAGAATATTCATGCCAATTCCAGAAATGCGCAGGGAGGCGCGATGCCTCCCTGTCTCGACCTAATGACCGCTTATTTAACCAGAGTGCGCCATTCGGCGTGGCCGCTGGTCTTGCCAGTGACCAGATCGAAGTAGGCCTTCTGCAGCTTCTCGGTCACCGGGCCGCGACGGCCGATGCCGATCTGCCGGCCATCCACTTCGCGGATCGGCGTCACTTCGGCGGCGGTGCCGGTGAAGAAGGCCTCGTCGGCGATGTACACCTCGTCGCGGGTGATGCGCTTCTCCACCACCTTGATGCCCAGCTCGTCGGCCAGGGTCAGGATGGTGTTGCGGGTGATGCCGTTCAGGCAGGAGGTCACTTCCGGGGTGTACACCACGCCGTTCTTGACCAGGAAGATGTTCTCGCCCGAACCCTCGGCCACGTAGCCTTCCGGGTCCAGCAGCATGGCCTCGTCGGCGCCGCCGGAGATGGCTTCCTGCAGGGCCAGCATGGAGTTGATGTAGTTGCCGTTGGCCTTGGCGCGGGTCATCGAGATGTTGACGTGATGACGGGTGTAGGAGCTGGTGCGCACCTTGATACCGTTCTGCAGAGCGTCTTCGCCCATGTAGGCGCCCCAATGCCAGGCGGCGACGATGACATGCACCTTGAGGCCGGCGGCACGCAGGCCCATGGCCTCGGAGCCGAAGAACACCATCGGCCGCAGGTAGGCACTTTCCAGGCCGTTTTCACGCACGGCGGCGCGCTGCGCCTCGTTGATCTCTTCCTTGGAGAAGGGGATCTGCATGTTGAAGATGTGCGCCGAGTCGAACAGGCGGTCAGTGTGCGCCTGCAGGCGGAAGATGGCGGTGCCGTCCGGGGTGTTGTAGGCACGCACGCCTTCGAACACGCCCATGCCGTAGTGCAGGGTGTGGGTCAGCACGTGGGTGGTGGCGTCGCGCCACGGCACCAGCTTGCCGTCATACCAGATCACGCCATCACGATCAGCCATCGACGCCATTGCTTTCGACATAGTTGCCAGTTCCTCAAGTCTTCGATTCGTTACGGTTGCAGCCGCCCATCAGCTCGGGGCGACCTACGCCAAACCCAATTCGTGCCAGATGCGCAACACGTTGCGCCGTTCATCGGCCAATTGATCTCCAGGCACCGTGCCGGCCTGTTTCTGCAGGGCCTGGCGGTGCGCCGCGGCGCGGAAGGCCTTGTAGGCCTCCTGCAACAGTCCGACGTCGGCGGCGGTCAGCAGGCCGTGATCGCGCAGCCCGTCGAGGATGCGGATGTTGTCGGTGTAACGCAGCAATTCCGGGTACTGGTGGGACCAGGCCAGGGCCGCGTATTGCACCATAAATTCGATATCGACGATACCGCCGGCATCCTGCTTGAGGTTGAACGGCTGCTCGGCCTCGAAGGCATTGGCGGCAGTGCCGGCCGCACTTTCCTTGCTGCCGAGGTTGTCGCGCATCTTGGCGCGCATGTCGCTGACCTCCTGGCGCAGCGCCTGCAGATCACGCTCACGGCCGAGCACCTGAGCGCGGATGGCCTCGAAGGCAGCGCCGACCCGAGGGCAGCCGACCAGGACGCGGGCGCGAACCAGCGCCTGATGTTCCCAGGTCCAGGCCTCGTTCTGCTGGTAGCGCTCGAAGGCCCCCAGCGAACTGACCAACAGGCCCGAGGCACCGCTCGGGCGCAGGCGCATATCCACCTCGTAAAGCTGGCCGGAGGTGGTCTGGGTGGTCAGCAGGTGAATGATGCGCTGCCCCAGACGGGCGAAGAACTGCGCGCCGTCGATCGGCTTGGCGCCATCGGTGTCGGCCTGGGAGTCGCCGTCATGGATAAACACCAGATCGAGGTCGGAACCGTGGCCCAGCTCGATCCCGCCAACCTTGCCATAGCCGACGATGACGAAATCCGGATCGCACAGACTGCCATCGGCGCGACGCGGCGTACCGTACTTGGCCACCGTCTGGCGCCAGGCCAGCGCCAGCACCTGTTCCAGAATGGCCTCGGCCAGCCAGGTGAGATAGTCGGATACCTTCATCAGCGGCAGGGTGCCGGCGATTTCCGAAGCGGCCACGCGCAGACGGTGGGCCAGCTTGAAGTGGCGCAGAGCCTCCATCTGCTGTTCCAGATCATCCTCGGGAATACGTGTCAGCCGCTCGCGCAGCTCGGCCGCCAGCTCTGGCGCCAGCGGCGGCTTGAACAGCCGCCCCTCATTGAGCAGCTCATCGAGCAGCAAGGGGAAACGGGCAATCTGCTCGGCAATCCACGGGCTGGCGGCACACAGCTTGAGCAGGCGCTGCAGGGCGCTGGGGTTCTCCGTCAGCAGCACCAGGTAGGCGGAGCGACGGACCACCTTTTCAACCAGCGGCAACACCCGCTCCAGCACCCGATCCGGATCATCGTGTTCAACCGCCTGAGCCAGGAAACGCGGCATAAAGGCATCCAGACGCTCGCGCCCCATGCGCTGCATGGCCCGCACCTGCGGCCCGTGCTTGAGATCGAGAATGCGCCGCAGCGCCAACTCACCATCGGCAAAGCCGGTCTCGACCAGTTGCCGCTGCGCGGCCTCCGGCTCCAGCGCCTCCTCCCACAGCGGCAGCCACTCACCACCGATACAGACCGCGTCAGCGCCCTCCTCCTCGTCCGGATCGGCGATCACCTGACGGAAGTGGTACTCGACCCGCCGGCGCTGCTCGCCGAGGACATGGTAGAAGGCATCCCAGTCGGCAAAGCCCATGATGGCCGCCACGCGCAGGCGGTCCTGCTCGCTGTCCGGCAGCATCTGGGTCTGCCGGTCATCGATGCCCTGCAGGGCGTGCTCGGTGTAGCGCAGGAAGTGATAGCTCTCGACCAGTTCATCGACCGCCTTGGCCGGCATGTAGCCCTGATCGCGCAGGGTGCCGAGCACGCGCATCAGCGAGCGCTCCTGCAGCGCCAGATCACGCCCACCGTGAATCAGCTGGAATACCTGGGCGATGAACTCCACCTCGCGGATGCCGCCGGAGCCGAGCTTGATGTTTTCGCTCATGCCCTTGCGGCGCACTTCCTGCTGGATCAGCTGCTTCATTGAGCGCATCGCCTCGATGGCGGAGAAGTCCAGATAGCGCCGGTAGACGAACGGCCGCAGCATTTCCTGCAGCTGCTTGCCGGCGGCCTGGTCGCCGCCGACCACGCGCGCCTTGATCATGGCGTAGCGCTCCCAGTCGCGCCCCTGATCCTGGTAGTACTGCTCCATGGCATTGAAGCTGTATACAAGCGGCCCGCCTGAACCATAGGGGCGCAGGCGCATATCGGTGCGGAACACAAAGCCGTCGACGGTAATCGCATCCAGCGCCTTGATCAGCTTCTGCCCCAGACGGGTGAAGAACTCCTGGTTATCCAGCGAGCGTTTGACCCCCTCGGTTTCGCCGCCTTCGGGGTAGGCGAAGATCAGGTCGATATCCGAGGACAGATTCAGCTCGAAGGCGCCCAGCTTGCCCATGCCCAGCACCACCAGCTGTTGTGGCAGGCCGCTGCGGCGCCCGGTCGGCGTACCGAACTGCTCGCACAGCCGCGGGTGCAGCCAGCCCAGCGCCAGATCGATACTGGCGTCGGCCAGATCGGAAAGGTCACGACAGGTGCCCCACAGATCGGTCTGGCGGGTGAAGTCGCGCCAGATGATGCGCAGCTGCTGGCGGTTGCGGTAACGCCGCAGGCACTTGCTCAGCGCCTCCTCATCCGCGCACTCGGCGACCAGAGCGGCCAGTTGAGTGCGCAACTCACCCGGCACCAGCGCGCGCTCCAGCTCGCCACTGGCGAGCAACGCGGCAAACATGGCCGGATCGCGCTTGATCTGCTCGACCGCGAAATCACTCTGCGCCAGCACCCGCGTCAGTTGATCACGTCGCCACTCGGGCCAGCCGGCCAGCGTCTCGCCCAGCTCACCCAGGGCGCTCTCGACATCGTTCAGGGCCCGTTCGGCCAGGGGGTTCAGCGCAGCTGGCAGTGTGGCCAGGGAAGGCAGGCTCATGGTCTATCCTGATGGCGATAGGGCCGTCGCAAGACCGCCCTTTTTGTAGTTTTTCTACTAAAGACTGTGACCGAAGGGCTGTTTCAACGCTCTAAATGTAGTAAAACTACAGAGCTGCCGACCCACCCCGGCAAGCACTCTTTTCATGCCGCCCTGCCCACAAGGCGCGGGCGACCCCTGGCAACCGATTCTGGAAGCCTTTCCGGCCTGGAGCAAGCCATGCAAGACCTCGATCCCGTCGAAACCCAGGAATGGCTGGACGCCCTCGAGTCCGTCCTCGATCAAGAGGGCGAAGACCGCGCCCATTACCTGCTGACCCGCATGGGCGAACTGGCCACGCGCAGCGGCACCCAGCTGCCCTATGCGATCACCACGCCCTACCGCAACACCATCCCGGTCAGCCATGAGGCACGCATGCCCGGCGACCTGTTTATGGAGAGAAGGATCAGGTCTTTGGTGCGCTGGAACGCCCTGGCCATG
>ERZ1645187.4536-NODE-4536-length-11158-cov-16.459696_pt1 | contig 11158 bp, 10 predicted proteins | sample MGYA00575352_ERZ1645187 | MGnify/ENA primary metagenome ERZ1645187 (study PRJEB40837, sample SAMN11349314) | freshwater sediment metagenome | isolation source: river sediment | host: Sediment | place: India: Wazaribad , New Delhi | collected 2017-02-21 ... | reverse complement strand
CGCAGCGCCCCGATCGTTCGCGCCCCTTCCGGCGCGGACGTGAATCGGCGGCGCCATATACAAGAAGGACTGCGCCATGAACGATGACACCGCCCCGCAGGCTCCCACTCCGCTGCCCGACCGGCTCTCGACCGATCCGGCGAGCCCGCACTACGACGAGGCCGTGCTGAAGCGCGAGGTCGGCATCCGCTTCAACGGCGCGGAGAAGACCAACGTCGAGGAGTATTGCGTCAGCGAGGGCTGGATCAAGGTGGCGGCCGGCAAGACGCGCGACCGCAAGGGCAATCCGCTGACGCTGAAGCTCAAGGGCACGGTCGAGCCCTACTACAAGGCGTGACGGCAGCAGATGGTGGGCATTGATCGCCCTCTGATCTCCCTCTTGTGAGTCGGTCGACGATCGGGCCCGTGCGACACTGGCGTCCGGAGTCACAGTCGCAGGAGGACGTCATGCTGAAGTCATTGCTTCCCGCCACCGGGATCTTCCTCGTACTCACGAATGCAGCCTTCGCCATGTGCGGCACGGGAGGAATGGGTGGCACCCGAGCCCAATGCGGCGCCATGCCCGGCATGACAGCGGCTACCGCGCCGGACAAGACGCCTGACGCCGGAACTCGACCGGGGGGCATGATGCATTCGATGCCCGGCATGAAGGGCGGGATGCGCGGCGGCATGATGATGGCCGGCTGCGGCTGTTGTGGCGGCAGCAGCTCCGGCGGGATGTGCGGCCGTGGAATGATGCAGCATCCGGGCGGGCAGCACGACATGCCGCACGATCCGATGTTCGACGAGAACCCGCAGTCGACGCCGGCTCCGCAGACTCCAACTCCACCGACACCTGCGCAGCCGTGACGGCATAGCAAAGGCCCGCGCACCGATCGGGTGACGCGGGCCGATTTGTATCCCTGCCGCTCTGGATGGCCGGCTCGGAGGCCGGCCACGACGAGCATTAAGTGTCCAGGCGCCGTACCTACTCGGCCGGGTTCTTGATCTTGTTGATGTTGAGCATGCCGAGCACGTACTTCTCGTAGAACGGCTCGGTGGTGCCCTTGCGCATCTTGCGCAGGAAGTACTTCTCGAACGCGATCTTGGCGTAGTGCACCCAGACGCCTTCCGCCGACCAGTTGACGTTGCGCGGCGGGATCTGCGGCTGCGCCACGAAGGCCGCGCCCTTGTCGCCGAAGTCGGCGAGGCAGAGCGCACTCCAGGTCGGGATCTTGTGCGGCTCCTTGCCGGCGATCAGATCGGCGATGTTCTCGACCGCGGCCGTCACCATGCTCTCGATCATGTAGCCGGTCTTCGGCACGCCGACCGGGACCGGCGTCTGCTCCTGCGGGGGAATCGCGATGCACACGCCGACTGCGAAGATGTTCTTGTACTTCTGGTTGCGCTGATACTTGTCGACGAGGATGAATCCGCGCGGGTTGTTCAGCCCCTCGATACCGCGCGTCGCCGGCACGCCGCGGAACGCCGGCAGCATCATCGAGTACTTGAACGGCAGCTCGTGCTTCTTCTTCTCGCTGCCGTCCTCGTTGAACTCGGTGACGAACATCTTGTCTGCCTCGACCTTGTCCACCTTGGCGTTGCAGATCCACTTGATGTGCCGGTTGCGCATCTCGCTTTCGAGCATGCCCTTGGTATCACCGACGCCGCCCAGGCCGAGATGGCCGACATACGGCTCCGAGGTCACCAGCGTCATCGGCACGCGATCGCGCAGCTTACGCTTCCTGAGATCGGTCTCCATGATCATGGCGTACTCGTAGGCCGGGCCGTAGCACGAGGCGCCCTGCACTGCGCCGACGATGATCGGGCCCGGGTCCTTGCAGAACGCTTCCCAGTTCTTGTGCGCTTCGGTGGCGTGATCGACGGTGCACACCGACTGCGTGTACTTCCCCGGCCCGAGCCCCTCGATCTCGTCGAAGGCGAGTTCAGGACCCGTGGCGATGACGAGATAATCGTAATCGACGGTGCGCCCGTCCTTCAGTTCTATCTTGTTCTGATCGGCGTGGATCTTCTGCGCACCGGTCGCATCGAAAGCGATGCCATGCTTCGCCATCAGCGGCTTCAGATCGATGACGATGTCGTCCTTGACGCGCCAGCCGACGCCGACCCAGGGATTCGATGGTGTGAACTGGAAGTAGGCGCGGTCCGAGAGCAGCGTGATCTTGTGCTGGCGGCCGAGCAGGTCGCGCGCCTCGTAGGCAGCCGACATGCCGCCGACACCAGCGCCGAGAATGACGATATTGGCCATGGGGGTGACTCCTGAAGGTCGTTTCTTCCACAGATCGCCCGAAGCGGAACGCCGCCGGCCGCGCTGCCCGTAATGGCGCAACGCTGACCCAGCAAAGGCGCGGCCGAAACCTGCACCCGGCCTTCCGATTTGCTCATTCGGACGATCCCGGCCCGTTCGTTCTTGTTTATCGCGATCTTCGCCGGCACCACATCAGGGCATTGCAATTTGTAGATGTCAATGATGCGGGAGTTGCATGGCTCGATGGGCTGGTTGGCACGCGACAAGCGTACGAGCATTTTGCCGCATCCGAGCCGTTTGCGGGCTGCGCAGAATCAAAGACAAGCATTTTGAATCGTGCTCCGCGGGGCGGGGCGCGTGTCATGATCTCCGTCGCTTTGATCTATCGGACAACGCTGCATTTGTGGAAGGTCAAGGAGGGCCTGACAGCGGCCTCGCAGAGTCCAATCGACGAACCAACAAACGAGTGCAGGAAGCCGTATGACCTCAGTCCTGATCGCCTTCGCCTCGCGTGAAGGCCAGACGCGCAAGATCTGTGCTCATGCGGCGCGCTTCCTCGACGGTCGCGGCTGCAAGACGCAGTTGCTCGACCTGACCCTCGGGGCGCCCGATACCGCCATCGAGCACTGCGACGCCGCCCTGATCGCCGGATCGGTGCATCGCGGCCGCATGGATCAATCGCTGCTGAGCTTCCTGATGCGGCACGGCGCCATGCTCGGACGCGTGCCGAGCGGCTTCCTCAGCGTCAGCCTCTCGGCCGCCGCCGTCGACGCGAGTGCCCGTTCTGCCATCGACGAGATCACCACCCAGCTTCTCTATGATGTCGGCTGGCAGCCGGACCGCGTGCTGCACGTCGCCGGCGCTGTCGATGTCGACCAGCTCAATCTGCTGGAGCGGTGCGCCGTGCACGCGGTGATGCAGGTGAAGGGCATCGATATCGAGTCGAGCGGCCGCACCGAGCTCACCGATTGGAGCGAGGTCGACGCCTTCGTCGGCGATCTGCTGGCGCGGACCGAGCCGCCCACCCTGCCGGCGAGCGCTACCGGCAACGCCTGACGAGAGCAGCCGAGAACCTCCACAAGACAAGAGCGGCGCCACCCGGCCGGGCAGCGCCGCTCTTTTTTGTTCGATCCAGGCGACCGTTACCGGTCCGCCATTCAGATCGCGAAATCCTGCAGCGAAGCGCCCTTGGCCAGCTTCGCCACCAGCCAGTTCGGCTTGCGGCCGCGGCCGGTCCAAGTCTCGCCGCGATTGTCGGGATTGGCGTATTTGGCGGCCTTGTTGCCGACGCTGCCGCGCGGGCGGCCGACACGCGAAACGGCATACAGTTCGCCGATGCTGAAGCCATAGCTGGCCAGGATCGCGTCGATCTTCTGCTTCGCTTCGGACTTGGCGCGATTGCGCACAGCTGCCTTGGCCTTCGTCAGCTTTGCCTCGAGATCGTTCAGATCCTTCAGCGACATCTTGTCGACGTTGATGCTCGCCATACGTTCTTTCCTCGTAGATTTCACTCGTTCAACGCGTCGCGTTTGCTTGCGAACCATTGCTGATCCGACCTCCGCTTCCATCGCCTATAGCATAGGCGCTGAGCCCCACTGAAAACAAATCTGGTTCGCGGTCTTGATTTCCAATTGCGTGGATAACGCGCGCGGCAGAGAGCCCCGGCACGCCGACCGGCATTTGGCAAATTATCGCCTGTTGGTTGATAATTTGCCACCGGAGAGGAGTCCAGCGCATCCAATTCCTCTTTCGCGAAGAATTGTCGGCGGCCTGCCGCCACGGCGCGCTGTTTCGCGCTTGCGAACGCTCGATGTGCCCATCGTCCGAAAGCGCATGAACATCGCGTGAATTGAGCGTTCAGCAGGGATTCAACCGGCATTCCATAGCCTGCAGAAACCCTGGTGTTCCCCCATCCCCGGCGTCAGGGCGCAGTGTACCAGGGTCGCTGCGCCCACCCCGCTGCACGGACGAGCCGTCTGGCCACCCAGGGCGGATCAAGGGCTGCAATCGGGGGCCTCGATACTGCGGCCGGGAACCTGCCAGGCCTCGAAGCGTTGTGATACGGCCGCATTTGCTTTCGCTGGCCCGAGCCGTTACGGTCGCCGCGGCGAACCGGCTTTCAAGAGCGCGTTCCCTGTCCAGCCTGGAGCACATTATGACGCTGAAGCTGCCCCCCCTGCCCTATGCCTATGACGCCCTGGCGCCGCACATGTCGGCCGAGACTTTCGAATTTCATCACGACAAGCATCACCTCGCCTATGTCGACAACGGCAACAAGCTGATCGGCGCCGGCACCAAATACGAAGGCAAGTCGCTCGAGGAGATCTGCGCGGCGGCTTTCGCGGCGAAGGACATGCCGGTCGTGAACAACGTCGGCCAGCACTACAATCACCTGCATTTCTGGCAATGGATGAAGCAGGGCGGTGGCGGCAAGAAACTGCCGGGCAACATCGACAAGCTGGTTTCAGAGTACGGTGGATTCGACAAGATGCGCACCGACTTCATCGAAGCCGGAAAAGGCCAGTTCGGTTCGGGCTGGGCGTGGCTCGCCGTGAAGGATGGCAAGCTGGCCGTGATGAAAACTCCGAACGGTGAAAATCCGCTCATGCACGGCGCCAAGCCCATTCTTGGCTGCGACGTGTGGGAACACAGCTATTACATCGATTATCGCAACGCCCGACCGAAATATCTCGAGACCTGGTTCGACAATCTCGTGAACTGGGAACACGTCGAGGAGATGGCCGCGGCGACTGGCTGAGGCAGCCCGGGGTTCCCTCTCCTCATAATTCATGGGAGAGGGCAAGGGTGAGGGGCGGCCGCAAGCGCAACGCCGTCGTATTGCCGCCCTCACCCCGACCCTCGCCCCGCGAGCGGGGAGAGGGGGAAGAGCGTCAGCCGGCGGTCTTCGGTGCCGCATGGGAGCCTCCCGTGCGGCATTTTGCTTTGCCATCGGTTGCGCGCGATCGTATCCGGTGGCCCCTTGGGTAAGGCTCATCCGGCCGCTTCCAGTCACAGCGAGCAACCCTCCGGCCACATCGGGCGCCAAAGTCGGCCGGATGGCTTGATGTGCCGCGCGCCGGCCGGTAAACCTCACGGGCGGATCGTTTCCCGCTTTCCTGGGACGCCAGTTCGGTGGGGTTTGTGCGCGTCGCGGCCAAGTTGCTCTCATCACGGATCGTCGCTGCGATGCTTGCCCTGGTCCTCGGCGGCTGCGCCAGCGAGATCGTGCGTGAAGGGATCCCGGACGCCAATCTCGCCGACCATGCCATCGTCGACGACCTGCCGGGTATCCGCTTCTGGGGCGATGAGCACCCCAAGGATTTCATCGCCGAGCTGAGGCAACGCCTCCCCAACATGCCGCGCATCGCCCAGGGCGCGACGCGCGTTCGCGGCCGGCCGGTGGTCGAGATCCTGGCGCTCTCCGGCGGCGGCGGTGACGGCGCCTTCGGTGCCGGCGTCCTGACGGGATGGAGCGAGCGCGGCGACCGCCCCGAATTCGAGGTCGTGACCGGCGTCAGCGCCGGCGCCATCATCGCGCCGTTCGCGTATCTCGGAACCCGCTACGACGGTGCCCTGCGCGAGATCTGGACCAAGTACCAGACGTCGCAGATCGCGACCGCGCAGATCCTGCCCGGCATTCTCGGCGGCGCCTCGCTCGCCGACAACGCGCCGCTCGAGGACCTGATCGCGCGTTACGCCGACAAGCGGCTGCTGCGCGAAATCGCGGCGGAGTATCGCAAGGGCCGCATGCTGTTCGTGCTGACGACCAACCTCGACGCCCAGCGCCCTGTGGTGTGGAACCTCGGAGAGATTGCCGCCAGCAAGCGGCCGGGCTCGCTCGAGTTGTTCCGCAAGGTCATCATGGCGTCGGCGGCGATCCCCGGCGCGTTCCCGCCGATCGAGATCCCTGTCGCCGCGGGCGGAAAGGCTTATGACGAGTTGCATGTCGATGGCGGCACTACGCGCGAGGTGTTCGTGCAGCCGGTGAACGTGCCGTTCCGCGCCTATGACGCCCTCTACGATGCGCCGCCGATCCGCCGCCTCTACATCATCAAGAACGGCAAGATCGCGCCAGAGCAGGAGGTCGTGCAGCCGAAGACGCTGAGCATCGTCTCGCGCTCGATCGCGACCCTCATCAAGAACCAGAACCTCGGCGAACTCTATCGCATTCACCGCATGGCCGAGGACGGTGGCGCTGAATTCAACTTCGTCGCCGTGCCGCCCTCGTTCGACGTCAAATCGAAGCAGTTCTTCGATCCCGTGTATCAGAGCGCGCTGTTCGAGGAAGGCCGCCGCATGGGGCGTGATGGCGTGCCGTGGGCGAAACGCCCGCCGCTCTGAGCTTCACGCGCCGTATCATCCCGGCATTCATTGCCGGGATCCGGCTCGCAACAGCCGGCAAAGTTCGCGGATACATGACTCCCGGTGACAAGCACCGGGACTACGTCAGCGTTCTGGCGTGCCTGCGCTCTGGCGCCGACAACACCGCCCCGACGCCCGGGCGAGCGACATCGCTCGGTTTGCCATCACTTGTCCGGGCCGGTGGTCTCCGGCGGCGGCGGCAGCCCCTCGAGATACAGGCTGTCCAGATAGGCGATGAAACCCTCGATCTGCGGCGGCTGGAAGATGAACACCGGCATGTCCGGGTGCCCCGACACGATGCCCTCGGCCAGAGCCTCGGCGAGATCCTCGCTCGGGTAACGCTCGACCACGTCGCGGAACGGCGGCGCCTTCTCGTGCGCACTGGTGTCGTCCATGCCGATGGCGTGGCAGCGCGCGCAGTTCTCCCTGGCGATGGCGCGACCGACCTCGGCCAATCGCGTCTGTTCCTCGTCCAGTTCTTCATGCAGCGACGACGGCGACCCGTTGGCGCCGGAAGCGTCCGGTGCGGAGGTTGCTGGCGGAGCCTGCGCCGGAGCCGTCACGGCTGGCGGAGCGGCGGGGGCGGCCGACGGGCCGTCCTGAGCCACGGCTGAAGCTGCCAGCACGACGGCAAACGCCGCGAGCGAGCCCGCTCCCTTCACCCGCAACAGGATCATCTCCGGTTCCCTCCCGTCATGTCCACGCCCAGCCCCCCGAGCGCCGAGCCTCAGCGCTTCATGCCGATGCCCTTGAGGATCGCATCGCGAATGACGCGACCGATGGTGCGTGACGCCGACCGCTGCAGCTCCTTGGCGACCATGGTGCCGAGGCCCTGGTTCTTGCGCCCGGTCGCCGGATTGACGCCGCCGAAGATGATGTCACTCCAGCCGCCGCCACCGCCCGCAGCACCGGCCTCGGCCGCCGCCGTCTCCGTGCGCCGCGCCAGCATCTCGTGCGCCGTCTCGCGATCGACCGCCTCGTCGTACTTGCCGTACACCGGGCTGTATTCGATGAGGCCGAGACGTTCGTCCTCGCTGAGCGGCCCGATGCGCCCCTCGGGCGGGCGGATCAACGTCCGCTGCACCATCGACGGCTCGCCCTTGTTCTCGAGCGTCGACACCAGCGCTTCGCCGGTCTTCAACTCGCGGATCACCGCCTCGGTGTCGAGCTTCGGATTGGCACGGAAGGTCTGCGCTGCCGCCTTGATCGCCTTCTGCTCCTTGGCGGTGAAGGCGCGCAGCGCGTGCTGGACGCGATTGCCGAGCTGCGACGACACCGTGTCCGGCACGTCGATCGGATTCTGCGTGATGAAGTAGACGCCGACGCCCTTCGAGCGGATCAGGCGTGCGACCTGCTCGATGCGCTCCATCAGCGCCTTCGGCGCCTCGTTGAACAGCAGGTGCGCCTCGTCGAAGAAGAACACCAGCTTGGGCTTCGGCTGGTCGCCGACCTCGGGCAGCGTCTGCCACAGCTTGGTCAGCAGCCACAGCAGGAACGTCGAATAGAGGCGCGGCTTCTGCATCAGCTTGTCGGCGGTCATCAGGTTGACGACGCCGCGGCCATCGGGCGCGATGCGCATGAAGTCGGTAATGTCGAGCGCCGGCTCGCCGAAGAACTTCTCCGCGCCCTGCTCCTCGAGCACCAGAAGACGCCGCTGGATCGAGCCGACCGACGTGGCGGCGACGTTACCGTAGGTGGTCGTCAGCTCCTTCGAGCGCTCGCCGACGTTGTTGATGAGGGCGCGCAGATCCTTGAGATCGACGATCGGCAGCTTCTCATCCGCCGCGACGCGGAAGGCGATGTTGAGCACGCCCTCCTGCACCTCGTTGAGCTCGAGCAGCCGCGACAGCAGCAGCGGCCCCATGTCGAGCACGGTCGCGCGCACCGGGTGGCCGCTCTCGCCGAACACGTCCCACAGGATGGTCGGGAAGGCGCGGTTCTCGTAGGTTTCGAGACCGATCTGCTCGTTGCGCTTCAGGATGAAGTCCTTCGGCTCGCCGACTGCGGCGATGCCCGAGAGGTCACCCTTGATGTCGGCGGCGAACACCGGCACGCCGGCCGCGGAGAAGCCCTCCGCCAGCACCTGCAGCGACACCGTCTTGCCCGTACCGGTGGCGCCGGTGATGAGGCCGTGCCGGTTGGCGAACCTGAGATCGAGGTATTCCGGCTTGGTGCTCGTGCCGAGGTAGATCTTGCCGTCGACGAGCTTCGGACCGCTCTCGGAGGTGGTCATGCTGGCATCCTCGTTTCCGCCCGGCGTCGCGTGATCCGGTCGCTTCTGTTGCACCGACTCGGGACGCGTCACCCTGGATCCGCTCTTGGCATGACGCCCCGTCATTTGCAAACCCGGTTGCATCCGCCACGCAAGCCCGCCCGGCCCGGTGTGGCACGCCTGCGCCCGCCCCGGGCCGACGCCCGAAACCTGGGCGTCGTCCGTTGGTCGAAGGGGCGCGATCGGGCTGTATTGCGCCTGCGAAAGAACCTATAAAAAAATCCTCGCCTCGCCGCCCCTGGCGCGCGCAGAAAACACTTTCTGAGCAACGGGAAACAACCCGATGACCGACAGCGTGATGGCTCTGGCCGCCGAATTCCCGCAAGCCACCCGCGACGAGTGGCTGAAGCTGGTCGAGAAAGCCCTGAAGGGCGGCAGCTTCGAGAAGCGGATGATCGCGCGAACGGCCGACGGCATTCGTATCGAACCGCTGTACACGCGTGCGGATCAATTGGCCGGCACGCAGACCGCCGCTCCGGGGACCGCACCGTTCGCACGCGGCTTCTCGGCCGAGGTCGCGGGCTTGGGCTGGAGCATCGAGCAGATGGTGGTCGCGGGCGATGCCGCGAGCGCCAATGCCGCCGTCCTCGCCGAACTGGAAGGCGGCGCCAGTGGCGTCGTGCTGCGCCTCGCCGCGCCCGGCCAGTCCGGCATCGCCATTTCGAGCGCCGTCGATTTCGCCCGCCTGCTGTCGGGTGTGTACCTCGACTTCGCGCCGATCGTCATCGATGCCGGCGCCAACGCCGGAACCGCAGCGGACCAGTTCGCCGAGGCGATGAGCGCACTCGGACAGGACCGCGCCAAGGTTGCCGTCCGATTCGACATCGACCCGCTCGGCGTCGCCGCTCGCACCGGCCATTGCGCATTGCCGCTCGCCGACGCGGTCGCAGCCGCCACGAAGACCGCCGCGGACCTCAAGGCGCGCTTCGCCCGCGCCCGCACCATCCTGGTCGATGCCCGCGTCGCGCACGAGGCCGGCGCCTCGGAAGCCCAGGAACTCGCAGTGATGGCCGGCGCGCTCGTCACCTACCTGCGCGCCTTCGAAGCCGCCGGCGTCGATGTCGCTGCCGCCCTCGGCCAGATCACCATCGCGCTCGCCGCCGATGCGGACCTTTTCCTCACCGTCGCCAAACTGCGCGCCGCGCGCCGCATCGTCGGGCGCATCGCAGAGGTTTCCGGAGCGCCGGACGCCGCGCGCAACGTGCGCCTCGCCGTCACCACCTCGGCGCGCATGATGACGAAGCGCGATCCGTGGACCAACATGCTGCGCACCACCGCGGCGACGACGGGCGCGGCTTTCGGCGGCGCAGACGCCATCACCGTGCTGCCGTTCACGTGGCCGCTCGGCACGCCCGACTCCTTCGCACTGCGCATCGCCCGCAACACCCAACTCGTCGCCCAGGAGGAATCCTCGCTCGGCCGTGTCGTCGATCCGGCCGGTGGCTCCTGGTACGTCGAGCGGCTGACGGACGAGGTGGCGCACAAGGCGTGGGGCCTGTTCCGCGAAATGGAGGAGGACGGCGGCCTGATCGCCGAACTGATGTCGGGCCGGCTCGCGCGCAAGATCATGCAGACCGCCGACGAGCGCCAGAGCGCCATCGCCACCGGCCGTCAGCCCTTGACCGGCACCAGCGCCTTCCCGCTGCTCGGTGACGACGGCGTCAAGATCACGCCATGGCCGGACGCTCCTCGCCCGATCGGCGATACGCTGATCGAACCGCTGATGCCGCGCCGTCTCGCCGAACCGTTCGAGGTGCTGCGCGATGCCGCCGATGCTCACGCCGCGCGCACGGGCAAGCGGCCGAGCGTGTTCCTTGCGAGCCTCGGCACCATCGCCGACCACACCGCGCGCACCACATGGATCAGGAACCAGCTCGCCGTCGCCGGCATCGAGGCGCTCGTCAGTGACGGCTATGCCTCACCGGCCGAGGCCGCCGAAGCGTTCAAGGGCTCGCACACCTCGACCGCGTGCATCTGCTCCTCTGACGACATGGTGAAATCGCACGGCGAGGCGACCGCTAAAGCCTTGATCGAGGCCGGCGCGACGCACGTGCTGATGGCCGGCCGGCCGGGCGACATGGAAGCGACGCTGCGCGCCGCCGGCGTCGACGGCTTCCTCTACGCTGGCCAGAACGCGCTCGACGTGTTGACCGAGCTGCAGCACGAGCTGACGAGCTGAAAGAGAGTGAGTGGTGAGATCGTCAGTAGTGAGTAGTGGGCGGCTGCGCTCCTCTACTCACTACTCACTACTCACTACTCACTACTCACTACTCACT
>ERZ1645187.4535-NODE-4535-length-11159-cov-12.308087_pt1 | contig 11159 bp, 10 predicted proteins | sample MGYA00575352_ERZ1645187 | MGnify/ENA primary metagenome ERZ1645187 (study PRJEB40837, sample SAMN11349314) | freshwater sediment metagenome | isolation source: river sediment | host: Sediment | place: India: Wazaribad , New Delhi | collected 2017-02-21 ... | reverse complement strand
ATCCCCGTCGCGGATCGGCGCAAAATAGGACGCATACGGATCCCGGCCCGCATCGTCCGGGTGGAGTTGCACCGTCACCTCGGCATCCGTCGGGGAAACTTGCAGAGAGATGACCCCGTCCCGCGGCGCCTCCCCCGTCGGGGACGCCGCGACGTCGCCGGCGACCGTCAACACGTACGCCTGGCCCGCGGACAGCCGTGCGTCGGCCAACGGCGGAGTCCCGGCCGGCGATGCCGCCGGCCGCCATTCCACGGCCAGCGGCTGGAATTCGGGCTCGTACAGGCACAGCGAACGCTGCGCGCCCATCCGGCGCAAAACCGCGACCGGCACGAAACCCGTGGGCAGATCCATGAAGGCTTCTTCCCGGATCAGCACGTCGAACCGCCGCGCGTCCTGATAGGAATTGTCGTTGAGCGCATACGTGCCGCGCGGCGCCAGGATCCGATAAAGTCCCCAGAAGCCCGAATTCAAATGCGCGGCCCGTTGCCCGAACGGCGTGTCGAACAGAAGATTCCAGGCGTCGCTTTCGGGCCGCAACGCCCGGTGGCGCGAACCGACCGGCAACGTGAACGCCTGCGGTGGCGCAAACGAACGGAACGGCAGCCCAAACACCTGCGCAAACCGGCTGCCGCCGCCGCCGGCCAACCCCACCCCGACGGCGCCCAGCGCCAACGCCAGCCACACCCACTTGCCCCGTTTCCCGAGCCGGGCGTCGAACGGAGCCCCGACCAGCGCGAAACAGAGCAGGCCCAGCGGAACGTAGGCGTTCCGCAAATCGTAGGAACCGGTATGGAACCACAGCGCCAGCATCAGGAATCCCGCCAGGGAAAAGAAAATCAACCTCCGCTGGCTCAACGCCCAGAGCCCCAAGCCGACGACCGCGACCAACACAAAAGGCAGCGCCGCGTCCGGCACCTGATAGTATTCCTGCAGGCGTTCCAGCCACATGCGGGCGTGCGCCCCGTTCGGATTGAACAAGGACGTATGCGCCGGCACCAGGCGAAACGCGTGCAGGAAGGGACTTCTTTCCGCCAAGTCGAAATGCCGCGTGTACCACAGCTGGTGCCCGAAAAACGGAGCGGTGAACAATGCGGTCCACGCGACGGCCGGGATCATCGCGCGGCGCCACGACAACGTCGCCATGTAGAGCACGATCCAGAACGTCCAGACCACCCCGTTGCCCTTCATGAACACCACGGAAAACAGGCTGAGCGCCAGGATCCACCCCTCGGCCATCCAGCCGGAGGCCGACCACGTGCCCCGGCACAGGGTCAGGACCAAGGCGAACGCCGCGAACACCATCGCGACCAGCGGGACGTCGACGTAGCCGCCGACCAGATAATCGAACACGTCGCGGTTCCAGGCGAACGCCGCGAACGCCAGCAGGCCGGGAACGCGCATCCGCCGCCCCAGGCACCAAATCGACAAAATCAGGATGGCCACGTAGATCGCCACCAGCCCATGCAGCAGCAAATGCTCCACAGGGAACACCTCGACGCCGGTTCCCGCGATTTTGTAGAAAATACTGTGCACCGCCGGAAGAAACTGGGGATAGCCCCCCATGACGTATTGTCCCAACCCATGGCGCGTGGCCATGTCGACCGCCCACTTGTCCCAAGAAACCAGCGCATCCCAATGGATGAAGGGCGCTCCCACGCCCGACTCGAAAATTCCCTGCAAGAACACGAGGCCGACGGCGAGGCCGATGCGCTCCAGCGCGGAAAGCGCATTCCACCGGGCATGCACGGCCCGAACCAACCGAAGCGCCCCCGTTCCTCGAAGCCCGTAGATTCCCCCCGCCGCCCAAACGATCAATCCGGCCAGCAGCGCGCCGCGCGAGTAAGCGCCAAACAGATAGAAGTGCCACGCCAGCAATGCGCTGGCGCTCAAACTCATGACGAGAACCAACAACAGGCGAATGGACAAGCTTTCGCACCGGACGCGCAAGGCCCGATTGAAAAACAGGCCCGGAGCGAAAAGCAAAAGAACCGCGATCAAACCGAAGCGGAAAACCGGCCAGACCCCTTCCGGACATGAAAGCGCCAACGTTCCCCAGACGTAGCCGGTCCGGATTGCCCAAAACAACGCCAGAAAAGCCCAGAAAAACGGCAGGATCTTCTTGCCGAGGAGGGCGTTGATCTTTTGATAGATCCCGAGCATTTTCAAACGATGGCGTTGCGGCGGAACCATGTCAAGCCCGCGACCCGGCCCATAAAATCCAGTTCATTTTCTCGCAATTGTCGAGAAGAGGAGTAGATTAAAGGAAGTTTATAACCAAAGGCTGTTTTCCATGAAGATTTCAACCAAAGGCCGGTACGGATTGCGCACGCTGATGGATATCGCGGACCATCAGGCGAAGGGTCCCGTCAACCTCAACGACATGGCCGAACGCCAAGGCATTTCCGCCAAGTATCTCTGGCAGATCGTGAACCTCCTGAAAACGGCCGGCTTCGTCCGCGGCACGCGCGGTCCCAAAGGCGGCTATATCCTCATCCGCGATCCCCATTCCATCACCTTGCTGGACGTCATCCAAGTCCTCGAAGGCCCGGTTTCGCTCGTCGAATGCGTGGACGACCCCGCCTATTGTTCCCGCACGGAAAACTGCGTGGCCCATTCCGTCTGGTCGGAAGTCAGCCAAGCCGTCCGCAAGGCCCTCGCCGACCTTACGCTCGCCGAGATCCTCCGCCGCCACGCCGCGGCCGGCAGTTCCAGCCATTACGTGATTTGACCGGCAGACCGCTCGGCATGAAAATCTGTCCGTATTGCGCCGAAGAAATCCAGGACGCCGCCATCAAATGCAAGCATTGCGGCGAGTTTCTGGACGGGACCGTCCGGACCCCGGCGCCGAGCAACCAATTGCCCTGGTATTTCCGCACGTCCACCATCGTGATCGCCGTTCTCTGCGTCGGCCCATTGGCCTTGCCTTTGCTCTGGTGGCGCCCCCGCACCGGGACCGCCTGGAAAATCGTCTGGACGATCGCCGTCTTGGCGTTGACTTGGCTCACGGTCGTATCCTTCCAGAAATCGCTGGACGTGTTGAAGGAATATCAGCAACTGCTGGGAACGTATTATTAGGCCATGCACGCGCGGGGTGACTTCCGATGAATCCAATCCTTCCGTTTTTTGCCGTCGTTGCGCTCGTCGGCGCGGTGGCCTTGCTTTGGCTGTTCGTCTCCGCCGCCTTCCTGCTGTGGGGCGCGCGGCTGGCCGGCATCGAGCGGCGCTCCTTCGGCCGCGCCGTCGGAACGATCCTGCTCGGGGGTGTCGCTTGGGGCCTCGTGCGGGCCGTCTTTACTACCGCGCCGCACGTTGGAACCGGCCTAGGTCTCTTGTTCGGCTTCTGCGTGTCCGCGGCGGTCATGACCCCGATCTTCGACACGACCTTCGGCAAGGCCCTCGCCGCGAACATCCTGGCCTGGCTGCTGCCGCCTTTGCTGGCCGTCGGCCTCGCCCTGCTGGGATTCGCCATGTTCGGCGCCTTTTTCCTGTTTTTGGTTTGATCGATTTCCCGTCCGCCTATTCCCCAACCAACGGCCAATGGCCAACATATAGTTAATTAAGTATGAACATGTAATTCTAGTATTTTATTGGCATATATCGAAATTATATCCTCATAATGACCAGATATCAGCAGCACATAGTTAATTAAGTATGATCTGTTTGGGGTCGATCTAATTGGTTCTTCCAGACGAAGCCGTTGATCAGACCAGTTCCGCAAAAACGGAATCGCTCACGAACAACGCGTCTTCCGCGAGGCGGATCCGGTCGGGTTCGACGACCAGCAAGCCGGCCGCCGCCAGCCGCGCGATTTCCGTCCCGCGCAGCGCATCGTAATCGAACCCCGTCGCGGCGCGGAATTCGGCGCGGCCCCAGCCCGCGAGGCGCCGCAATCCCATGACCAGCGTTTCGCGCGCCTTGGCCTCGGGATCCAGTTTTTCCTCGAACGATTTCCGCCAGACCGGCAGTTCCGGCGAATTGCCCCAGCGCACGCCGCGCCAATGGGAATGCGCGGCCGGCCCGACCCCGATATATTCCCCGCCGCTCCAGTACAGCAGATTCTGCAAGCACTCGCGCCCCGGCTTCGCGAAATTCGAGATCTCGTAGTGCCGCCACCCTCCCGCGGCCAGCCGTTTCCGCGCCCAATCGAATTGCGCGCGCTGCTCCTCTTCGGAAACCGCCAGCCGCCCCTCCGCCGCCTGCCGCGCGAAGGGCGTCCCTTCTTCGATTTCGAGGCAGTAGCAGGAAACGTGTTCCGGGGACAACGCCAGCGCGGCTTCGACATCCGCTTCGAACGATTTCCGCGACGTCCCCGGCACGCCGTAGATCACGTCGATCGCGATACGTTCGAAGCCCGCTTCCCGGGCCTGCGCGACGGCCGCGCGCGTATCGGCCGCGGCATGGATCCGACCGAGCCGCTTCAACGTGGCGTCGTCGAATGATTGCGCCCCGATGGACAAGCGGTTTACGCCGCCGGTTTTCAGCTGCGCCAGTTTGGCCGGCGTCAGCGTGCCGGGATTCGCTTCGCAGGTCCATTCGGCCACGTTCCGCAAATCCGTCCGCGCGCGAACGAACTCGATCAGCCGCGCCAAATCGCTTTCAACCAGCGCGGTCGGCGTGCCGCCCCCGAAAAAGACGCTCCGGGGCGCAAATCCTTCGGGCAGGGCTTGCCGTTCGCGTTCAAGGCCCGCGAACCACGCGGCCACGAGATCCGGTTCCGCCGGCCGCGAAAAAAACGCGCAATACCCGCATTTGCGGACGCAGAAGGGAACGTGGATGTAGAGGCCGGGACCCATGACCGCCCGCCGCGAACGTCAGCCGGCTTCCAGTTCGCGGATTTCCCGCAGGATGCGCTCGGCTTCTTCGCCGTCGAGCAGCGTCATGGCGAACCCGACGTGCACGAGCACGTAGTCGCCGATCTTCGCTTCGGGCAGATAGGCCAGCGACACTTCTTGCCGCGCGCCGTCGAAGTCCACGGTGCCGCGGCGGTCGAAGCCTTCGCCGTCCGAAATCGCCACGATGCGGCCTGGAATCGCGAGGCACATCTCGGTTCAGCCGCCCTGCTCGAAGTGCTGGCCGCCGTGGGCCGGCGGCGTCGGCGGCGGGTTGACTTTGCCCACCCGCAACGGGAAACGGATCTTGATGTCGCCGTCCAGCAGCACCTCGACCCAGTGCGTGCCGGGCTCGTGGAATTCCAGATTCAGGAACAGTTCCACGTTGGTGGCCGTCGCTTCCGGATTCGGCAGCTTCACCGGGATCGGGCGGCCTTCCGCCACGACCGTGCTCATGTCCGGCCGCAGGATCCGCGTGCGCTGCTGGAACTCGCCCTCGCCCGAACACCAGCGCGTCGCCAGGAACATCCGGGCGTGCCGGAACGGGAACGTGGGGCTGCCGAGCGAATCGAACAGGCCGATCAAAATGAATTTGCCCGTCCGCTCCTGGCGGACGTCGTCGCATAGCAGCGTGGATTGCAAATCGGGAATCATGGCCACGGAGCGCCTTCCTTTCGTATTCGAACGCCCACGGGGCGTTCGCAAGAATTCCAAGATACTCGCGGGCGCCATCCTTGGCAACGCCCGGGAGCGCGTTTTTCCAAAACCGCTACGGCACGATTTCGACCTTGATGAGATTGCTCGCGCCCGCCTTGCCCACCGGAAAACCCGCCGTGCAGACGACGGAATCGCCGGCCTTCACGAGCCCGGTTTCCTTGGCCGCGCGATGCATTTCGGCATATTGGTTGATCAACAGGTCGACGGGCCGGGTCTTCATGGGGCGCACGCCCCAGACCAGCGCCAGGCGCCGGAACGCATCGGTTTCCGTCGTGGCGGCCAGGATCGGCTGCAGCGGCCGGGTCTTGGCGGCGAGGCGCGCCGTCCCGCCCGTCTGCGTCGCGATCACCAGCGCCTTCGCGCCGATGGTCTCCGCCAGCGAACAGGCCGCCCGCGCCAGCGCTTCCGATTCGTCCGCCGGACGGATCTGCTGGAGCCGCTGCCACCAGGCCACGTGCTGGAACCCTTTTTCCGCCTCTTCGGCGATCTTGGCCATCATGGCCACGGATTCCACGGGGTAGTTCCCCATCGCCGTCTCTTCCGACAGCATCACGGCGTCGGTGCCTTCCAGCACGGCGTTGGTCACGTCGCTGACCTCGGCGCGCGCGGGCCGCGGCGAATCGGTCATGCTCTTGAGCATCTGCGTGGCGGTAATGACCGGCTTGCCCGCGAAATTGGCCTTGTCGATGATCAGCCGCTGCGCCGTGGGCACCTGCTCCGGCGGAATGTCCACGCCCAGATCCCCGCGCGCCACCATGACGCCGTCCACCGCCGCCATGATTTCGTCCAGCTCCGCCAACGCCTCGTGCTTTTCGATCTTGGCGATGATCGGCCGCAGCTTCCCTTGCGCCCGCATGTAGGCGCGCGCGACTTCGATGTCCGACGCCGACCGCACGAACGACAGCGCGACGTAGTCTACGCCCTGCGCCAGTCCGAACGCCAAATCTTCGTAGTCCTTGTTGGTCAAAATCGGCGCGCGGATGCTCCGCGAAGGCAAATTGATGCCCTTGTGGCTGCTCAAGTTCCCGCCCAGGATCACGCGGCAATGGATGTCGGGCCCATCGGCGCTTTCCACCCGCAGTTCGAGCGCGCCGTCCGCCAGCAGCAGCGTGTCGCCCACCTGCACGTCCTGCGGCAGTTCGCGGTAGGTCAATCCCACCTCCTGCTCGTTGCCCGGCACGTCGCGGGCCGTCAGGATGAACGCATCGCCCGGTTTGAGCGAGATGCTGCCGCAGGCGAACGCGCCCGTGCGGATCTTCGGCCCCGCCAAATCCTGCAAGATCGCGACGGGCAAGCCCTTTTCCTCGGCGATTTTCCGGATCAGGGCGATCTTGGCGGCATGCTCCTCGCGCGTGCCGTGCGAAAAATTGAGGCGCGCCACGTTCATGCCGGCCTCCAGCATGCGCCCGAGAACGTCCGGGCTGGCCGAGGCGGGGCCGATGGTGCAAACAATCTTGGTTTTTCTCATGGTCCCGCCATTCTCCTCCCCGCCCCGCGATGGGTCAAGCGTTTTACTTGAGGGTCTTCCCCAGCCAATCCAGTAGACCGCCGATATCGGAATAGTCTGCCACCGTGAGGGTTGCGCCAGACTTTACCAAGTCGGCCTCCCCGTATTTCCCCGACGCCACGCCAACCACCGGGATTCCCAATGCCCGCCCCGCCGCCATGTCGAACGGGGTATCGCCCACCAGACAGATCGCGCCGTCCGCCACTTCGATTCCCGCCTCTTTCGCCGCGGCCAGCGCCGCTCGGGCGATTTTCGCTCGGTCCGCATGGTCGTCTCCGAACCCGCCGAACCCGAAAAACCGGTCGAAGCCCACGCTCCCCAGCTTTAAATAGGCACAGGCGCGGATGTTGCCCGTCACCAGCCCCAGCGCCGTCCCGTCTTCGGCGAGCCGCTGCAGAAAACGGCGCGCCCCGGCGATTTCCTTGCCCGGGTTCTCCCGCAGCAATTCTTTCAGCTCCTCGGCGATGCGCTCGAAAATCCGCCGGATATCCCGCTCCGCCAAATGCAGCTGGCGATGCGCCATCACCTGATCGAGCACGTTGCGGTCCGTATTGCCCGCAAACGACACGTAGGCCAGTTCGTCGCGCGCGCCCGTCACGTGCGCCAAACCGCGGATGAACGCTTCGCGCCCGAATCCGTGCGTGTCCAGCAGCGTGCCGTCGATGTCGAACAGCACCGTCTTGTTCCGTTTCTTTTCCATCGCGTTCGGGCCATTCTACCGCATTTTCCCCGCGCTTCATCCTTTTTATCTCGGCCGCTTCCCGGGTTGCCCCGCCCCGGTCCGCGTGATAGGGTGATGGCTCACGTCCCAACTATCTGCATTGGAATTTCCGAAATCATGGACCCCAAACAACCCAATTCGTCCCAAGATCCTTCGGGCAAGCGCCGCCCGCCCATGCCCATGCGGGCACTGCTCGCCTGGTTCCTCCTCATGGCCCTGCTCGTCACCATGTTCCAGCTGGCCACCCAGCACGCCTCCAAGCAGACCAGCCTCCCCTACAATCCCGATTTCCTCACCCTCCTGCAGGACGGCCGCATCAACAAGGCCGAAGTGGTCATGGAAGTCAGCGGACAGCACTTCATCCGCGGCGAACTCAAGGATCTCGATCCGGCCACCGGCAAACCCACCACCTTCCGCGTCGAAGCGCCCATCACCGAAAACCTCGTCGAAAAGCTCACCGACGCCAAGGTGCCCTTCGAATTCAAGCCGCAGAATCCCCTGCTCTGGCAGATCCTCTCCAGCACCGTTCCCTTCCTGCTCGTCTTCGGTCTGATCTACTTCCTCTTCTATCGCAACATGGCCAACGGCACTCGCGGCGCCTTCTCCTTCGGCAAGTCCCGCGCCCGGCTCCTCAACCGCGACAACAACAAGATCACCTTCAAGGACGTCGCCGGCGTCGACGAGGCCCGCGAGGAAGTCCAGGAGATCATCGAATTCCTCCGCGATCCCAAGCGGTTCCAGCGCCTCGGCGGACGCATCCCCAAGGGCGTCCTGCTCGTCGGCCCGCCCGGCACCGGCAAAACCCTCATCGCCCGCGCCATCGCCGGCGAAGCCCAGGTCCCCTTCTTCAGCATCTCCGGCTCCGACTTCGTCGAGATGTTCGTCGGCGTCGGCGCTTCCCGCGTCCGCGACATGTTCGAACAGGGCCGCAAGAGCGCCCCCTGCATCATCTTCATCGACGAAATCGACGCCGTCGGCCGCTCCCGCTTCTCCGGCATCGGCGGCGGACACGACGAACGCGAACAGACCCTCAACGCCCTCCTCGTCGAAATGGACGGCTTCGACACCCAGGAAGGCGTCATCATCATCGCCGCCACCAACCGGCCCGACGTCCTCGACCCCGCCCTGCTGCGCCCCGGCCGCTTCGATCGCCAGATCGTCGTCGATCTCCCCAACGTCGAAGGCCGCGAATCGATCCTCAAGATCCACGCCCGCAAGGTCAAGCTCGACGCCGCCGTCCAGCTGCGCAACATCGCCCGCGGCACGCCCGGCTTCTCCGGCGCCGATCTCGCCAACCTCATGAACGAAGCCGCCCTCCTCGCCGCCCGCCGCGGCGCCGACACCATCCTCGAAAAGGATCTCGAAGAAGCCCGCGACAAAGTCCGCTGGGGCCGCGAACGCCGCTCCCGCGTCCTCGACGAAAAAGAAAAGCGGATGACCGCCTGCCACGAGGCCGGCCACGCCATCGCCCTCGCCCTCACCGAAGGCACCGAACCCCTCCACAAGGTCACCATCATCCCGCGCGGCCAGGCCCTCGGCGCCACCATCCAGCTCCCCGAAAAAGACAAGTACACCGAAGGCCGCAAACAGCTCCTCGGCATGATCGTCGGCACCATGGGCGGACGCGCCGCCGAAAAAATCTGCTTCGACGACATCACCACCGGCGCCGCTTCCGACATCCGCCAGGCCACCCACATCGCCCGCATGATGGTCACCGAATGGGGCATGAGCGACAACCTCGGCCCCCAATACTTCGGGACCCGCGAGGAACTCCTCTTCCTCGGCCGGGAAGTGTCCCGCTCCAACGAAATGTCCGACGAAACCGCCCGCAAGGTCGACGCCGAGGTCAAGCGCATCATCGACGAATCCTACGACAAGGCCCTCGACCTCCTCACCCGGAACCGCGACAAGCTCGACCTGCTGACCAATATCCTCATCGAGCGCGAATCCCTCGACGGCCGCGACGTCGACGACATCCTCCAGCACGGCCGCATCCTCTCCGCCGCCGAACGCAACGCCGAGGAGGTCGCCAAGGAGTCGGAAAAGGCGCCCCCCCCGCCCGCTTGATCGCGGCTCGCGGATTTTTCCACGCAATGGAAAAAGGTTCACAGGATTTTCCACGCTACGTAAAAAGGTTGGGCGATTTTTCCACACCGTGGAAAAAAGTTTTCCACACCGTGGAAAACTTCCCCGGCCCTCCGACTTCCGACCTCCAACCTCCGACCTCCGACCGGCGCGCGTCCCGCGCGCCGGTCCTGATGGGGATTTTGAACCTCACGCCGGACTCGTTCTCCGACGGCGGACGTTTCCTCGATCCCGGCGCCGCCGAAGAACAGGCGCTGAAGTTGGAGGCCGACGGCGCGCAGATCCTCGACGTCGGCGCGGAATCCACCCGCCCCGGCCATGAACTCGTTTCGGCAGAAGAAGAGCTTCGCCGCCTGCTGCCCGTCCTCGACCGCCTCGCCGACAAACTGAAAATTCCGGTTTCGGTCGATACCAGCAAGGCGGCCGTCGCCCGCGCCGCGTTCGACCACGGCGCGGCGATCCTGAACGACGTCGCCGCGCTTTCCCGCCCGGGCATGGCCGAGTTCGCGCGGAGCGGCGATTTCCCCGTCATCCTCATGCACGGCGTCGCGCACGCCCTGCCCGAAGACGACGCGCATCCCGCCGAAACCGTCGCGGCCTGGCTCGCCGCGCGCATCGCCGAACTCGGCCTCGCGCGCGACCGCCTCGCCGTCGATCCCGGCATCGGCTTCGGCACCACGCGCCCGCAGGACGCCGCGATCCTGGACAACCTCGCGCCGCTCGTCGCCCTCGGCTATCCGGTCCTGATCGGCCTTTCCCGCAAGCGCATCGTGCGCCATCTGCACCCCGATGCCGATCTCGACGAGGCCAGCGCGCAGATGGCCTTTCGCGCCTGGCAAAACGGAGCGCTTCTCCTCCGCCTGCACGAAATGCGCCCCTTCCGGCACCGGTTCGCTTCCCATCCATGACCCGTCGGTTGCCCCCCCGGAACCGGCACTCCCGAAATTATGATATTTATAAATAACATATATGGTATTTGTAAAACATGAGCGGGAAATCCGACGGCCCATCGGCATGTTTCCGCATGCTTGCTCCCCCCGGCTTCCTTCCGCTATCGTGCTCCCCATGAGCCTGTTCCCCGTCAACTTCGAAAAGGAAGACCAACTTCTGAAACGCATGGCCAAGCTCGGCATCGCGGAAGGCGATCTGCAGGAGTGGTTCATCCGCGGCGGGGGTCCCGGCGGCCAGAAGACCAACAAGACTTCTTCCACCGTCTGCCTGCGCCACAAGCCCACCGGCCTCGAAGTCCGCTGCGCGCAGGAACGCTCGCAATCCCTCAACCGCTTCCTCGCCCGCCGCG
>ERZ1645187.4531-NODE-4531-length-11164-cov-11.929427_pt1 | contig 11164 bp, 6 predicted proteins | sample MGYA00575352_ERZ1645187 | MGnify/ENA primary metagenome ERZ1645187 (study PRJEB40837, sample SAMN11349314) | freshwater sediment metagenome | isolation source: river sediment | host: Sediment | place: India: Wazaribad , New Delhi | collected 2017-02-21 ... | reverse complement strand
GAGCGGGCCTTCAGCTCCGGCTGCATCCGGATCGAGAACCCCATCGAGCTGGCGGAGCTCCTGCTCGACGACGGCAACCGCTGGGGCCGGGAGCGCATCCAGGCCGTGATCGACACCAAGCACACCCGGACCGTGTTTCTTCCCCGCCCCGTCCCTGTGCTGTTACTCTATTGGACTGTGTCGGTGGATGCGGGGGGTCGGGTCGGGTTCAAGAAAGACATCTACGAACGTGATCGGACCGTTCTGGAAGGGCTCGCCCAGAGCGCGAGAGCCAGGACGTGGCCGGCCGTATGAGGCGTCTCCAACCTGTTGGGAGATGACCTCCAAAAAAGCGGGAGCAGACCGCCCCGACGTAGGGCGTCCGTGACCCGAGGACCGGTGCAGCGTAGCCATTCCGGGCGCGGGCGCCGGACAGAAGCACACTCGGGAGGAGAACAGGCATGCAGAGCGACGACACGCTGAGGGACATCATTGCCGGCCGCAGACGATTCCTCAGGCTTCTCGCCCTGATGGGGCTCGGGATCGGCGCGGCAGGCGTGGTGTCCCCAGCCGCCGAAGCGGCAACTCGCATCAAGAAGAAAGTGGAAAAGGCGAGGGTCGTGAAGTTCCGCCGGGCAAGCCGGCCCACGCGCGCCCCGCAGGCGCAGACCCACCTCATCGACCGCTATGACACGCCCAGCTATGCCGAGGACCAGTTCGAATTCGTCTCGCCGAGCGAGAAGACCCTTTCGCTGATCGCCCCGACGACGGGCGAGAAGGCCCTGGGTATCCCCTTCTGGTCCGAGGGAAAGTACCAGCCCGACGCCATCCGGGAAGTCGCCCACATCATGCGCGACTGGCGCACCGGCGACACCTGCCCCGTGGACACTGCGCTTCTGGACCTGCTCTACGACCTCCAGCGCCGGCTCGGCACCACGGAGCCGTTCCAGGTCGTTTCCGGGTACCGCTCTCCGGAGACCAACGCCGCGCTCGCCCGGCAGAGCCGCCGCGTTGCCCGGCAGAGCCTGCACATGGAGGGCCGGGCCATGGACATCCGGATGGCCCGGCGCGGCGCCGGTGAGATCCAGCGCGTCGCGCTCTCCCTCGGGCGCGGGGGCGTCGGGTACTACCCCCGGATGGGCTTCGTGCACGTGGATACCGGGCCGGTCCGTCAGTGGCGCGGCTAGTCTAGCCCCCTGTCATCGGGCCACCTGTGAGCCGGGTCGCAGTTTGCGCTGCGCCCGGCTCACGAGTCTTCACGCCAGCACCCCGAGCCAACCCCGCCGCACCGCCCACTTGCCCAACTCGAGCACCGGCACGACCGACAGCGCGAGCGCGCCCACGATCAGCCAGTCGAGGGTCGTGAGGGAATACGTCGAGAAGGGTTCCTGCAGGAACGGCAAGTAGACCACCAGGGCGAGGAGGCCCAGTTCCCACGCCACCGCCAGGTTGAGCCAGCGGTTGGCGAACGGGCGGCGCAACACGGAGTGCCGGTCCGAGCGGAAGCTGTACGCCTTGAAGAACTGGATCAGCACGAGCGAGACGAAGGTCATCGTCATCGCCTCCTCGACGCCACGCCCCGAGCGCAACGCCCAGGCGAAGAGCCCGATGTTGACGAGCGTCGACCAGACACCGCCGGCCACCATCAGGGCCACGACCGGACGGGTGAACAGGCCCACCTGGGGGTCACGGGGACGACGCCGCATCAGGTCCTCGGCCGGGGGGTCCACGGCAAGCGCGAGCGCGGGGAGGCCGTCGGTGGCCAGGTTGACGTAGAGGACTTGCACGGCCGTGAGGGGGAGGGGCAGTCCCACCAGGACGGCGCCGGCCATGAGTCCCACCTCGCCGATGTTCGAGGAGAGCAGATACATCAGATACTTCTTGATGTTCTCGACGATTCCCCGCCCCTCTTCCACCGCCGCGACGATGGAGGCGAAGTTGTCGTCGGTCAGGGTCATCGCGGCGGCTTCCCGGCTCACGTCCGTGCCGGTCAGCCCCATGGCCACCCCGATGTCGGCGCGCTTGAGGGCCGGGGCGTCGTTGACGCCGTCGCCGGTCATCGCGACCCGGTGGCCCCGGGACTGCAGGGCGGTCACCACCCGCAGCTTGTGCGCCGGGGACACCCTCGCGTAGACGTCGATGCCCTCCACGTCGCGGACCAGATCCTCGTCGCTCATGGCGTCGAGGTCGGTCCCCGAGACCACCCGTCCGCCCTGGAGAAGGCCCAGCTCCCGGGCGATGGCACGGGCGGTGACCGGGTGGTCCCCCGTGATCATCACCACCTTGATGCCCGCCCGGCGGCAGGTCTCGATGGTGTCCCGCGCCTCGGCCCGCGGCGGGTCGCTCATCCCCACCAGGCCGAGGAAGGTCATCCCGCTCTCGGCGTCCGCCCGGGCCGCTCCCTGCTTGCGGGCCACGGCGAGCACGCGGAGCGCCTCGTCCGCCATCTGTCGCGCGGCGGCCAGGACCCGCTCGCGCCCGGCCGCGTCCAGGGGGACCTCCCCCGACGCCGTGAGCACGCTCGAGCACTCCGCGAGCACCACCTCCGGGGCGCCCTTGGAATAGGCGACGACCCCCTCGGGGGTCTCACTGAGCACCGTCATCCGCTTGCGCTCGGAGGTGAACGGGACCTCGTCGGCACGCGGGTTTTCCCGCTCCAGGGCGAGAGGGTCGAGGCCGGCCTTGGCGGCAACGACGACCAGCGCCCCTTCGGTGGGGTCACCGCGCACGTGCCAGCGGCCCTCGGCGGAGCGGACGAGTCGGGCATCGCAGGAAAGGACCCCCGCCTTCAGCAGCGCCTGCAGGGGCACGCTCACGGAGGGGTCGATCACCCGCCCCCCGGCGCGCGGGTGGAATTCCCCCTCCGGCTCGTAGCCCGAGCCGGTCACCCGGAGGTCCAGGTCGGCCACCAGGATCCGGCGCACGGTCATCTCGTCGCGGGTCAGGGTTCCCGTCTTGTCGGAGCAGATGACCGAGGTGCTGCCCAGGGTCTCGACCGCCGGCAAGCGGCGGACCAGGGCGTGCCGCTTGACCATCCGCCGCACCCCGAGGGCGAGGGAGATGGTGACGACCGCGGGCAGGGCCTCCGGGACGACGGCGACGGCGAGCGCCACGCCGAAGATGAACATCTCCACCAGGGGTTGGCCCCGCAGGACGCCGAGCGCCACGACCAGGGCAACGACGACGAGAGCGGCCTTGGCGAGTGAGCCTCCGGCCCGATCGAGTCCTTCCTGCAGGGGCGTGCGGCGCACCTCCACCCCCTCGATCATGCCCGCGATGCGGCCCATCTCGGTCGCGGGGCCGGTCGCAACCACCACCCCGCCGCCTCGCCCGTACGTGACGGCCGTGCCGGCGAAGGCCATGTTCCGGCGATCCCCGAGGGCGGTCTCCTCGGGGAGGGCCCTGACCTCTTTCTCCACCGGCAACGACTCGCCAGTGAGCGCGGCCTCCTCGGCCTGCAGGTTGACCGCCTCGAAGAGCCGCAGGTCCGCCGGGACCCGGTCGCCCGAGGCCAGCAGCACGACGTCGCCCGGCACGAGGTCCCGCGCCGGCACCTCCACCTCCTCCCCTCCCCGCACTGCAGTCGCCGTCGGCGCCGCCATGCGCTGGAGCGCCTCGAGCGCCCGCTCCGCGCGGTACTCCTGGACGAAGCCCAGCAGGACCGCGAACAGGACGATGACCGTGATGGCGACCGCCTCGGTGGTGTGGCCCAACGCGGCCGATATGGCGGTGGCCACCAGCAGGATGACGATGAGCACGTTCTGGAACTGCCCGAGGAGCAGGGCCCAGGGGCTCACCCGGCGGGGCGGCGCCAGTTCGTTGGGGCCCACCGCGGCGAGCCTGCGGGCGGCGGCTGCGGAATCGAGCCCTCGTTCCACGGAGGTGCCAAGCGACGCCAACACCTCGGCGAGGCCGAGGGCGTGGGGAGCGCCCGCAAGGGTGGGGGAAGGCTCGCCGCGGGACTGGTGCATCCCGGGAGAAGCGTCGGAATTCTCGACCATCGGATTCCCTCCAGAACGAACGCGGGCATGGCGGGGGCCGAGCACGTGAGTGGCCTCGTGGCGCCGGCCGACCCGCGAGCACCCACCGGGTCGCTGCAGGGAAGAGTGTATCGCGGAGCGGTCGGCAACCCCCAGAAAGGCAGACGCCGGCTCACGCCGGCGTCCGCTCCCTACCTGCAGGGGTCCCCTACGGCTCGAAGACGTACTTCGGCTTGAACCACTGAACCAGCAACGGCAGCACGGTCAGCGCCGTGACGACGTCGATGACGAGGGCCTGCATGATATAGACGCCGAGCCCCCAGGTGTTCGCCAGATTGGTGCCCAGCAGGGGGATGAAGCTGCCAAGCAAGACCACAACCGACCCGATCACCGCCGACCCCGTGGTGTCCAGGGTGTTGCGCAGCGACCGGCTCCAGTCCTTGCCCGTCGCCGCCATCTCCTCACGCAGGCGCGACACGATGTAGATCCCGTAGTCCACCCCAAGACCGATGGAGATGCTGAGGGTGACGATCAGGTGGAAGGCGAGGTTCCCGGACCAGTTCTCCACCGCCGTGAAATAACCCCCCAGCCCGTACTGTGCGAACAGCGTCACGAACAGCAGCCCGATCAACATCACCGAAACGGACAGCGACCGGAACAACAGCCAGGCCACGATGAACACCGCCACGGCGGTCCCGAGCGGGCTTTCGAGCCAGATGTCCATGGCCACGTTGCGGGTCGCCTCGGTGGCACCGAGGAACCCCCCGACCCCCGGCCGCACGTAGTTCGGACCCTCCACCGACAGTTCGTTGGTGTCCCCCGATGTGTCGGAGTTCCTGAAGCCGAAGAAGACCTGTTTGAAGCCGGGGTCGTTCTTGTGCTCCTCGATGTACTGCTCGATCTCCATGGTCACCTGATGGGTCTCGCGCGGGTCCATGGTATTGATGAAGCCCATCACCAGCCCCTGGTTCCAATCCCGCGCCACGAACGAGTCCATGTCCCCCGCACCCGTCATGGTCTCGAGCAGCCCGTTGTACAACTGCACCATGTCGTCCGGGTCACGGTCATCGTTCGGGTCTATCGACGCGAGGAAGGCCTTGTTCGGGATGTGGAAGAACTTCAGCTCCGGCTTCTGCCCCGGCTCCGCCGTCAACAGCATGTTCACGAGCTTGATGTACTGCGCGTAAGACCCCGTGAAGCCGACGAAGGGGTGCGCCCGCATCCAGTCCTCGAGCTTCTCGATGTCCGCGAGCACCTCCGCCTTGTTGAAGATACCCTGGGCACCCATCGTGTCCGGGTCGTGACACCCCTTCGGCAGTCCTTCGGAATCGCATTCCGGCTTGAGCGGCTCCCTGCCGCGGATGGGGATGGTCACCGAGATGACACCCGGCATGACCTCGTTCAGGCGCAGGAGCTGCTGGATGGTCTCCGACTGCTTCTTGAAGGCCGCCCGCGAGTAATCGATGCCCCTCTCCACCCCCGGCATCAAGTCATCCCGTGTCCCCTCGAGGATCCGCGTGTAATAGCCCGACCAGACCATCAAGGCGACCACCAGCGCGACCGGAACCCAGCGGGCCGGCCCCATCACGATGCGCTCGAGGAAGCCCCCCACGTGCACCTCCCACGCGTGCCCCCCCTCCTTCGCCTCGGCCTGGGAGCAGGGGAACGTCAGCATCAGCAGGGGGATGAGGGTCGTCGTGGTGAGCAGCAGGGTCAGCATCCCGAACATGCCGAAGTAGGCGTAGTCCTTGTAGAAGGACACGTCCACCGTGGCCAACGTCGCGAACCCCGCTGCGTCGGTGACGATCGAGAGGGTCGCGGGGATGATCGTGGTCGCGATCGCCTTCTTCGCCGCCCGGTCGCATTCGGGGATCGCGGCCCGCTCCTGCATGAAGCGCCGCGTCACCTGCACCGAGTGCCCGATGCCGATGGCCAGCAGCAGCATCGGTGTCAGCACCATCATGGTCGTCAGCTTGAATTGCGAGTAACCCATCAGGCCGAGCGTCCAGATAATGGTCGCGCCGACGCCGAGTAGCGGGAACAGCGCCCCCCGCCAGTTGTGGAACTCCAGCCACAGCACCCCGATCACGATCGCGATCGAGATGACGAAGAGCCACCACTTGTTCACGAGGTCCGCGAGCATCCATGCGAGGAAGTACGGCTCACCCGCAACGAGAAGCTCACCACCCACCGCCTTCAGCCGCGGGTCCTGGCTGTACTGGTCCATGATCGCCCGCACCTGCCGGACCCACGGCAGGTAGATCTCCTTCACACCGTCGTCGTAGTCGGCGATGACGAATGTCCCCTTCGCCGTGCAACTCTTGACCTCACGCTCCTCGTACGTGCAGCGCTGGCCCTGGGCGTCCTCGAAATAGAGGAGCATCGGCCCCATGACGGGGTTCTCCTCCAACCCCTCTTTCAGGAAGTCCAGCTGCTCCTTCGCGGCGGCCGGATCCGTCGTGCTGATGCCCGCCGTCGGAATGAGCCGCTTGAACACGAGCCCGTTCTCGTCGGCCCCCATGTACTTCACCTTCTGGGCCGCAAGATTGATGAAGTTGGTCACCCGCGAGTTCGGGAGTGCCACCAGCTTCCTGTGGAGCTCCTGAACGAGGTTGACGACGCCCTCCTGGTACACGTCGCCCTGCTTCACGATGATTCCGAAGACCATCAGGTTACCCATCCCGAACTTCTGCTCGGCATAGGCATTGGTCGCGACGTAGTGGTTTCCTGCCGGCAGCAACGTATCCGGATCGTTACGGATGTCCAGGTCCTTCACGTAGTAGCCGAAGAATCCGGTGACGGCGACCACAAAGAGGATCACCACCCAACGCATCTTGACAACCCACTGCGCGTATCGCTCGGGAAGGGTCTCTCGTGTTTCCGGCGCGGCGTCTTTCGGGGAGCTCATGGGATTACCCTTGTAGGAACGGACCGAGGCCTTGTGCGCGAGGGACCTCCGTGTCCCTCCCGGGCAGGGCTCCTCTCAGCACCCTGCCATTCCTCCACCACTCAGTCGAACAGGTACTTCAGGCCGATCTGGATGTTCGAGGAGTCCTTGAACTGCCCGAACATCGAGTCGCGGTCACCCCAGTAGGTGTTCCACTCGGCAGTGCCGAGCAGCTTGTCCGTGAAGGAGTACTCGACGTCGAGCCGGTTCCACCAGCCCCCGCCCTCTTCATAGATGGTGATGTTGTTCCAGCGGTGCTCCTGGGAGTCGCCGAAGGGCTTGGAGAAGAACAGCGAGTAGAATTCCTTGTTCTTCCGGGCCTTCGCCATCCCGTTGGTGATGTTCATCGTCGGGAAGTCGCCGGTGTAGCGGGAGCAGTTGAATTCCTGACCCGCCTGCGTCCTGCAGGTCCCCTTGTCGTCCACGTAGTCCATGTTGCGGAACTGGATGAACTGACCGCTGATCATCATGTTCGTCAGGACGGTGATGTCCGCCCCGAGGACGTACTTGAAGATGTCGGCGTCCTCCATCTTCAGGCCGTTGGCCACGTCCCCAATTCCGAGGAGCAGCCGGTCGACCACGGGTTGCTTCGTGTCCTTCTGGTACAGGAACTCACCGCGGAACACGATCGCACCCAGGAAGTCCGTGTCCATCGCGTAGTCGAAGGACCCGCCAATGTTGTGGATGCGATTCAGCTTCTCGGTGAAGCGCAACTCCACCGGGTTCGAGGTATAGGCACCTCCGCCGAACGTCGGATCCGATGCACCGTAGTACTCACCAGACGAGTTCCGCAGCAAAATGCTCGTTGGATTTGCTGTGGGCGTATCCAGATTTCGGCGTTGATACACCTCGGCTCGGGTGAGATTGGTCGCAGGGTTAGGCGCATAAACGGGAGTAACCCCATCCGGCATCGTCCCCACCTGCATGCTTTCAGCCCGTACGACATCGAGCTTCCGATGCTTCGCGGCGTCGTACCAGCCCATCTTGATATACGGATTGGGGTCGTAGTTGTAGAGATAGTTGATCGAGTAACCAAGCCCCGCATCGGTGGTGCTCTTCCATCGGAAGCCGACATTGGGGTTTCCGTCCTTCGGGTAGTCCCTCTCGTAGACCGAAGTGGCGCTGCTCCCGCCAGTCCCAACGCCCGCAAAACTATTGAAGGTCGCGAAAGTTGCGTTCGGCATCATCTCGAAGGCTGACGTCGGTTTCGTGTCTGACCGCCAGGCAGTGTCGGCAAACCCCCTGCCCGACACCGGCATCAGGTTCGTCACGAAATGGTTGCCATTCGGGTCCGCGCTACACCCCGCCATGTCCGTACCGCACTGGGCCAATGCGTTCAGGTACATGTGCCCATCCTGGATCCCGTCGGTGTCGGGCGCGATATACCCCGGAGCCATTGTCCACGCCCCGCGCGCAAAGTAGTCGACGGTCATGCCCGCAAAAGGCAGCAGGCCGGAAGTTCCGGTTGGTTGGTTGTAAATCATTCCGACCCGAGCTGCGTTCGTGAACGTCTGCGCCGTCTTCGACAGCTCAGGCACGATACGCAGGAACCCGTTCACCGGACCGGTGATGGCGTCGACGCCCTTCATGATGAAGGCTTCGCCGTGGTTGTCCTCGGTGTCCAGGCCCGGGATCTTGTTCTCCTCGTGCTCGGAGAGGATGAACTGCAGGCTGCTGCGGTCGGAGACGTTCTTCTCCGCCTTCAGCATCCAGATCGGGATGCGCGAGTCCTCGAAGGTGTTCTGATTGAACTCGCGGTAGTCCGTGGGATTGATGATGTCGAGGAGCTTGATGCCGTCCGCGGTGCCCCAGACCACCTGCTGCTTGCCGAGGCGGAACTGCCAGTCGGCCAGCTTCGTGTCGACGTAGAGCTCGCGCAGCCAGTCCTGCTGGCTGTACAGGTGGTGCCCCTTGTGGTTGCGGTCCAGGTGTCCCGTGGACTCGTAGATGACTTGCAGGTCCGCCGTCCAGCTCGTCTCCTCGCCGAGCGGACCGGTCAGGAACATGCGCGCGGAATTCTCGAACTTCAGGACGTCGCCGGCGTCGGAGTTGGCGTCGTCCAGCATCGTCCGCGCCAGGCCGGTCGGATGCCCGTGGTGGGTGAATATCGCGGTCTCGTTCTTCAGGTAGCCGCTGACCGAGACCTGATCCAGATAGCTCTCGTCGCTTTCGGCAGCCGCCGCGAGAGACGGCAACGCCAGTGCCAGGGCGATCGCCTGGCATACCGCGGAACGCTTGAACATCCCACTCCCCCCCTCTCATGGACAGGCCCCGGGACGCAGGGCCGAACGCCTCCGTCCCGGGGTGTATTGGCCCCGGTGCAAGAGCCGAGTTTCTTCTAGCGCTTGATCTTCTCGAGCGTCGTCTCGCTCCAGAAGTTCGGATCCATCTCCCGGTTGAACCTGACAACGCTCGCCGGGATGACGGCCCAGGTCTCGTGCCCCGTGTTCAGGTCCTTGCCATACCAGTAGTCCCACTTCTGGGCGCGGGGGTCGCTCTGCTTCAGGCTGCTCCAGGCGCGGTCGATGATCTTCGTCATCTTGCCGTCCTTGAAGTATTCGGTGCGGTAGTCCGCGAAGGTCTTCGTGTCGACGTAGCTGACGCGCTCGTCGTAGTACCAGTTCTTGAACTTGGTCTTGCTCTTCACCTTGTAGACTTCCTTGCCCTTCACGTCGCAGTTGGGCTTCGGAAGGTTCTGCATGTACTTGTTCTTCTCGCTGTCCTGCAGCTCCATGACCTTCAGGCAGTCCTTGAAGGCTTCCTTGCCCATCAACTCGTGGGTCTCGTGGAAGGGCTTGCGCAGGTACACGTCCTCGAAGGTGAAGTCCGTGCCGCCCCAGGCGTCGTCGAACGCGGGCTCGGCGAAGCGGCGGATCTTGCGCAGGGCCGGCAGCCAGATCGAGTAGGACTGGCTCTTGGCGTCGTCCACGTAGTCGACGATCAGCATTCCGGTGCCGTTCAGCTTGCCCGAGCGGAAGATGGCGATGTCCTTCGCCTTGGTGACACCGTCGCTGTAGGCGTTGTTCAGGTGCCGCTCCACGGTGTTCGTGGTCGGCGCCTCGCCGGCGGACTTGTTGATCAACACCGTGATGGTGTCACCGTCCTCGACGATGGAGTAGTTCTTCAGGGCGTAGAAGTGATTGACGAAGTAGACCTGCTCGAGGCTTTGTTGCACAAATCGCCTGTCCGGCAGCGTGTAGCCGATAGACTTGCAGGATGAGCAAGCCTTTGACGCCGAAGTACCGCACGACCAACTGGTCTGCCTACAACGATTCCTTGTGCCAGCGCGGCGCGTTGCTGCTGTGGATCGACAAGGACATGGAGTGGGCTGGCGCCCCCAGTGGCCAACGCGGTCGCTCTCCATCGTTCTCGGATGCAGCCATCCAGTTCTGCCTGATGATCAAGAACCTGTACGGCCTGGCGCTTCGCCAGACGACTGGCATGGTCAGAAGCCTGCTGAGGCTGGCCGGGCTGGAGTGGGATGTGCCGGACTTCAGCACCTTGAGCCGGCGCCAGAAACATCTTCAAGTGACGCTGACACATCAACGGCGTGGCGAGGCGCTACACCTGCTGGTCGATAGCACAGGCATCAAGATGCTGGGCGAAGGCGAGTGGAAGCGCAAGAAGCACGGCGCGGACTACCGCCGGCAATGGCGCAAGGTGCATCTGGGCATCGACGCACAGACCTTGGAGGTGCGGGCCATCGAGATCACCGCCAACAATGTGGGGGATGCTCCGATGCTGCCGGCTCTGCTTGAGCAGATTCCGCCAGAAGAAGCATTGGCCAGTGTCGGCGCCGACGGTGCTTATGACACGAAGGCGTGCCACGCTGCCATTGCCAGCCGAGGGGCAAGTGCTCTGATTCCGGTGCGCAAGAATGCGCAACCTTGGAAAGAAGGGAGTGCGGGCGCCCGGGCCAGAAACGAAATTCTGCGGGCCACCAAACGTTTGGGGCGGACGATCTGGAAGAAGTGGAGCGGCTACCATAGGCGCAGCTTGGTCGAAACCAAAATGCGCTGCTTCAAGTTGCTCGGTGAGCGCGTAATGGCTCGCGACTTTGATCGCCAGGTTGCAGAACTGCAGATTCGTGCGGCACTGCTCAATCGTTTCACCCAGCTCGGAACGCCTCAAACCGTGCGCGTGGCATAAATCCGTCCGGGGTCAGGGGAATTGCACCCTCGGACTGATTTGTGCAACAAAGCCCCTGCTCGATGATCTGGTCCGCGCTCGGCGCGCCCTTGGGCAACGGCAGGTCGGT
>ERZ1645187.4530-NODE-4530-length-11165-cov-10.155536_pt1 | contig 11165 bp, 10 predicted proteins | sample MGYA00575352_ERZ1645187 | MGnify/ENA primary metagenome ERZ1645187 (study PRJEB40837, sample SAMN11349314) | freshwater sediment metagenome | isolation source: river sediment | host: Sediment | place: India: Wazaribad , New Delhi | collected 2017-02-21 ... | reverse complement strand
TAAAAAAACCATTGAAAAATAAAGTGTTACTGGCTATCCTTCCGAAAAAACTTAAGGTATCTGGATGATGTGGCCGAATTTCGGGGTGAAGCGTGAGGAGGGGTGGATGTCGGTCGTCCGGCTCGGTGAGCGCATTGACCTTGCCCATGTCATTCGGCCTGCTGGTAAACGCCCGGAAATCAGGCTTGGCGAGTCGTTCCGGATGGAAGGTCTGCCACGCGATGCCCTGGCGCGCCTTGCCCAGAACAAGGGGCTGAAGCGTTATCGCTGCGCTTCGCTGCTCGGCGAGAGCCAGTACCGCGTGGCCCAGCTCGAAGCGCCGTCCGTGCCGCCCGAGGAGCGGGTGCAGGCCTTGCGTTGGCGGCTGAAGGACATGGTTGATTTTCCCGTCGATGGTGCTTCCATTGCGGTGGCCGATATTCCGGCCGAAGGTAGTCGGCAGGCCAATGTTTTCGCGATTGTCGCGCCCCGGGAGGTGATTGCCGAGCGCATGGCGCTGTTCCACGCAGCCCGGGTGCCGCTGGAGGCGATCGATATTCCCGAAATGGCGGTGCGCAACGTGGCCAGCCTGTTCGAGGAGCCGAATCGTGGCCTGGCTTTCCTTGTTCTGAATTCCGGCGAAAGCCTGCTGACCATCACCTATGGCGGGGAGCTTTACCTCTCGCGGCGCATCGAGGTTTCCTCGCAGGCGCTGGCCGAGAGCGACGAGGAGCGTCGCCAGCAGATGCTGGAACGTCTGGCCCTGGAGCTGCAGCGTACGCTCGACAATTTCGATCGCCAGTACGGCTTTATCTCGGTATCGCGTTTGCTGGTGTGCTCGGAGTTCGATTGCGCAGCCGCCGTGGCCGGGTTGGCGCAAAACCTCTATTTGCCGGTGCAGGTGGCGGATCTGGCGCAGGTGGTCGAGTTCAGTGGTGTTCCGGAATTGCGTTCGGTCGAGCGTCAGGCCCAATGCCTGCTGGCCATTGGCGCCGCCTTGAGGAGTGACGCTTGAGCCAGCAGATCAACCTGCTGCTGCCGGAACTGCGGCCGCGTTTCGACTGGCTGGCCTTGCCCGTCGTTGCTGCGGCCGGTGCCGCGGGCTTGTTGTTGATCGCCTTGCTGGCCAGTGCTGGGGTCATGCGCGTCAATGCGCTCAAGGAAAATGAAACCGCCCTGCGCGCGCAACTCGCGGTTGTGCAACAGCAGGTGCAAACGCTCGGCCAGCGCCTCGGGGCACGCCAGGGGGATACGACGCTGGACCAGCAATTGGCGGCGGCGCGTCTGGCGGTGGCGCAGCGGCAGGATGTGTTGAACGTCGTGGCGCAAGGCGATCTGCCGTCGAGTCACGCCTACTCGGGGCTGTTTGAAGGTTTTTCCCGGCAGGTTGTCGAGGGGGCGTGGCTGACCGGGTTTGTCTTTGCCCAGAAGAACATCGAGATTCGCGGTCGTTTGACCGATCCGGCCTTGTTGCCGGTGTACATCGGCCGGCTCAATGCCGAGCCCGCCTTTGCCGGCCGTCGCTTTGCCGCGCTCGACATGAAAGGTGTGGAGCCGGCGCCGGCCAGCCCGGAAACGCCCGCAGCGTCTCCGGCCAGGGCTGCTGTGCTGCCGCGTCATACGGAGTTCGTGCTGCGTACCGAACCGGAGGCGGCGAAATGAGCTTGCGCCAGTCCTGGTCCCGTCTGAACGAGCGCTATGCCGCCCTGTCGCGGCGCGAACGCACGCTGGTGGCCCTGGCTGTGGTGTTCGGCCCCTTGCTGATCGGCTATTCGCTGTTCGTCGATCCGCAGAGTACTCGCCTGAAGGCCATGGAAACCACCCTGGCCACAGAGGGGGCGACCGTTACGCGCTTGCAGGCCGAGGCAGCAAACCTGCAACAACAATTGTCGATCGACCCGGATGCCGGTCGCAAAGCCGACCTTGCCGCCCTGCATGGCGAGCGCGACAGGCTGGACCAACAACTGCGGCAGTTCAGTTCGGTGCTGGTGCGCCCGGAAGAAATGAATGGCTTGCTCGAACGGCTGCTCGCCCGTCATGCCGGCTTGCGTCTGGTCAGCCTGAAAACCCTGGCACCACAGAGCGTCCTGCCGGTCGGCGAGGTCAAGGCGGGTGACGCCAAGCCGGTCGAGCGCAGCTTCGATCTCTATCGCCACGGGGTGGAAATTCGCCTTGAAGGCAGCTATGGGCAGTTGCAGGCCTACCTGGCGCAACTGGAGAAGCTGCAGCAAAAGCTGCTGTGGGGAAAGCTGGAATACCGGGTGATCGATTATCCCAAGGCTGAACTCACGCTGACTGTCTATACCCTGAGTCCGGACCGGACATGGCTCGCCCTATGAGACTGATCGCGCTCGCATTCCTGGCGCTGACTGCTTCGGCCTTTGCCCAGTCAGCCGACCCGACCCGGCCTCCGGCCAACTGGCTGACACCGGTCGGGCCGGCCGGTCAGGCGGCCGAGGGCACGGCGGGCGGCTTGCGTCTGCAATCCGTCCTGATGCCGCAAGGCGGCAAGCCGGTGGCGATCATCGGCGGCAAGACAGTGGTGCTCGGGGGCAAGGTCGGCGAGGCGAGGCTGGTGCGCCTGAACGAATACGAAGCTGTCCTGCAGGGTGCCGATGGCGTGACGCGTCTTTACATGACGCCCGATGTTGAAAAACAGATGATTGTGACGCCCAAGGCCCGTAAAACGGGCAAGGCTGGGCAAGTAAAGGGGCTCCCATGAGCAAGGTATTGATTGTCGCCATGACGGCACTGGCACTTGCCGCATGCAGCAACCAACATTCACGGCGTGGCGAAGCCTTCGATCGTGCCGGTCAGGAAATCGATGCCGCGGCCAACAGCAAGGCGAACCGCAGCAAGGGCGACGTGCTCGGCCAGGCCATGGTGCCGCCGCTGCAGATCGACCAGCCGGCACCCGCCAAGCCGGAGCCGCGTTTCAACCTGGCGGTCAACAACGCCCCGGTCGGCCAGGTGCTCAACGCGCTGGTATCGGGAACGCACTACAGCATGCTCTTCCCGCCCGAACTGTCGGGCTCGGTCAGCCTGAACCTGAAGAACACCACGGTGCGCGAGGCGCTCGATACCCTGCGCGACGTCTATGGCTATGACTATCGCGTGCAGGGCAACCGCATCTTCGTGCAGCCGAATACCGTGCAAACCCGGATGTTCAAGATCAATTACCTGGCCAATCGCCGGGTCGGCGTCAGCGACATGCGGGTGACCGGCAGTTCGCCGACCACCTCGAACCCGGTGCCGAACACGACCGGCACCGGCACCGGCGGCGGCACCATGCCGACCGTGCCCGGCGGCACGATGGGCAATCCGGCCCAACGCGCCGTCGACAGCGCCCGGGTGCAGACCACCTCGGACTACGATTTCTGGAAGGAACTGGGCACCGCGCTGAACACCATCGTCGGCAACCACGAAGGGCGCAACGTCATCATCAACCCGACTTCCGGCGTCGTCCTGGTCAAGGCTGCGCCGGCCGAACTGAAGGGCGTCGAGGAATACCTCAAGGCGACGCAGCTGGTCGTCGAGCGCCAGGTCATGCTGGAAGCCAAGATCATCGAGGTGTCGCTCAACGATTCGTACCAGACCGGCATCAACTGGAGCCAGTTCGGTGGCATCGCCAACCGCTTCTCGCTCGGGATTGCCGCGCCGAACGCCACCTTGTCCGGGAGCGGTGCCATCGGTGCTTCGTCCACCGGCATTGCCGCCGGTACCAACGTCACGGCCAATCCGGGGGCCGGTGGCTCGCTGCTCGCCGGTAACACCGGCCGCGGCTTCTTCGGCCTGACCTTCCAGTCCAACAACTTCTCCGCGCTGCTCTCCTTCCTCGAAGGACAGGGCGACGTGCAGGTGCTGTCCAGCCCGCGTATCGCCACCACCAACAACCAGAAGGCGGTGCTCAAGGTGGGTACCGACGACTACTTCGTGACCGGCATCAGCACCAATACGACGACCAGCGCCGCCGGCAACGTCGTGACGCCGAACATCACCCTGCAGCCCTTCTTCTCGGGCATTTCGCTCGACGTCACGCCGCAGATCGACGACGAGGGCAACATCATCCTGCACGTGCATCCGCAGGTCAGCGTGGTCGAGGAAAAAACCAAGAACGTCAATCTTGGCGACCTGGGCACCTTCACGCTGCCGCTCGCCTCCAGCACCATCAACGAAACCGACAGCATCGTGCGTGTCCAGGACGGCAGCATCGTCGCCATTGGCGGCCTGATGAGCCAGGAGCAGAGCAACAATCGTTACGGCCTGCCCGGCGTCAGCGGCTTGCCTGGCCTGGGCCAGCTCTTCGGCCAGAAGAGCGTGTCGAATCGCAAGCGCGAACTGGTCATCCTGATGCGCTCGACGGTCATCAAGGGCGAGGAATCGTGGCGCACCGCCGCCAGCGAGACGCAGCAACGCCTGCAGGGCATGGATCCGCGTCAGCAGCGCCACATCGAGTGGCAGTAAGTTTTCAACGGGGCGGCGCACGTTGTATCTCGACCATTTCGGCCTGAGCGAACTGCCCTTCGGCATCACGCCGGATACCAGCTTCACCGTCCTGACGCGCAGCCATCAGGAGGCGCTCAACACGCTGCTCGTCGCGCTGAACAGCGGCGAGGGCTTCATCAAGATCACCGGCGAGGTCGGCACCGGCAAGTCGCTGCTCTGCCGCCGACTGCTCCAGGCCTTGCCGGAGAACGCCGTGTCGGCCTACCTGCCCAATCCCTACCTGGCGCCGCGCACCCTGCTGCTGGCGCTGGCCGAGGAACTGGGCGTCGCGGTCGATAGCGCCAGCGACGATTACCACCTGCTCAAGTGCGTGAACGAGGCGCTGCTGGCCTACGCCGGCGACGAGCGCCCGGTCGTCGTCTGCATCGACGAGGCCCAGGCCATGCCGCTGGAAACGCTGGAATCCCTGCGCCTGCTCTCCAACCTGGAAACCGAGAAGCGCAAGCTGCTGCAGATCGTGCTGTTCGGCCAGCCGGAACTCGACCGCAAGCTGGCCGAGCCGTCGGTGCGCCAGTTGCTGCAGCGCATCGCGTTCCATTACCGCCTGGGCTGCCTGGGCCGCGAGGAAGTCGGCAACTACCTGGCGCACCGCCTGCGGGTCGCCGGCTACCGGGGCGACGAACTCTTCGCCCCGCGTACCGTGCGCAGCCTGCACCGGGCCAGCCGCGGCACGCCGCGCCTGCTCAACATCCTGGCCCACAAGTCCCTGCTCGCCGTCTATGGCGAAGGCAAGCATGCCGTACTGCCCCGCCACGTGCGGCAGGCGGCGGCCGATACCGAGGGGGCGGCTGCGCCCGGCTGGTGGTGAGATGAGCCTGATCAACGACGTACTGCGCAATATCGAGGCCAAGCGGCCGGACGACCTGGCGCGCCACAAGCTGCAACGCGAAATCCGCGCCCTGCCGGCTGGCCGATCCGGATTCGGGCGGGTTGCCTGGCTGGTGGGTGGATTGGCGGCCACCCTGGTGCTGGGCGCTGCCGGTTTCTATGCCAGCCGCCACGTCGCCGAGCCTGCCCCGGTCAGCCCGCCACCGCCCGCCCCGACACTGGAGGCACCGCCACCCTTGCCGCTTGCACCGCCGCCTGTCGCCATCGTCCCGCCGGCCCCGGGGGTTACGGCCGAGGCCGACGACAACCTGCGCCTGTCGGCGCAACTCGCTGCCGTGCCCCTGCCAGCCGCCCCGGTGCTGGGCGTTCCCGATCCGCTGCCGCCATCTCCGGCACCGTCGGTAAAGGCCGAGACAGCCGTGCCGGCCGGCCCGGTGAAAATCGAGAAAAGCCCGCTTGCCCCGACTGCCCGCGACAAGGCCGACGCCGAGCTGCGCCGGGCCGAGACGGCGCTGGCCTCCGGGCGCAGCGGCGAGGCGCTCGACGGCTTGCGGGCGGCCTTGAAGCTCGATCCCGGCTATGTCGCGGTACGCCAGGCACTGCTTCGCCAGTTGCTCGATGCCCGCAAATTCGACGAAGCGATGGTCGTCCTGCAGGATGGCCTGGAGCACATGCCGACGCAGACCGGCTGGGCTGTTTCCCTGGCTCGCCTGCAGCTGGAACAGGGCGACCTGGCCGGTGCCGACCGCACCCTGGCGCGCTCGCAGGGCTATGCCGAGGCGAATGCCGATTACGCCGGCTTCCAGGGCCATGTGAAATCACGGCTCGGTGCCCAGCGCCAGGCCATCGCCCACTACCAGCGGGCAACCCGTCTGGCCCCCGGCGAAGGCCGCTGGTGGCTGGGCCTCGGGCTCGCCTTCGAGGCCGACGGCCGCCTGCCGGAAGCGCGGGACGCCCTGCGCCGGGCCATTGCCAGCGGCACGCTCAATCACGACCTGGCTGCGGTGGCCGAGCAGCATCTGCGGCAGTAGTTCCTGACCTTGCGATGCCGCGCAGCCTTGGCGGCCCGGGCGTAAAATCTCGCGATTGGCCGCTCGTCCGGCCAGCGACAACAACGATCCAGGGAGAACCGCCATGCCAGTCAAGCTCGTCCAGTCGACGCCCTCCGCCTACCGCTATCCGCTGCTCATCAAGCAACTGTTGCTCACCCCGCTGGCCATCGCGCCGGCGCAGGAGATCACCTACCAGGGCAAGCTGCGCTACACCTACCGTACGCTGAACGAGCGTATCGGCCGGCTGGCCAACGTGCTGACCGGCCTCGGTGTCGAATCCGGCCAGACGGTGGCGATGATGGATTGGGACAGCCATCGTTACCTCGAATGCTTCTTCGCCGTGCCGATGATGGGCGCCATCCTGCAGACGGTGAATGTCCGCCTCAGCCCGGAGCAGATCCTGTACACGCTGAACCACGCCCGGGCCGACGTGCTGCTGGTGAACAGCGAGTTCTTCCCCATCCTGCAGCAGATCGCCGGCGAGCTGGAAACGGTCAAGACCTTCGTGCTGATCAGCGACGAAGCCGAGATCCCTTCCGCACCGCTGGCGATGGCCGGCGAATACGAAGCCCTGCTGGCTGCTGCCGACAGCGCGTTCGACTTCCCCGATTTCGACGAAAACGCCCAGGCCACCACCTTCTACACCACCGGTACGACCGGCAATCCGAAGGGGGTTTATTTCAGTCACCGCCAGCTGGTGCTGCATACCCTGGGTTGTGCCGCCGCGCTGGGCGGCGCCCACAGCCAGGGGCATATCCACCGCGAAGACGTGTACATGCCGATGACGCCGATGTTCCACGTCCACGCCTGGGGTTTTCCGTATCTGGCGACGATGCTGGGCGTCAAGCAGGTCTATCCCGGGCGTTACCAGCCGGACGTGATCTGCCGCCTGATCAGTGAGGAGAAGGTCAGCTTCTCGCATTGTGTGCCGACCATCCTGCACATGGTGTTGAGCCACCCGCAGGCCAGGACGACCGATTTCAGCGGCCTGAAAATCCTCATTGGCGGCGCCGCCATGCCGGAGGCGATGGCCATCGCCGCCCAGAAGCGCGGCATGGACCTGTTCACCGGCTACGGCATGTCGGAAACCTGCCCGGTGCTCAGCCTGGCCCATCTCGACAGCGCCGACCTTGCCCGTTCGGTCGAGGAGCAGGCGGTCATCCGCGCCAAGACCGGCCGGCCGCTGCCGCTGGTCGACCTGCGCATCGTCGATCCCGACATGAAGGACGTCGCGCACGACGGCAAGGCGACCGGCGAGGTCGTCGTCCGCGCCCCGTGGCTGACCCAGGGCTATGTCGCCGCGCCGGAAGCGTCCGAAGGCCTGTGGGCCGGCGGCTACCTGCACACGGCCGATATCGGCAACATCAACCCGGCCGGCTACCTGAAGGTGACCGACCGCATCAAGGACGTCATCAAGACCGGCGGTGAATGGACTTCCTCGCTGCAACTGGAGGACATCATCGCCAAGCACGAGGCGGTGCACGAGGTGGCGGTGATCGGCGTGGCCGACGACAAATGGGGCGAGCGGCCGCTGGCGCTGGTGCTGCTCAAGCCGGATTGCGTCGGGCAGATCACCGAGCATGCCCTGCGCAATTACGCTGCCCACGCCATTGAGGCGGCCGGTATTTCGCGTTACGGCGTGCTGCTCCAGGTGCGCTTCGTGAAGACCCTGGTCAAGACCAGCGTCGGCAAGATGAACAAGCGCCTGATGCGGGCCGACCCGGACGCCCTCTGCATCTGATTTTAGAGCGCCCGGAAACGCCCGTCAGATGGGTGTCTTCGGGCGCGATGCCAGCCAGGCCAGAACCAGCCCGTAAAGCGCCTGCGGCTTGATCGGCTTGGCGATATGGGTGTTCATGCCGGCTTGCAGGCAGGCCTCGCGATCCTGCGGGAAGGCATTGGCCGTCAAGCCGAGGATGGGCGTTTCCTCATAGCCCGGCAAGGCCCGAATGCGGCGGGTTGCATCGAGGCCGTTGAGGCGGGGCATCTGCATGTCCATCAGGATCAGGTCGTAGGTTTTTTGCGCCGCCAACGCGCAGGCTGCCTGCCCGTCTTCCGCCACATCCACCGCCAGGCCGACGACCTGCAGCAGGCTGCGCGTCACTTCCTGGTTCACCGGTTCATCCTCGGCCAGCAGGATGCGGGAGCCGGCATAGTCTTCGCGCAGGCAGAGATCGGCGCGCCCGGCTTGCGTACTGACGCTCACCTCGGCCGGTGCCGATTTATCGAGCCAGACGGTGAACCAGAAGGTGCTGCCCTCGCCGACGTGGCTGCGTACGCCGAAATCGCCACCCATCATCCGGATCAAGCCCTTGCTGATCGACAGGCCGAGGCCGGTGCCGCCATATTTGCGGGTCATCGAGTTGTCGGCTTGTTCGAAGGGGCTGAACAGGCGCTGCAGCGTATCCGGCGCAATGCCGATGCCGGTGTCGCTGATCTCGAAGCGGAGCAGGATGCGGTTCGCCCGCTCTTCCATGATCTGCCCCCCGACCTCGACGGTCCCGTGATCGGTGAACTTGATTGCGTTGCTGATGAAGTTGCGCAGCACCTGCTTCAGGCGCTGGGGGTCGCCGCTGACCTGTAGTTGTTCGATGGCCGGCGCCAGTTCGAGCTTGATGTCGAGGCCCTTCTTCATGGCCGTGGCCTGCGCCGCATCGAGCAGTTGATGCACGATGTGGCCGACGCGGAAATTACGGCTGTCCAGCTTCAGGCGCTCTGCCTCGATGCGCGATATGTCGAGAATGTCGTTGATCACGCCGAGCAGGTGATGGGACGATTCGGCAATGACGTTGAGCTGGCGCGTCAGCTTTTCATCGGTGCTGCGTCGCAAGGCCAGCTCGGTCATGCCGATGATGCCGTTCATCGGCGTGCGCAGTTCATGGCTCATGTTGGCCAGGAAGGTGGTCTTGGCCCGGTTGGCGGCCTCGGCCAGCTCCTTGGCCAGCGACAGGTCGGCGGTGCGGGTGGCGACCAGTTCTTCCAGGTGGTCCCGGTGGCGCTTCAGTTCGTTTTCGGCCAGCAGGCGGTCGGTTACGTCGCGGTCCACACCGGTAAAACCGATCAACTCGCCGGCATCGTCAAAGAGCGGGGAGGCATTCGACTCGAGGTGGCGGTACGTGCCGTCCGTGCGCTGGAAACGGTGCAGCATGTTGTTCCAGCCCTGCCGGGAATTCTGTGCCTGGCGGATGATGTCGCGCACCATGTTCCGGTCGTCGGGGTGGTACAGGGCGTCCAGCGGTGTCTGGCAGATTTCTGCCGGGCTGAGGCCGGTCACGTTGCGGCAACGCTCATTGCTGTAGATCAACTGGCCGTCCAGGTTCATGACCCAGATCCAGTCTGCAGAGTTCTCGGCCAGGCTGCGATAGCGGGTTTCGCTGGCTTCGAGCAGGCGGGTCGAGCGCTGGCGCATCAGCATGTCGTGCAAGCGCCCGGCCAGCTGGTTGCCGAACAGGTGGATGAACTTGTTGTCGAGCTCGTTGAACGCTTCGTGGCGTGAAGCGACGCTGAGCAGCGCGATACACGCTTCGCCCTGGACGAAGGGGCGCACCTCGATCTCGACCAGTCCGGGGAGGCGCAGGTGCTCGGGCGGCATCGGCTGGCTGCAGCTTGCTGCCGCTACCGTGAGCAGGGTCGGTTTCTGGGATGCCCAGTAGCGGGCATCCCAGTCGTCGAGCGTGGCAGCATGGCTGACCGAGGCCTCGCCGCGCGCACCGTCGATGATAATGAACGCCGGATCGTTACGCACGACCAGCCGCCAGCTGGCGACATTGGCGAAGTACTTCCAGCGGGTGGCCACCCGCTGGGCGATGGTCGCCACGTCATCGACCCGCTGGATTTCCTCAAAAAGCTGGACCAGCGCTTCGTAGCGCACCAGTTTCTGATTGAGCGGGGCCTGCCAGTCGAGGGGTTCGGTATTCATGGAGTGGGCCGGACGGATCAGAGAATGGCCTCGTAGTTCGGGTCGAGGTCGAGGCGCAAGGCGCTGGTGTACACGTTGAACATCGTTGCCAGATCGATGACGGCAATGATTTCGCAAATTTCCTCCGTGCTGAAACCTTCGTCGTGCAAGGCCTCGAAATCGGCATCGTCGAGGCAATTGGCATTGGAAACCACCTTGATGGCGAAGTCGACCACCGTGCGGTAATAGGGCGGCAGGCCAAGGGCGGAACTGGCGCTGGCCAGGCTCTTCAGGTCGCCGAAAGACAGGTTCTTGTCCAGGCTGAGCACGCTCTGGGCGTGGCAGGCGGAACAATAGCGCGCGCCATTCTTGGCCGAGACGACGAATACGATCATCTCCTTGAGCGGCAGGGGCAGGGCGCCGGAAAACAGCGTACCTTTGGCGCGCTCCCAGTAGGCTCGGGCCAGCGCCGCGTTGTGGCCGAGACTCTGCAGCCAGACGGGAACCGCCGTGGCGCCGGTGGTTTTCATGAAGTCATCGTAGACCGCCCGGGTTTCCGTGGATGCGCTGGCGTAGTCGGTGAGCACATAGCGTTGCATGAGGCAGTCTCCAGTGGCAAAAGTGATAAATATTAGATGATTGTCGCACTTTTTTGAGGCGAACGCCAAGGCCGGATCCCGTCACTTGGGCAGGCTTGGGGGCGCTCAGTGCGGGCGCAACGCGGCCAGTTGCCGGTCGTGCCAGCGGGCCAGCAGGAGCAGTGCCGTGCTCGCACCAATCAAGGCCATGAACATGTCCGATTGCGTGTCCCAGACGTCGCCCTGCGTCCCGAGAAACTCGTCGGCGCCCTGGCCGAGGGCCACGGCGGCGGCCCATTCGATCAGTTCGTAGCAGGCGCTGAT
>ERZ1645187.4529-NODE-4529-length-11166-cov-15.348213_pt1 | contig 11166 bp, 5 predicted proteins | sample MGYA00575352_ERZ1645187 | MGnify/ENA primary metagenome ERZ1645187 (study PRJEB40837, sample SAMN11349314) | freshwater sediment metagenome | isolation source: river sediment | host: Sediment | place: India: Wazaribad , New Delhi | collected 2017-02-21 ... | reverse complement strand
TTGAAAACCCTCTCGCTCATCCGCGACACCATCGAAATCATCCGGCAACGTCACAAAATCAATATTGACCCTGATAAGATCCCATTGGACGATCCGAAAACCTATGAGCTTTTCCAGGGAGGTGAAACCGTTGGGGTGTTCCAATATGAAAGTCCGGGAATGCAAAAGCACCTTCGCGACCTCAAACCTTCAGCTTTCAGCGACCTTATTGCAATGAATGCCCTCTACCGCCCGGGTCCGATGGCATATATTCCCAACTACATCAAAAGAAAACACGGCCTCGAACCTATCACCTACGACCTGGAGGCCATGAATGAGATCCTTGAGGAAACCTATGGCATCACCGTGTATCAGGAACAGGTGATGCTGCTTTCGCAACGATTGGCCAACTTCACCCGCGGCCAGGCCGACACCTTGCGCAAGGCGATGGGAAAGAAAGACCTCAACCTGCTGCAAAAACTTCATGCCGACTTCATCAGCGGGGGCGTATCAAACGGCCATGCCGAAGACATCCTGAAAAAAATCTGGAACGACTGGATCGCGTTTGCCAACTACGCCTTCAACAAATCACACTCAACCTGTTATGCTTTTGTTGCTTTCCAGACCGCCTATCTCAAAGCCAATTATCCGGCCGAGTACATGGCCGCAGTTTTGAGCAATAACATCGGCGACATCAAACAGGTGACCTTCTTCATGGAAGAGTGCAAACGAATGAATGTGAATGTATTAGGACCAGATGTAAACGAGTCGCAATACAAATTTACCGTAAACGAAAAAGGAGAAATCCGCTTTGGTCTGGGCGCCATAAAAAACATGGGCGAGGCTGCGGCAGGCAGCATTCTCGAAGAACGCATTTCGGGGGGGAAGTACAAGTCGGTATTTGACTTTCTCGTCCGCAGCAATCTTCGCAGCATCAACAAGCGAACGGTGGAAGCCCTTGCCACTTCCGGTGCTTTTGACTCATTCGAAGGAATACATCGTGCGCAGTTTTTCTTCAAGGAAAATAATGAAAACCAGACCTTTCTGGAAAAGATGATACGCTATGCCGGACAGGCACAAGAGGCAAAAAACTCAACACAGATCAATCTTTTTGGCGAAGCAATGGAAATTGAAGTTTCCGAACCCGCCTTTCCGCAGTGTGAGCGCTGGTCGAAGATGAAAGAGCTGCAGGAAGAGCTCGATTCGATCGGCTTTTATATCAGCTCCCACCCAATGGACACCTACAAAATACCTATCCGGTTTTTTACGAATGCCAACATTCAGTATATTCAAAACGGGATGCAGGAGATGCAGGGTTATAAGCTAAGCTTTGCAGCTCAGGTCACTGCCGCTGAGCATCTTATGAGTCAGCAGGGCAATGCCTACGGCAGATTCAAGGTGGAAGACCACAACGCTTCCATGGAACTAACGCTCTTTAGCGAGACCTATCTGAAAGTGAAACATCTGCTCGATCCCGGGACATTTGTACTTATTCATGCCATTGTGCAACCTTCGTTTCGCAACAAGGAAATGATGGAACTGAAAGTAGCCGACATCCAGCTGCTCGACAGGGTGCTGGAACAATCCGGGAAGGCTGTCGTTTTTAAAATCACTGTTGATGAACTCGAAGAAACAGAATTAAATGAACTGATCGCGCTCTTTAAGTCACATCTAGGCGGCAAGCATGCTTACAGTGTTCAATTCATTGACAACGAGCTGAAACTTATCACCACATTGCGTTCAGGGGCCGGAAAAATCAATGCAAGTGTGCTGTTGCCACTCCTTGAAAAATTTGAATTCGTGGCCTTTGAGTTGAAGTAAACCGAGGATAAATACAACAAAAAAGCCGGACAATTTGCCCGGCTTTTTCTATGTTAAGTTGTTGCTTAGAAGCTGATATCAACTCCAACAGCAGCTGTAAATGCATGACGGTTGTAAGTTTCGGTATAAGCCGGAACCGGAGCAACAGCAGCAAAGTCGCGTTTGCCTTCTGTATAAGCAGTGTTCATCACACCAAGGTTGATTGCAAACTTCTCGGTGAGTTTGTATTCAACACCACCGCCAAAGCTGTTGGTGTTTAGACTGTGCGAAAGATCGCTCTGATAGATTTCCATGACACCTGTGCGTGTAGCAAGATAACCGGCACTAACAAGGAATTTGTCTGTGAGTGCATACTCAAGACCGAGTGCATACTCCATATAGTTTTTATCCATCACCTTGTCGTTCTTCACATAAGCACCGTCAATCATTTTGCCATATTCAGCACCTTTGTCGAAATACATATGGAAACCACCGCTTACCTTCAGCTTTTTAGTAGCATCAAAAGCAGCACCTACCGAAAGCATTGCAGGCATATCGCTTGGCACTTCAGCTCCGTCAGGGAACATGCCAACATCGTCAACCTTTGTGCTGTTCTTTACTTTCACGCTGGCTTTGTGCTCATATTTGATACCGATATTCAGTTTTTCGAAATGAAGGTTCAAACCGATGATTGGGACGATTCCCGATCCTGACTGGCTTGCATCAACTTCTTTGTCGCCAGTAGCACCGGCATAAGCAGACATTTGAGCCTTTTTCTCAAGGAAACTCGGAGAAGCTTGTGCATAAGCACCTTGTATTTGAGCAATACTTAATGTTGATGGATCAATAGTGCTATTTATTAGAGCAAAGCCACCTTTTATTTGTGCGACTTGTGTTGCTGTTAAAAAGCCTGCACCTTGTGCTTGGTCAAGAGTCAAAGAAGCCCCACCTCCATCTACTAAAGGTTGAAGTGATTCATCAACACCTGCTAGGTTATTGAATAAACCGGACATTGTGTTAAAGAATGTTGGAGCACCCACCATCGAGCCTGTGAAACCTGCAGCCGGGAAGTTAGGATTGATCTGAATATTTTTCAGATAGCCAACATAGCTGTTGCTCATGCTCACATAACGCAAACCCAAAGCAACTGAAATCATATCGTTGATTTTGTAGCTTGCAGCAAGTTGCATACCATAATATACAGATTTTCCTTCAAACTCTGTTTCGTAGCTGTATTGTGTTGTTGGAATACTACTTGCGTTGAGAAGACCCGGAATTCCGGCAACCTGCATTTCAAATGATGGAAGACCATCTTCGAAAAGGGCGCCACCACCACCACCGATGGGGTTGAAAGCGAATGAAGCAGCAAAGTTGCCCTTTTTAAAGATTGCATAAGCTGAAGGGAACAATGGAGCAACCACTTTGCCCTCAAACTCGCTGCGGTTCAAACCAGGATAGGTAGTTTTGATGTTTCTGGATTGTGTGATGAACTGATTGCTCAATCCAAGGTGAAACCCGTCTTTCAGATAACTCATTCCAGCCGGATTGAAATAGGTGGCATCGAGTCCGAGTGATGCATCGCGTGCAGGCATTCTGATGAATGATGCGCTCTGATTGGTGTTATGTACAATACCACCAGCCATGGTTACAAGTGCTAAGGCACTCAAAGTCAGCGTTAAAATTGTTTTTCTCATAGATTAGAATTTTGATTTGTGCGGCTAAAAGTATAGCAAGTATTTCATATATCAAAATTTAAATTTTTTTTTGAAAAATTTCTAACTGTTTAATTATTAACAATAAAGCTGTTATTTGACTAACAATAAAATACTGTGAATATTTCCTCAACACAGTCTGTCAACCAGACACAAACTCAGAATCCGACAGGTTTCATCTTTATGTTTAAACTACGCTTCTCCGCCTTTAGCATGTATTGCTCCATTGGGCCGGGACCACAGCTTCCGCCACCAAGACCCAAATGTGCTGCATCAATGGTGAGTATTGTTTCGGGTCGTTTAGTCAGCTCAAATTCATGATTGGCATTGTCAAGATCGGCAGGAAGATGGTGCAATGCACTGAAATTAAATGTTTTGTCTGCCGTGAATTTCAATCCTTTCCCGCTGTGGTCTGTCACCGTGAACCAGCGTGTTTCGGATCGGTTTCCCATATCCTGCGGACGAACATAATGCTCTGTCATATCGCTCACCGACCGGGCATACTTACCAATATCAGCTGAAGAACGGCGATCCACGTAATTTTCGTGCGGACCGGCTCCAAACCACTCAACAAATTCGAATCCTGCTGGCATTTCCATGATAAGACCGAGTTTGGCAAGTGGCCACGACACCCTGTCAGGGTCTAACACCACGTCCACTGCCACCTCACCATCTGCATCAACAATATAGGTGGTTTGACTTCTGATGACAAACCCTCCCGGTGCAACAGACGACAATGCGATTTTCACCTGAACCTGATAATCGTTGAGCTTCGACGCTTCGAAAGATTGCAGCTGATGCTTTAGTTTGCCTAATTGCTGGTCTTGCCAAACAGGACCCGGACCACTTCCAAAGATGTAATCATTGTCAACAGGAGCCCGGAAAACATTGGGCAGCGGGCCGCTCAACCGTTTGTCGGTTTCCTTTGGCCAGGCCACAAGGCGTGTTTCGGGTTTATGTCCTGTGATGGCAAGGCGATCGGTTTCTATCAAACTGACATCCAAAACCTTCCAGGATGAAATAGTACCGGAAAGCTTGCTGAAAACCAATTCAAATTGATTGTTTCTGACTACAAAATCGGTCTGTGATTCTTCAGTTTGCAATTTTGACAAGGGGTTGAACCTTTTTTGTTCAGCAGCTGTTTCAGCCACAGGAAGTGCAAATTGCTCGCTCGCTATCACATAACCGGCTTCAGCCCAAATTGTTGCGCCGCGAAGCCTGAATCCGATGCGCAAAAAATATTCTTTGCCTGCATTGTTATCCGGTCGCTTGAATGGGACTGTAAGTGTTTTACTTTCAGCTGGCAGGAGGTCTAAATTGCTGAGCAGGCCTTTGTCCACAACGCCCTCCTCGCATTGAAGCTCCCAAAAGCCTTCAAACGAATTCAGGTTGGTGAAGGAAAAGCGGTTTTCGATAAGGATTAGTCCTTTTTGGATGTCAACAGCTTCAAAACGAACATTTTGATACACTTTTCTCACTTCTTCAAGTTTTGGTGTGATGCGCCGATCGCCTGTTGTCAGGCCGTTGGCACAGAAGTTCCAGTCGGTGGGACGATCGCCAAAATCGCCACCGTAAGCAAGGAAATATTCGTTCTTTTTCCCAGGAATTTCTTTGTAGAGCGTTTGGTCCACCCAATCCCAAATACAGCCGCCGATCAGTCTTTTTGAGGCATAAACAGCATCTATATATTCCTGAAGATTCCCAACCGCGTTGCCCATGGCATGGGCATATTCACACATAAAAAAAGGCTTCGGATCGCTCTTTTGTCCTTGCTCGATGAGCCATGGAACATCAGGATACATCACCGATTCCACATCGGCCACTTCGTCATAACGCTCATAATGAATTGGTCTGTATGGATCGAGCGCTTTAAGTGCTTTAGATGCTGCTTCGAAATTGATTCCCGGGCCGGCTTCATTGCCCAAGGACCACATGATTATGGAAGGATGGTTTTTGTCGCGCTGATACATATTTGTGATGCGCGAAACATGGGCCTGCTCCCAGCTTTTCACATGACCGAGTGATTCTTTGCCATAACCCATGCCATGCGATTCCACGTTGGCTTCGTCAATCAGATACAAGCCATACTCGTTGCACAACTCATACCAAAACGGATCGTTGGGATAGTGGCAGGTGCGAACGGTGTTGATGTTGTGTTGTTTCATCAACAATATGTCTTTGATCATTGAATTTCGGCTCACCACACGGCCATCGGTCGGATCAATTTCGTGGCGATTCACACCTTTTATCTTGATGCTTCTGCCATTCACAAACAATTGCTGGTCTTTTATTTTCACCTCACGGAATCCAAAGCTGCTTTTCTGTACCATGAGCTCTTTTCCGGCGCCATCGCGCAATACAAATACAAGTGAATAGAGATTGGGCTGCTCGGCCGACCACCAAAGCGGATTGCTGATCTTTGTTTCGAAAGAGAATGCAGTCGGTTTTGTCGCCAAACTATTGATTTTCTGTGTGAAGAGCGGTGCTTCGGGCAAGGAATTTTCGCCCGGCTGCAACATATAAACGTCAAGCCGATGGTTGGCTTTGCCGCCATCGTTGCGCAAAAGCATTTCGAGTTTTAAAGTAGCTGCCGTGTAATTGTCCAACGAAAAAGTTTCGATTTTATAGTCGTACAACGAAATTTTTGGTGTGGAATAGAGGTAAACATCGCGGTAGATCCCACTCATACGCCAAAAATCCTGGTCTTCGAGATAGCTTCCATCGCTCCACTGATACACTTGCACGGCCAGCTTATTTTTCCCTGTTTTAACCCACTTTGTGATATCGAAACCGGCAGGAAGACGGCTGTCCTCGCTATAACCGACAAAGTTTCCGTTGAGCCACACATACATCGCACTTTCAACGCCTTCGAACTGAAGAAACACCTCATCATCAATCCATCGCGAAGGCACTTCAAACTCCCTGATATAGGATCCAACCGGATTCGGCATCTTTGCAGCCGTGTAATTGGCCGGAACAGTGTCGAGTATAAATGGTGGCTTCGAGGGATGTGGAAATGGCACATTGGTGTAAATAGGGATTCCGTAGCCTTTCATTTGCCAGGCCGATGGCACCTGTATGTTGTCCCAATAGGAAGCGTTAAAATCAATCCGATAGAAGTTAACGGGCCTCAAATCAGGATGTTTCACCCAGTTAAACTTCCACTGTCCGTTGAGCGAAAGGTAGCGCGACGAAGCAAGTTTATCAGCCGCCATGGCTTCAGAAATATTTCCGTAAGGAATCCAGTAAGCCCTTGCACCTTGCTTGTTGATGCTGTTAATCAGCTCGTTTTCCCATTCCGGTTTCTGGCTGTTTGCGTATGCAGATACAAGTAATAAGACCGCAGTCAGGAGGAGGTAGCTCTTTCTCATTTTACATTCAATTTGAGGCAAACTTACCAAATATTGTCCTCTCTAAAACGTTTTAACAGCCAAAAAAAATGGGCGACGATGGTGAATAATTATCGTTATGCAAATTTTTTCATATCGCTAAAATTTCTACTTTTGCAATAAAAAGGATGGATAAACCGCCTCGACCTTCGCGTTCGGATGTTTTTTTAAACTACAAGATTTGGTTATCTGGTCTTGTAGGTCATGGGCAGATTCAGTCAGAGACATTTGCGTTGCTGGAAGCGATCAGAAACCATGAAACATTGAAGTCGGCTGCTGATTCGCTGGGGCTGAGTTACCGTAAGGCCTGGGGGCAGATTTCGGAAGCAGAGCAAATACTTGGTTATTCCCTGCTTGACAAACAACGAGGTGGCAAAGAAGGTGGAAAATCAAGCCTGACAAGCTCGGCCATTAAATTACTCGAAGCTTACCGGGCATTGCAGCAAAGATTTGATGAAAGCGTTGAGGCTGCATATTCTGATTTTATCAACAAGCTAAACAATGGCTGATATGCGTAAAGTTGCAGTACTCATATTACTGGCACTGCTTGCTTCATGCAGTCAAAAAAGCAAAGAGCAACTCGTTGTCTTTCATGCAGGAAGCCTCTCCTATCCAATGAAACGCCTGGTGGAGGCCTTTAATAAGGAACATCCCGAAATAATGGTGTTGACAGAGGCTTCCGGCTCATTGGCATCAGCAAGAAAAATCACTGAAATGCACCGCCGGGCCGACATCGTGGCGCTTGCCGACTACCAGATCATTGATCAGTTGCTCATCCCGCAATATGCGCACTTCAACCTGCATTTTGCCACCAATCGCATCGGGATTGCTTATCATGAGCGCTCACGTTTCTCCGACATCATCAACAGCCAAAACTGGTTTGATTTGTTGCGAAAAGAAGGAGTTAAAATTGGCGCTTCCGACCCCGATGCCGACCCTTGCGGATACCGCACACGAATGATCTGGCAGCTGCTTTCGATCCTAAACAACGACAGCACAATTACTTCTGCATTTTTGGAGGAAGGGAAATACCATCAGCGCCCCAAAGAAACCGACCTCATTGCCCTGCTCGAAACAGGAAGCATTGACTATTTGTTTATATACAAAAGCGTGGCAGTGCAGCATGGCTTGAAATTCCTTGAACCCGGCGATTCTCTAAATTTAGGCAATCCACAGCTAAATGATTGGTATTCAAATGCAAGTATTGATTTGCGTGGAGCAAAACCCGGCGAAACCACACAACTGAGAGGCGAAGCAATCACCTACGGGATCACTATTCCTGTGGATGCACCCAACAAAAGTGCTGCATTTTTGTTTTTGAACTTTATGCTCGATGCCACCCGTGGATTAACACTGTTGCAGGCAACAGGTTTGCAACCAATCATTCCGCCGGTTATACATCCGGAAAGCGCTTACCCTGAAGAACTTAATTTATCAACTCAAATATTCAAAACACATTGATGAAAACAATTTGTCCAACATGTGATATCCGTCCGGCACTTGAGCGCCTCGGAATCAAAGAAATCAATCAAGGCGCAAGCACCGGAAGTGTTTGGCTCGAAACCACCGGCGAACTGCTGCACAGCACAGCCTCCTGCGATGGCCAACATATTGCCAGCGTTCGGCAGGGAAGCTGGGACGACTACGAAATGATTATGGAACAAGCCCAGGAAGCTTTCAAAAGCTGGAGGATGATGCCCGCCCCAAAACGGGGAGATATTGTGCGTCAGCTTGGCGAGGCGTTTCGACGCCATAAAGAAGACCTCGGCACACTTGTGAGCTACGAAATGGGTAAAATTTACCAGGAAGGACTAGGCGAGGTGCAGGAAATGATTGATATTGCAGACTTTGCACTCGGCATCTCACGGCAGCTTTACGGTTCAACCATGCACAGCGAACGACCTCGCCATCGCATGTACGACCAATACCATCCGCTTGGAGTGGTAGGCGTAATCACCGCATTTAACTTTCCTGTTGCAGTGTGGGCATGGAATGCAATGCTGGCTCTTGTGACTGGAAATGTTGTTGTTTGGAAGCCTTCGAGCAAGGTGCCGCTTTGTGCTGTGGCCATCCACAATATCATTGGCGATGTATTGAAAAGCAACAATGTTCCTGAAGGTGTTACCAACCTCATCATCGGGAGTTCCAAACATATCGGCGACAATTTTCTGGCCGACAAGCGCCTTCCGCTCATCAGCTGCACAGGAAGTGTTGCTGTTGGCAGAAGGGTAGCACGTATCGTAGGCGAACGCCTGGGGCGTACCCTTCTTGAGTTGGGTGGCAACAATGCCATTATCATCTCCGATAAAGCCAATCTCGACATGGCACTCATGGCCACTGTTTTTGGTGCTGTCGGCACTGCCGGTCAGCGCTGCACCACCACCCGCCGCCTCATCATCCACAGTTCGGTTTATGATGCTTTTAAAGAAAAATTAGTCAATGCTTACAAACAAATTCGCATCGGCTGTCCACTTGATCCAAACACCCTTGTCGGGCCACTGATTGACCGTGGCGCGGTCGAGGCTTTTGTTTATGCCCAGGAACAATTGCTGAAGGAAGGCGGAAAAGTGATCTATGGCGGTGATGTATTAAGTGGTAAAGGCTACGAATCAGGATGTTATGTTGTTCCTGTTTTGGCCGAAGCAGAAAATCATTACCATATCGTACAGGAAGAAACCTTTGCTCCGATTCTCTACCTGATGAAATATGACACACTTGACGAAGCGATTGCCATGCACAACGCTGTGCCTCAAGGGCTTTCATCAGCGATTTTCAGCTCTGATCTGCTCGAAACAGAGCGTTTCCTCTCGCACGAAGGATCGGATTGCGGCATTGCCAATGTAAACATCGGCACATCAGGAGCCGAAATCGGAGGTGCTTTTGGCGGCGAGAAAGACACGGGAGGCGGACGCGAGTCGGGCTCCGATGCCTGGAAGGTGTATATGCGCCGTCAAACCAATACCATCAACTTCAGCACTGAGCTTCCTTTTGCGCAAGGCATCAAATTTGTTTTGTAAAAGGGAAATAACCCACAATAAAAAAGCCATCATCTGCTTCTGCAAGATGATGGCTTTTTTGATGATATTAGCTTATTATTCAGCGCGTTTATAGACAATTGCAACGACAGTTACATCATCCCCACCCATATTGATGGATAAGCCGTAAGGACGTTCGGCGTTCATGTTAATTTGAGCTGCACCGGCTTTTCCGGTAAGTTGTTGCCAGATGGTAACAGCCTGATGCACACCTGTTCCACCAGTTGGATGGCCCCAGCCAATGAGTCCGCCGGTGGTGTTTATCGGTAAAATACCATCACGGGCAGTGTTGCCGTTGGCTACAAACTCAGCGCCTTTTCCGGGTGCTGCAAGTCCGAGAGCTTCCACTACCAGAATCCCTGCAATGCTGAAGCAGTCGTGTACCTCAGCTGTTCCAACCTGCTCAATGGTGATGCCGACATTTTTGAGCGCGAGCGCAGCTGTTTTGGCAATGGTTGTCATTTCAACCGGATTGGGCGGATCGTTGGTGATGTTGCGCGTAAGCTGCGCAAAACCAATCACTTCGACAGCATCTTTTTTGTTGATGCCAAGTTTTTTCAAGCCTTCTTCCGATGCCACCACGATGGATGAAGCACCATCTGATACCTTGGAGCAGTCGTAGAAGTTGAGATGATCCACAAAGAATTTCCCGTTTGGAGGTGCTTGCTGATAGGCAGCCTCAAGGTCGGGCACAGTGTTATGGAATTCCTGCGCAGTCGGGTCGAGGCGGGCATTTTCTATGGCGTTGCGAAACCAGCGTCCCATCCCTTTGCGGGCATAGTCTTTTCCGTATTTTTCATAATAGACACCGGCACGGTCAGAAAACTGACCCGGGAAGAAATAGGCATGACCGGCTTTGCGTTTTTTTGCCCAACCGGCAGTAGCAAGGATGTCGGCACCATATATCGCCTTGACGGTGTTCTGCACTTCGAAGCCAAGCGCCAGACTCACTTCGGATGTTTCGGCAAGAACGGATCTGATGGCAGAAACAAGTGCCAGACCTCCCGATCCGCAAGCACCTTCAACGCGCAATGATGGCTTGTATTCTAAAACCGGATCAACCAAAGCAGCAAAACCACCTAAATGACCTTGCTTGTTAAACCTGCCTGCCGAGAAGTTGCCTACATACACTTCATCAATGTTTTTTGGATCGTTTATTTGAGCCAATGCACCTTTTCCTGCTTCACTGATATAATGTTCGAGGCCCGGACGTTCTTTGCGCGGGTTGAATTCTTTGCGTCCGGTACCCAT
>ERZ1645187.4528-NODE-4528-length-11168-cov-4.473320_pt1 | contig 11168 bp, 10 predicted proteins | sample MGYA00575352_ERZ1645187 | MGnify/ENA primary metagenome ERZ1645187 (study PRJEB40837, sample SAMN11349314) | freshwater sediment metagenome | isolation source: river sediment | host: Sediment | place: India: Wazaribad , New Delhi | collected 2017-02-21 ... | reverse complement strand
GCCGTAGAGCGTTATGCCCGTGCCGACCAGTCGGTTACCGCACAGGCACTGAAACTGGTCGCGGCCAAGCCGGATGCCATTTTCATTGCCGCTTCCGGTACTCCGGCCGCCCTGCCAATGCGTGCGCTACGTGAACGCGGATACAAGGGGCAGTTCTACCAGACCCATGGAGCAGCCAACAATGACTTCTTGCGCGTGGCTGGCAACACCGACGAAGGGGTGATCCTGCCGACTGGCCTGGTACTTGTTGCCGAGCAACTGCCGGAAAGCAACCCGAGCAAGAAAGTGGCGATGAGCTACCTGGCGAGCTACGAGGGTAAGTACGGCGCCGGTTCGCGCAACCCATTCGGTGCTTATGCTCACGACGCCTATTTGTTGCTCGACAAGGCCGTATCAATTGTCGGCAAGAAGGCCAAGCCGGGCACACCGGAATTCCGTGCCGCCCTGCGCGATGCACTTGAAAAAACGACTAAGCTTCCGCTGACCCACGGCTTGAATACCATGTCTCCTACGGATCATTCCGGATTTGGCGAAGGGGCGCGCGAACTGATTACCATTGAAAAAGACAGCTGGAAATTGCTCAAATAAGCGAGGCCGACGATGAGCTTTTTCGATAATCCTGGAATGCTGGCACCTCCAAGGGTGACGCGCATTGATCTTTCCAAGGGCGGGTTCATCCTCGCCTGTTCCGAGCCGCTGGGCGAAGTCACGCGCTGCATCGGGGATTGGCTTGAGCATTGGGCAGAGCGTACGCCTAGCCAACTGTATCTGGCCGAGCGCGACGCTGACGGGAACTGGGTAAAGCTGACCTATGCCGAAGTACGCGACAAGGTCGGGCGAATTGCCCAAGGCTTGCTCGATCTAGGGCTGGGCCCGACTTCGCCAGTGGTTTGCCTGTCTGATAATAGCTTGGATCAGGCGCTGCTTATGCTGGCCACTTTGCATATCGGGCGTCCGTTTGCCACCGTGTCGAGTGCCTATTCCCGATTGGCGAAGGAATACTCCAAGGTTTCCAGCATCCTGACGGAATTGAATCCTGGGCTGGTCTATGCCAGCGATGGTGCAGTGTATGGCTCGGCGATTCGCGCCAGTGCTCTCAAGTGCCCGATCATGCTCAGTAACAATGCCTATATGGTTGAGGGGTGCATTACCATGGCCGAGTTGTTGCGGACACGGGAAACGCCCGCAGTCATGGCCGAGTTTGCCAAGATCACCCCGGAAACGCATGCCAAGTATTTGCTCACCTCCGGGTCGACCGGCCGTCCCAAGGTCGCCATCAATACGCATCGCATGCTGTGTGCCAACCAGAAGCAGGTGCAGTTGAACTGGCCGTTCCTGCAAAACCTGCGCCCGGTAATTGTCGATTGGCTACCGTGGAGCCATACCTTCGGAGCAAACTTTACCTTCAACATGGTGCTGGCCAACGGGGGAAGTTTCTACATCGACGAAGGGCGTCCGGTTCCTGGCTCGATGGAGAAGTCGGTGCGCAATCTGGCCGAGGTTCAGCCTAACCTGTATTTCAACGTGCCACGCGGCTTCGACGCGCTGATCGCCTTCCTCGAGCAGGACGAATCCTTTGCCCGCGATTTCTTCGGTCGCTTGCGTGCAGTGTTCTACGCTGCTGCAGCATTGCCGCAATCGACCTGGGATCGTCTGGAGCGGGCGGCCAAGAAGGTAATGGGAGAAGACGTGTGGTTTACCTCTGCCTGGGGGGCTACCGAATGTGCGCCGGCATTGACAAATGTGCATTGGCGCCTGGACGGGCCGGGCTGTATCGGCTTGCCAATGGCCGGTACCTCAATCAAGTTCATCCCCAATGGCGACAAACTTGAGATGCGGGTCAAGGGGCCTCAGGTATTTCCAGGGTATCTGAACAATCCGGAGAAAACGGCCGAGGTTTTCGATGAGGACGGTTATTACATGATTGGCGATGCAGGCGTCTTGATCGATCCGGAAAAGCCGGAGCGGGGCATTGCCTTCAACGGTCGGGTAGCCGAGGACTTCAAGTTGACCACGGGAACCTGGGTGTCGGTGGGTACGCTCCGCGTCAGGGCAGTTACGGCACTTGCGCCTTATGCCCAGGATGTGGTGGTTACCGGTCACGACCGCGACGAAGTCGGCTTACTGGTGTTCCCGTCGCCGGGTGCCAAGGATCTGCCGACCGAGCAACTCCACACACATCTTCGCGAAGGCTTGAAAAAACTACGTAGCGAAGGTGGTGGCGGGGCTTCGCAAAGTCCAACCCGCGCCATGTTCCTGGACGAGCAGCCCAATCTGGATGCAGGCGAGATTACCGACAAGGGCTATATCAACCAGCGTGCCGTGCTGTCCCGGCGGGCGGATGAAGTTCTGATGCTGCACACCTCACCCAAGTTAGATCGCGTCGTTTTCCTCAAATAAACAATCAGGTAGCGAAGCCTCTGGCCAAGTGTGGCCGGGGCTTGCTCACCCTGAAATTCCCCTCGGAGGTATTAGTGAACAAGAAATTGAAGGCGGCGATCATTGGTTCCGGCAATATCGGCACCGACCTGATGATCAAAATCTTGCGCCATGGCGAGCATCTAGAAATGGGAGCCATGGTTGGCATTGATCCCCAGTCAGATGGTCTGGCCCGTGCTCAGCGGATGGGGGTGGCGACGACGCATGAAGGCGTAGAGGGACTTGCTCGCCTGCCAGTCTTTACTGAAATCGACATCGTTTTCGACGCCACCAGTGCCGGTGCTCATGTCAGGAACGATGCTTTCCTGCGTACCCTCAAGCCCGGCATCCGCATGGTCGACCTGACGCCGGCCGCCATCGGTCCGTATTGCGTGCCGGTGGTCAATGGCGCGGCTTACGACGATGCGCTCAATGTTAACATGGTGACCTGTGGCGGCCAGGCGACGATTCCCATGGTTGCTGCGGTCAACCGCGTGGCGAAGGTACATTACGGCGAGATCATCGCCTCGATCTCTAGCAAATCCGCTGGTCCCGGCACGCGCGCCAATATCGACGAATTCACCGAAACCACCTCCAAGGCCATCGAAGCGGTGGGTGGTGCGGCCAAGGGTAAGGCGATCATCATCCTCAACCCGGCAGAGCCGCCGCTGATCATGCGCGATACCGTCTATTGCCTCTCCGACTTGGCCGACGAGGACGAAATCGCCGCCTCCGTCGAACGCATGGCAGCCGATGTACAGAAATACGTGCCCGGTTATGGCCTCAAGCAGAAGGTGCAGTTCGACATCATTCCCGCCTCGCGCCCGATCAACATCCCCGGTGTCGGTGGCCGCATGCACGGCCTGAAGACTTCGGTCTTCCTCGAAGTCGAAGGTGCAGCCCATTACCTGCCGGCCTATGCCGGCAACCTCGACATCATGACCTCGGCCGCCAAGACCACCGCCGAGCGCATGGCCGCCCGCATCCTGTCCGCTGCCTGAGGAGCCCATCATGACCTTCAATCCCGGCAAGAAACTCTATATTTCCGATGTCACCCTGCGCGATGGCTCGCACGCCATTCGCCACCAGTACAGCGTCGAGCAGGCGGTGCAGATCGCCCGCGCCCTTGACAAGGCCAAAGTCGATTCCATCGAAGTTGCCCACGGCGACGGCCTGCAGGGCAGCAGCTTCAACTACGGCTTTGGCGCCCATACCGACCTCGAATGGATCGAGGCCGTGGCCGATACCGTCAAGCACGCCAAGGTCGCGACTTTGCTGCTGCCAGGCATCGGCACCGTGCATGATCTCAAGGCGGCCTACAGTGCCGGCGCCCGCATCGTTCGCGTCGCTACCCATTGCACCGAGGCCGACGTCTCGCGTCAGCACATCGAAACTGCGCGCGAACTGGGCATGGAGGCGGTCGGCTTCCTGATGATGAGCCACATGACGACGCCGCAGGCGCTGGCCCAGCAGGCCAAGCTGATGGAAAGCTACGGCGCGACGTGCTGCTATGTCGTCGATTCCGGCGGCGCGCTGTCGATGAACGACGTGCGCGAGCGTTTCCGTGCCTTCAAGGACGTGCTGAAGCCGGAAACCGAAACCGGCATCCATGCCCATCACAACCTCAGCCTCGGCGTCGCCAATTCCATCGTCGCCGTCGAGGAGGGCTGCGACCGCATCGACGCCAGCCTTTCCGGCATGGGCGCGGGGGCGGGTAATGCCCCGCTGGAAGTTTTCATCGCCGCCGCTGACCGCATGGGCTGGAACCATGGCTGCAATCTCTACACGCTGATGGACGCTGCCGACGACATCGTGCGGCCGCTGCAGGACCGTCCGGTGCGCGTCGACCGCGAAACCCTGGCGCTGGGCTACGCCGGTGTCTATTCCAGCTTCCTGCGCCATTCCGAAGTCGCCGCCAAAAAATATGGTCTGAAGGCCGTCGATATTCTGGTCGAACTGGGCAAGCGGCGCATGGTCGGCGGCCAGGAAGACATGATCGTCGACGTTGCCCTCGATCTGCTCAAGGGCCGCGAACACGAGGCGATGCACGCCATCCCGACGATGAGCGAGGCGGGCTGAGCCATGGGCGACAAGTTCCTGATTGAACTGGCGCCCAACGGTGGCCGCTTCGAGTGCGGTCCCGAAGAGCGCATCCTTGATGCGGCACTGGCGGCGGGTTACTGGCTGCCGCACAGCTGCCGCGCCGGCAATTGCAATTCCTGCCATTTGTCGCTGCTCGCCGGTGAGGTCCGCCACGATGCGACGCCTGCCGACGGGCAACCAGTGGGTGAGGGCGAATGTCGTACCTGCCAGGCCTACGCGCTGTGCAACTTGACCCTCGATGCGCCGAAAGTACCGGCTGAGCCAGGCCAGCGCGTCGTCACCAGCGGCGCCAAGGTCGTGGATGTGCAACGTCCGTCGCATGACGTGGTGACGATCAAGCTGCAACTGCCGGCCAGCGCCGGCTTTGCTTTCAAGGCCGGGCAATACGCCAGCGTGCTGATGAAGGATGGTGCGAAGCGCAGCTACAGCATGGCCAATGCGCCGAATGACGAAGGCGTGATCGAGTGGCATGTGCGCCGCGTCGAAGGCGGGCGTTTCTCGACCCACGCCTACGACAAGCTCAAGGTCGGGGCCATGTTGCGCGTCGAAGGGCCATATGGCGACTTTGTGCTGCAGCCGGGCGATGCGCCGGTGGTCTTGCTTGCATCGGGGACTGGCTATGCCCCGATCGCTTCCTTGCTCAAGACGCATGGTCTCGAACTGGCTCGCCGCAAGGCGGTGCTCTACTGGGGGGGGCGAAACCGGGCTGATCTCTATGCCGTGGATAGCGTCGAAAGCTGGGAGGCCGAGTATCCGGGCATCAGCCTCATTCCAGTGTTGTCGGAAGCGGATCCGGAATGGAATGGACGTACCGGTTTTGTCCATTCTGCCGTGCTTGCCGACCTGCCGAACCTGTCCTCTCACGAGGTATATGCCTGCGGCAATCCGCTGATGATCGATGCAGCCCGCGCCAGTTTTTCGGCCGAGGCAAGCCTTCCGCCCGAGCGCTTCTTCGCCGACGCCTTCGTGGTCAATAACTGAATCCCGGTAGGAGGAAACAAATATGGATTTCAGTATCTTTGCCGTCCTGGCTCAGGATGGCGTAACCAACGGCGCGGTCTATGCGCTGCTGGCCATGGCGCTGGTGCTGGTTTTTTCGGTGACCCGCATCATCTTCCTGCCGCAAGGCGAATTTATCGGCTTCGGTGCCTTGACGCTGGCCGCGCTGCAAGGTGGCCAATTTCCGAAACTGATCTGGCTGCTGATCGGGATCGGTATTCTTACCTTCCTGGTCGAACTTGGCTCGGCGCTACGGCAGGTTCGTTACAAGCCGCTGCCGAAACGCCATCTGATGTGGAGTGGCATCGAGAATCTGTTCTATCCGCTGCTCGTATGGACCCTGGCTCATGTCGTTAACTTGCAGGGCATGCCGATGGTGGTTCAGATCATGTTTACGCTGGGCATTACCGTCCCGCTCGGCATCATGATCTACCGAATTGCCTTTCAGCCAATGGCCGAAGCCTCGGTGCTGGTGCTGCTGATCGTTGCGGTCGGCGTGCATTTTGTGATGCTCGGCATGGGGCTGTTCATCTTCGGGCCGGAAGGATCGACGACGCTGCCTTTCACCGACTGGAGCCCCGAAATTGGTGCCATGCTGGTCTCAGGCCAGAGTGTTGTGGTGATAGCAGTTTCAGCCAGCTTGATCGGCGGCCTCTACCTGTTCTTTGATCGCACCCTGTATGGCAAGGCCTTGCGGGCGACGGCGGTCAATCGCAAAGGGGCGCAGTTGGTCGGAATCGGTACCACGCAGGCTGGCCGCATGGCTTTCGGCCTTGCAGCGGCGCTCGGTTCCCTGGCGGGAATGCTCATTGCACCGCTTAATACGGTCGGATACGACACCGGCTTCGTGGTTGCACTGAAGGGCTTTGTCGCCGCCATTGTTGGCGGTCTCGCCAGCTATCCGCTGGCTGCTGCGGGGGCGATCCTGGTTGGCTTGCTGGAAAGCTATTCCTCCTTCTGGGCCAGCGCCTACAAGGAAGTAATCGTGTTTACGCTGATCATTCCAGTGCTCGCCTGGCGCTCGCTGACTTCTGGCCATGGAGATGAAGAATGAAGATGTCCACCAAAAAACTGCAGTGGCTGATGTTCGGCTGGTTCTTCGTATTTCCGTTCCTGCCGGTTCCGGGCTACTGGATCACCATCGGCAACTATATCGGCCTGTATTCCATCGTGGCGCTTGGCCTCGTGCTGCTGACCGGCATCGGCGGCCTGACTTCCTTCGGGCAGGCAGCGTTTGTCGGCCTCGGCGCCTACACCACAGCTTACCTGAGCACAACGCTCGGCTGGTCGCCGTGGGTCGGCCTCGCTGCAGGGTTGGTCGTCTCCGGGTTGGCTGCCGGCTTGATCGGCAGCATTACCGTGCGTCTTTCGGGCCACTTCCTGCCGCTGGCGACCATCGCCTGGGGGCTGTCGCTGTACTACCTGTTCGGCACGCTGGAATTCCTCGGCAAGTACGATGGCCTGTCCGGCATCCCGGCCCTCAGCCTGTTCGGCCTTGACCTGTCGTCGCCACGGGTGATGTACGGGATGATCTGGTTCTGTCTCGGCTGCTGCCTGTGGCTGGTGCTCAACCTGCTCAATTCGCGGCCGGGTCGGGCCATCAGGGCGCTGGCCAAGGGCAAGACCATGCCTGAGGCAATGGGTATCAACACCGCCCAGTACAAGATTCTGATCTTCGTCTTGGCGGCGCTGATGGCGAGCCTTTCCGGCTGGCTGTACGCCCACCTGCAACGTTCGGTCAGCGCGACCCCCTTTGGTCTGAACATGGGGATCGAATACCTGTTCATGGCTGTGGTCGGTGGTATTGGTCACGTTTGGGGCGCCATCCTTGGTGCCGTGGTGATGACCGGCCTGAAGAGCCAGCTGCAGGACTGGTTGCCGCTCCTGCTCGGCAGTAACGGGAACTTCGAGATCGTCGTGTTCGGCGTGATGATCGTGGTGTTGCTGTTGTGGTCGCGCGATGGCCTGTGGCCGTGGGTGGCCGCTGTGTGGGCAAAGTTTCATCCACCTGAGCCGGAAGTTGTGGCACCGGCCATCGCGCCGGATGGCTATGGCAACATGAAGCGCCGAGCCAAGCCGGAGCAGGGCGCGTTGATCCTCGAAGTGATTGAGGCGCGGAAGCAGTTTGGCGGGCTGGTTGCAGTCAAGGACATGACTTTCGAGATCAAGGCTGGCGAAGTGGTTGGTTTGATTGGTCCGAACGGTGCCGGCAAGTCGACGATGTTCAATCTGGTGACCGGCGTATTGCCAGCCAGCAGCGGCGAGATCCGCTTCGGCGGCGAGCGCATCGATCAACTCGATTCGCGCCACATTGTGCAGATGGGTATTGGCCGCAGCTTTCAGCACGTGCACCTGATCCCGCATCTGTCAGTGCTTGAGAACGTCGCCATGGGGGCTCATCTGCGTGGCAAGAGCAGTCCGCTCAGTGCGGCGCTACGCACGGATCGCCACGAAGAAGCGCAGTTACTCTTCCTGGCCGCCGAACAGATTCGGCGTGTCGGTCTGGGGGAGTACATGCATACCTTGGCCGGCAGTCTGGCGCTGGGCCAGCAGCGGATTCTCGAAATCGCCCGCGCCTTGTGTACCGATCCTATCCTGCTGCTGCTTGACGAGCCGGCGGCTGGCCTGCGCCTGAAGGAGAAGGAGGCACTGGCTGCCTTGATCAAGCAATTGAAGGGCGAAGGCATGTCCGTTTTGCTGGTCGAGCACGACATGGATTTCGTCATGGGCCTGACCGACCGTCTGGTGGTCATGGAATTTGGCAGCAAGATCGCTGAAGGTCTGCCGGTCGAAATTCAAAATAACGAAGCCGTCCTCGCGGCTTACCTCGGAGGCATCGAATGAGTGCCGAAAACACGTTGAGTCCGGCCCGGCCGGTTCTTGAAACACGCAGCCTGTGCGTCCGCTATGGCAAGGTGGAAGCACTGCGTTCCGCTTCGATCAGCCTGCGGGCCGGCGAGATCGTGACCGTCATCGGCCCGAATGGCGCCGGCAAGTCGTCGCTACTCAATGCCATTATGGGCGCCTTGCCGAGCGAGGGTCAGGCAGAGGGTGAGGTGCTCTATCAGGGGCATGATGTCTCGCATCACGCCATTGAGCTGCGTCTCGGCAAGGGCCTGGCGCTGGTGCCGGAAAAAAGGGAGTTGTTCACCAGCATGACCGTCGAAGACAACCTCGTGCTCGGCGCCTATCGTCGACGCAAGGAGGGATGGTCTTACCGCGACGGGCTGGAGGGCATCTACAGCGTTTTTCCGCGCCTCAAGGAGCGCCGCAAGCAACTGGCCGGCACGATGTCCGGTGGTGAGCGGCAGATGGTGGCGATTGGCCGGGCGCTGATGAGCGATCCCAAGGTGCTGATGCTCGACGAACCGTCGTTGGGCCTGGCGCCGCGTGTCATGGCCGAGGTCTTCCACGTCATTTCACATCTGCGCGAAACCGGCGTTGCAACGCTGCTGATCGAGCAGAACTCGCGGGCAGCCTTGCAGGTCTCCGATTATGGTTACGTGCTTGAGGTGGGCGACATCACGCTGGAAGGGAAGGCCAAAGAACTGGCGCAGAACCCGAAGGTGATCGAAGCCTATCTTGGAGCCAAGCACTGACCATGAGCAAACTGCGTCCGGAAATTACCGTCGACCGTCTCAATCGCGATGCCGAGAATTGCCTGCCCGGGCACCTCGGCGTCGAATTCCTGACGCTGGAGCAGGGCCGGGCGAGCGGCCGGATGGCCATTCGCCCTGAACACCTGGCGCCGAACGGTCGCCTGCACGCGGCGAGCATCATCGCGCTGGCCGATACGATGACCGGCCACGCGACGATGTCGCATCTGCCGGAAGGGGCGAAATCCTTCGCCACCATCGAATTGAAAAGTAACCATCTCGGCACGTTGACCGCAGGAGCCATCGCCTGTGTCGCTACCGCGCAACATCTGGGAGAAACGACCCAGCTCTGGGATGCCGTGGTTACCGACGAAATGACGGGCAGGCAATTAGTGCTCTACCGCTGTACACAGATGATTTTGTGAGGTTGGCGTCTACGGTCAACCGAAAATTCTGGCCAAATTTTTTGAGTAAGGAAATGCGATGACAATCTGGTTCCAGCCGTTCTCAATCACAGACGTGAACAAACGCGGTGAAACCTGTGCCAATGGTCACTTGGGAATAGAACTGATCGAAGTTGGAGACGACTACCTGCGTGGCCGGATGCCGGTCGATGCCCGTACCCGTCAGCCGGCCGGTGCTTTGCACGGTGGTATCTCGGTGGCCTTTGCCGAAACGCTGGCTTCCTGGTCGGCCGCGCATGTCGTCGACCGCAGCAAATATCATTGTGTCGGCCAGGAAATCAATGCGAATCATGTCCGTGCAGTCACCGAGGGCTGGGTCTATGGTGAGGCGAGGCCACTGCACCTGGGGCGGACTTCGCATGTTTGGGATGTCCGGGTAACCAACGAGGAGGGGAAACTGGTCTGTGTCTCGCGCGTCACCATCGCTGTATTGAACACACCCAGCCGCTACCACGGGTGACTTGAAATATCGCCGCCTTGTCTGTTCGATTGCATTGACGCGTCTGTCGCCTGCCTTAAAAAGGATAACCGCCATGACTAATAGCATCCTGAGCGAAGCCGGCACCAGCCACTTCATCCGCATCAATGAAGGCGATCTTGACCTGCAACTGCATTACAACGACTGTGGAAGTGGTAGCGAAACGGTTGTCATGTTGCATGGATCGGGGCCTGGCGCCAGCGGCTGGGCCAACTTCAACCGCAATGTCGAGCCGCTTGTTGCCGCTGGCTACCGTGTGATCCTGATGGACTGCCCGGGCTGGAGCAAGAGTGATCCCATTGTTTGCTCCGGTTCCCGTTCCGACCTGAATGGCCGCGCACTGAAGGGCTTGCTTGACGCGCTAAGCCTCGACAAGGTGCACATCATCGGCAACTCGATGGGTGGCCATAGCGCTGTCGCCTTCGCCCTGGCCAATCCGACCCGCGTTGGCAAGCTGGTGCTGATGGGCGGTGGCACCGGCGGTCCCAGTCAGTTCGTGCCGATGCCCACCGAAGGCATCAAGTTGATTCAGGTGCTGTATCGCGACCCGAACATCGACAACCTCAAGCGGATGATGGCGGTATTTGTCTTTGATAGCAGCAGCCTGACCGAAGAGCTCTACAAGGCACGTCTGGACAGCATGTTGGCCAGACGCGATCACCTCGACAACTTCGTCAAGAGCTTTGCCATCAATCCCAAGCAGTTCACCGACTACGGCCCGCGCCTTGGCGAAATCGCTGCCCCGGCCCTGATTATCTGGGGGCGCGATGACCGTTTTGTGCCGCTCGATATCGGCCTGCGCCTGGTCTGGGGCCTGCAGAGCGCTGAAATGCACATATTCAACCGCTGCGGCCACTGGGCCCAGTGGGAGCATGCCGACAAGTTCAATCGCATGGTGCTCGACTTTTTGAGTCATTGATAAAAACGTCAGATTTCACTTTAGAACTCGACAATAAAAGGATTAGCTTGATGTCAGCCAACAGAGAACATATGACCCCCTTCACCCAGGAAGAAGGCGACATTCACTTGGGCGGTATCGACGCGCTGGTTCGCCTGACGCTTGATCAGGTGCGCACCGATGCTCGTCGCGGGCTGACCACCGGGATGTTC
>ERZ1645187.4526-NODE-4526-length-11169-cov-14.155839_pt1 | contig 11169 bp, 11 predicted proteins | sample MGYA00575352_ERZ1645187 | MGnify/ENA primary metagenome ERZ1645187 (study PRJEB40837, sample SAMN11349314) | freshwater sediment metagenome | isolation source: river sediment | host: Sediment | place: India: Wazaribad , New Delhi | collected 2017-02-21 ... | reverse complement strand
CGACAAGAAACACGCCTTGAACGCCCGGAAAGCGCGCCCTCGCCCGACCGCGGCCAGCCCGTCGTGACGCGATGATGAGCCTGTCGCACGGGTGGCACCGGACGGCGCCTCTACCACTACCCCGCAGTGTTTAGCGGTGGATCGAAACAGCATTGATTGCGTGTAGAGGCGCGATCAGTTGCTCGCCCGCCAGGCCGATCCACCACTACGCACTGCGGGGTTTTTCATGCGCGTCGATCTCAATGTCCCCTACGCCGAACGCCATCGCGTCAAGAAGCTCGGCGCACGCTGGGATCTCGCCAGCAAGGTCTGGTACGTCGAGAACATCGACCGCCTCGAGCCGTTCGCCCGCTGGATCCCGAAGCACATCCTGCAATCGCACCGCACGAAGACGAGGACGCTTCAGCCCGACCGAACCTACCTGCACGTCCCGGCTGGTCTGGCGTGGCTCGCCACAAAGCGCGGAGCCGCCTTCGATGACGACGCAGGCCTCTTCTACATCCCGGACGGTGCCGACGAGAAGGAGTTGCGACGCTGGCTGCCGAAGACGCCGAAGTCCCGAGCGACACCCGAACTAAATGCGGCTGCCGCGCGGCACCTGCGTTCGATCTAGCCCGGGGTGTCGATGATGTCCGCCCTGTGCCGCCCCCTCTCACTGCCTGACGAGCACTTCATCCAGCTCCACGGCGCCCAGCGTGGCGTCGCACTCCTCTGGGAACAGGAGCTTGGCCGCTGGCCGAAGCTGCGCCCAGGCGATCCCCGGATTCCGGGCGTGCTGGCGACACAGGTCGGCGAGACCGATCGTTTTCTGACCGTCAACGAGTTCGACGGCTGGCGCCTCGTGCGCTTGCTGCGGTCACTGCGCGCCTGCTTCGTCGACATCGACCCGCCGGTCGGTGAGCGTGTCGACCTCGGCCTGGTGCTCGATGCGCTGACCTCATCGAGGATCCCGCACCCGTCTTTCGTTGTGCATTCGGGACGTGGCATTCACCTGTACTGGCCGATCGAGGCCGCGCCGGCGTCGTGCCTACCGATCTGGCAGCGCGTGCAGGACGAGATCATCAAGGCGCTTCGCCCGGTCGGCGCTGACCCCGCTGCGCGCGACTGCACTCGGGTGCTGCGCCTCATCGGTTCGATCAACAGCAAGAACGGCGTCACCGTCCAAGGCCTGGTGCTCTCCGGCACCGTCTGGTCGCTGGACGAGCTCGCGGCGGAGGTGCTGCCGGAACCTGCAGCGAGACCAGCACGCCCGCACACCGCCACCGTTCGAGACCTTGCCGCGGCATCCGCCCGCACTGGCAAGCGGAAGGTCACCGGATCGATCTACGCTCGCTGGCGGCATGTTTACGCCGACCTGTGCCGGATCGGCGCCTACTACGCCAAGCGCGGCGGCGTCCCCGTCGGTCATCGCGACACGTGGCTTTTCCTGACCGCTGTGTCCCTGAGCTGGTTCGCCTCGGGCGACGCCCTTGCGGCCGAAGTCGAGCGACATGCACGCGAGTGCGCGCCGACCCTACCTGAAGCACAGGTGCGGAAGATTGCCGCCGACGCCACTGATCGCGCCGAGCGTGCTGCCGCCGGCGAGGTTGTGATGTGGAACGGCAGGCCGACGGACGTGCGCTACAGGTTCAAGCGCGAGACGCTGTGGGCGTGGATCGGACCACTGGTGCCCGAGACCATGATCCCAGCCATGCGGGCGATCATTCCGGAGCAGACGCGGGCCGATCGGGAGAGCGAACGACAGGCAGCTCGCGACCGTGCCAAGGAAGGGCGTTACAAGAACTCGCGCCGAAACGGTGTCATGGCCTCGAATGAGGAGCGCCGGGACCGTGCCCGCGGATTGCGCACCCAGGGGATGTCGATTCGCGCGATTGCTGCCGAGCTTGGTGTCTCAAAGTCCACCATCGCTGACTGGCTCCGCTGATCGGCAATGTCAGGTGTCCGGCATCCGCCCCTCTTGTACACCCTTGAACCCACTGAGGTGTTGAGGGGGGGGATGGTGCAGCCTGAGCCCGAGCGCGGCATCGAGACGTGGCGAATTCCGCCACATCGACGCCTGGTGCTCTGGCTGATGACCGGTGCTGACGAGACGTGCGGAAATTCCGCACGTCGCCTCGATCAGCCTGCGGACTCAAATCCGGGGAAATCTCGCATTTGGGGTCGAGCGGACCGCGTGATGCTGAAATCCGGCCACACCCGCAGGAAAGCCGCCATGACCCACCCCAGCCCCTACGAGAAGCCGAGCCGCCGCGACCGCCGGCAGAAGCGCACCTGGAAGCGTCAGAAGCCGAAACGGTGACTCAGCCGCCGGTGATGCCGAGATAGGCGACGATGGCTTGGGCCACGACACCGGACACGACGTCACTGCCGATACTCGCCGCGCCCAACGCAGCCTTCGCAGCCAGGCCACAGAGCCAGCCCTTCACCGCCTCGCCCATTCCGGCAGCCCCCGATCGCCCATCCTCTTCCAGGGCTTCCTGGAGCTCCTCGAGGTCTGCGTCGGCAACGCCAGCCGAGCGAAGGGCCGTCAGCAGCGAGTCCAGATCGCCGGCTTGAACGGATCCGCCGACCGCGACCTGATTGATGCTGGTCGCGCCGGCCGCGTAGTTCTGCACGGACCCGTTGATTGTCGTATTGAAAATCTGAGACACGCGTCGTTCCTCGATTGATGCGGCCGGGCTCTCGATCTCGCCGGCGTTCGGCGCCTCGGCCTCGATTTGCAGGGCGAAGGCGAGCACCTTCGTCTTGATCTTGTCGAGCATGCCGGCGACCTCTGCGGGCGAGATCTCTCGCCACGCTTCGATGCACTGGCCGTCGACCACATAGCTACTTGCGTACTTCACCGCCATGCCTGCCGGCCAAGGAATCTCGAGCCCACCCGTACCATCAGCGGAGGCAAGGCCCGCCAACAGATGCTCGTACTCGGCGACCCCATCCCGAATCTCCGCTTGCTCGAAATGAGGGCGGAGGCTTTCGGGGATTAGAAACAGCGGAAGGTCTAGAACCCCTTGAACGCGTCCGATGAATCGCCCTTTGTTCCGAACGCGCAGTACCCGGTACTCGGGCAACTCAACTTCAGCCGGATAGCCTTCAAGCTCCTCCCGAACCCACACGAGCATGGGATCGAACTTCAGCCTCGAGGCGAGCACCATGCACAGCCGCAGCATGCGCGGCACATCCGCAGTTTTGGCCGTGGCCTCAGCGATGATTTCGTTCAGTAGCGACATGACCTGATGATAAACGACTCGCGACCTGTGGCCGACTGGGTTGCCCAGGTCGGCTACACCGCCACCGGCTGAACCAGCCCGGGACCCTGCGACCGCGGATTCCCCACCGCTCGCCCCACCGGATAGGCCTCCATGCCCGCTTGCGGATACTCGCCGGCGAGCTCGCGCACCAGGTGCGCATCGGTGACACCAGGATCCAGCCAGGCGGCGTAGTCCTCGGGCTGGACGATGACCGGCATTCGATCATGGATCCGTCGCATCAACTCGTTCGCCGCAGTCGTCAGGATCGCGAAGGTGAGGACCGGCCCTTCGGGGCCCTCCCAGTGCTCGAGGAGGCCACCGAAGCCGAACAGCGCCTCACCACCGACGGGCCGGATGAAGTACGGCTGCTTGTACCCGGCGACCGGCACCCACTCATAGAACCCAGACGCCGGCACGAGCACGCGCGACCGCTTGAACGCGTGCCTGAACATCGGCTTCTCGCCCGCGGTCTCGACCTTCGCGTTGATGGGCTGGGCGAGCTTGCCGGGCTCCTTCACCCAGGACGGCAGCAGGCCCCAGCGTGCGGGAATCAGCTCGCGCGCTCCGTCGGCGCCACAGCGCACGATCGGCGCGTCCTGCGACGGTGCGATGTTGTAGCGCTCCTCGAGGTTCGCAGGCTCGACGCCAAGCTGTTCTCGCAGGCGCGATTGAGGGCCATACAGGGCATAGCGACCGCACATCACAGTCTCCGGTCAGTACGTTGTAGCGACACCCTACACCGCTCGAACAAGCCCGGCTAAACTGTATTTTCGTACAGCATACGACGTGCCACCCATGTTCGTTCGCATCCGCCGCCTACGCCAAGGCGGTCGCCGCATTCCCGACCACGAGACCGGACGGCCCGAGCACCAGGCCGTCGGCGACCTGCAGTCGACGGGCCGCAAGTTCGAGCTGCATCAGCCGCTGGCGAACACCGGCCCGGGATACGTGCTCCACGACGCCCGCGTGGTCGTCGTTCAACCAGGCGTAGGCGGCATGCTCATCCGAGGGTTCGAGGAGTACCGCGGCGGCGCGGTGCTGCAGGAGTGGGAGGTCACGCCCCTCGATCAGGTAGTCGGCGAGGATGGGCTGAAACACTGGAACTGGCCGCGCTAGAATATGCTTTTGGAACATCAAAGCCCGTCATGAAGCTCAAGATTTACACCGGCGCCGAGGTCCGCGAACTGCGTCGCAAGCTGCACCTCAACCAGTCCGAGTTCTGGGCGCCCTTCCAGACCACTCAGAGCGGTGGCAGCCGGTACGAGTCCGGTCGCGAGATCCCCGACCCCGTCCAAGTGCTGCTGAACATCGCCTTCGGCACCGACACCAAGGCCACCGCGATCTTCAACGAACTGCGCGCGTTCGGCAATCCGAAGAAGAAGGCCAAGTCCGCCCAGGGCGAGGGCAAGTAGTGGCGGGCACTGCAGCCCTTATCATCGGCCTCGTAGTTGCGATTGCTGACGGCGACACGTTGACCGTGCTGAACGAAGATTTCCAGCAGGTCAAGATCCGACTGGCAGAGATCGACGCCCCGGACATGCAAGTTCCATCAAAAAAGTCCTGACAACGAAGTTTTGTTAGAATGGACAGACTGGATCGCGTGAATGCAAATTTCCGGGGGTTTCTGGTTTGAAGGGTGAGCAAGAGCCTTTGGGAGGGAGCCCAGCAGGGCGACCGACCGACGCCGCAGGGCAGCAGCCCGAAGGCGTCTTGGTTCTCAACGCCCGTGACAAGAGAGCCATTGCCTGGATGATCGAGCAGGTGGGGTTTGTGGCGGTGCAGGAGGCGTGCGGTCGACTCGCAGGCCGGCGGCGGCTCTATCCGACCAATTTGGCCAAGGTGCTTGGCCTGACGATCCCCGATTCTGTGGTAATCACCCCAGCATCCGCCGCGCTGGAGCAGATACGCGAACTGCGGCGTCGATTTCCTGGGCTTGGCTAGTGAAGGAACAGCGCCGCAAGGTTCTCCTGCCTGTCTTTCAGTTGTCGGAAGTGACTACAGCGGAAGATCCACGCGCGCTCACTCGGGCCATCAAGCAGGGCAAGGGACGGCCTGCCCTGACCTACCACTATCGTTTTGTTTGGGACGATCATGCTGGACGGGGCTTCAACTACAACCTGTTTCCGGTCGTCCTGGACCGAAACGCCGTTCCTTGGCCGCTCGGCAGCCTCTTCATCCTGGCGCAGCTTGAGGCGGAAACGACCCCTGCCATGACGACCTACCAGAGCAGGGCGGACGACCTGGCCGCGTACAAGGAGTGGCTGGATACACAGAACAACCCCGACGACTTGTTGTTTCAGTTCCCCAAGATCAAGCTACGACGGCCGACCTACCGCTACCGGGGTTACTTGCAACAGCAGATTCAGGCACGCGTACTGGCACCGAGCACGGCGAAGCGACGCATCGGAACCGTCGTCTCTTTCTACCGTTGGCTGATTGCCAACAACTACTTCCAGCCCGAATACCCGCCGTGGGAGGAGACACAATACCAGCTTGCCTTCAAGACGACCGAGGGGGTGGCGGTCTCCAAAAGGGTGGTTAGCACGGACGTGGGCATCCGCGCGCCCAAGTCGGAAGACCCATTCGCCGGGACCATCCAGGATGGCGGCAAGCTGCGGCCCCTCACCGGCAAGGAACAGGTCTGGATTCTCGAAGCGACCGAGGCCAAGGGCAACACCGAGTGCTACCTGATACAGCTCTTCATGCTCGCCACGGGGGCGCGTATCCAGACGGCCAGCACGCTGCGCCTACGGCACTTCACCAGCCAGAACCCGCGATTCTCCAAGTTACTCACGGGCGACGGGGAGCTCTACAAGCTGAAAGCAGGGCCGGGGACGGGCATTGACACCAAGAACGATAAAACCGGCGTGCTGCAGGTCCCGCGCCCCCTCTATGAACTGCTGCACACCTATGCCCTGTCAAGGCGAGCCGAAGTACGCCGAAACCGGTTCATGGCTAAGCACGGCGAGCATCCCGACCCCTACCTGTTCCTGACGCAGCAGGGCAGCCCCTACTACACGGCCAAGGCCGAGACCCTCCGCTTCAACCCCGACCTCGACCGCCGCCATGGGCAAACCGGCCAGCCTGTTCGCCAGTTCCTCAGGGAGCACGTGATTCCCTACGTGCGTGCGCACCACGACAAGCACTTCCATTACCGGATCCACGACCTGCGGGCCAGCTTCGGCATGAACATCACCGAACTGCTGATGGAACTGGTGCAATCGGGATCGATCACCCTGAACCGGGCGCGCATGACCGTGAAGGATCTCCTGTGGCACGAGAGCTTTGCCACCACGGACCTTTACCTCAACTACCGCAGCCAGATGGATGCCATCTACGAGGCGGTGAATGGGTACGGCGAGCAGTTGCAGCGCTGGATCGACCAGGCGATGAAAGGCATGGCGATCGATGAATAAGCCCGTCGAGCCCATCTTCGCCACACGCTCGACAGTCACCATCGAGCTGCCGCTGGGCAAGAACACCCGCCTCCTGCATCCGGAGCATGTCATCCTCAAAATCGGCCCCGTTTCCCACGACCTCGGCGCGCTCTGCTATTCGCTGCGCTCGAGCAAGATGCGCAAGCCCGGCCAGCCGCGCGGGGTTGTGATCGGCTCCCTCCTCAAGCAGCGCCCCAAAGAAATCCTGCAACTCATCAAGGCGCTCTCCCGCCTAGTCCAAGATGACGGCAAAAGCCTGATAACAGTGGGAAACTATGCGCATCAGCTCAAGTCGTTCCTCGACTGGTCAGATTCCAACGGCCTGCATGACTGCCTCTCAGGCGGCGAGGCCACGCGCAATGCCTATCGTGCCTGGGTGACCGAAACCCGCGAACGCTATCTCCGGCAAGAGTTTGGTCAAAGGGCGCACAACGACCGACTTGACTTCATCCGCGAACTTCTGGAAGCCGCGACCGGTCTTGAAGCGCTCGGCCGCGGCATAGGCAAGGTCAAGGAACGCTGGAACCCGAATGGCGGCACCGAACCCTTGGCGCCGCACGACTTCGCGCATGGCGTGGCGCTCAACCAGGCGCTGTTCGACGGCCTGTGCGACCTGGTGCTGGAACAGCGCCCCTTCCCCTACAAACTGGAGCTCCCGGGCACCCTTGGCTGGGAGGAAAGCCACCTCTGGCTCTTTCCTATTAATCAGTGGCGCCTGCCTCCGCACCAATGGGGCGCCGAACGAGAAAAACTCGGCAAGCAGGCCTGTTGGGCCTACGATTACGCTAACGGCCGCCTCGCCACGCCCGACGCGATCGCGCATCGATATGCCACGAGACGCTATCCATCGCAGCAGCGCGAGGATGCAAAGGAGGCCATCAAGAGAGCACAGGCCCGAATCGACACCGCCAATGCCGACGTGCATGACAGGCACCGGACTATGCTCGGCATAATCGCCCACAAGGCCTTCCTGTTCCTCTTCTTCTGCAACACCGCTGCCAACGAGTCGGTCACTCGCGAAATCGAGACGAACGGCGAGGTCGACGCAGCCACCAGCAACCAGCAATTCCGATCTATCAAATTCCGGGCGAGCGGCAAGTCCGTGACGCTGACCGTGCCGGCTGCCTTCATGCCGTCCCTGCGCCGCTTCATGGAACTGCGCCGGTACCTCCTCCAGGGCAAGAACTTCCCTTACCTGTTCTTTACGTTTGGACCACGAAACGAGAACCCGCCCACGCAGATCGGCTATAGCCCGCTTGCTTCGCTGTACGAGAACCAGCTTCGCGCCCTCGACTCGCAGTTGCCCCGCATGCCCGTGAGAAAGCTCCGTGCCAGTGTGGCGGACTGGTACCAGCGCCATCACGACGCGTCGGTCACGGCCAAGGTGCTCCAGAACACCGAACAGACCGCGCAGAAGCGCTACGACTCCGGCTCGGCCACTGATCACCGCGAGGAACTGTCGCTATTCCTGACGTCAGTCTCCGAGTCTGCAAGACGTCAGCGCGTCATCGCGGTCAAGGCGGAGGGAGCGGACGCTCCGCCGCTAGAGGAAGGCGGACGCTGCGACAGCTTCGGCCATCCCGAGTCACTGGCCGACAACGCGCCGGTCAAGCCGGACTGCAAGGATTCCCAAGGCTGCCTGTTCTGCAAGCGCCGGGTGCTGGTCGCCTGCGAGGAGGACGCGCGCAAGGTCGCCTCTGCCGCCTTCGTCATGGAGCAGGTGATCCTCGGCCCGCTACACGAAGCCGCCCTGCGGCCACTGATCGCCAAGTGCGACGAGGACCTTGAGAAGATTGCCAACTTCCGCAACTGCCGCGCAATGGTGGTGCAGGTACGCAAGGACGTGTTCGAGAACGGCAACCTCACGCCATTCTTCGCAGACAAGTACCAGCTGTTCCTCGAACTGGGAGTCATCGCATGAAGATCGAGGCGCGCATCGAGCAGCACGGCGCCCAAGGCCCCGACCCGTGGGACGACGACCGGGGCATCTGCCTGCCGCTGGACCACGTCATCTGCCGCGACGTGGATGGTACCCCGCACACGGTCGGCGAGTTCGTCTGGCCATGGACGGCCTATACGGCCCACCGGCAGAAGTTCTACCTGCACTTCTTCTACTGGAAGCAGACAAAAGGCAGAGCGGTCAAGGGCACATTGGTGGTTTCGCCCGAGCGCGAAGCCCGCATTCGCGAGCTGCAGTTCCTGATGACGCGCCTGATCTATTACGGCAACGAAAACGCGCCAATCACGCTGGACGTCAAACTCCGCACGCTGCACCACGCCGCGCGCTTTGCCGAGGCGCGATCCTGCATGGTGCGCGACGTGCTGACGCAAACGACCCTCCTGGATGCCTGCGGCGCAAGCCTGCCAGATACCTACGTGGCCAAATGGATGGGTTGGCTCACCTTCCTTGGCCAGATCGAGCCTGAAACGCAACTGGGTTTCACACTGGCGACCCCGAAGCAGTGGAAGGACCTGGAGCGGCGGGTCAAGGAGTTTCGCAACGACTTTCGGCAGCACGCTCCCCTGCCGACCCGGATCTACGCCGCGCTGATCAACAACCTCGCGGCGGAACTCGACGATATCGAGGCGCACAAGCCCCGGTTGCTAGCGGCGCTACGGGAAGCCATTGTCGAGCATCGACAAGCCAAGGCGGCCCAGAACAGGATTTGCATCGGCCCCGCGCTGGTCGAGAAGCACGGTCTCGCCGCCTACCTTGGCAGGCGCGGCTTCACCGGGCCGAGACCTTTGATGGACATGGCCAGCGCCATCGGCGAGATCTTCCTTATGTGTAAGCTGCAGATTCATGTGTTCAGCGGCATGCGGAATTCCGAAGCCCGGCATCTGCCGTACCACTGCATGAGCCCCGAGCGCGGCCTGCACGGGCGCAAGCACTGCCTGATTGCCGGCGCCACGACCAAGTTCAACAATGGGAGGCGCCTGCGGACAAAGTGGGTTACCACCGAGCGCGACGGCTTCCGGGCGATCCGGCTGGCCCAAGAGTTCGCCGCCGCGATCTACGAGGACCGAGGTGTCATGCCGAGCAAGGCTGACGACCTGAAGGACGAGCACCCGCTGTTCCCTTCGGTCGAGTACCTGCCTTGGATGCAGCGCCAAGTCTCGCCGGAGCGTCGGATCGCCGCCATTAAGGGATATCTTGGCGGTGCAAGTGATTCTCTTCTAAGCCGCCTGTGCCCGGCCATCGAGAAGGAAGACATCGCGGAACTGGAGGAGATCGACCCCTTCCGCGCTTGGTGCGAGGAGCCCGAGTTCGGGATCGGCCGGCCCTGGCCGCTGACCACCCACCAACTGCGCCGCAGCCTGGCGGTGTATGCCAACGCCAGCGGCCTGGTTCGCCTCTCCTCCCTGCGCCGGCAGTTGCAGCATATCACGCGCGAGATGACCCTGTACTACGGGCGCGGCAGCACCTTCTGCAAGAACTTCATCGAGGACGACCCGAAGGGCTACAACAAGCACGTCGCGGTCGAGTGGCAGGACGGCGCCGAGGAGGCCGAAGTGCTGGCCTTCGTGCGCGACGTGCTGCACAGCAAAGAGCAGATGTTTGGCGGGGCCGGAAACTATTACGATCGCCAGCGAGAGCGCGGCGAGGTCATGGCGCGCGAGGAGGTTGCCAGGCAGATGAAGGCCGGGCTGCTCGCCTACCGGGAAGGCCCGCTGGGCGGCTGCACGCGACCGGGGGTGTGCGAGACACGCAAGGGCCTGAACCTCATCGACACCGTTTGCGCCACCGATGGCTGCAAGCACCTAATCGGCAAGCACTCGAAAATCGTGCAGACGATCCGGCTCAAACGTGCGGCGATGGCTCACATCACGCCCGGTTCAGTCACCGCAGCGATGGAGCGTGAGGAACTGGAGGCGCTGGAGCGTGTGGAACGCGAATGGCGACCCCAGGAAGGCCTTGCAGCGGCCCCGACAGGAGACGGACATGCCTGACATCCTCAAGGATTACTTCGAGGCGCTGGAACGCCTAAAAAAAGGCAAGCCGACCAATGTCCCCAAAGGGACTAGAATCACCAACGATTCAGTATCTCTGGAAGCGGGACGCAAGAAGGGCACGATCAAGAAATCACGGCCGATCTTCAGCGACCTGATCGAGGCGATCGATGCTGCCGCCAAGGCAGAGGCCAAGCACCGTGATGACATGCGGGAGCGGCTGGACGAGGCCAAGGCCGAAGCTGCACGCTACCGGGCGTTGTGGGAGGAGGCGCTGGCCCGCGAGGTGTCGCTGCTCAAGCAGCTTTGGGATGAACGGGAAGCGTGGGTCAAGGAGCGGGCGGCGCTGACCGGGGGCAAGGTCACCCCGATCAGCAAGACGGGACGGATGTGAGCCAGCTGCAAGATCTCCGCTGACCTTTCGGTCCACCTCTGACCACGAGAGCTCATTGTCTTGACCGGTTAGCATCAGGCAGCAACCGGCCAAAAACGGACACCGCCAACCCGTTGGAAAAAAACTGAGCGTTGCTTTC
>ERZ1645187.4525-NODE-4525-length-11170-cov-5.584885_pt1 | contig 11170 bp, 10 predicted proteins | sample MGYA00575352_ERZ1645187 | MGnify/ENA primary metagenome ERZ1645187 (study PRJEB40837, sample SAMN11349314) | freshwater sediment metagenome | isolation source: river sediment | host: Sediment | place: India: Wazaribad , New Delhi | collected 2017-02-21 ... | reverse complement strand
ATTACCGCCGGTGACCCCGAACCCGGCCAGACCCTGCCCTTGATGCAGGCACTGGTGGCGGGGGGCGCCGACATCATCGAACTGGGAGTCCCATTCTCCGATCCGATGGCCGACGGCCCGACCATCCAGCGTGCTTCCGAGCGGGCATTGACCTACGGTACCAGCCTGCGCATCGTGCTGGGCATGGTGCATGAATTCCGCAAGACCGATAAGACCACCCCTGTCGTGCTGATGGGCTATGCCAACCCGGTCGAAGCCTATGGCCAGGAAGCCTTCGCGCGTGAGGCGCTGACGGCGGGTGTCGATGGCGTCCTGACGGTCGACTATCCGCCGGAAGAGTGTGCCGGTTTCGCCGACCTGCTGCAGGCGCATGGCATCGATCCGGTCTTCCTGCTGGCGCCGACCTCTGTAGAACAGCGCTTCACTGATGTGGCCGAACTCGGCAGCGGCTATATCTACTACGTGTCGCTCAAGGGCGTGACCGGTTCGGCCGCGATCGATCTCGACGAGGTGGCGCGGCGCATCCCGGTGATCCGCGAGAAAGTGGGCATGCCGGTCGGCGTCGGTTTCGGCATCCGCGATGCGGCCAGCGCAGCACGCATCGCACAGGTTGCCGATGCGGTCGTGATCGGCAGCAAGATCATCGAGACCATCGAGCAGAGTCCGGCAGGCGAGGCTCCGGCCCGGGTGACCGCTTTCCTGCGCGAAGTGCGCACGGCCATGGATGCAACCAAGGGGGAGACACGGTAATGAGCTGGCTCCAGAAATTATTGCCGCCGAAGATCAAGCGGGCTGAAGGTGTGAAGAAGTCGATTCCCGAAGGCCTGTGGCGCAAGTGTCCGTCCTGCGAGGCAGTGCTCTACGCCACCGACCTCGAGCAGAACCTCAGCGTCTGTCCGAAATGCGGTCACCACCATCGCCTCAAGGCGCGCGAACGCCTCGACCTGTTGCTCGATCCGGAAGGCCGCTTCGAAATCGGCAGCGAGGTCATTCCGCTCGACGCGCTCAAGTTCAAGGACAGCAAGCGCTATCCGGATCGCCTCGCCGCGGCGAATGAAGACACGGGCGAATCCGATGCCATGGTCGTGATGCAGGGCGCGGTGAAGACCGTGCCGCTCGTGGTGGCCTGCTTCGAGTTCGAGTTCATGGGCGGCTCGATGGGCTCGGTGGTGGGCGAGCGTTTCGTGCGCGGCGTGAATGTTGCAATCGAGCATCAGTTGCCCTTCCTCTGCATTACCGCCTCCGGTGGCGCGCGCATGCAGGAGGGCCTGCTGTCGCTGATGCAGATGAGCAAGACCACGGCGGCCGTGACGCGGCTGGCGCGCCACCAGTTGCCCTTCCTCACCCTGCTGACCGACCCGACGATGGGCGGCGTGTCGGCGTCCTTCGCCTTCGTCGGCGACGTGGTGATGGCCGAGCCGGGCGCGCTGATCGGTTTCGCCGGGCCGCGCGTCATCGAGCAGACCGTGCGCGAGACGCTGCCGGAAGGCTTCCAGCGCGCCGAGTTCCTGCTCGAGAAGGGCGCGATCGACATGATCGTCGATCGGCGCCAGTTGCGTGACCAACTGGCGTCCGTTCTGACGCTCCTGCAAAGGATTCCCGCCATCTGATGGCTGCAGCGCCAGCTTGCCTCGACGACTGGCTGGCCCATCTGGAAAGCCTGCATCCGCGCGGACAGGCGGGCATCGAACTCGGCCTCGAGCGTGTCCGGCCGGTATCACGAGCGCTTGACCAGCGCCAGACCTGTCCGGTCATCACCGTCGGCGGCACCAACGGCAAGGGTTCGACCTGTGCGCTGCTGGAGCGCATCCTGATCTCCGCCGGCTATCGCGTCGGCGTCTATACCTCGCCGCATTTGCTGTGCTACAACGAGCGGGTGCGCATCAACGGTGTTCCGGCCGGCGATGCGGCCTTTTGTTCTGCGTTCGACCGTGTCGAGGCGGCGCGCAGCACGGTGCCGTTGACCTATTTCGAGTTCGGCACGCTGGCTGCGTGGGAAATGTTCGCTACGGCGAATCTCGATGCGATCATTCTCGAAGTCGGGCTGGGCGGGCGGCTCGATGCGACGAACATCTACGACGCCGAGTGCGCGATCGTTACGACCGTGGCGCTCGACCACATGGACTTTCTTGGTGCGACACGCGAAGAGATCGGCTTCGAGAAAGCAGGCATATGCCGGCCGGGACGGCCCTTGATCTGCGGCGATGCCGCTCCACCGGCCAGCGTGAGCGAACAATGCCGTCTCGCCAGCGCGGACTTTTTATGCCTTGGCCGCGATTTCGGCTACTTGCGGCAGGAAGGCCAGTGGCAGTTTTGGAACAAGGCGGGGCGCAATCTGGGCGGACTCGCTCTACCGGCTCTGCGTGGCGATTGCCAGATGAACAACGCCGCCTGCGTCATCACCGCACTCGATTGCCTGGCGGAACGCCTGCCGGTGGCGGCACAGGATATCCGCAGCGGACTGGCCGAAGTGGAAGTGGCGGGGCGCTGCCAGGTCTTGCCGGGACGGCCGCAGATCGTCCTTGATGTCGCCCATAACCCGCAGGCAGCCGCGGAACTCGCCCACAGCATCGGCGGCATGGGCTATGCGCGTACGACCTGGGCGGTGTTCGGGATGATGGCCGACAAGGATATCGCCGGCGTCGCCACGGCCATGCAGGGCCGCATCGATCGCTGGCTGCCTTGCGACCTGCCCGGACCACGTGCCGCGAGCGCGGTGCAACTGGCGGAAACCATCGCAAAAATCGGCGCTGGCGAGACGGCAGGCTGCTTCGACTCGCCCGCTGCGGCGATGCTTCATGCGCAGGAGAATGCGTATGACGATGATAGAATTTTGGCCTTCGGATCCTTCCTGACGGTCGCAGGGGTGATGCGTTTCCTGAACCGTGGCAAAGAGTGACATGGCGCTAGATGAGAAAGATGCCCAGACAGCACGTCTGGGGGTGCAGACGGATGAGGCCACGCAGCTGAAGAAGCGTGCGCGCCGTCGCCTGATCGGGGCCGTGGCGCTCGCGCTCTTCGCTGCGATCATCCTGCCGATGGTGATGGATCACCAGCCGGCGCCGCCGCTCAAGGACATTCAGGTACGCATTCCGAGCCCCGACGAGGGTGCGCCGCAGAAAGCGGCACCGCCGGCCAAGCCGGCTTCCAGGACAGACATCAAGCCGATCGCCAAGTCCGAGCCGAAACCCGAAGTGAAGCAGGAATCGAAGCCGGAAGCCAAGGCTGAAGAAAAGCCCGAGAGCAAACCGGAAGCGAAGACTGAACTTAAATCTGAACCGAAGCCTGAGTCCAAGGCGAGTGCAGCGGGCGAGGCCTGGGAAGTGCAACTCGGAGCTTATTCCGAGGCGGGGCGGGTCAAAAACCTGCTGGCCAAGCTCAAGGACCTGGGCGTGCCTGCCTATACTGAAAAGATCGAGACACCGAACGGCCCACGAACCCGTGTGCGTGCCGGTCCGTTCAATAGCCAGGAAGCCGCCGAGAAAGCTAAATTGCGCATCAAGATCATCGGTATCGATGGGCCGGTGGCAAAAAAGTCGTGACCGTGCGGTGATTTCACGTGACGCCTTTCGACTATTTCGTGCTGGCCGTCATGGCCGTCTCCCTGCTGGTCGGAGTCTCCCGCGGAGTGGTGAGCGAGATGCTCGCCCTGCTGGCATGGGTGGCGGCCTTCATCGCCGCACGCATGTGGGCCTTGCCGGCGGGCAATCTTTTGCTCGCGGAGTTGCCGGATCCCTTGTGGCGGCAACTGGCGGGTTTCGTCGCCGTATTCGTCGGTGTCCTGATATCGTTCGCACTGTTGCGCTGGATTGTCACGCTCATGCTCAAGGCAGTGGGTTTGCGGCCGCTCGACCGGATGCTTGGCGCGCTGTTCGGCGTGGTGCGCGGCGTGCTGGTGTTGTTGATTGTGGTGCTGATGGCGGGGTTGACGCCCTTGCCGCAGCAGCAGTGGTGGCGGCAGGCGATGTTTGCGCCACCAATGGAAACGGGTGTGCTGGCGGTCAGGCCATGGTTACCGCCGGAACTGGCGAAACGGATTCATTACCGATAGGGTAAAACGATGTGCGGCATTCTCGGCGTAGTCGCCACCACACCAGTCAATCAGTTGCTCTACGACGGCCTGCAGGTGCTCCAGCATCGTGGTCAGGATGCGGCCGGCATTGCGACCGCCGAAGGCGGGCGTTTCCACATGCACAAGGGGCCAGGGCTCGTCCGCGATGTATTTCGCACGCGCAACATGCGCAACCTGATCGGTAACTGGGGCATCGCCCACTGTCGTTACCCGACGGCGGGTTCGGCCTTCAACGCCGCCGAGTCGCAGCCTTTCTACGTCAATTCGCCCTTTGGCCTGATGCTGGCGCATAACGGCAATCTGACGAACTCCGAACAGTTGAAGCGCGACATGTTCCTCCAAGACCTCCGGCACATGAACACCAACTCGGATTCCGAGGTGCTGCTCAACGTGCTCGCGCATGAACTGCAGGTGGCGTCTACGAAGTATCAGGTCGATGCCGAAACGATCTTCAAGGCGGTGGCCGGCACGCACAAGCGCGTGCGTGGTGCCTATGCCGTGGTGGCGATGATCGCCGGCTACGGCCTGCTGGCTTTTCGCGACCCCTACGGCATCCGCCCGCTCGTAATTGGCAAGAGCGAAACGCCGGCCGGCACGGAATATCTCGTCGCTTCGGAGAGTGTCGCCCTCGACACGCTCGGCTTTCAGTTCCTGCGTGATGTCGAGCCGGGCGAGGCCGTGCTGATCGACACACGCGGCCAGTTCATCAGCCGGCAGTGCGCGGAGAAGACGATGCATGCGCCCTGCATGTTCGAGTATGTCTATCTGGCGCGGCCGGACTCCCTGATCGACGGCGTTTCGGTCTACGAATCGCGCGTGCGCATGGGCGTTTCGCTGGCCGACAAGATTCGTCACACCATGCCCCATCTCGCCATCGATACCGTGATCCCGATTCCGGATTCGAGCCGCCCGGCGGCGCTCGAACTGGCGACGCGGCTCGGGGTTCCCTACCGCGAGGGCTTCGTCAAGAACCGCTACATCGGCCGTACCTTCATCATGCCGGGGCAGGCGTCGCGCAAGAAGTCGGTGCGCCAGAAGCTCAACGCGATCGGCTCGGAGTTTCGCGGCAAGAACGTGCTGCTCGTCGACGACTCGATCGTGCGCGGCACGACCAGCCGCGAAATCATCATGATGGCGCGCGAGGCGGGTGCGAAAAGGGTCTACTTCGCCTCGGCCAGCCCGCCGGTGCGCCATGCCAACGTTTATGGCATCGACATGCCGTCACGCACCGAACTGATCGCTGCCTTCCGCAACGACGAGGAAATCCGCCAGGAGATCGGTGCCGATGCGCTGATCTACCAGGATCTCGAGGCAATGAAGAGTGCCGTGCGCGACATCAATCCGGCCTTGACGCAGTTCGACACGTCCTGCTTCGACGGCCACTACATCACTGGTGACGTCAGCGCCGACTACCTTTCCAGTATCGAGGCGGCACGTTCGAAGCCCTCACGCCATGACGGCGATGGCGGCGACGGCAGTCAACTCGACCTCAACCTCGTATCCCACGAATGAACGACGATTCCCGCTATCAGTTCGATACCCTGGCGGTTCGCGCCGGGCAGGAACGCAGCCAGTTCGGCGAGCACTCCGAGGCGCTCTACCTGACGTCCAGTTTCGTGTTCCCGAATGCGGCGCACGCTGCGGCGCTGTTCGCCGGCGAAGTCGAGGGCTTCACTTATTCGCGTTTCACCAACCCGACTGTGACGCTGTTCCAGGACCGGCTCGCTGCACTGGAAGGCGCGGAGTCTTGCATCGCCACGGCGAGCGGCATGTCAGCGATTCTGGCGACGGCTCTGGCCCTGCTGCAATCGGGCGATCACATCGTCGCCGCGCGCGGCATCTTCGGTGCGAGCCAGGCGCTGTTCGGCGCGATCATGCCGAAATTCGGCGTGACAGCGACCTTCGTCCCCGGCTGCGATCCGGAAAGTTTCAGGAAAGCGCTCCAGCCGAATACGAAGCTCGTGTTCATCGAAACACCCTCCAACCCGCTGACCGAGGTGCATGACATCGCCGCGCTGGCTGAGATGGCGCATGCCGTCGGCGCGTTGCTGGTCGTTGACAACTGCTTCTGCACGCCGGCGCTGCAGCGGCCGCTCGAGTTCGGCGCCGATCTCGTGATCCATTCCGCCACCAAGCACCTCGACGGGCAGGGACGCGTGATGGGTGGTGCGGTCTGCGGCGCGAAAGCACCGGTCGAAGAAGTTTTCAAGTTCATGCGCACGGCCGGCCCGACATTGTCAGCCTTCAATGCCTGGGTACTGGTCAAGGGGCTGGAGACGCTGAAGCTGCGCATGCAGGCACACTCGGCCAATGCACTGGAACTGGCGCGCCGGCTCGAAACCCATCCAGCCATCGAGCGCGTCTTCTATCCCGGCCTGCCATCCCATCCGCAATTCGCCCTTGCGCAGCGCCAGCAGTCGGCCGGCGGCGCCATCGTTTCCTTCGCGATGAAAGGCGGACGGGAAGCTGCATGGCGCGTCATCGACAACTGCAAGTTGCTGTCGATCACCTCGAACCTCGGCGATGTCAAGACGACCATCACGCATCCCGCAACCACGACCCACGGCCGGGTGACCCCGGAGGCCCGGGCCGAGGCAGGGATCACCGAGGGACTGGTGCGCATCGCCGTCGGTCTCGAGGCGATCGACGATATCGAAGCCGACCTGCTGCGCGGCCTGGGATCCCGCTGACCATCTCCTTGCCGTCCTGCCAGCGCCGACTTTCGCGCGGCGCGAGGCGCATTTCCCGAACTGTTAAAATTTCCTGATAAGCGCAGCTGTCCTTCCTCAGTGAACTTTGCCCGATTGCCATGAAACGCACCCGATTTTCCCGCCGTACCAAGCAGACACCCGATACCGAGGAACTGATCCGCCTCTCCACCCAACTGAGCCTCTCGGGCAGTCGGGTGGAAGATGCCTTCTGGGAACGCCGACTGGCAACCACGATCGACCGGCTGCTGCGCAGCCAGGACGAAGCGGCGCTGAACGCCGCGCTCGATCATCTCTATGGCGCGGGCGGGCGCGCCTACGACGAATTGGCTGATCTTGTCGAAGACTGCGCCGAGTCACGGCATCACGCAATGGTTGCCACGGGAGGCGGGCAGGATGTGCTGCTGTTCGCCGCGCCCGTGCTGGCGTGGTCGCGCTATGCGATCCCGTCCGGCCCGATTGCGCCTGAGGTGCTGAACAACCTGCGCGTGCAACTGCAGGCACACGTGTTTGCCGCCGATGTACGCTTTGGTCTGGCCGACTATTTCTTCAGCCCGGACCAGCTGCCGCAGAGCTATTGCGAAACCGCGGTACTGGCCGAAAAGCTCGCCAAGGCGGGCTTGCACGGACGCGATCTCAAGCTCGACCCCAGCCAGATGGCGGAAACGATGAACTTCCTTTCCGACACGCGCTACCTGATCGGCGTGGTCTGCGCACCGGCCGGGACGCCGCTGTTCCGCTGGCAGGAGGAGGATGGCAGCCGCGGCGAGGCGCTCAAGCAATGGCGTGCCCAGGGGGGCGAGGTACTGCGGTCGCTGCTGCCGGCCTGCGCGACTGAACCGCTGTTGCCGCAGTCCTTCCATGCCGCGATTCGCGAAGCCGATCGCGCCTCGCGTCCATATTCCTTGCGGTCGGCCGTGGCTTTCCTGCAGACGACGCTGAATGTTCCGGCCGCGAACCTGCGCGCGGTGGTGGCACCTTATTACGATCGCCAGATCGAGGAGTTTCGCATCGGCTTCACTCTCGGTGAGGCCGCCGAGGTCGTGCATGGCGTGGTCTGGCCGCTGCTCGAAAACGAGGACGAGGCAGCCGAGCTGCCCGGCCAGATCGAGGCTGTGCTGCGCGAGGCAGGTGTCCGCGAAGTACTGGTTCTCGATCATCGCTTCCCGCTGGAATATTGCGACGACTGCGGCGCGCCGCTCTATCCGAACCCCGAGGGCGAACCGGTGCATGCCGAACTGCCTGAGCAGGAAGAGGAAGCCATGCCGCGCCACTTGCACTAGCAATAGCACTGATGGCGATGCCTTCCGCGCTGGACGAACTGGTCGTCGCCCTGCGCTGCCTGCCAGGGGTGGGCCCGAAATCCGCCCAGCGCATGGCTTACCATCTTTTGCAGCACGATCCGCGCGGGGCGGAGCGTCTGTCGATGGCGCTCGACCGGGCATTGAAAACGCTGCGCCGCTGCAACCGCTGCAACAACTTCACCGAGGCGGAAGTATGCGACCGCTGCCTGTCGCCCAAGCGCGATCCCGCACAGTTATGCGTGGTGGAGATGCCCGCCGACCTTAACACGATGGAGCAGACGCACGCTTACAACGGTCTGTATTACGTACTGATGGGGCGCTTGAGTCCGCTCGACGGCGTCGGGCCCCGTGAGTTGGCCTTCGACCGGCTGCTGGTACGTGCCAGCGATGGTGTGGTGAAAGAGGTCATTCTGGCGACCAATCTGACCCATGAAGGGGAGGCGACAGCCCATTACCTCTCCGAAATGCTCCACGCCAGAGGAATCAAGGTCAGTCGCATCGCGCGGGGCCTGCCGCTGGGCAGCGAAATTGAATATTCCGACGCGGCGAGCGTGGCACAGGCCCTACTTGAAAGACGGGATTATTGATGTGAAAACATCAACTTAGTCAAATTTTGCTTCAAATCTGCTGTTGAGTTCAGTACAATCGCCAAGTTTTTTGCTCTGGCTTTTTTATTTTTCAGGAAACCACCATGAGTTGTGACGATACAGTGGATTGTGGCAGGCGTCGCCTGCTGGTGGCTACTTCGGTTGCCGGAGGCGTGGCGGGCGTGGCGGCCGTCGTGCCATTCGTCAGCACCTTTGCTCCGTCGGAACGCGCCAAGTCGGCCGGCGCACCGGTCGAGGTCGATGTCAGCAGGCTCGCGCCAGGCGAAATGATGACGGTTGAATGGCGTGGCAAGCCGGTCTGGATAATTCATCGCACCAAGGAAATGCTCGATGGCCTGACCAGGATCGCCGACAAGTTGTCTGATCCGAAGTCGGATCGCAACATGCAGCCGGCCTACGCCAAGAATGATCACCGTTCGATCAAGCCGGAATACATGGTCGCGATTGGCATCTGCACGCATCTCGGCTGCTCGCCATCGGAAAAGTTCAAGACCGGCGCGGAATCCGGCATCGAGGCCGACTGGCCGGGTGGTTTTCTCTGCCCTTGCCATGGGTCCACCTTCGATCTCGCGGGGCGTGTGTACAAGAACAAGCCGGCGCCTGACAACCTGGAGGTTCCGCCGCACTTTTTCGTGTCCGATGCCAAGATACTGATTGGCGAAGACAAGAAGGGAGCCTGAGCCATGGGTGCCCCCAACACGGAGAAATATAAAACCGATGGCACGACCTCCGGCAACCTGCTGGAGTGGATCGATGCCCGCTTCCCGCTGCTGGCCCTGTGGAACGATCACCTGGCTAAGTACTACGCGCCCAAGAACTTCAACTTCTGGTATTTCTTCGGCTCGCTCGCGCTCCTGGTGCTGGTGATTCAGGTCGTCACGGGCATTTTCCTGGTCATGCACTACAAGCCCGACGCGTCGCTGAATGCGTCCGGCGTGCCGGTCGCCTTCGCCAGCGTCGAATACATCATGCGCGACGTGCCGTGGGGCTGGCTGATTCGCTACATGCACTCCACCGGCGCCTCGGCCTTCTTCATCGTCGTCTATCTGCACATGTTCCGCGGCATGCTCTACGGCTCCTACCGCAAGCCGCGCGAACTGATCTGGATTTTCGGCGTGCTGATCTTCCTGTGCCTGATGGGCGAGGCCTTCATGGGCTACCTGCTGCCGTGGGGCCAGATGTCCTACTGGGGCGCGCAGGTGATCGTGAACCTGTTTACGGCGATTCCCCTGATCGGTAACGAACTGGGCGTCTGGATCCGCGGCGACTACGTCATCGGCGATGCGACGCTGAACCGCTTCTTCTCGTTTCATGTGATCGCCATCCCGCTGATCCTCGTCGGTCTGGTGGCCGCGCATGTCATCGCGCTGCACGAGGTCGGCTCGAACAACCCGGATGGCATCGAGATCAAGAAGAAAAAGGACCAGAACGGTATCCCGCTCGACGGCATTCCCTTCCACCCCTACTACACGGTGAAGGACATCGTCGGCGTGGTGGTTTTCTTCATGGCGTTCTCGGTGATCGTGTTCTTCATGCCCGAGGGTGGTGGCTACTTCCTGGAGTTCAACAACTTCTTTCCCGCTGATCCGCTGGTGACGCCGCCGCACATCGCGCCAGTCTGGTACTTCACGCCTTACTACTCGATCCTGCGCGCCAATACGGTGAACTTCTTCTGGATCGATGCGAAGCTCTGGGGCGTGATTTTCATGGGGCTTGGCGTGATGATCTTTTTCTTCCTGCCCTGGCTCGACCGCAGCCCGGTGAAGTCGATCCGTTATCGCGGCCCGCTCTACAAGGGCGCGCTGGCGATCTTCATCATCAGCTTCTTCATCCTCGGCTATCTGGGCATGCTGGCCCCGACGCCGGGTCGCACGCTGGTTTCCCAGATTTGCACGATCCTGTATTTCGCCTTCTTCCTGCTGATGCCGATCTATACATCGCTGGACAAGTGCAAGGCCGAGCCGGAAAGGGTGACCGACAAATGAAGAAGCTGTTGATTGTACTGTTGTGGGCACCGTTGCTGGCTTCGGTACAAGTCTTTGCCGCCGGCGCCGAACTCCATCTCGACAAGGCGCCCGACCGGGGCCGGAACGTGGCAGCCCTGCAAAATGGCGCCAAGGTCTTCGTGAACTATTGCCTGAACTGCCATTCGGCTTCCTACATGCGTTACAACCGCCTGCAGGATATCGGTCTGTCCGAGCAGCAGATCAAGGACAACCTGCTGTTCACCCAGGAAAAGATCGGCGAACTGATGACGATCGCGATGCGGCGTGCCGAAGCCAAGCAATGGTTCGGTGCTGCGCCTCCCGACCTGACCGTGATCGCCCGGGCACGCGCCTCCGAGTTCGGCTCCGGGGCCGATTGGCTCTACACCTATCTACGCGGTTTCTATCGCGACGATGGCCGTCCGACCGGCTGGAACACCACGGTATTCGCCAACGTCGGCATGCCGCACGTCCTGTGGGAACTGCAAGGCGA
>ERZ1645187.4524-NODE-4524-length-11173-cov-168.542004_pt1 | contig 11173 bp, 8 predicted proteins | sample MGYA00575352_ERZ1645187 | MGnify/ENA primary metagenome ERZ1645187 (study PRJEB40837, sample SAMN11349314) | freshwater sediment metagenome | isolation source: river sediment | host: Sediment | place: India: Wazaribad , New Delhi | collected 2017-02-21 ... | reverse complement strand
GAAAGGGGGACTGGGAAGTCCCGTTTCGCATCCTGAGCACGGCGACACTCCGAATGGATTGAGCGCGAATACGAGATCGGTCTATCCCCGCGGGCGCGAGGGAAACGCCGCCGCCCGCCTGGGCGAGATCCTCGTCGAGGGTCTATCCCCGCGGGCGCGGGGGAAACGTTTTAAGCGATGCCCTCTATGCATCCTCTACGGGTCTATCCCCGCGGGCGCGGGGGAAACTCTGCCATCTCTTTGGTCGATTTGGCGGTATCGGGTCTATCCCCGCGGGCGCGGGGGAAACGGCAGGGTGGGCGTTTGCCTGGGCGAAGGCTCGGGTCTATCCCCGCGGGCGCGGGGGAAACTGAATGGCTCGCTTAACCTTGTCGGGTGTCGTGGGTCTATCCCCGCGGGCGCGGGGGAAACGGCTCGCCGCTGTCCACGGCGGAGCCGGTGCTGGGTCTATCCCCGCGGGCGCGGGGGAAACGCCACGGACGGGGCGCCGCCGGTGCTGGCGATGGGTCTATCCCCGCGGGCGCGGGGGAAACTAGGTCTTGGCACGCGTGAACGTCCTCTGACGGGGTCTATCCCCGCGGGCGCGGGGGAAACCATGTGGATGATCTTGGTCTTGCGGACGACGCTGGTCTATCCCCGCGGGCGCGGGGGAAACCAGACCTTCACGGCCAAGGATAGCCGGGCGCGGGGTCTATCCCCGCGGGCGCGGGGGAAACGCAATGAAGACAAGCCACATGCCATTGCCACTGGGTCTATCCCCGCGGGCGCGGGGGAAACCAGCTCCTCGCGTTCCGTTTCCAGGACCTGCAAGGTCTATCCCCGCGGGCGCGGGGGAAACGTGGTGGTGGTTGCGTAGCGACCTTCCTTGTAGGGTCTATCCCCGCGGGCGCGGGGGAAACGTGCTGGCGCCAGTCTGCACGGGGATGGTGACGGGTCTATCCCCGCGGGCGCGGGGGAAACCTTTTACCACGCGCGTCAATTCACGCACGGCGGGGTCTATCCCCGCGGGCGCGGGGGAAACTGGCTGGTGTAGCTGGTCAGGCTGGCGCCAACGGGTCTATCCCCGCGGGCGCGGGGGAAACCCCTGGCAAGCAGCGACGGTGAAGGGGGCCGTGGGTCTATCCCCGCGGGCGCGGGGGAAACCGACGGCGCGGCTTCTAGTTCGGCCCACCGTCGGGTCTATCCCCGCGGGCGCGGGGGAAACCTCAAGAAAGAAGTCACCTGCGCGGATGGATGAGGTCTATCCCCGCGGGCGCGGGGGAAACCCTAGCCGCCACCATGACGCCATTAGATAGCGCGGTCTATCCCCGCGGGCGCGGGGGAAACCGCCCCGCAGCACCCGGTGCACGCACTGACGAGGGTCTATCCCCGCGGGCGCGGGGGAAACCCTTGTAGATATCCTATTCATCTACAAGAGTAAATAATAATTGAATGTGTAATGAGCAGGGTTAAATTGGCTTACGTACCAGCCACAATCCATCTATATCCACCAACTCCCGCGGCGGGCTACCCAAGGTGGCAATCCCGATACCCCCGGTTTCATTGGCATCCCGCCAGACCATCACCAGACTGCCACGCGGCTCCGCTTGATACCAGTCAGAGAGCACTTTCCACGTCCTGGACCTGACCCCCGCATTCATTCGCGGAGAGATATACACCGTTGGGGCTACTTCTAACATGACCGAGGCAAGGAAACCGCGGTAACGGTCCGCTACATCACGGGTGGCTATCATCACCAGAGGCATGGCTCTCCTCCAGCCGCATGATTAATTTGATCTTGTCGATCATGGCGGGAATAACGCCCTTTTGATGAAACACTCTGGCCGCCTCACGCCGGACCAGGCGATCGATGGTCTGGGTATCGGTAGTCGCCTGCTTGGCAACCGTGAAAGCGATGGGCAGGACAACGGAATCCCGAAATAAGTCAGCAATATCGAGGACGAAAGATTGTCCCGAGTCCTCATGTATGAAGCCCAGTTGTGGAATCGCGGCCATGGCTTGCACGGCAATGACGGCGGCTGCCTGCACGGCGGTGGCGGCGTGGTTGATGGCCTGATTGGGCAGATCCGCCTCTTCCGGCTTGTCGCGATCATAATGGCGGCCATGCCAGGGAATGCCATAGCGCTGGGCCAGCAAGCGATAGTTCTCCTTGACCCGTGCCCCCTCAATGCCGCGGAGGGTATCAAGATCCCGGTGGGGCAGAATTTCGCCCAGCCGAAGGGCATACATATGCCGGGCGACATCGAGACGGCGGGTGGGGTGGCTCCAGAGTTCGATCTGACGTCGAGCGACATCCGAACGATCAGGCATCAGGGGCGGGGCGGTGTAACAGCGAACACCGTCAGCCCCGACCGCCGCCATCAGGGTGCCATGCCGAGCCAGCAGCCGCAGGGCATCATGGGTGACCGAACTGCCTGGACCCAGCAGAATCATGGAGACGGACTGATGGGGGACCTGCAAGGCGTAGGGGGTCAGTGAATCCTTACCCGCTAAAAAGTGCAGGCAGCCATCGATGACGCATAGTTCACCCCGCTCCAGCCAGATCAGGCCGTGCCGATCGGCATGCGGCATCCGCGCGGTTTCAAGCCCCAGCCGCCCCTTTAGCATGAACTGGCCGGGGTTAGGAGGAGCATGCCAAACCCAAATGCACGATGACGGCCAACCCCGCGAGCCAATAAACTGGTGAAGGCATCACCACTTGTGACACGCAAGATCCCCTTGAAGACCACATCCGGTCCAGAGGGTGTCTTCAGCCGCCGATGCCCCCCCTCGTTCTGGGTACCCCGGCGGACCACGCGGCTGAGCCTAAAGGACACCAGGTTGGCCTGGATCAATTCGGCGGCTTGATCCCTGGTTAGTTGCCGTTCCAGCCAGGACAGGTAAACAGTCTCCCGGCTGGGAGGTTTGTCCCCGACGTCATTACCCTCGATGGCCTGGAGATAGGCATCGCGTTCGCGGCCCAGGGTAGTCCGCAGGATGGGACGGGCTCGTACTTCAAACCCCAGTTGGTGGCCTGTGCGCCAGGCGGTAGGGAAGGGGCGGGCGGCGAAGTGACTCAGTCCCAGGGCCTGAGCGATATCCGGAGCAGCGAGCGTGGCCAGTTCTTGAAGTTGGTCTGCTGGGGTATCGGTGTAGGCCAGCAGACCCCGACGATGACCCAGGTAACGAAAAGGTTTCGGTGCTAGGGTACCGAAGGTGGCGGTAAGGAGGGCGTGGAAGGCATAGCCCTCATCGCCATCGGGGGACAAGAGCCTGTGGCGGGTAGCCCAAGCCGACAGGACCTGGGGATCGGGTAGTAGATGCACCAGATGCAGGTTCATTGAGGTGATACTCCAGGCCGCAGCCGACCTTCCCGCAGGGGTCGCCAACCGCCATGAACCCCCGTGGCCCAGTTGCGTTCATCGCACAAATCCACCTGGCGATCCCCCGCTAAGTTTCCTTCACCTTGGGGCCATTGCAGCCGTCCAGCGCTCTGGCCTGGTACCGCCGCGGAACATAGCGCCGCCAGCACATTGGGCGACTCCTGCCATCCAGCCACCAGGCGGACACTGGGCAGGCAGGGTTTACGACCAAGAAACAAGGGGCGGGCGGGGCGGTCGAGGGCAACGGCCAGGTCGTCGAGGGTGGGCGCCTCATCCATAGGTTCCAGGCGAAGGGCAAGGAGCAGGACACGGTTGGCGTGAAAGTCACGAAATCGACGGTGAGGACTTTCGTAGGTGGCCGCCCCCCCGGCGCGACCTTCCGGCATCCCCCGGGTGGTCCAGCCCTTGTCATTAGCGTCCAGGCGGGCGTTCTGATTGTCCTGTAACCGTGTTCCCTCCCGTTCGATACAGGCGCCCATGACCAACCGCTCCTGAAGACGGTCATGGCGGGCGGTATCTTCGCGTCGCCAGCCGAGGGCATTGGCCAGGAGACCTGTCACCATCGACCGGGCGGGGAAGTCACGAATGACCCCATAGTTGTCGATGGCTTCTCCCCCGAAGGCCATTAGCGGGGCCTCCCATCGCAGTAAGAGATGACGGGGCATCTCAACAAGCCCCCTTGACCAGGGTGGCGGCGGTCCATGTGGCCAGTTCGCTCAGGCTCAGGCGCTTGGCCATGGGGATATCGATGGCATCCAGTGTCATCAGTCCGCGACTCAACGGGGCGCCATAGGCTTGGTCCAGCTTGGCGATCTCCGCCCCCAGGCAGGTGGCGGCCCGTTCGCGTAAGGGGCGCTGGCTAGAGTCAGCAAGGGGCAGGGCATCGTGGAAGGCCCCTGCCAAGCTTCGGGGCTGCCAGTCACCAATTTCCACCAGCATGAATTTGGCCCAGTCAAAGGGTGCGGTTGAGCCCCGCTTGGCCCCCGGGCTGACGGTAGCAATGAGGTGAAGCAGGTTTGTAACGACCTGACTTGCCAGTTCACGCCGTACGGGCGGGGTGGAAGCGGCAAAACAGGCGCCGGCCGGGATACCTTCCAAGTTTTCGACCAACTGCCGTACATCGACGACCACATAGCCGTAGTAGAGGCCAGAAGCCAGTTCGGTATCGAAGATACCGGCCGAGCCGATCTCCCCCGTCTCCCGTAGCAGGTCGTCGACGACGGTGAAGTAGTCGTTCTCCACCTGTGCGGGATGGACGGTAAAGGAATGGGCGACATAGATGGCGGCATCCCGGCTGGCGAGGATGTCGGAGGTCACCATGCGCCCGAACAGGGCCGCTTCGAGCCCGGAGCCCAGTTTGAGCGCCTGGATATTGGCCTTTTCTTCCTTGAGCATGGCTTGCACGGCAGTAGTCAAAGCCGCCGCGGTCGGATGAGCGTTGGCTAATGCCACGCAGTGGCTGACCAGGAAATCGATCTCGGCACGGCCCAAGAGTACCGCCTGGCCCGTCTTGAGTGCATCTTCTCCCTTGATAGCCTTGCCGGCCTTGTCCACCAGCCCGGCGTTGCGGAGGGCCTCGACGGCGGTCTGGGCCAATTCCGCGGCGATACCCTGGGCGGCGATCTGGTCGCGGATCAATTCCAGGGTCACACGGGAACGCACGGCCATGGGTACTTGCAGGTTGGCCAGGGCGAAGGGGTCGTCGGTGACTCGCCAGTGGCGCTTGAGGCACTGGGAGGAGATGCGGGTGCGCATGGCGTTACCCAGCGGCAAGCGCTTGGCGAGCCCCGCGTCATCTCGGTTGAGCAGGGCGGCGGGATAGGTATGCAGGGTGTGGATCTGGACGAAGCGAGGTTCGGTGGTCATGGCTTATTCCTCCTAAGGGTGGATTCAGGCAGCGGACTTGTCGGCTTTGGCCAGGGCCGGGAAGTAACGACCGGCGATCTTCATGCGGAGGACCTCGGCCTGCGCCTCGTCACGACCTTCGGCCAGAATCAGGGCACCCAACTCGTACCAATTTGGAGCGGTCTCCTTGGCGGCGAGCAGTCGCAACAGTCGGGGCAGCAGTTGCCGGAAGGCCTCGCCGCGGGCGGTGAGGAGTTTGGTAACGCGGGACTCGGCAATCCCGGCCGCGCAGAGTTGGTTGCCCAGGGGACCCACGGCATGGCCGGCGAGGGCCATGCCGTGGGCGATCAGCGCCCAACGGCGCCAGGCGGTTGGCGACCAGTGTTCAGGTTCCAGGCCTGCCTGGATGCAGGCCCGCGTCAGGGCGGCGATCTGATCGGGGCGCCAGTCCCCGTCAGGATCCAGCCGTGCCAGAGCGGCCCGTTCTCCGGCGCCAAGACCGTGGAGGTCACCAGTGAAACGTGCCGCTTGGCCGATGACCTGGGCGAGTTTGGCGATCGGGGATGGCTCCTGAACAGGAGTATCTGGTTCAGGGGTGGTCATGGGGGTTCTCCTTGGCCTCTTTTTGAGCTTGGTAGTGGGCGGCTAGGGTCGGCAGGGTCTTGGGGCTATGCAGCGCCCCATGGAAGCGGCTGAGGGCGGCGGCTTGGGCGCGGTAACGACGCTCACCACTTCGCGGCCCGGCGTTGAAGGCGTCGAGAAGCAAGGCCTCGGCGCGATCGACCATGTCCAGATACCAACGTAACCGGATCTCATCGGGTTGATCGGCCTCGACTTCCGCGTTCAGGCCCAGGGGACCATCAAAAAAGCGGGCGTCCTCGAACTGCTCGAAGGGTTTGGCAAAAAGGTTGGCCTTGTCTTTGGCGCCATCGGAAAACTTATCCTTGTCAGCCCCGCTATCAAATAGAGTGCCAAGCGCCGTCCATAGCACCCCGCGCACTTTGGCAATGGCGTCGACCCGTTCTTCCGCCAGCTTAGCCAAGGCATCCGTTTTCCTCTCCAATAGGGAGCGGCGCATCCTGGGGGAGATGGGTATCCGCCTTTCATGGTAGCCCTCGGTCTTGCCCTGACCCCGGGTAACGCTCTGGGCCAGGATGATGATGCCCTCCGTCCCGTCGCTGGGTTGCAGGGTTTGCGCCAAGGGGGCAAGGTACTTCTTACCAAAGAGGAGTTCAGCGGTGAGACGGTAGTCGAAGCCTTTGGCGGATATGGTGAGGGCCTTGCCGGCCCCTTGGTCGATTGGCATCCAGGGATCGCCGGTAATCCCGTTGCGGCTTTTCGCCTCGATGCGGGCTGCTTTGCTCCCAGTGGCCAGGGCGAAAATTTCGTCCTGGGGCGCGACGAGCCGGATGCGTCGGCAGATCTCGACATAAAATGGATCCAAAGCGGCGAAGGAGAGACTGTCGTTTCCCGACCAGGGTTGCATCCAGACCAGACCCATGCCGCCTTCTGCGCGGAGACCCATCTCCCTGACAACGGTCTCCCGGGAGCTAAGCAAGCGTTGCACATCCCGCCACCAGCGGCGCCCCCAGCCGCCCGGCGGCATTGCGCCAAGGGCGGGGCGGCTGGCAAACCCGCCGTTCATGCGCGAAATCCCATAATTTCCTGCACCCAGGAAGCCTTCCTGGGTTTGCAGGCTGACCAAGGCCAGCAACCAGTCCTCGGGGGCGTGGCGCGTCATGCGCGCGGCCTTGAGATCATGATTTTTTGACGTGATCAGCATGTCCAGTTGGTCTGGAGTCTGGAGTTGGTTTTTCCAGCCGCCCAAGGCGCCACCCGGAACCGGGGCTTGCAGCAGGGCTGGCCGGTCAGGGGGCGTGACCAGGCACCAGGCAGCACCGTCAGGGTGGTCTGGCGTCAGCGCTATCAGCCCAGATCGCCAACTGGCAACATCGGTGAAAGGCCCCGCCTGGTCAGCCTGGTGTAACGCCAGGGCGGCCACTTGCACCAGAAAGGCATGCCAGGGATGACGCTGGTGGGGCCGCAGGGCCGGAAAATCCCGAATACCGTCATGGGCCATGGCTACCAAGAGTTCCGGCAGGCTGAGGGTGGTTTGCTGGCCGTCCGGTAATGTGCGGACGCGGATCAAGGGATCGTCGAGGAGGGAGAAACGTAGCTTCATAACGATTCCGCTGGATTCAGGGTGTGAGCCGTTCGAGGCCAAAACGGCTGTAACAGAAAGGGAAATCTTCCAGAAGAAAGCGGATGGTGTTGCCAGTGGTGGTAACTGCCGTGGGCTGGGCATCCGGGGAGAGGCCAGGTGGCAGAAGAAAGTGCCGCACGGGCAACTGATGGAGGGGAACGCCGAAAGGACCCATGGGGACAGGGTCGAAGGTCAGCAAGCGGTCACGGATGCCGAGACGGGTGGCGATGTCGATCTCGGTGGGAAACCCCGTCAGTTCGGCAAAGGGCTTGTTAAATTCCAGGCCGTGCAAGTGGGCCAAGGTACGCTTAGCCCCGGTCCGGCCCTCGATTTCCTGTCCAAGCCGGTGCCATGCCTGGCCATGACGCTCGATAGCCTGGAGGCATTCGGGATGGGTGGCGGCCTCGACCAGGTGGCGATTGTCGGCGGGAATGGTGATCTGGGGATGGGCCCTGATCTGCTCCAGGGTGGCGGCAATGACCCGCAGATCGGGATAGATACCATCGCCCCCGTGAAATGATCCCAGCCCGTGGCGCGATTTTATGAGCAGGGGGGCCAAGTCCTGACCAAGTGGCGTCAGTACCCATACGTTTGGCTCACGACAGGCCTCAGGGCGCTCCTCGGCGGGACGGGGGTGCCGATGCAGCCGCCCGATGCGCTGCAGGAGCACATCCATGGGGCAGAGATCGGTGATGAGTAGGTCGGCGTCAAGGTCAAGACTTTGCTCAAGGGTTTGGGTCCCGATGACGATACAAGGCCCGGGTGGGCGGGTTCTGCCGAGCTGGGCCTCGATTGCCGCATCGAGGAGGGGCCGGTCCTGACGGCTGAAGCGGCTGTGGTGAAGGGTGGCGATACCCGCGACGTTGAAAAGCCAGTCCAAGGGCGGATCGCTAAGTTCAAGCGCTTGCAGCACCGCCATGGCCGCGGGAACCGTATTGCGTATCACGAGGACCTTGGCGCCGGTGCTGGCTGCCTGAAGGGCCTGTCGGGCAATGTCCAAGGGATCGTCGATACATCCCAGCAACCGCCAATTGACGATCTTGGGCCGGGTTGTGGATGGCGGTGCCCGCAGAATCATCCCAGTGGAGATGGCGGGGTAGGGGATCTGACAGGCAGCCGTGAACGTGGAGACGGGCGGTGGGCTATTCGGGTCCAGGGCCAGGTAGCGGTTGCGGGCACTGGCTCCCAGGGTTGCGGAGAGCAACAAGGCATGGCCCCCACAGTGGAGATGAGCCTGGAGAAGGCGCTCCAGAAGGGCCGTCATGTAGGAGTCTGAGGCATGGACCTCATCGACGACGAGCAGGCTCCGCGTCAGAAGGGCATGTCGCAGATGGGCGTGGCGGACCTGGAGGGCACCAAACAGGGCCTGGTCAATAGTTCCCACCGCCACCGGAGCGGCCAGGAAGCGCTTAGGGGATTCTGCGGCCCAGCGGCGGTGTGCCACTTCGTCCACTGGTTCGTCCGGCCAAAGGACCTGAAAACCGGGAAGGACATGGGGTTCCTGGCCGTCGGCGCTGGCATAGCCCGGGAGGGCGCGTACCACCAAAGGCGGATCCTGGGGCCAGAGGCGTCTGACTGCCTGTAGAACCCTGGAATGAACCTGACTTGCCGAAACCCGGGTCGGAAGGGCGAAATAGAGGCTGTCCACGTCAGCCTGTTGAAAGAGTTTGATGAAATGCCAAAGTGCCGCCTCGGTCTTACCGCTGCCAGTTTCGGACTCGAGGATGACGAGGCGGCCAAATCCCGGTTCGGCCATTGCCGCTTGGATCGGATAGGGGTTGTTGCCAAAAAGGGTGCCAAAGTCAGTTTTCTGTTGGTGGATTACTTGGCGATGGCGGTCCACATGGAGACCGATAGCCTTGACTGCCCGATCAGCATCATGGGATGCGGCAGGCCTGCCTTCCGACCTGGTACAGGCAAGGGGGAAGAAAGCGGTGTCCGAACCTAACCAATCGGCTAACTGGACAAGGCCGGCGAATAAGTGATCAAAGCTGGGATTGCAGGGAAGAAACTGGCCACCAGGGACAAATGCTGCCGGGAAATCAGACAGAACCTTCTTCCCTAATCCGGCGAGGACGGTTACAGGGTCATAAACAACCTGGCCATCAACTCCAATCACGGGTTGCCAAATTGCCCGTGACCAGTCTGACGGGCAAAGCGTGAGGGGGCGGCCGTGGTGGCTAAGACTGGCCCGAAAGAGGGAACCGATACCCTCGCCCCAAGCCTCCATGGCTTCCAAGGGAAGATAGTCTAAAAGTGGGTTGAGGGATTCTTCACTAAACAAGAGCAGGGCTTCGAGGCCGTGTCCCGCTGGCGGGGGCCAGCCAGGAGGACGTTGTCCAGGCAAAAAGCGTTTGGCCTGGAAGCCGCTATTCGCTTTTCCAAGGTCATGAAGAAAAACCAGGACCGCGAGACGGAAGCAATCCCGTTCTTCGAGTTCCCGCCCGGCGGCTCGTTGCAATGCCCTACGCAGTGCATGGCAATTGCATAGCGCAATGAAACAGGAAGCGACATCAGCCATGTGGTCCGCGAGGGGAAGCCAGCCAACTAAGTTAGCGCGGTCATCCCGCGATAGTTTGCCAAAGGCTGAGGTGGGATCATTTGGTGGCAAAGAATTTATTATCATCCTTTAATTTTCTATAATCAAAAAGTTAGAGTCCATTCCCCTAGGGTAAATACTAAATTTCCATGGAAGAAATCCTACACCACAATTTTGATCATTGGTAGTGGAAATTCTGGCAAGAGGCCATAAAACTAGACCTTGAGCTGATCATGCAGGGCCAATGTCGATCAACGGTTCCAAAGCTGAATAGGGGCATGTCTGCGCAAAAAAATGAGGTAACTGTCAACGGTTTCGACAGGATTTTCCACATGTGGCAGATGACCAGCGTGCTTTGGTCGGATTAGTTTGCCGCGAGAAAAGGAGGGATGCAGCGCGGCGGCGTGTGGGATTGGGAAGACCATATCCTCCTCACCCCAAAGTAAAAATGTCGGTAACCAAGGAGGAAGCCACGGCGTAAGAAGGACCCGATCGTACAGGCAGACTATGGTCCAGACCTGCTGATAATGACGGTTCCGGGCGATGAAGTCCTGGATAGCGGCCCTTTTGATGTCTTCGGAGAGGATGGGGGGATTGACAAACAGCAGGCTGAGTTTCAGATCAAATTCAGTGACTTCGACGGGAATGAAAGGGTTGATGCCCTGGTAGATGGCGTCTTTGAGCGCCGGCCCCCAGTCAGTGATTCCCAAGGGTGCTCCAAGGAAGGCCAGGGTGCGTACTTGCCAGGGATAGGTTCGGGCAAAGAGCGCCGCAATGGTGCCGCCCATGGAATTTCCGGCGATGTCGAGATCCACGATACCCAGGTGATCCAGAAACTGTCGTAGGCGGACGACCTGCTGTTCCAGGCGGTAGTCCGTTATGGGGAACGCCGTGCTCTGGCCATAACCCGGTAGATCCGGGGCGATGGCATGGTATCCCTCCGCCGCGAGCAGGCAGATGACCTCGTCCCATTGCTCCTTTTGGGCGAATAGCCCGTGCAGCAGCAGGACAGTAGCCCCGGTGCCGGCCTGGTGGTAGTGGATGACGCCCTCTTCAAGCGTCACTTCGCTGCTAGTGATCCCGCAAGTGCTGTCGGGTACCTGGGCATGGATCTGCCCGTATCCACCCACAATGAACAGCAGGCCCAGGATGAAATGGCGGAAATAGCTCGTAACTACTCGCTCCCCTCCGCATAAATCTGCCCGGAGAGTGCCATCTGGATGG
>ERZ1645187.4523-NODE-4523-length-11176-cov-8.478914_pt1 | contig 11176 bp, 8 predicted proteins | sample MGYA00575352_ERZ1645187 | MGnify/ENA primary metagenome ERZ1645187 (study PRJEB40837, sample SAMN11349314) | freshwater sediment metagenome | isolation source: river sediment | host: Sediment | place: India: Wazaribad , New Delhi | collected 2017-02-21 ... | reverse complement strand
TGGCCCCGGCAACGCCCTATGTGGCCAAGTTCACCTCGGCCATCGACCGCACGCGAGTGATCCATGTCGGTGCCCTGGCCAGCCCGGTCGCCGGCCGGTCGGTCGAGGGCGCGGCCCTTCCAGCCGACCAGACCCTGCACGCCCTGGCCCGGCGCATCGTCGAGGACAGCCGCAGCCAGATTCCGGTCAGTGGAACCGACGGGCAGGTGATCGGCCTTCTGGACAGGGCCGCCGCCCTGACGCAACTTCTGGGGCCTGAAACATGATCGGCCTCGTCTCGCGTATTCCCAAGGCTGCGCAGGGTCTCTTGGTCCTTGCGCTTTTGCTGATGCTGGCCCGCGCTGTCCTGCCGTCCGGGCTGATCCGCCTGCCCGAGGCGATGATCCTGCCCTTTGCCGATTGGCTGAACACTATCTTTGCCTTTGTCCGTGACGATCTGGGCCTGATGGCCCTGACCCGCGCCTTTTCGGATGTGGTGGAGTTCTGCCTGGATGTGACGGCGAACCTGCTTTACGGCAAATCGCGCTGGCCGAATGTCGGCCCGATCCCGTGGGTCGTGATCGCGGCGACGGCGGGCATGGTGGGCTATACGCTGGCCGGGGCGCGCCTCGCCCTGTTGGCGGCGGGCACCTTTGTCTGGATCGCTGTCATGGGCCAATGGAAATGGGCGATGGAGACGCTGTCCGTCATTGTCGTCGCAACGCCATTCTCGGTGGTTCTGGGCCTTTTGCTGGGCGTTCTGGCGTGGAAATCCCGGCTGGCCGAGCGTATCCTGAACCCGATCCTGAACATCGCGCAATCGCTGCCACATTTCGCCTACATGATCCCCGTGGTGGTTTTCATCGGCGTCGGCCCGAAATCGGGGGCGATTGTCACCATCATCTTCTCGGTCCCGCCGATGATCCGCATGACGCTTCTGGGCCTGCGGTCCGTCTCGCCCGAGATCGTCGAAAGCGGCAAGATGAACGGCACGACGCGCTGGCAGTTGATGACCCGCGTCCGCCTGCCTGCGGCGCGCACCGAAATCCTGATTGGCGTCAATCAGGTCATCATGCAAAGCCTGGCCATGGTGGTGCTGGCCTCGTTCATCGGCATGCCGGGGCTTGGGCAAAAGCTGCTGAACCTGCTGCAATCGCTGAAGATCGGCTTGTCGGTGGAAATCGGCATCACCATCGTGATGCTGGCCATCGTGCTGGACCGGCTGTCCAAGGCCTGGGCAACCAAACAGCCCGAGCATGTGGACACCGGCGCCGGATGGGCCCGGCGCCATGCCCATCTCTTGATCTGGCTTGGCCTTTGCGGTCTTGGATTTGTGCTGGCGTCGCTGCACCCCTATTTCATCGAGGTGGAACGCAATCAGGCGCTTTCGATTGCCGGGCCGCTGGACAGCGTGGTCGATCATCTGATCCGTCTCATCACGCCCGTGACCGACTGGTTGCGCTGGTTCCTGATCACATGGGTGCTGATCCCGCTGCGCGATGGCTTTCTGTGGCTTCCGGTCAGCGCGGTTCTGCTGGCCATTGCCGGCCTGGGCTGGAGCGTCGGAGGCTATCGCTCGGCGCTGATCTGTCTGGCCTTCATCCTGCCGATTGCCCTGTCTGGCTGGTGGGACCGCGCGATGATAACCGTCTACACCGTCACGGTTTCGGTGGTGCTGGCGCTGATGATCGGCCTGCCTTTGGGGATCTGGGCTGCGGCGAACAGCCGGCGCGCGCGGCGGGTGCTGCTTTTGTGCGACACGTTCCAGACCTTTCCCAGCTTCATCTATCTGATACCGGTCATCATGCTTTTCGGGGTGAATGATGTGGCCGTGATCGCCGCCGTTCTGGTCTTTGCCACGGTTCCGATCCTGCGCTACAGCATCGAGGGGCTGCAGGGCGTGCCGCCGGAAACCATCGAGGCGGCCGAGATGTCGGGCGCGAACCGGTCGCAGGTGTTGTGGAACGTCAAGCTGCCGCTGGCCGTGCCAACACTGATCGTCGGAGCGAACCAGTCGGTGATGTTCGCGCTGTTCATGGTCATCATCGCAGCCTTCATCGGCACGCAGGATCTTGGGCAAGAGATGCAGCGCGCCCTGTCGTCAACCGATGTCGGCAAGGGATTGGTGCTGGGTCTGGCGGTGGCCTTCATCGGGTTGATGGTGGACCATCTGCTGCTGACCTGGTCGCGCTCGCGGCAGTAGCCGGGGTTGGGGGCCGGGTCAGCCCGGCCCCAAAAGCAGGATCTGCACATCCGCCACATTGGTTCCGGTGGCGCCTGTCACCAGAAGATCGCCCGCCAGCGCCAGCGCCCGGTTGCTGTCATTGTTGGCCAACAGCGCTGCCGGGTCACCCCCTGCGGCGCGCATCCGGTCCAGCGTTCCGGCATCAACCAGACCGCCCGCGGCCTCGGTCGGGCCGTCGCGGCCATCGGTGCCGCCAGACAGGAACACCCAGTCGCGCCCAAGGTCGGGCATGGTCATCGCCACACGCAGCGCCAGTTCCTGATTGCGCCCGCCAAGGCCGGTGCCGCGCAGGATGACCGTCGTTTCGCCGCCAAAGATCAGGCAAGTCTTGCCCCCTGCCTGCCGCGCGGCCTGCACCACGGTTTCAGCCGCCGTTGCCACGTCGCCGACAAGCGCATCGGTCACGATCTGCCCGCTGGTGCCCGCTTCGGCCAGAACCGCTTCCAGACTTTTGCGGTTGGAGCCGATCAGGTGGTTCTGCGCCTGTGGCAGAGGGTGGGCCGCGCCGGCGTGCATCAGACCATCCCTGACGCTTTGCGGAAGTTCGGCCCAAAGGTTCAGGGATTGCAGCAAGTTACAGGCATCCTGCCGGCTTCCCACCGGCGCGACCGTCAGCCCCGAGGCGATGACCCGCAGATCGTCACCAATCACATCCGACAGGATATAGGCCGTCACCGGCGCGGGTTCCGCCGCGCGCAACAGCCCACCTCCCTTCAGCCGTGACAGGCCTTGACGCACCAGATTCAGTTGCGAAATGTCCACCCCCGCACCCAGAAGAAGACGGCTGACCGCGGCTTTTTCCGCCAAGGTCACGCCCGAGACGGGCGCGGGCAGCAGGGCCGACCCGCCGCCGGAAATCAGCGCGATCACCCGGTCGGCCGGGCGCGCGCCCAAAAGCATTGCCTCGACGGCGATTGCGGCCCTCTCGCCGTTTTCATCGGGCACAGGATGGCCAGCAGCATGGACAACCGCCCCCGTTACGGGGCGGGCGTTTTCGTAATTCGTGACCACCAGCGCCTCGGCCGGGCCATTGATCCGCGCCAAAAGTGCCTCGGCCATGGGCACGGCCGCCTTGCCGATGGCCACGATGCGCAAACGCCCGCCCGGCCCCGGCAGGGGCAAGGGGTGCTGCGCCAGGGCGCGTGACAGGGCGACGCCCGGATCGGCCGCTTCGCAGGCGATGCGGAAAAGCTCTTTTGCCCTGTCACGCAAGTTCATTCACGCCCCCGAGATCTGTTTGGCCTTCTGCACCAGCACTTCGGCCTGACGGATCGACGCATAATCGATCAGGCGGCCATCCAGCGACACCGCGCCTTTGCCTTCGGCTGCGGCCTGTTCCATCGCGGCCAGAATCCGCTGGGCGCGGGTCACCTCGGCTTCGGACGGGCTCATCACCTCATTGGCCAGCGCGATCTGGCTGGGGTGGATCGCCCACTTGCCTTCGCAGCCCAGAACCGCTGCGCGCTTGGCCGCCGCGCGATAGCCGTCGGGGTCGGAAAAGTCACCAAACGGCCCATCGACCGGGCGCAGTCCATTGGCGCGGGCGGCCACCACCATGCGGGCCAGCGCATAGTGCCACATGTCGCCCCAGTGCACCTGACGCGAGCCATCTTCCAGCTTGTCGGTCAGCACCGAGTAGTCCGGGTTCACGCCGCCGATGATCGTGGTGCGCGCGCGGGTCGAGGCGGCATAGTCGGCCACGCCGAAGTGCAGGCTCTCATTCCGCTTCGATGCGGCGGCGATTTCCGACACGTTCTGCATGCCCAGGGCGGTCTCGATGATGTGCTCAAAACCGATTCGCTTTTTATAGCCTTTGGCGTCTTCGATCTGGGTCACCATCATGTCGACGGCATAGACATCGGCGGCGGTGCCGACCTTGGGAATCATGATCAGATCCAGCCGTTCGCCGGCCTGTTCGACCACATCCACGACGTCGCGATACATGTAATGCGTATCCAGCCCGTTGATTCGGACGGACATGGTTTTCTTGCCCCAATCCATCTCGTTCAGGGCCTTGATGATGTTCTTGCGGGCCTGCGCCTTGTCATCCGGCGCAACGGCATCTTCCAGATCGAGGAAGATCACGTCTGCATCAGATTGCGCCGCCTTTTCAAACATTTGCGGGGCGCTGCCCGGCACCGCGAGTTCGCTGCGGTTCAGTCGTGCGGGGGCTTGGGTGATGACGTGGAAGCTCATGCGCGGGGCCTTTCCTGTTGCCAAATTCCCGGTCAGAAGGCGGCGCAAAAAAAGCTACTGTCAAGAAAATAATTTTCCCCACAGCATACAATGGCATGCAATCTGCCTAGCGTGACTTGAAATAATAGGCAATGGCCTGGGTGCGGCTGGAGACGCCAAGTTTGTCGAAAAGGTTCGAGAGGTGATACTTCACCGTGTTCGTTGAAATGTCGAATTCGCGGGCCAGTTCCTTGTTTGTGAGCCCGTTTGCAAGTGATTCGAGAAGCGCCCTTTCGCGCCGGGTCAGCTGGTTGATCGGGTCCGCCTGAAGGCCCCGGACATCGACGAAGGGGAACACCATCTTGCCTGCGGCGACGTCAAAACAGGTGTCAAGAAGTCGATCGACCGGCGACTTTCGATCGACGAATCCGGCAGCCCCCGCGGCCATCGCCTGCAGCGTGACCGCGCCGGTCGGGTCCTCGGCATAGACCACCAGACGCGGCGCGCCTTCCTGATCGCGCAGGACTTCGGTCAGTTTCTGGCCGCCAAGCTGTGGGATCTGCCAGTCGATCACGCCAACCTTGACCGGCACCCGCATGACGGCGCCCAGAAAGCCCTCGGCCGTGGAGGAGGTGGCGACGACGGAGAATCTTTGATCTTTTTCAAAGACTTCCGACAATGCAGACAGGACCAGCGGATTGCCTTCTGCAAGCGCCAGATCAACTTTGGTTCGGTTGGACGTGGGCATGGCGTGCCTCGTTTTTGTCAGCGTTTTTACGAAAACCTACCCAGATTGGTGGGCAGATCAACGGTATACACCCGCATACTTACCAATATGGGTAGGTATAATCCCACCAAAAAGAACTTCCAAAAGCAGGAGTAAGGAATATTGCGGCCAAAGTCAAAGCCGCATCTCCTGAGCTCACGAGCCGAGGGAGGAAAGCCCGTGACCGATTTTGCAATTCCATCGTCGCTGACGATTCCCGAAACCCTTGCTGCCGGGCCCGGACCTGGCAACACCGATGCCCGCGTGCTGGCCGCCTTTGCCAATGCCGGTCTAGCCGATCACATGCAAGCCGACGTTCTGCGCGGCATGATCGAGTGCAAGCTGATGCTGCGCGAGGTTTGGGGCACCAAGAACATTCACACCTTCGGCGTGGCCGGCACCGGGTGGAGCGGGCTTGACTGCCTGTTCTCGGCCATCGGACCGGGCGACAAGGTGGTGGTCTTTGTCAACGGCACCTTCAGCGGCATCGACGCGTTGACCGTCCGGATGAAAGCCGCCAGCCGCGAGGATCTGGCCGCCAACTCGCTGGACCCCAAACCTGCGAATGTGACCGTCATCACCGTTCCGCATGGCCAGTCGGTGACGGGTGAGGTGGTGGAGGCTGCACTGGCCGCCCACAAACCCACCTGGGCCGTCATGGCGCATTGGGAAACCGGCTCGGGCCGGATCAATGATCTGCGCGGGTTCTCGGATGCTTGCGAACGCCACGGCGTGATGGGCTTAGTGGATGCGGTGTCGTCGCTGGGGATCGAGGATTTCGCGATCGACGATTTCCCTGGCGTGGCCGGCTGGGCGTCCTGCCCGCAGAAAGGTGTGCTTTGCCTGCCGCTGACCTATGCGCCGGTCAGCTTTACCGACCGCTATATCGCCCATCTGCGCGCCCATGGGGCCGCCAGCTATGTGCATCACCCGATCATGGAGGCCCGGCACTGGGCAATCATCGACGGCAAGGATGCGGCGGCGGGCACCTATCACCGCACACATTCCGGCTATGCCGTTGCGGCCTTTCATGAGGCGCTGCGGATCAACCTGCAGCACGGCCGCGCCCAGAAGGCCCGCGACTATGCCTTCCACGAGGCCGCTCTGCGCGCCGCCGTGACCGCTCTTGGCTGTGATGTGACGTCGAACATGACCAGCCTTGTGGTGCTGAACCTGCCCGCCTCTCTTGCCGGACGCGAGAAGGAACTGGTGCAAGCCTGCCGCGCGACCGGCTTTGGCATCTGGCCGACGCTGTCGGAGCCGGTTCAGGTTCGTATCGGCATCCTGAACCAACTCTCCGAAACCGCGATCACCGACATCGTCACCCGCTTTGCGGCGGCGATGAAGGCGATGGGCGGCAAGGTTGACGAAGGGGCGGCGCTTGCCGCGCTGGCCCGCGCCTATGGGCGCACCATGGCAGCCGAATAAGAAAACCGGAGGGAAAGATGGACATTCACGAATATCAGGCCAAGGAAATCCTCTCGCGTTTCGGCGTGACCGTTCCGCCGGGCGGGCTGGCCTACAGCCCCGAACAGGCGGCCTATCGTGCGCGCGAGCTGGGCGGCAACCGCTGGATCGTCAAGGCGCAGGTGCATGCCGGTGGCCGGGGCAAGGCGGGCGGGGTCAAGCTGTGCTCGTCCGAACATGAAATCCACGAGGCGACGAACGCCATGTTCGGCCGCAAGCTGGTGACGCACCAGACCGGCCCCGAAGGCAAAGGCATCTACCGCGTCTATGTCGAGGGTGCGGTCGATTTCAGCCGCGAAATCTATCTGGGCTTCGTGCTGGACCGGTCCTCGCAGCGGGTGATGATCGTCGCCTCGTCCGAAGGCGGGATGGAGATCGAGGAAATCTCGGAAAAGCGACCCGAGTCCATCGTGCGCTCTACCGTCGAACCTGCGGTCGGCCTGCAAGAGTTTCAGGCGCGCGAGATTGCCTATGCGCTGAAAATCCCGCCGGCGCTGACGCAGCAGATGGTCCGCACCCTGCAAGGCTGCTATCGCGCCTTCAACGAGCTGGACGCGACCATGGTGGAGATCAACCCCCTGGTCATCACCGCCGACAACCGGATCTTGGCGCTGGATGCCAAGATGACCTTTGACGGCAACGCGCTGTTCCGCCATCCGCAGGTTTCCGAACTGCGCGACAAGTCGCAGGAAGACCCGCGCGAGGCGAATGCGGCTGACCGGGGGCTGGCCTATATCGGGCTTTCCGGCAACATCGGCTGCATCGTGAATGGGGCGGGTCTGGCCATGGCCACCATGGACACGATCAAGCTGGCGGGTGGCGAGCCTGCGAATTTCCTCGACATTGGCGGCGGCGCCACGCCTGAACGGGTGGCCAAGGCGTTCCGTCTGGTGATGTCGGACGGCAATGTGCAGGCGATCCTGGTCAACATCTTCGCCGGCATCAACCGCTGCGACTGGGTGGCCGAAGGCGTGGTTCAAGCACTGACCGCGAACCCGGTGGATGTGCCGGTGATCGTCCGCCTTTCCGGCACCAATGTGGAAGAGGGTCAGAAGATCCTTGCCAAATCCGGCCTGCCGATCATCCGCGCCAACACGCTGATGGAGGCCGCCGAACGGGCCGTCATGGCCTGGAAGAATGACCGCAAGCAGAACACCAAGGTGAGGGCCGTCTGATGAGCATTTTTCTTGATCGTTCCAGCCGTATCGTCGTGCAGGGCATCACTGGCCGCATGGCGCAGTTCCACACCAAGGAAATGCTCGATTACGGCAGCAATGTCGTGGCGGGTGTGGTGCCGGGCAAGGGCGGTGAGACCGTGTTCGGTATCCCGGTGTTCGACACGGTAAAGCAGGCGGTCGCCGCCACCGGCGCGGATACAAGTCTTGTCTTCGTACCGCCGCCCTTTGCCGCCGACAGCATCATGGAAGCCGCCGATGGGGGCATCCGCTATTGTGTCTGCATCACCGACGGCATCCCGGCGCAGGACATGATCCGGGTGAAACGTTACATGATGCGCTATCCCCGCGAACGCCGCATGGTGCTGACCGGCCCGAACTGCGCCGGCACCATCAGCCCCGGCAAGGCCCTCCTTGGCATCATGCCGCCGCATATCTATCTGCCCGGCAATGTGGGGATCGTCAGCCGCTCGGGTACGCTTGGTTACGAGGCGGCGCAGCAGCTGAAGGATCGCGGCATCGGCGTGTCCACCTCGGTTGGCATCGGCGGCGACCCGATCAACGGTTCCAGCTTCCGCGATGTGCTGGAGCGGTTCGAGGCCGATCCCGACACCCATATCGTCTGCATGATCGGTGAAATCGGCGGCCCGCAAGAGGCCGAAGCGGCGTCCTATATCCAGGATCACATGACGAAACCCGTCATCGCCTATATCGCCGGCCTGACCGCACCAAAGGGCCGCACCATGGGCCATGCGGGCGCGATCATCTCGGCCTTTGGCGAAAGTGCGTCCGAAAAGGTGGAAATCCTGACCGCTGCGGGCGTCACCGTGGCCGAGAATCCCTCGGTCATTGGCGAAACCGTGGCGCGGGTCATGGCCAAGCGCGCAGCGTAACAGGAGGGGACTATGGCAAAACCACGGGTTCTTGTGACGCGGCGTTGGCCGCAGGCGGTTGAGGCGAAGATGGCGCAGGTCTTTGACCTTACGCTGAACCGCGCCGACAAACCGCTGTCCGTGACCGAGCTGAAGGAGGCGTTGGGCCAATATGACGCCGTCCTGCCAACCGTGACAGACCGCCTTCCTGCGGCGGTGTTCGATCGGGCCGGCTCACGCACAAGAATCCTTGCCAATTATGGCGTCGGTTTTGCCCATATCGACACCGAGGCCGCCAAGGCCTCGGCCATCACCGTGACCAACACGCCAGACGTGCTGTCCGAATGCACCGCCGACATCGCAATGACGCTGATGCTGATGGTCGCCCGCCGCGCCAGCGAAGGCGAACGGGAGTTGCGCGAAGGCCGCTGGTCAGGCTGGCGGCCGACCCATCTGATCGGCACCAAGGTGTCGGGCGCGACGCTGGGCATCATCGGCTTTGGCCGTATTGGCCAGGCCATGGCGCAGCGGGCGCATTTCGGGTTCGGCATGAAAATCCTTGTGCAGAACCGCTCTCCGGTTCCGGCCGAAATTCTGGCGCGTTACAACGCCGTGCAGGTGCCAACCATCGAAGAGCTGTTGCCCCAGTGCGATTTCGTCTCGTTGCACTGCCCCGGCGGCGCGGCGAACCGGCATCTCATCAACAGCCGGCGGCTGGATCTGATGCGCCCCGGGGCCTTCCTTATCAACACCGCACGGGGCGAGGTGGTGGACGAACATGCGCTGGCCCAAGCCCTGTGGTTCGGCACAATCGGCGGCGCCGGGCTGGACGTGTTCGAGCGCGAACCGCAGATCCCCGACGAACTTCTGGGGTCCGACAATCTGGTCCTGTTGCCGCACCTTGGCTCTGCCACCCGCGAAACCCGCGAGGCGATGGGGTTTCGCGTGCTGGACAATCTGACCGACTTCTTCGAGGGGCGTCAGCCCCGGGACAGGGTGGCCTAAATCATGCCCCAGGTCTCACCCATGCCCGAAGATGTGGCGGCCGAGGCCCGGGATTATGCCTCTGCCCTGACCCAGGACCTGCGCGCGCTTTGGCGCCGGGTCATCGCCCGCCGTGCGCCACAGGTGCTGGATCTGGTTGAAAACCCCGATGTGCCCCTGCCTGCCCGGGCGGCCACCGTGCCCTGCCTTCAGGCGATCAACATCTGGTTTCAACTGACCCGGATCGTCGCCGAGAACACCGCCATGCGCGCCCGCCGGATGGCCGAGGCCGAGGGCGGCCCCGCGGCGGTTGACGGCAGCTTTGCCCGCGCCATTGCTGAACTTGATCCGGCGATGACCGCCGAAGCCTTCTCGGCGCTGTCGGCCCGCCTGTCGGTCGGCCCCACGCTGACCGCCCACCCGACCGAGGCCAAGCGTGTGACGGTTCTGGAAATCCATCGGCGCATCTATCGGCTGGTCGTGACGCTGGAAAGCCAGCGCTGGACCCCGCGTGAGCGCGAGGCCTTCCTTTCGGACATCGAAAGCGAAATCGATCTTTTGTGGATGACGGGCGAGCTGCGGATCGAACGGCCCAGCCTGCGCGATGAAATCGAATGGGGGCTGCAATTCTTCCGCGACGCCATCTTTGACGCGGTGCCGCAGCTTTTCGCACGTTTCGATGCCGCCGTAACCGCCCGCTTTGGCGATGGGCACGAGGCAAAACCCTGCGTCCGCTTTCACTCATGGATCGGCGGTGACCGCGACGGCAACCCCAACGCCACGACCGAAGCCACGCGCGAGGCGCTGGCTCGGGCCCGAAATACCATTCTTGTCCGCTATATCGAGGCCACCGAAACCGCGGCCGCGCGTATCTCGATCTCTTCGCGCATCACGCCGCTGCCCGCACCGCTGGAAACCGCGCTGCAGGCCCTGATCGGCAACAGCCCCCGCGCCGAGGCGATCCGGTCGCGCAATTCCGGCGAATTGTTCCGACAGGCGCTGACCGCGGTGGGCGACCGTCTGCACGCCATGCAGGCCGGCACCAAGGGTGGCTATCCTTCCGTCGGGCACTTCATCGCCGATCTCAGGACGCTGGAAGCGGCGCTTGGCGCGCTGGATGCGGGCGCGCTTGCCAGCCGCTTTGTCACGCCACTGCGCTGGCAGGCCGAAACCTTTGGGTTCCGCACCGCCACGCTGGACATCCGGCAGAACTCTTCCGTCACCACCACGGCCATCGGGCAGATCTGGTCGCTTGCCGGCCCGGCCCCCAATTACGGCACGTCCGCCTGGTCGCAGCGCCTGCGTGACGAACTGGGCCGCCCCGAGTTGACCCACGCCGACCGCGCCCGCCTTGGTCCCGAGGCGGTGGAGCTGCTGTCACTCCTCGCGCTCATGCGGCAAACCCGCATGTCCGAAGACCCCGAGGCGATCGGCCCTTTCATCTTGTCGATGACCCGGTCGGCGGACGACATTCTTGGCGTCTATCTTCTGGCCCGCCATGCCGGTTTTGGCG
>ERZ1645187.4521-NODE-4521-length-11178-cov-15.154904_pt1 | contig 11178 bp, 7 predicted proteins | sample MGYA00575352_ERZ1645187 | MGnify/ENA primary metagenome ERZ1645187 (study PRJEB40837, sample SAMN11349314) | freshwater sediment metagenome | isolation source: river sediment | host: Sediment | place: India: Wazaribad , New Delhi | collected 2017-02-21 ... | reverse complement strand
GGTGGGGCGGCGAGGGGCGGGGGGGCGCGGGGGGCGGGGGCGGGGGTGGCGGCGACCGGCGGACGGGCGGTGCCGCGCAGGGCGGCGACGTCGCCACGACCGAGCCACAGGGCGAGCGACAGGCCGACGCCGAGGCCGGCGACCGCGGCGAGGCCGAGGGCGAGCGACAGGCGCGGCGAGAAGGGCCGCAGCGGCACCTGGGCCGGGGAGACGAGACGGGCGTCGGAGATCTGCGTCGTCTTCTGGATCTTGGTCTCTTCGAGGCGGGAGACGAAGGACTTGTAGAGATCGCGCTTGGCGGCGGCGTCGTTCTCCAGCTCCTGCAGGCCGACCACCGCCTGGGAGGTGTCGGCGAGGCGCGACTGGGCGCGTTCGACGGCCTTGCGGATGTTGTCCTCGTTGGCGCGGGCGATCTGCCAGTCGAGCTCGGCGGTGGCGGCGAGCGACTTGATCTCGTCGACGACCTGGGCCTTGGCGCGTTCGACTTCCGCCGCGGCGGCGATGACGCGGGGGTGGCGCGGGCCGTAGTTCTGTTCGATCTCGTTCTTGCGGCGGGCGGCGATGGCGGACTCGATCTTGAGACGCGACAGCACGGCCGAGCCGATGGAATCGTTCTGCGAGGCGATGGTCGGATCGCCGGTCTTGAGCACCTGACGCAGGCGTTCGTAGCGCTCGCGGGTCTCCTGGGTCTTGAGACGGGCGGAGACGAGGCTCTCGTTGGACTGGCGCAGGGTCTCCTCGTCGACGAGGTTGCCGCGGGTGACCGCGATGCCGTTCGAGCGCTTGTAGTCCTCGACCTTGGCCTCGGCCTCCTGCATCTGGCGGCGCATGTCGTCGATCTGCTTGTTGAGCAGGTCGTTGGCGTGTTCGAGCTGTTCGACCTTGGCCTGGGCGAGGCCTTCGACGAAGGCGCGGGCGACGGCATTGGCGAGGCGGGCGGCCTTGTCGGGCGAACGGGCACCGATGGTGACGTCGACGAGATTGTTCTCCTTGGGCCGCTCGACGATCAGCATCTCGGCGAGGTTGCGCACCGCGGCCGTGGTCTTGTCGGCGGCGGCGGCGGCCTCCTTGGGCGAAAGGATCTCCTCGTCCTCGGTCAGCTTCTCGGCCTGGACCACCGCGGCGAGGGTGCCGTAGGCCTTGACCAGCTCGACGCGGGTCTCGACCCAGCCGGTCTCGACCGACTGTTGCGGGCGGCCCATCTCGTTGCCGACGATCTGCTTGTCGCGCGGGTCGAGCAGGACGCGGGCGGACGAGCGCCAGACCTTCGGGGTGACCACCGCATAGGCGACGGCGAGGCCGAGGAAGGCGAGGAGCGACAGCGCGACGACCAGCCAGCGGCGGCGCAGGATCGAAAAGACGGTGGCGAGGTCGACGTGATCGTGGGCACCGCCGGGGGAGAGGGGCGCGGAGGGCGCGCCGATCGAGCCAGCCATCGGGGATCGTTCCTTCGACTTCGTACGCCTCGCTCCGTCGACACCGTCGCGGCGGTGGCGCTGGGACGTCGGCCGAACGAGGCGCATCCAGCCGCGCGAGGCGGCTTCGGCGCCTCCGAGCGGCGCTGACCGCGGCTCGCCGACATCTCGCTCAGAAGACGCCAAAGCGTTTAACGAACGATAAATCATAACCGCAAAAATGCCGCGCCGCGGTGCCGTCGGGGTCGTCTCAGGCATCGGCGCCGCCGAGATCGAGGCGGCGGGCGGCGCCATAGGCATCGGCGGCGACGAAGACGTCGAAGGTCTCGACGAGGCGGCCGGCGGTCTCGGCGCGGTTCCAGGTGTGGAGGCCGGTGAGCGGCGCCGGGGTGGCGAAGCGGCGCAGCACCGTCTCGGCGAAGCCGCCCTCGTCGAGGCGGTCGATGCGAGTGAGCGCCAGGCCGCAGCCATAGTCGCGGGCGCTGTTCTGGACCGGGCGCAGCCAGGCGTCGCCCGAGCGGATCAGGCGGCCGGCGGGGCGGGAGGTGGCGACGTCGACCTTGACGGGGGCGTCGGCGAGCGGCGTCCACGGGCCTTCGAGAGCGGGGGCATGGAAGACGTGGAGGGCGTCCCAGCTCGAGCACCAGCGCTCTCGGCCGGTGCCGAACATCCACCAGCGATCGCCGATCTTCTCGAGGGTGGCGTCGGCGAGGTCGACGTCGGCGAGGAGGACGGCGTGCTTCTCCCAGGCGTCGGGGAAGCGGGTGGCGCGCCACAGTTCGACGGTGCGGCGGCCGGAGGTCTCCGGCACCATCCACATGGCGCCGTCGTGGGCGAAGATCTGCGGCCAGGAGAGATGGCAGTCCTGTTCGAGGATCGGCCGTGGCGGGGTCACGGTGCCGTCGGGTCGGATCTCGGCGAGGGAGAGAATGCCCTTCTGCGTGGCGTAGGGGAACTCTTCGAGGAACAGCCAGGTGCGGTCGCCGCCGTCCCACAGGAAGGGATCGGCGAAGAAGCGGGCGCCGTCGTCGGGAAGAAGGCGCAGCGGCGTGGCGTCGGTTTCGGGGCGGCAAGGCGCGGTGGCGGGGTCGCGGAAGCGCCAGACGGTGCGCCAATCGCTGCGCGAGCGGGCGAGGCGATCGAGCTTGCGGCGGATGCGGGCGTCGAGCGAGCGGGCGAAGAGGCGAGCGACGGCGAGGCCGCCGAGATCGCCGGGGCCGACGGGATCGGCGCGGAAGAGCGTCGCCTCGGTGCCGGCGATCGTCGCGACGACGGCGGTCTCGATCATGTGGGCGAGGCGGCCGAGGACGTAGGAGACGCCGCGCAGGGTGTTGCGGCGATCCTCGATCGCCACCGGCCAGCGGGCGATCACCCGGGCCGAGGTCGCCTCGCGGCGGGTGATCTCGAGGACGGGGACGCGATCGTCGAGCAGGGCGGCGAGGACGCCGTCGAGGGGGCGTTCGCCGAGGCAGGCGGGGGTGAGGACCGGCGCGGCGACGGCCTCGGCATCGAGGCGGCCGGTGAGGTCGACGACGAGGTCGGGTTCACCGTCGAAGCCGGAGACGGCCGGCAGGGTGGCGGGATCGGCGGCGGTCGTCTCGCCGCGCAGGAACAGACGCTCGAAGGCGAAGAGGAGATCGAGGCCGGCGGGGGCCGGGCGGGGATCGGCGAGGGGGCTGAGCCGCAGACGCAGGTTCGGACGGGCGGCGAGGCGAGCGACGAGGTGGGCCTGCCAGGCGGAACTCGCGCCGGGGTGGAGAATTTCGACCAGGGTCTGCTTTTCGTTCACCATCGTCGGTTACCCTCCCCTCGTCGCGTCACGGACGGTTCGGTCCGGGAGGCGGAGACTGTCTCACGATCCCGGTTACTCAATGTCCAATCGCAAAGGTCTTGATCTTCTGTTGACGACGCGTGCCCTGGGCGACGGCGGCGCCGAGCGCGTGTGGGTGACGATCGCGCGGCGTTTCGCCGAACGGGGCGATCGGGTGACGCTGGCGGTGGACATCGCCGAGCCGGCCTACGGTCTCGACCGGTCGACCAATCCGCGGCTTCTCGACCTCGGCCGCAATCATGCGCTGTCGACGCTGCGGTTGGCGACGGCGCTGCGGCGGCAGGCGCCGGACGTGGCGCTGGCGGCGGTGTCGGGGTCGTGCACCAAGCTGATGATGGCGTCGACGCTGGCCTGCACGCGGACGCCGCTCGTCCTGTCCTATCACGGCTTCGACGAATGGAAGACCGGGCGGCTGGCGGCGGCGGCCTATTACGGCATGCCGATCGCCAATCGGGCGGCGAGCCGCATCGTGGCGGTGTCCGACGGGCTGCGCGAGCGGCTGGTCGAGAACTGGGGCGCCTCGCCGGAGAAGACCTTACGCATCTACAATCCGGTGTCGCTCGATCTCGAGGCGGCGGCGGCGAGCGCGGGCGATCTGGCGGCGCGGCCGCCGACGATCCTGTCGGTCGGCCGGCTCAGCCCGGAAAAGGGGACGATCGATCTCGTCGAGGCCTTCGCTGCGGTGACGACGCCGCAGGCGCGGCTGGTGCTGGCCGGCGACGGGCCGGAGCGGCGGCGGCTGGAGGAACGGGTCGCGGCGCTCGGGCTCGGCGAGCGGGTGACCTTCCTCGGTCACGTCGATCCGACGCCGTGGTATCGGCAGGCGCGGGTGGTGGTGGTGCCGTCGCACACCGAGGCGTTCGGTCTGGTGCTGGTCGAAGCGCTGGCGCACGGGTTGCCGATCGTGGCGACGGCCTGTCACGGGCCGATCGAGGTGCTGGCGGGGGGGCGTTTCGGCGATCTCGTGCCGGTCGGCGACGTCGCCACCATGGCCTCGGCGATCGACCGGGCACTCGGCGAGATCGGCGATCCGGCGGCGCGGATCGCGCGGGCCGAGCTGTTTTCGCTCGAGGTCGGCTTCGAGAAATGGGCGGCGACCGTCGACGAGCTGGCGGCGGAGCACCGGCGGCGGCGCGGCGCCTGATCCGAGCGAGATCCCGAGAGCGCAGACGCACGAAACCCGGCCGTGGGGCCGGGTTCGAAGAGCGCGCGCGGTGTGGCGATCAGGCCCCGGCCTTGCGGCGCGGGTCGTCGAGGACCGCCGGTGTGGCGACGACGTCGATCGGCGGCTCGGCGGTGGTCCCGGTCAGGCCGAGCATCGAGCGCAGGACGTAGCCGACCAGCCACAGGCCGGAGTGGATGTAGCGCGGGAACAGGCGGCGCGGCTCCTGGAGCGCCCGCCACAGCCATTCGAGGCCGGTGACCTGCATCAGGCGCGGGGCGCGGCGGCGATGGCCGGCGATGAAGTCGAGGGCGGCGCCGATGCCGAGATAGACGACGCCGTCGGCGGCGGCGACCGCGGTATTGGCGAAGAGCTCCTGCTTGGGCGCACCGAGGGCGACGAAGCAGATGCCGGCGCCGGAGGCGGAGATGCGACGGGCGGCGTCGCGGGCGGCCTCGCCGTGCGGGTCGAAGCCCATCGGCGGCGCCTCGATGCCGGCGACGATAAGATCGGGAATGTCGGCGCGCAGCTGCTCGACGGCGCGGGCGAGAACATCGTCGGCGGTGCCGAAGAAGTAGACCGGCACGCGGGCGACCGCGGCGGCACGGCACAGCGGCACGACGAGATCGGCGCCGGTGACGCGATCGAGACGGACGCCGTCGGCGCGGGCCAGCATCACCACGGGCATGCCGTCGGCGGTGACATAGGTGGCGCGCTCGTAGGCGGCGCGGAAGTCGGCGTCGCGACGCAGCTTGGAGAAATGGTCGAGATTGATGGTGAAGACGGTGCCACCGCGGCGTTCGCGCACGTCCTGGATGACCCGATCGATCAGATAGGCCTCGGTGGGGACGTTGATCCGCCAGGAATCGATCTTGACGGCGAGAGGCTGGCTCGGCCGCAGGGCTTCGGTCTTGGTGGAGAGAGCGAATGTGGACACGGGTCTCACCTCGATGCAGGGCGGCTCGCCGACCGATGTCGAGCGACGTATACCGCAGTACCGAAGCTAGGACATTTCCTTAGATTTTTAAAGTCTAGACCGTTTTCTGCGTTAATCACGCCATGTATAGATCGATCGAATTTTCCCTATCTCAGTAAAACCTCATTAACGTTTACGGCGGATTGCGAAGGTTCCGACGATCGCCCCGACGGCGCACATCGATCGCCTGCCTCGGACACGCCCATGCGCGCAAGACTTTTCTAATGGGAATCTGGTTTTCTGCGCAGATCAGGGTCCGGTGCAGAGGGTGCCGGGTCCGCTCTCTCTTTCGGAGATCCGTCGATGGCCGCGGCCGTGAGCGCATCCGATGCCCTGCCTCACCACGAGGCGGAGGCGGTGCAGCCGGCGACCCGTCGCACCGGCGGCACGCTCCCGTCGGCGCCGGGCGAGGCGCACATGGGTCACATCGAGGTGATCCGCGGGCTGGCCTGCCTGATGGTGGTCGCCTATCACGTCGTCGGCAACGATCCGCTGCACGGCCTGCGGGTGGCCGCCGACAGTTCGTGGGGGACGGTCCCGCGGGTGCTCGACGCGATGCAGATGCCGCTGTTCGCCTTCCTGTCGGGGCGGGTGTTCGCGGTGGCGACGACGAGCGGTGCGGCGTTTCGGGCGAGCTGGGCGAAGAAGGCGATGCGGCTCGGTCTGCCGCTGCTGTCGGTGACGCTCCTCCTGTGGATCACCTTCCGGCTCACCGGCAAGGGAGAGGGCAAGAGCCTGACGACTGCGCTGCTGTTTCCCTTCGAGCACCTGTGGTTCCTGCAGGCGAGCCTGGTGCTGACGGCGATCGCGGCGATCGGATCGTGGGTGTTCCGGAGCCGGCTGCCGGCCTTCGTGGCGGCGGCGACGGTGGTGTCGCTGGCGGTGTTCCTCGTGGTGCCGCGGTTCGAGCACAACGTCTTCGCGATCCATCAGGTGATCTATCTCGGGCCGTTCTTCTTCTTCGGCTGGATGATGCGGATGGCGTCGCCGCCGGCGAGCGGGCCGATCGAAAACCGCTGGCCGCCGGTGGTGGCGGTGGTGCCGGCGCTGGTGGCGGTGGTGGCGGCGGCGTGGACCTGGGACGTGCTGATCCACAATCCGGACGCGCCCTCGCCCTATCAGAACGCGCCGGCCTTCCTGTTCGCGATGGCGCTGGCGTTGGCGCTGATGAGCCTGAAGCCGCGGTGCCGGTTCCTGGAGGCGCTCGGGGCGCGGTCCTACACCATCTATCTCTTCCACGTGTTCTTCACGTCGCCAACCCGGCAGGCGCTGTGGGCGCATGTCCCGACGGCGTCGACGACCACGGTGTTCGTCGTGTCGGTGATCGTCGGCGTCGGCGTGCCGTGGCTGTTGCACGAGGCGATCGTGCGCAACCGCATCGCGGCCTTCCTGCTGCTCGGCATCGCGCCGAAGGCGGCGGCGGCGAGGAGCCCGTCATGATCGGCGTCGCCGAGACCACGGCGATCGGCCGCGTCCGCCCGGTGCAGGTGCATCGGGGCGGGGTTCGCGTCGCCGTGGCGCTGACCGTGGTCGCGGTGATCATGGTGCTGCTGGTCTCCAACATGGTGCTGATCGCCGCCGGCATTCCCTATGGTTCGCCGGGCGGGTCGCTCGTCCTGAAGATCCATCCGGTGACCTACCTGTCGGCGGTGGCGGTCCTCGTGTGGGCGTGGGCGAGCGGCGGCTTCGGGCGCTTCGTGGCGCGGCTCGCCGTCGAGCGGCCGGGCATCATCGCGCTGACCGCCGGCATCGTGCTTCTGCTGTTCCATGCGGCGGCGGTGGTGAAACTGTCGCTGTCGCCGATCATCGACACGTTCATCCTGCCGGTGCTGCTCTATGCGGCGCTGGTGCAGATCGACGAGCGGACGCGGGCGCGGCTGGAGATCCTGGTGCATGTCGTGCTGGTCGCCAATGCGGCGCTCGGCGTCGTCGAATACGTCTCGGGCTGGCGGCTGACGCCGATGTACGACATCGACGGCACGGTGATCGGCTTCGACTGGCGCTCGACGGCGCTGTTCGGCCATCCGCTGGCCAATGCCTTCATGAACGGCAACTATTTCGTCGCGCTGGCGTGCGGGGCGACGCCACGGCTGCCGCGGATGCTGCGCTACGGCTTCATGGGGCTCACGGTCTTGGCGATGATCGCCTTCGGCGGGCGGACGGCGATGGTGGTCGGGTTGGCCTTCGGCGGCGTCTTCGCGGCGATCGGGGCGGCCAAGACGCTGGCCGGCAATCGCTTCTCGATGAATCAGGCGATCCTCGGGGTGGCGGTGGCGGCGCTCGGGGCGATCGCCGTGGTGATGTTCCTCGACTCGGGCGGCGCCGATCGCTTCTTCGACCGCTTCACCAACGACCACGGTTCGGCGAAGACGCGCGTGTCGATGCTGAAGATCTTCGGCGATCTGACCTGGGAGCAGTTCCTGCTGTGGCCGGATGCCGAGTTGATCGTCCAGGCGCAGCGCGAATTCTCGCTGCGCATCGGCGTGGAGAGCAGCGAGGTCGCCTTCGTCGCCAACTACGGGCTGATCCCGACGCTGGTGTTCTTCGCGGCGCTCGCCGCGTTCCTGCGCGAACTGGTGCGCGGCACCTCGCCGGTCGCGTGGTGGTCGGTGACCTATTTCGTGGTGATCATGTCGGCGTCGATCGGTATCGCCGCCAAGACGACGGCGCTGGCGCTGTTCGTCGTCGTAACCCATCTGATCATGCCGCGGCCGGAGACCATCGGCGAGGGAGCGGCGCCGGAGACGGGCGCGACCAATCACGGGTAGCGACGGCGACGTTAACGGTGTCTTCACGCGGCCGGTCCGATTTGCGCGCATTTTGCTCGATCGCGCGCAGTTTCCGCTATCATGCCAGTCAGAGGGGCCGCGGCGACGACGAGCGCACGGTCCGCAGACGAGCGAGACGAGGCACTCCGTGGCGCGCGCAGGATTGGACGAGAGGCTCTGGGACCGCGACGCGATCGGCGACGTGATCCAGCGCGTTCCCTCCGACCGCTACACCTTTTCGATGTGGCCGGCGATCGACGACGGCCGGGGACCGCGGCGCTGCCTGATCGGCGACGTCGTCGGGTCCGAAGTGCTGACGACGATCGAGAGCGGGCGGATGTGCCTCTATCTGCACGACGTCGGCGCCATCCTGCGCGACCGGCTCGGTCTGGCGCTCGCCGATCGCGACGAGGCCGGGCGGGCGCTGCGGCACGGGCTGGTGATCGCCTCGCGCGATCACGGGCTGGCGATCGCGGCGCGGCTCGGAGCGGGGGCGATCGAGGTGGTCGCGGGGCGGCTGCAGGTGATCGACGGCGGCGAGATCCGCGAGATCGCGGCGGGCGGGCGGTTCGCCTGGACCGACGCGCGGACGCGCCATTTCGTGGCGGTCGACGGGCCGGTGACGGCGCTGGTGCAGCTGTCGCGCGGCGAAGAGGCGCGGCCGGGGCCGATCGAACGGCTGTCGCGGACGCTCGACCGTCTGCTGTGCCAGCCGCGCGATCCCGGCGACCGGCGGCCGATCGACTATCGGCTGGTGCGGCGAGCGCTGGCGATGCCGCGCTGACGAAACGCGCGGCACCCGCGCCGGGAGGCGGGTGATCGCGTGGTGCTTGCGCCGCGGGGGCGGGCGGGCGACCTTGCGCGAGGTGCGATTCGCCTGCGGCGAGGGACACCGTCCGTCGACGCCGAAGATCTGCCCCGCGATGCTGCGACAAACCCTGCTCTATCTGCCCGCCCAGCTGCTCGGGCCGCTCGCGATGTTCGTGGCGGCGATCGTTTGGACGCATCTGCTCGACGAGCCGACCTACGGCGTCGTCTCCTTCGTCCTGGCGGCGCAGGAACTGATCTACATTCCGACGATCGCGTGGTGGTCCTTGTTCGCATTGCGCTTCCGCGGCGCGGCCGAGGCCGAGCGGCGGGCGGCGATCGCGGCGACCGACGGGGCGCTGGTGTTCGGCGGGGCGGCGATCCAGGCGGCGATCACGCTGCCGCTGCTGGTCGGGCTCGGGGTCGAGGTCTCGCCGGGGCTGGTGGCGGCGGCGACGGTGCTGTTCGTGACGCGCTCGCTGCTCAGCCATTATTGCGAGATCGCCCGCACCGAAGAGGCGATCGGCACCTATACGGTGGCGCAGCTCTCCGGGCCGTTCGCCGGGACGATCGCCTCCTTCGTCGGGGTGAAGCTGTTCGGCGGCAGCGCGGTGGCGGCGCTCGCCGGCATCGCGGCGGCGCAGACCGTCGGCCTCGCCTGGACGATGGTCCGCCTGCGCATCGATCCGCGCATCCACCGGCCGGACGGGGCGGTGGTGCGCGATGCGCTCGCCTATGGCGTGCCGATCCTGGTCGCATCGCTGTGCGGCTGGGTGTCGACCAACGGCATCCGCATGGTGGTCGATCATCTCGCCGGGGCGGCGGCGCTCGGTCTCGTCTCGGTCGGCTGGGGGCTGGGCCTCCGGGTGTCGTCGGTGGCGGCGATGCTGTTGACGGCGGCGGCCTTTCCGATCGCGGTCCGGCGCTACGAGAGCGGCGACGAGGAGGGGGCGCTGGCGCAGCTGGCGCTCAACGGTTCGATGCTGTTCGGCCTGCTGGTGCCGACCTCGGTCGGGGTGGCGGTGGTCACCCGGCCGCTGGTCGAGCTGATGATCGCCGAGCCGTTCCGCGCCGCGACGGTGGCGGTGCTGCCGCTCGCGGTGCTGGCGGGGGCGGTGCGCAACCAGCGCACCCACCATTTCGATCAGGTGTTCCTGCTGCGCGCCAGGACGCAGCGGCTGATCACCTTCAACTTCATCGAGGCGCTGGCCTGCATGGTCGGGGCGGCGAGCGGCCTGATCTGGGGCGGCAGCGGCGTCGCCGGCTTGGCCGGGGCGACCGCCGGCTGTCTCGCCGGCACCGTACTCGGGGCGATGCTGACGGCGATCGAGGCGATCCGGGTGCACGGGCTCCGGCCGCAATGGGGGGCGTGGGCGCGGATCCTTCTCGCCTCGGCGGCGATGGCGGCGGTTCTGGTCATGGTGCCGTGGCCGGCCGGCGCCTGGGGGCTGGCGGCGGAAGTGGTGGCGGGCATCGCCGTCTATGCGGCGGCGATCCTCGTCGCGTTCCCGCCGATCGTCCGGCTGGTGGCGGCACGGCTGCCCCGCGGCCGCGGCTGACCGCGACAGGCGGCAATCGCGCATGCTAGGGATCGCGCTCGCGCGCCCCGCGGGGGCGCGGGCCGGGGCGGGCGCCGGCCGATCGAGACGACGAAGGGAGCCGCGATGGGCGGCATGGACATCGCACAATGGGCGGGGCTGGCCGGGGTTCTGGCGGCGGCCGGGGTCGTGTCGGGGCTGCTGGCCGGCCTGTTCGGGGTCGGCGGCGGCGCGGTGATGGTGCCGGTGCTCTATCAGCTGTTCGGCTCGATCGGCGTGCCGGCCGACCTGAAGATGCAGCTGGCGGTCGGCACCTCGCTCGCGGTGATCGTGCCGACGTCGATCCGGTCGTTTCTCGCCCATCGTGCGCGCGGGGCGGTCGACGAGGCGCTGTTGCGCGCCTGGGCTCTGCCGGTGGTCGGCGGGGTGATCGGCGGGGCGTGGCTCGCCTCCTTCGCCCCCCCGGCCGTCTTCAAGCTGGTGTTCGTGTTCGTCGCCTGGGCGACGGCGGCCAAGCTCTTCGCCGGGCGGACATCGTGGAGCTTCGCCGACGACATTCCGGGCGAGCCGGGGCGGACGATCATCGGCGTGGTGATCGGACTGCTGTCGGCCCTGATGGGGATCGGCGGCGGCTCGATCGTCAATCTGGTGATGAGCTTCTGCAATCGGCCGATCCATCAG
>ERZ1645187.4520-NODE-4520-length-11184-cov-9.915356_pt1 | contig 11184 bp, 16 predicted proteins | sample MGYA00575352_ERZ1645187 | MGnify/ENA primary metagenome ERZ1645187 (study PRJEB40837, sample SAMN11349314) | freshwater sediment metagenome | isolation source: river sediment | host: Sediment | place: India: Wazaribad , New Delhi | collected 2017-02-21 ... | reverse complement strand
CGCGTTGGGCCAGAGCGAACTTCAAACTGGATTAGGCCCGAGGGGCAACGTCAAGATCTCCGTCGTCGCCGTGCCCTCGGTTCGCCGACATGCTCGCCGGTAAGATCGCCGCTGCCATCAACCCGCCCGACACGTTCCGCAATTCAGATGGGCAGCGCGGGGCGGCGACCGCTGCCGCCCTTCAAATGGCGAGTGCCCGGAACAACTGAGTAGCCACACCACCGAACGTACGAGAACGCCGCCTCGAACCTGTGTCGACAAAAATCGACACATGTGCCCTATATGTACGGACGCACACGGGCAGCGCGTCGTCGAACCTTGGCTCCACTAAGCTGCGAGTTTGACGCGCAAGCCAACTGCCGGCGGGCAGTTTGACCGAAAGGTCGACCGTCAACAGGTGTCGCCATGAATGCTTATGCTTTCCCCCCGATTATCGGGTTCGAAGAGGAAAAAGCCGCACAAGTTTGCGCCTTTTTCTGCAGAAAGGCTGGAAAGCGGATCCACAAGCTAAAGCTAATCAAGCTAGTGTATCTGTCGGAACGGCGTTTTCTTGCTGAATATGGCAGTCCCATTATCTGGGATGAGCTGTATTCGCTTCCGCATGGCCCGATTTGTTCGTCAACCCTAAATGGAATTGACGGACTTCTCTGTGATGGCCCGTTCAAGAACTATATTAAAGCCGATGGACGCAAGGATATTTACCTTGTGAAAGATGCGCCCATAGATTTTGACTTTTTATCAGACGCTGAGATCGATAATCTTGATAAGATTTGGGGCGAATTTGGCCACATGACGGCTTCGCAAATCAGAAATTTTACTCATGAATATTGCAAAGAGTACACGGAACTTGATCACGGTAGGGCGCCAATAAGCTACCGAGATGTACTCATTGCTGTTGGGTACGAAGACCCTGATGCAGCTGAGAGTTATATTTCGGAAATGCGTAGCCTGGAAACTATCAGGGCCTAATGGCGAGCTTTCAGGCAAGACATATAATTATAATACCTGACACGGGGTCGATTAGTCGACCTCATGTTAGGCATTATCATTTTGTTATGCGTGCCGAAGACGACAAAGGAAAGACATTTCTTGTGCCAATCGGCACAACGAGACCAAAATGCGACAGAACTGTTGTTATTCTTCCCTCCCAATATGAATGGATCGAAAGAGAAAGCATCGTACTTTATGCTCGTGCTGCTCTTTGGTCGCGTGGAGATTTGATAAAAAATATTAGGTTAGGTCGCTTTATTGTTCATTCAGCCACTATGGACGATCAACTTTTTGCAGATGTGAAGAATGGTTTCTTGCGATCTCCATTTGCAGCTGGTTGGGCAAAAAAATACAGCACCGGATGCAAGTGAAAGAGGCGCATCAAGCGCGTGGCGCCGGGCAAAGGCAGGCAAACGTCTCACGCCCATGAATGCGCGCCGCCCCTCGAATTGGGTGGTCACCACCCCGTCATCGACGAGCCTGTTCACCGCGCGGCGCACGACCACCAGACGGCTTTCCGTGACCTCCCCATCGGGGTAGCAGCGGGCGGCGAGTTGGGCCGTCGACAACGACGGGGACCTGAACGTCGGCGACACGCAGTCCGGCGCTTCGAGCGCCACCAGCACGACCCGCTCCACCTTCCCCACGCGCCCGCTCATTCACTGTACCCCGTGGTTACCGCGCATTAACCTTGACCCGGCGAGAGCGTCGTCTCAACGACAATCGAGAAGTCACCCCGCGATCCGTAGGACGCTCGCGCTCGGAAACAGCACCGCGAGATCGGCGGCGGCGAGGCCGGTGAAGGCGAGGTGTTCGACGATGATAAGCGACGGCGCGACCGCCTGCTCGGCGACGGTTCGCGCGGCGATGGTGCGAACCGCGCCGGGCTCGGCGTCGGCGCCGTAGAGCCGGAGATCCGCGACGTCCTTGAAGAAGTCATGGCCCGAGGCGATGCGGATCTGTCGGGCGCGCGACGTGGCGCCGACACCTTCGGTGCCGACGTAGAGGATGCGGGAGGCCGACGGGACCGCGCTTGCGATGGCGGCGGGCGCGGCGGCGGTGGTGACGGTGGTGATGGTCATGCGCTGAGTTCCGTCTCTCGGTCTGTAGAGCGCGGGATCGCGGCGCCAGAGGCCCGAAGGCGGGCGAGGACGGCGCGGACGGTGCGAGGTGCGATGCCGAGGGCGGCGGCGATCTCGGCGTCAACGAGCCCTGCTCGGGCGAGGGCGGCGATCTGTTCACGTCGGGTCATCCTGAATCCCTCTTGAAACGGGATCGGGGCGGCCTTGAAGCCGCCCCGCCCCTCGCCCGCGCTCGCCCACCACAACCCCGCGCGCGGAAGATCAGCGCCACCTAGCCGAGCTGGTCGCGAACGACTCCGGCCCAGCCGCCCGCCTCCCGCGCCCGCCCCAGCCCTTCGAACCCGGCGCACGGCGGGAGGCTCGCCGCGTTCCGCAAGCGCCACGGCGCCGCGAGCAGCCCCTCGGGGGCCGGGAGCGCGCGCTCCTCAACCTCCGGCAGGGCCTCGTCGCCGCGCCCGGCCTCGATCAGGCGCGAGTTGATCGCAGCGACCGCCTTCTCGGCGACGTCGAGATCGGCGACGAGGGCGGCGATCGTCTTCGCGGCGCGCGCGTATTCCTTGCGGACGCGATCCGCCGTGGCTTCGGCCTGTCGTTCCGCCGCCTCCCGATCCGCGTCGAGGGCGGCCCGGGCCTCCTCCGCCTCCGCGACGGCGAGTCGGCGGGTGAGTTCTTCGGACGCCGCGCGAAGGCGATCCACGGCGCGGCGGGCGTCCGCCTCGGCCCGCTCGATCGCTTCGAGTTCGCGATCAGTCGCGTCGAGCAGCTTCGCGGCCCGTTCCGTCGCGAGGCGGGAAACGGTGGCCCCGGCCTCGGGCAGGGCATTCGTCACGTCGGCGAGTTTGGCCCGCAGAGCTTCCGCGCTCGTGGCGGGCTTTCGGAGAAAGTTCAGCACATCGGAGATCATGGTCGTTGTCCTATTTCACAGGGGGAATTCCAAGGCTCGGCATGTGCTGCCGAAGCCATCTTCGATCGCGTTGCCGTCGAGGGTGCCGCACTCCATGAGAAGGTCGGCCATCCGTCCGATTTGAACCCGAGGCTCGGGCGCGGACACGAAGTCGGCGCCCGCCCGCTCGATCCGACGAAACTCGGCGACCACGTCGGCGTCAGGCGGGTGACGGAGACCAACCACGATCTCGCGAACCGCGGTGCAGCGGTCGCACCAGCCGCCGCCACATCCGCGAACCGCCCCTATGGTCCAGTCGAGTTCCGAAGTCGGGATCGCGATCAGGGTTCGGGCGACGCCGTAGGTCTCCCCGAGCGGGCCCGCGAGAGAGATCGCGGCCGACGCGCGCCAGTCGCGCGCGGAGCCGGTACACGCGACCGGTCGACCGTCGATCGAGACACCCGTTGGAGCCGAGCCGAGCGCGAGAGCCGCGACGACGTGCGCGGCTTCGTGAGCCGCGAGGCGACGTTCCCGCAACCTGGGAAGGGGGATGGTCGGCAACGTCGCGTCGTCGACCAGGAGCGCAGGTACATTCGCCGACGTCAGCGGCGCCGCCGCGCCGTCACGAACGTGACGATCAGTGCAGCACGGTCTCCAGAGGTGGGTGTCACCCATTGGTGTCGACCTCCTTCTGCTCGCCGGCCGATTGCGCGCGCTTCGGGAAAAGCTCGCGACGCATCTCGGCGAGCCGCTCGGCGGCGAGATCGAGCAGGCGGGCCAGCCCCTCCCGGTTCGATGTATTCTTGATCAAATTCTTAATTTCATCGCTCATCTCTTCACCTCTTTGAGCAATTCATCAGCGCGCTTCGCCATGTCATTCGAGACGTCGGTTCGTACATCAAAGACGACGCGCTCAAGATCGAGGCGAACCGTCATGTCGCGAGTGAACCTCGCGGGCACGGATTCAATCGCCGCGACGAAGAGGCCCGTCACGTCCTCCATCAGCGCCATCGCTTCATCGAACTCGATCAAGCGACCTTCTTCGCGAGCACTTCGAAGTTCTTGCGCCCGGGTGCGGGCGTCCAAGGCACGAGCCCGAGCGCGGTCGAGCACGGAATCGGGTCGCGCCACACGGGCGGCGGCGAGCAGATCGCGGACGGACGGGTTGAGACGGACCTTTCCTCTTCCGCCGGAAGTAATCACGCCATCTGCGATGTAGTTCCGAACAGTACGAGGCGTCACTCCGATCAGATTTGCGAAGTCATCGATACTGACTTCGTCGTGGATGGAAGATTTGCTGTTCATGTCTTCCTCTCGGAAATGGAAATCGGATTTTTGATACTCAACATACGGTGGGAAAGGGCGCTGCCCCGGCACGGCGGACGACTGAAGCGGGGGAAGAACCTAAGATTTTCCCCAGCCCGACCAATGGGTTACGCGGCAGCGCGTTCGAACGTGAGGAACACCGCCGCCTTGCCGTCGAACCGCGCCGTCGCCTCGATGCCGAGTTCAGCCAGAGTGCCCGCAAGGTGGGGTGCGAGGATCGGCCCCTCGCGGACTCGGGCCGGATCGAGCAGCACAAGGGCCTCGTCACCTTCGACGACCACAGCGGACGGTCGGTGGCCGGTCGACCTCATCACGACTTCGGCCAAGGCGGCGGCGGGAGAGCGGGCGCGCCCAAGGGCGCCCGTCTCGTCGGGCGTCCGGGGTGCGTCGCTAGCAATACGGGGATAATTGGTCGCGACGCATCTCGGACAGTCCGCCGCCTTCGCCTTCGCCTTCGCCCTCCGGCGCCGCACGGTCCGAGAGGAAACCCCGAACCTTCGGGCCTCCTCTTCGGTCGAGTTGGCGATCCAAATGGATCGAGAGATCGAGCCCGCCTCTCGCCGCTTTCGGGCTTGTCGCTCCGCATCGGCCTGCCGCTTCGCGGCGGCCTGTTCCGTCCTGGTCATTCCGACCGCGCGGACGGTCGTGATGCCGAGCGCTTTGCGCTCGTCGCGGGTGAGGTCGAGGGCCCTGCCGAGGGACGTGGCGGACCAGTACGTCCGGCATTCGATCGCCGCCTCGGCGGTCTCGGCGATCTCGGCGGCGGCCGGGGCGAGGTCGGGCGCAATCACGAGGACGTGGTGGACGAAGCCGTCGATGCCGATCGACGGCACCATCAAGTCGGCCAGAGGGCGGACCCAGCCCGTCCATCCAGTGTTGGCCCGATGACGAACGAGGGATTCGATTTCACGGGTCATCTTGGCGACGACGCCGAAGGGGCGGCGGGACTTCGCCTTCGCGGGCCGGATCTCGCCGAGGATGGCGGCGCCGACCTTGACCTGACGGGCAACAGTCTCAGGGGCTTCCCTCATGCCGCACCGCCGTCACGGTGGAAAGGCGACGGACGCCGCCCAAGGCGGTCGGCGGCGGTGCGGACTGCCTCGACGAAAGCGATGGCGGTCTCGACGTCCGCCGCCACGGCGGGGCCGGAGAGCCCCGCCCGGGCACGTTCGCCTTCGAGAATCCGACGCACGTTGTAGATGCTGGCGCCGTTGACGGAGGCGGCAATACGCAACGCCTCCCGCCTGAGCCAACGGGCGCGGGCGACAGTGCTAGGGAAGAGAAAGATCGACGCCGAGCCGGTCTCGGGCCGGTCGGCGGAGCGGGGGGCGGGGAGGAAGTCGAGGAGGGCGCCCATCACGATCCCCTCGCAGTCGAATTTGCGAGGAAGGCGTTCCAGTCCGCGCGCCTGATCCGAACGGCGCGCCCGAGCTTGACGTGTGGCAAGTCGCCAGATGCGAGGATCTTGTTCACATACGACAAAGAGACCTGCGCTTCATCGCAGACGTCGTGCTTCGTCATCATGGTCGAGACCGAAGTCGTGGTCTCGGAATTCGTATTCCCGGCACGATCAAACATGATCGCCCCCATAGATTAACGCCTCTGGGTCGACTCCTTTCCGTTCAATCAATCAATCAGGGCGACACGGGCTCGACCGGTCCCGCGACACTCGGGATGTCTCACGAGCACGGAAACATGTCAAGCGATTCGCAAGAATGAACGAGCACGACAACACGCACCGTCGATCGGAAATCTTTCCGATATCTTCGGAGAAATTTCCGATTGAAGCGAATGGCGCGACAGAAAACAGAGCGGTGTGGGGGGGCACACGACCGCAGACGCCAGAGCGAGGCGCGGGCCGTTTGGTGTCGCTTTGGTGTTTTGCATGGATACCCATCATCAAGAATGGCAGAAATCAGCCATATATGATGGGTTGCGTGGCGGTGGTCGCAGTCGAGTGCGAACCGGTCTCCGTTTTCCCTGCTTTCAGGGAGTTTTACAGGGAATCGAGCGTTCGAGCGCCGTCCCCTTGGCGCGCGAACGGGCGTAACCAGTTGAATTCACATGACAATTTCGAGGCACATCGACCCCATGCCGCGATTCGGAACAGGGAATAACAGGGAATTGCCTCGGCGCGGATCGCTTTGGCGCGATCGATATGGATCCCACCGTCGTCCCGGGGTAATCCGCACCGGGAATACAGACGCAAGATTCACGCTTGACCTTGTCGGTGTGGCGAGTCATCTTTGCCTCAACTCCCGCCGTTGAGCGGAAGTTGTTCGAAGAGCCATGGCCATGGAGGGCCGTCGGTTGCTTCGAGCGGTCGGGTGGAAATCGAACCACTTGCGGCCGTTCGAGTGACGTGACGACCTCGGCGGGCATCTTCCCTTCACCGGTCGGATCGACCGTAGGAAGGGAAGAACCATGTCGAAGAAATCGATCGATCGCGGGCGCGTCGCACGGGCGGAAGGCTTGTTTCCGACGCTGCAGGCGCGTTCCAAGACGCGCCGAGAAACGCAGAAGACGCTCACCAAGATCGGTTCGATCTCGCCCGGGAGCGGGCGGAACGACCTCTCGCCGGATCTGCGGATCGAATTTCGGCCGATCGAAACTCTCAAACCGGCGCCTCGTCGCCTGCGCAAGGTGGATCCCTTCCAGGCTGCGCGGCTCGATCGCAGTCTCGCGGAGTACGGCGTCTGTCAGCCGGTGCTGGTCGACCGGGACGGACACATCGTTCACGGCCACGGGGTGTGGGAAGCGGCGAAGCGGGCCGGGCTCGACCGGATCGCCGTCATCACGGTCGACCATCTTCCTCCCGCCAAACTCCGCAAGCTCGCCATCACCCTGAACCGGCTCGGTGAAACCGGAACCTGGGACGCGGAGGTGCTCGAAGTCGAGCTGAGCGAACTGCTCGAATTGGAGGAGGACGTCGTCGTCACCGGCTTCGAACTCGCCGAAATCGATGCTTTGCTCCTCGATGAGGAGAGCCCCGATGCGAACGAGGAGGTGTTGCCGCCTCTTCCGCCCGTCCCGACGTCCCGCCCCGGCGACCTCTGGCGCCTCGGCGATCACCTCCTGCTTCAGGGCGACGCCCTCGATGAGGCGTCCTGGCGTCGCCTGTTCGATCCCGGCGAGCAGGCGCGGTTCGTTCTCACCGACGAGCCTTTCAACGTGCCGATCGTCGGTCACGTCACCGGTAAGGCGCATCATCGTGAGTTCGCCGAAGCCAGTGGTGAGATGACGCCCGCGGAATTCGCCGCGTTCAACCGCGACTGGTTCACGAATGCTGCGGCCGCGGTCGTCGACGGTGGACTGATCGCCACCTTCATCGACTGGCGCAGCATCGAGATCGTGCTCGCCACGGCGAGAGAATTGGGCCTCACCCTTCTGAACATCGTCGTCTGGAGCAAGACCAACGCAGGCCAGGGAAGCCTGTGGCGGTCTCAGCACGAATTGCTGCCGGTCTTCAAGAAGGGGACCGCCCCACACGTCAACGCCGTCCTGCTCGGGAAGTTCGGTCGCTGGCGGTCGAATGTCTGGGTCTATCCGGGTGGCTCGTCGCTCGGATCCGAGGCCCGTGGCAGCTCCGATGATCATCCCACGGTGAAGCCGCGCGCGATGCTCGAAGACGCGTTGCTCGACGTCACCCATCGCGGCGACATCGTCGCCGATCCGTTCTCCGGCTCGGGGTCCACCCTGCTCGCCGCCGAGGCGACCGGCCGCATCTGCCGCGCGATCGAGATCGACGGTTGCTACTGCGGCGTCATCGTCGAGCGCTGGCAGGTGCTGACCGGCAGGTCGGCTGAACTCGTCGAGACCGGTGAGACCTTCGCCGAAGTCGCCACCCGCCGCATCGAGCACGAGGCTTCGGAGGCCGACCACGATGACCGGTGACGGAGGTGAACCTTATCGGGTCGGCTATGGCCGCCCGCCTGTCGCAAGCCGGTTTCGCAAGGGCGCGTCCGGCAATCCGAAGGGACGCCCGAAAGGATCGCCGTCCCTCCAAGACCTCATGGCGAGGGAGGCGCGTCGACACGTCAAAGTCAAGACCGCCGATGGTGTCGAAGCGGTTCCGAAGATCGATGTCCTCGTGCGCAAGCTCTATGCGAAGGCACTCGAAGGGGATCTCGGGGCTTCGCGATTGATCATGCAATCGCTGACGGGTCTCGACGACCGGCGCGAGGAGGACGCAGCGGTCGATCCGATCGATCCGATGGCCGTTGACGCCGAAGTGCTGCAGCGCATGCTTCAGCGGATCGAGGCCCACTTTCCCGAGGAGGACGGTACGTGAGCGGCTCGACATCACTCGTCTTCCCCCGTCCCACGGCCGACGAACTCGTCTCCATGGCGCGGCATGACTTCTGGTGTTTCGTGGAACTGATGTTCCCCGTGCTGCATCCCGGCCAGGTGCTCGTGCATGCCGCCTATCTCGACGTCCTGGCCTGGGTTTTGATGGGCGCGGCCTTCGGCAAGTACCGCCGGATCGTCGTCAATCTGCCGCCGAGACACATGAAGTCTCTCGTCATCTCGATCCTCTACGTGGCCTGGCGACTGGGCCGAGATCCGACGACGAAGCTCATCACGATCTCCTATGGCGACGACCTTGCGCACGACCATTCGGGTATCGCGCGCAACCTGATGCGCTCGCCGCTCTACCGCCGGGTCTTTCCCGGCACCGTCCTCGACAAACAGGCCGTTGACCATATTCGGACGACCAAGGGTGGACATCGCTATGCGACCTCGGTCGGCAGCGACATCACCGGTTTCGGCGCCGACGTCGTCATCGTCGACGACCCGATGCAGCCCGAGGATGCGACCTCGGAAAGCATGAAGGCGAAGGTACGGGAATGGGTGCAGAGTTCGGTGCTCACCCGCTTCAATGATCCGGCGCGCGGTGTCTTCATCCTCGTTATGCATCGCTTGGCGCCGGACGATCTCTCAGCGACCTTCGAACCGGACGCGGATTGCGTCCTGAAACTCCCGTTGATCGCCGAGGGGCGAGAGCGTTTCACGCACAACGGCATCCTGAACATGAAGCGCGATGCCGGTGATGTTCTCAACCCGGCCCGCATGAGCAAATCCGACGCCGAAGCGTTGCGGGCGAGCCTTCCCCGGCATGTTTGGGACAGCCAGTATCAGCAGCGCCCGACGGTCGGCGGCTCGGGGATGCTGTCGATCGATCGGTTCCGGCGCTTCGATCTCCGCAGACCGCCGGCTTTCGAGCTCCTGATCCATTCCTGGGACGTCGGCGCGACGATCAACGGCAATGCGAGCGTCTGCACGAAATGGGGGTTGGCGACCGAGAGGGACAGTCGCGAGGTCTTGTACCTGATCGACGTCGTCTCGCTGCGGCTCGAACTCCCGGAGGTCCGCGCCGCCGTGAAGTCGGCTTGCGACCGAGATCATCCGGCCCTCGTCGTCCTCGACGAACGCGGCGTGGGGTTGGGGCTTCTTCAAGAACTCCGCCGCGAGGGCTACACTATGGTCGTCGGTTCGACCTCCACCGACGAACCCATCGAACGGGAGGCGACCGCGACGCTCCGGCCGAGTACGTCGAAGATCGAGCGGTTCGGACGGGCCGCACTGGTGATCGACTACGGGCGCGTCGTCATTCCGACTGCGGCGCCGTGGCTGGAGCGCTTCCTCTACGAGGTCGCCGCGTTCCCGAACATCCCCGACAAGGATCAGGTCGACAGCATGACCCAGCTCGTCGCCAACATCGACATGGCCATACGACGCGCGAGGCTCCATCGGTGAGCAATGGCCTCGCCCGAAAGCGACGGCATCAGCCGGACGAGAAACGGGCTTACAATAGAACGTGAGCGCTTTGAACGGACCACGTCGATCAGTTCCGGTTCTCCGCGGAAATCAACATCACCGCCACCAAGGCCTTCTCGGCAGTGCGGCGCAGCTCCAGGAAGCTCGGCAGGTAGGTCCCCTTGCGCAGCTTCGGGATATCCAGGTCGATCCGACCGGCCCGCGTTTCCCACGGCCGCTCGCGATAGCCGTTGCGGTGATTGGTTCGAGCGGGCGATCGGCTGCCGTGGCCGGCGCCGGTCCGCGCCTCGACCTCCAGGTCCATGATCCGTTCGGCCGCGAAGGCCAACATCTCGCGCACGAGATCGCCGTCCGCCCCCTTCTCGATCAGCTCCATCGTGAGCGCGACAAACGGGCCACCTACCGGCTTGTGACGTGGTCTGGGAAGATCTCCTCGACGCAATCGAGGAGGTCGACGAGATGGCCGAGGGCAGGGACGGCGATGATGACATGCATGAAGGCAGTGACTATCGCCGAATCGAGGTGATCAAGGGCCGCCGGGAGCGGCGTTCCTGGACGGCGAAGGAGAAGGCGGCGATCGTCGCCGCGAGCGCGGAGCCGGGAGCGAACATCTCGGATGTCGCCCGGCGATTTGGTGTGAACCGTGGGCTGTTGACGGTCTGGCGGCGGCAGGCGGGCCTGACGTCGTGGGAGGTGGAGGCGGCGAGCTTCGTTCCGATCACGGTGTCGGCGCCGGAGCCGGTCGGCGCGGCGGTTCGTGTGTCGGGCGCCGACGATGCTCCGGCCTCGGGTCGGATCGAGTTGGAGATCGGTGGCGCGCGACTGGTGATGACGGGTCGGGTCGATACCGGTCTGGCCGGTGCGGTCGTGGCGGCGCTGCGAGGCGTGCGGTGATCACGCTGGCGAGCGACCTGAAGGTGGTGGTGGCGACGAAGCCGATCGACTTCCGGCGTGGCATGAACGGGCTCGTCGCGTTGGTCGCCTCGGCGTTGCAGGCCGATCCCTACTGCGGCGACGTCTTCGTCTTCCGCCCGAAGCGGGGAGACAGGTTGCGGCTGGTGTTCTGGGATGGGACGGGCATGGTGCTGACGACGAAGTGGCTGGAGAGCGGCCGGTTCGTGTGGC
>ERZ1645187.4518-NODE-4518-length-11186-cov-30.844488_pt1 | contig 11186 bp, 14 predicted proteins | sample MGYA00575352_ERZ1645187 | MGnify/ENA primary metagenome ERZ1645187 (study PRJEB40837, sample SAMN11349314) | freshwater sediment metagenome | isolation source: river sediment | host: Sediment | place: India: Wazaribad , New Delhi | collected 2017-02-21 ... | reverse complement strand
GGGTGGGCTGTCGCCAGCGGCATCGAGATGCGGCAGCTTGATATGATGGGTGCGGCCGTCGACGCCGTCGACCACGGCATAGGCCGTCCCCTTCAGTTCGTCATCCAGACCGCGTTCGAGCAGTCGGCCGACAACGGGCACGTCGAGGCTTTCACCGGCCAGCACATAACTCGCCGAGCCGCGCTCGATGCCGCGTTCGGTGAGTGCGTGGTGCATGCGCTTGATGATGTCGCCGCGCTCGCCAAGCTCGCGCAGGACACTCTCCGCCTCGGGCCTGATGAACCATTGCGAATGGCCGACCTGTCCCGCGATGCCGAGAATTTCCAGCGTCCGCAGTCGGCCGACCTTCAGGGCGTGGAATTCGTCCGGCTGACGGTCAGCGCGTGGAGCAAGGTCGATGATGCCAGACTTGCCGGCGTCGCGGACAAGCTGGCGGTCGAGCTGCGTCCAGCGCTCCGTCTCGATCTGACTTTCGAGGGAGCGGCGGATGTCGAGGTCGGTGCGCGGGCCGAGCTCCTGGGTGATGAGCTCGCGCGCCCGGTCCCGCATGCCCTCCTTAATGTAGTCACGCGAGATTACGAGATCCTGGCCGTCATCGCGGACGCCGCGCACGATCAGGTGGACATGGGGATGCTCGGTGTTCCAGTGATCGACGGCCACCCAGTCGAGCTTCGTGCCGAGATCCTTTTCCATCTGGCCGACGAGGTCGCGGGTGAAGGACTTGAGGTCCGCCATGTCGGGTGCGTCGTCGGGCGAAACGATGAAGCGGAAATGATGCCGATCATCACCACAGCGCTCTGCGAAGGCGCGGGCGTCGGCATTGTCCGTTCCCGGCCCGAACAGCCGCGCCTTCTCCCCGTCACGGGTCACGCCGTCGCGGCGCAGATAGTCGAGATGCGTTCCAAGCGGTGCGGATCGTGGGGAGTGGCGGACCACGCGCGCCTTGACGACGGTGCCGCGCGTGCGCGACGTAATCAGGCGATTGGCTTGGATGCTGGCGCGCTGGCCGCGCCCAAAGCGCGAACGGTTGCCGGAGGTGACGCGGCCGGATCGCGAGACGCCGCCGCCCGCCTTCTTCGCAGCGGCGAGCGCCTGCGCGACAAAGGGACGAGCCTGCTGCGCGCGGGTGGATCGGATGCGCCCGGGACGGACGCGGAATTCGCGTTCATCGGACATGACGCATCTCCGCGCGGTGCGAAACATCACGCAAAAACAGTAAGATGGGCGTGCGGCGCACGGCGCGCGAAAGCGCTGCACGGTGCGGAACGCGCCAAAAACATGAACAAAAGCAACCGCCCGACCGAAGCGCACCGTGCGCCCTTTTATCCTGCCATCGTCCGGTTGCTGCGTCTGCCGCCACCCCCGGCGCTCTCCACGACACGCCAGCGCACGATGGGATGCGATTTGCCGCAGGGCCGCTCATGGCCGGTCCCCAGCGGCATTCCGGGCGACGAACAGCCCCTCTGGCTGTCCGGCGACAAGCATCTGCGGTGTCGCCGTGACGGGTGAAGGGGCGTCGTCCGGCGCGCGATCCGAAGACGCGGAATGGGTGCTGGAAGGACCGCCATCGCGCCCGACGAAGATCGCCGCCTCGCGCCAGTCAAGCGGACGGGCGATCGCCGAACCGTTCTTCGAAGGACGCTCGCCGCGAAGCTCGGGCGCGAGCGAAGCGATGTAAGCCCGCGTCTCGGCGGGCAGCGGACGGCCCCTCGAACGATGCTCGTCATAGCGCGCGGGGCCGGCATTGTAGGCAGCGAGCATGGCGGCGATGTCGCCGTAGCGATCCCACATCTCGCGCAGATACGCTGTGCCGGCGAGGATGTTGTCGCGCGGGTTATAAGGATTGCGGCCGAGGCCGTAGCGGATGCGAAGCTCGGCCCATGTGTCCGGCATGACCTGCATCAGACCCATCGCGCCGGCCGAGGAGACGGCGCGCACGTCGCCCGCGCTTTCGGCACGCATCACGGCGACGATCCATGCTGGCGGAATGCCGAAGCGGCGCGATGCCTCCGCAATATGCGCTGCGTGCGAATGCGCAGCGACGGCGTTCGAAGGCGACACGCTTTGCGCCAGAACCGTCGGGGTTGTGGCCGTGGTGAAGAACAGGCCGGAAAGAAGAAGGAGCGCTGAGCGCCAGACGGCGGAAGTGCGTCCAGCGCGGTCTCGGGACGCCGCCATTCAGTCCTCCTGCCGCTTTCTGGAGGGCTGGACGGTGTTCAGCACCCAGGCGGACCCGTCGTCACCGGCGCGGAAGAGGTTTGCGCGAAACGTGCCGCCGAGAAGCGGGCTGTAGATCGTGACCGAGACGAACTCGCCGGCGCGCTCGCCGACATGCGTCCAGCCCGCACCGATGTCCAGGCCGTCTTCGTCACCGAGCAGGACGCGGTATTTCGGCGCGTTCTCCGCTTCCGACGGTTCGGCAGGAACGAGCGTGATCTGCTCGCGGATGCCGAGCGTGCGAAACTCGCCTTCGAACCCCGTCTGCGTGCGGGTGAACTGTCCAATCTGGGCCATGGTCGTGGTCTCCTGTGCTGCGGTGAGATGGCGAAGGGCGCGCGCTCACCGCGTCGGCGCGCGCCAGACGAAGCGGCCGTCGCCGTCCTCGTCGGTGAAAAGCGGGGTGGCCCGGCCGATCACCGCCATGGCGGGGAACGGGCCGAAGTAGCGGCCGTCGAGGCTGTCGGCGGCTTCGAGGTTCATGAGGAAGAGTTCGCCATTGGCGATTACGCGGCAGCCCCGCCAGACCGGCAGGTCGCGGCCACGGCTGTCGCGGTCGCGGGCCTCGCCGAGCGGAACGTTGTCGACCGTGATGGCGCGGCCGTCGCGGCACACGCGTTGCCCCGGCAGGCCGACGACGTGCTTGAGGATCGGCACGTCGCGGCCGACATAGCCGCGTTCGACCATAAAGGAGGCGAACGGCTCAGGCGGCATGACGGCGACGAGATCCGGCACTTCGATCCGCCCGGCCGGCGATACCGTGTAGAAGCCGACTGGCGCGCTCGCCGTCGCATTCCAGATGAGTTTCAGCGGCATCGGCGCGGCGCTCGCTGCGGCGATGCCGAGCACGGCGATGGATGTCGCCGCGAGGTAGCCAAGCCGCGTCATCGCCCGATCTCCCGCCGCCGGAGCCACGCTCGATGGCGCTCGGCGGTGTACGGGCGCGGCGTCTCGCCGGCATTCATCCAGTGTGCGACATGCCGCCAGTGATCGGGATCAGCGTCTGCGGGATCGATGCCGAGAGCCTCGATGCCGTCGACGTGACGAAGCACGTCCTCGACCTTGGGCCAGCTTTCGACCTTTAGCAGGATTTCGCCGCCAGGACGCACGAAGGGCAGTGTCTGGAACGGCTCACCACGGTTCACCGCGCGCACGATGTCCAGGCGCGAGATGATCGTTCCGTAGTCGTTGGCGGCCCAGCGCACGAGGCAGAAGATCGTGCCTGGCGCGAAGCCGACGACCCTGTGACGGCGGTCGAGTTTCTGCTCGTAGCTTTCGCGGCCGAACCTGATCCAGTTCTCGATGCGCTTCTCGATCCAGGTGAGTTCGACGAGCGTGGTGAAGGCGGCGGGACCGTCCGGCAACGAACGGCCGCCGATGCGGAGCGCCGCATTGCCGGTCATGGTGTGTCTCCTTGGGTGTCGGGAAATTCGCGCTCGAACATCTCGCGCAGCATGTCGGCGACGGTGACGCCGCGGCTGAAGGCGGCGATCTTGATCCGGCCGCGCAGCTCAGGCGTGATGTCGATGGTGAGGCGGGCCGTGAAGGTCACGGCTGCACCATTGCGTGGCGGCGGCGTGTCCCCGGCCTTGATCCATCCGTCCGGATCGGCGGGACGTTGCGCGAAGCCGCGCTTTTCGGTGTGCGCCGTCATGACGGGTCTCCGTCATGGAACGGCAGCACGGAAGCGATACGCGCTCGGGCGCGCTCGGCCATATCGGGATCGATCTCGCAGCCGATGTAGCGGCGGCCGGAGAGCCGGCAGGCTTCGCCGGCGGAGCCAGAGCCGGCAAACCAGTCACCGACGAGGCCTCCTTCGGGGCAACTCGTGCGGATCAGGATTTCGATCAGCGCCGACGGCTTCTCGGTCGGGTGGATCGCGCGGCCATGGCAGTTGCGGACATAGATGACCGAGCGCATGAGGCGCGGCCCGCCGTCGTGGCTGACATAGTGGCCGGCGTCGATCTGGCCGGTATGGGGAGGACGCTGCTTGCGCCGCACCGTGCGCGCCGTCGCATCGGGCGTGGTCTGAACGTCATTGTAGATGTCGCGCCACGGCGTCTCGGCGGGATAGAACTGGACGGCCAGCTCGTGCACGCGCTTGAAGCGGTCGGCATGGAAGCCCGTGCCGTTCTGCTTCTCCCAGACGATCTCCTGGGCGATCCGGAAGCCCGCATCCGCGAAGCGGATCGCCGTTACCATGAAGCTGCGCAGAGAGCCGAAGACCCACAGGGAGCCGGTCGGCGCAAGCGCAGCCCGCGCGAGGGGAAGCCAGCCCTCGACGCGACGGTCCCAAGCGAGCGATGTGTCGCCGTAGGGCGGATCGGCGAGGATCATGTCGAACGGGCCGCGACGCGGCATCAGTTCGCGGCAGTCGCCGGTGAGCACCGTCATGTCGCAGCCCTCCCGGCACAGAGACGCTCGATCTCGGCCGCCAGCGCCGCGATCTCGCGCGCGGCGGGCGAACGCCGGTCGATGTCCGAGGCGAGCCGCCCGGTCTGCGCGGCGTCGGCGAAGACGACGCGCTGGCCGATGGTGCTGGCGAGCACCGGCGGATCGTGTTCGGCCAGGGTCTCGGCCGTCTCGCGAGCGATGACGGTGCGGGCACCGCAGCGGTTCAGCACGAAACGGGCGGCGAGCTGGGGCCGGTAGATGCGCGCCTCCGTCAGGAGCGCCAGCATCTCGGCGGAGGCCCAGCCGTCGAGCGGCGACGGCTGTACCGGGATCAGCACGAGGTCGGCGGCGAGCAGCGCGGAGCGCATGAGCCCGGCGACACGCGGCGGGCCATCGATGACAACGTAATCGACGTCACGAGCGAGTTCGGGTGCTTCGCGGTGCAGCGTATCGCGTGCCAGGCCGACGACGCCAAAGGCGCGTGGCAGGTTCTCGCGCGAGCGTTGTTGCGACCAGTCGAGCGCCGAGCCCTGCGGGTCGGCGTCGATCAGGGTGACGCGCTTGCCGCGCATCGCCAGCTCGCCGGCGAGATGCAGCGCGAGCGTCGTCTTGCCGACGCCGCCTTTCTGATTGAGGAGCGCGACGATCATCGGCATCCTCCCGGTGGGTCGAGAGGAAGACGGGGCGTATCGGGATCAATGGATGGAGAGGCCCCATCGCGGCGGCTTGCAGCCGTCTGTGGTGGCTCCGCCGGCGCGCTTGGCGCGCTCTTTTTCGCGGTTACGCTGAGGCTTCTGGCGGCGTCGCGGATGAGGTTTTCCACATCGCGCGCGCGCTCTTCAAGGTTAGAGTCTATGTTAGACTCTAAGTTAAGGGTGCAATTTCGTCTGGGGTTTCCGTGCCTTACACCCTGTTTGGGTTCCTGATAGCACGAGCCTCGGGTTCCCGATAGCACGATAGTTCGGGTTCCCGATAGCACGAGGCTATCCACAGCTTGTCCACAGGTCGGGCATGGCTCGAAGGCGAGCAGCAAGCGCCCGCCGATTTCGGTTTCGAGGAACAGAGTGTAGCCGGGCAGCGGCTGGCGCCGGATGATGTCGCGCAGCTCGAAGGCGAAGCGCTTGAATGGCGACAGGCTGCCCGATTTCTGGTGAAGGTGCTGGAAGTCGAAGCGCCAGCCGGCACGCTGGCGGCCACCGTGCTTGCGGACCAGGCGGTAGAGCCAGCGGTCGAGGCCGCCCGTCAGGTCGAAATAGGTCCGGTCGATGGTGAGCACGAGCGCGTCATCGAGGACGGCCTGATAGAACCAGTCCGGCACGATCAGCTCGATGCCCTCTGGCCGGCCGTTGCGATCGGTGCGTTCCTGCCACTCGTTGATCCACGAGAAGCGATGACGGCGGCCTTCGGCAGGCTGCCGGATCGAGGTGGAAACCGTCGTCGATTGCAGTCGGTCGAGCGCGGCTTTGAGGCGCTGATAGTCGCGTGAGCTGGTGCCCCGACCGACATAGGTAAGGATTTCGTAGGGCGTGGCGGCCATCAGCCGCGAGGTCCGAAGCCCGGTGTCGCGGGCTTCGACGATCTGGCTCGCCGCCCAGATCAGGATGTCGGCATCCCAGATCGTGGCCATGCCATGATCGGGGACCGCCTCCACCCGGATCGTCACGTTGCCAGCGACGAAATCGATCGGGGCGACCCGATGGCTCTTGGAAAGGGAGAAGAAGGGATAGGCCATGAGATCCTGCGCGTCTCGTGGCGCGAAGTCGCCGGGAAGCGCCCGGAACAGATCGAGCTGTCCGCGCTCCGAAAGGGATCGACGCCGCGCCGCCATAAAGAAAGCCGGCCGCGGTCAGCGGGCATAGCGGCCGACCTGCGGCCCGGAGGGAATGACGTGGCGCTTCGCCGGCAGCACGGAGCCGCGCGGATCTGACGTCGACGTCACCGCGCCGCGAGCGGCCCAGGTTTCGAGATCGTCGATGGCGTAGACGACGCGGCCGCCGAGCTTGCGGTAGGCCGGGCCGGTTCCGTAAGTGCGGTGCTTTTCGAGGGTGCGCGCCGAGAGGCTGAGAAACTCGGCGGCTTCCTTGGTGCGCAGGAAGCGCGGCGGCAAAACGACGGGTTCATGCGGCATGGAACGGGCCTCCGTGGTGTTGGGACGGCCGCTGCGGATCAGCGGCGGGCAACGACCACGGTGGCGGAGGAGAGCCGGCGTGTTGCAGGGCGAAGTTAGGGGGTATCGAATTCGCCCACCATGCGGAGGGCGAGACAGGACTAGGATCGGCGGCGATGACGAAGGAGTTTCCGATATCCGCCGGCGATCATGGCTTTGGCATCGCGCAGGAGCGTCTTGATCTTGTGACGGGCCTCCGACGCCTGCCATGCGTCGCGGTCGAGGTGATCAATGCTAAATATAACCTCGGCCATTTCCTGCTGCGTGGCGCCGGCCCGGTAGCCGTCAAAGACGCGAAGCATTCGGCGCTGCCGGGCGCGCTGCTGGCGCGTCAGCCGCATGTCGGGCGGAATAGCCCGGCCGTGCAGGGCCGAGAGAAGGCGATAGACGGCCTCGATTCGGTCGAAGCCCTCAATGCCGAGAGGGATCGCGGCGGCAGCATGCGTGTGGCTGTCGACGAGGGGGTCGATGATCTGGAGATGCTGCCCGCTTCCGAGAGCGAAGCGATATGCAACCCTATCGTCGCCCACCGACGGATTGCCGCGCCATGGTTTGGGCGGATCGCTCACAGGGCTTGCATCGAGGTCGCGGGGCGTCCCGGTCAACACGACGACGCTCGTGTCCTCCTGCGGAAGCCAGAAAACCGGTGCTTCTGGCGGTGGTATCAACGGATCCACCGGGAAATCGTAACCCCCACCGCTGTCGAACTCCATCGGTCAGCGGTCCGAGCATTTCACGAGCCAAGACCGAAGCCTCAAAATCTGCGTCATAGGCGTCGTTGCGGCGGAGCCATTCCCAAGCCAGATCGGATGCGGTCAGCTTATCCAGATGGTCATATTCCGAAGAACGCCAGGTCGATGCATCAGGTGTCATCGCCGAATCCTCCCAAGTATCTGTCTAAGTCTTTGGGAGAATCACGATTCCCGTTTGGGTTGATCTGCGGAAGTCGGTCGCACCTCAACAGGTGATGCGTTTGGCGCATCACGATAGCGGCCCGCGCTGGCTTTCACGAACCAGTTCGCGATAGCCATGCTCGCTCATCCAGCGGGCGCGCGCGAGATGCGCATCATGGATCGAGCGGCAGCGCTTGGGATCGCGATCGGGATCGAGACCGAACAGGACACGGACCGCCTCGCGCCAGTCTGCACCGTCGCGGTGAGCGTCAAGCAGTCGCATGTAGAGCTTCATATGCTCCCGATCGTAAGATGTAAGCGTTTCGCTGATCGGTGGTTCGTCCAGAAATGTCTGTGTCGTCTGTCCCATCGAGCCACCATATTTGCGCGCGTTGCGTCCTTTAAGCGTCTCACGCAAAGAGATAGCCCCTTTTTTTGACAAGGATTTGTAGCTGAGCGTCTCGGCCTGCTACTGGGGAGAATCGCCTCTTTCGTACAGGAGCAACACTCCTTCGCCCTTGTCCGTCGAGAGGAGAACAATCCCTGCCGATTCGAGAGCCCGGCGAACCTGATCGCGCGTCGATTCGAACACCTCGAGGCCGTTTTCGGATTCGAGGCGCTTCAATGCGGTCAATGCTACTCGGGCCTTGTCAGCGAGCGTCTCCTGCGTCCAACCCAGCAACGCGCGTGCGGCCCGTGATTGTCGGGCGGTGATCATGCATGATCACCTCCCATTCGGACCTACGCGCACTCCAGAACTACGACTATTTTAGTCGTTCTCAAGGCTATTTGCTAGCATGAAACGCCTGGCTGGCAGCGCAGCCAGCTTTTACATGACGACTGATTCGGTCGTCTCAGCGCAGGCCGGCCTGTCGGCCGGCCGGTGGCTGCACGCTTCGGCCGCGATCTGGCCCGACCGTTGAAAAACCCGGCGGCTAGTGCCGCCGGGCCTTCGGTTTTCCCGCTCAGAACGGGATGTCGTCGTCGTAGTCGGTCTGCCCGCCACGCTCGTTTTCGGTCTGCTTCGCCCGGCTCAGGAAATCGACGGTCTCGGCGATGATCTCGCATCCGTAGCGGTCGTTGCCCTCCTGGTCCGTCCACTTCGTGTAGTGGATGCGGCCGCGAACCAGAACCTTCATGCCCTTGCTGCAATGCTCCTGGATCGTCTTGCCGAGGCCGTTGAAGGCGGTGATCCGGTGCCATTCAGTATCCTGAACCCGGTAGCCGTTCTCATCCCGGACAACCTTACCTTCCGAGTAGCGGGGGCGCGAGGTGGCCAGCGTGAAGTGAGTGATCCGGGTGCCGCCCTGGGTGGTGCGGGTTTCGGGGTCCTGACCGATGTTACCGGCGAGAATGACGATGTTCTGCATTGTAGGTCTCCGTTGCTTCTCGGAGGGACCATCCCTCCGACGAGACCCGGCCAAGGCCGTCGGGAGACCCCTGCACTGACGCCTTCGGCGGCAGCTTGACCCCCAAGGCCCCAGGTGGAGCGGGCAGCCGCGCTTGCGCGGCAACACGGCTGGGAGCCGCGGGGGTTGCCGGTGGAAACCGAACGGACTTAGGGGATCAGTCAGGCGGAGGGATTGGTGCCTCTGGACGCATACGAACCGAGACGCACAGCAGAACCAACGTCCTTGCCGGAAACAGCGAACCGGCAGGCCCGATGAACCTGCGCCGCCCAGGGTGGCCCTGCTTTCTGCCGCTTCAGGCCTCCCGTGCCTTCGCTCGCGGAAGGCTGGCCGGGAAGAGAATGAACAAGGCTATCGGGCTAGGAGGCGCGGAATGGCATTGGATCACCGCTTCCGATGGCGGGAGGAACGATCCGACAGAATCGCAAGTGGGGAATGAAGGTGGTCGCGGCTCGCATTCACTGCGCGAAGCGGACTGGCCAGCAAGGTAACAGACGCTCACGGCCTGCGGGATTCATGCCGATGCCCGGCCGCTCCTTGCCGGTCAAGCGGTCCGGAAGCGGCGGCGTGGGCAACGGTGCTGACGCTCCATCCCTGCTTGAGCGGGAAAACCGAAGGCCCGGCGGCACAAGCCGCGTTGGTTTTTCCTGGGAGTGACGGATCGCGGCTCCCTGCTCACCGCGAAAACAAAGAGACACCGAGGGCGTTCAGATTGACCATGGCCGCGATGCCGATGAACAGGCCGGCGCTGCCGCAAAGCAGGTTGAGCATCAGGCCGGGGTCGATGGCGTTCTTCGCGACGCCATGGACGAGCGCATAGCCGGCGATGACGGCCGGCACGGCGAAGACAGCGAGCGCGATCAGACGCAGGGCCGGATTTTTAGCGAAGCCGAGAACCGCGATGACGAGGCCAATCGAAATCAAAGCCGCGCCGAGGGCGGAAAATCCCGACAGAAGAATGCCGCCTCCTGCGCCCCAGACATATTGCGCAGCCGAGAGACCAACCATGAAAGGCAAAGCGTAGATCGCAAGATTGTAGGCAAAGATGCAGAATGCGATCGTTAGCGAGATGGCGAGCAGGATGAGCGACATGCAAACCTCCACATGATCGGTTGAGGATCACGACAGGCCGCCCCTAGATACGCTCCGCCTGCGACTATGCTGCTGTTCCGGTTCTGCAAGGATGTTTCATAAGAGCCACTAACCTCTCCGATAGTCAAGTATTAGCGGCTGGAACAGCCGCCAGACGGCGGCGCTTACGCGCCGCCGTCGAACTTCATGACGGGGATACCGAGCTTGCGGGCCTTGTCCGCAAGATTCTCCTGAATGCCGGTGCCGGGGAAGACGAGGACACCGACCGGCAGGACGTCGAGCATCGCGTCGTTGCGCTTGAAGGGCGCGGCCTTGCCGTGCTTCGTCCAGTCGGGCCGGAAGGCGACCTGTGACACCTTGCGGTTATCAGCCCAGCGGGAGGCGATCAGTTCAGCGCCCTTCGGCGTGCCGCCGTGCATCAGCACCATGTCGGGATGCTTCGCATGGACCTGATCGAGCTTCGCCCAGATCAGGTGGTGGTCGTTGAAGTCGGCGCCTCCGGTCAGCGCAACCTTGGGACCGGCCGGCATCATCACCTCGGTCTCGGTCCGGTGTTTCGCGGCCAGGTAGTCCCGGCTGTCGATCATCGCGGCGGTGAGATTGCGATGGTTGACCATCGAGCCGGCACGGGGCCGCCAGGCGCTGCCGGTGTGGTGCTCGAAGGCTTCGGAGGCGACGTCGCGGAAGAGCTCCATGCTGTTGCGCCGTTCGATCATGGTCTGGCCCTCTGAAGTTAGGCGTTCGAGCTCGACCGACTTCACCTCGCTGCCGTCCTGTTCTTTCTGGAGTCGACGCTGCGCAAGCTCGTTGTCGTCCAGTTCGCGCTCCACCCGTCCGGTAGCGCGGTGGAAGAGATTGACGGTTCCCCAGAGCAGTTCTTCGAGATCGGGCTCGAGGCGTGTGTCGCCGAGCGTAGCGATCAGGGCGTCGAAGATATCTGCAACGGCTGCGGCGACGGCATTGCCCTCCGGAAGCGGCCTCGGATCGGGTTCGTCCTGATACGGCCGCCAGCCG
>ERZ1645187.4517-NODE-4517-length-11187-cov-38.604204_pt1 | contig 11187 bp, 11 predicted proteins | sample MGYA00575352_ERZ1645187 | MGnify/ENA primary metagenome ERZ1645187 (study PRJEB40837, sample SAMN11349314) | freshwater sediment metagenome | isolation source: river sediment | host: Sediment | place: India: Wazaribad , New Delhi | collected 2017-02-21 ... | reverse complement strand
CCGCCTCGCTCCGCCGCCCGCTCCGCCCCCTGCGGCCCCGCCCGGTCCCGGCCGCTCCGCCTCTGCCGCCCCGTCGGCTCCCGCCCCGCCCGGTCCCGGCCGCCTTCGCCGCCCCGACCGTCGTCCCACGAGATCACGGTCGATGCGAGAACAAAACATGATCTCTTAAGAGAATCATGGCACGGTGGCGCCATGCAGGATGTTCTCTTCTCTCTCGGCGGCTGGCCGGTCTCGCCCCTGTCGCTCGGCTTCGCCGGCGGCGGCTTCGTGCTCGGGCTCCTGGTCGCCCGCGTCCTCGGGCGGCGCGACCATGCCGAGCGGATCGCGGCGGAGACGCTCGCCGCCGATCAGGCGATGGAGATGGAGCGCCGTCTCGCCGAGATCGGGCGGTTGCAGGCGGAGATGACCGGGCGGATGAAGACCATGACCGAGGTCTTCGGCTCGCGTCAGGTCGATCTCGCCCGCGCCGTCTCCGAACGGCTCGACGGGCTCGGGGCGCGGCTCGGGGCGACGCTCGGCGACACCACCCGGGCGACCGCCGTCAGCCTCGGCCAATTGCAGGAACGCCTCGCGGTGATCGACCGGGCGCAACGCGGCATCTCGGATCTGTCGAGCCGGGTGGTCGAGTTGCAGTCGATCCTGGCCGACAAACAGGCGCGCGGCGCCTTCGGTCAGGGGCGCATGGAGGCGATCGTCGCCGACGCGCTGCCGGCCGACGCCTATTCGTTCCAGGCGACGCTGGCCAGCGGCGTGCGCCCCGATTGCCTCGTCCACATGCCGAACGGCGCCCCGAGCCTCGCCGTCGACGCCAAGTTTCCCCTGGAGAGCTGGCAGGCCCTGCAGGCGGCCGAGACGCCCGAGGCGCGGGCGCAGGCCGCCTCGCGTCTGCGCCGCGACGTCGGCCGCCACGTCGCCGACATCGCCGAGAAATACCTCGTTCCCGGCGAGACTCAGGACACGGCGCTGATGTTCGTGCCCTCGGAATCGATCTTCGCCGATCTGCACGAGCATTTCGACGATCTGGTGCAGCGGGCGCATCGCGCCCGGGTGGTGATCGTCTCGCCGTCGCTGCTGCTTCTTTCGATCCAGGTGGTGCAGTCGGTGCTGCGCGACGCTCGGCTCGAGGAGCATGCCCGGGTCATCCGCCGCGAGGTCGGCCACCTCCTCGACGACGTCGAGCGACTGGCCGAGCGGGTGGCCAAGCTCCAGGCACATTTCGGTGCGAGCGTGCGCGATCTCGACCAGATCGCCCTGTCGGCCGAGAAGGTGACCAAGCGCGCCGGCCGCATCGAGAGCCTCGATCTTTCCGATGGACCGATCCAATCTGGCCTCCCGCTGCCTTTCCCCCTGCGCCGCGCCGGAGAATGATGCCATGGCTCTGCTCGTCGTGATCCGCCACTGGGTGGTCGAACCCTGGCTCGACCGCTTCCGCCGCCTCGCCCCGCCGGGGCTGAGGGTGCTCGACGCGCGCGAGCCCTACGACCCGGCCGAGATCGAATATGCCGCCGTGTGGCGCCCCGATCCCGGCACGCTGGCGGCGCTGCCGAACCTGCGGGCGATCTTCAATCTCGGCGCCGGGGTCGACGCCCTGATGGCCGACACGACCCTGCCGAACGTGCCGATCGTCCGCATCGTCGATCCGGATCTCACCCGACGCATGACCGAGTGGGTGGTGATGATGGTGCTCATGCATCACCGCCGTGCCGGTGCCTTCCGCGATCAGCAGGCCCGTGCCGAATGGCGGGGTCTTCGCCAGCCGGCGGCACGTGCCGTGCGGGTCGGCATCATGGGGATGGGCGTTCTGGGCCAGGACGCGGCCGAGGTTCTGGTGCGGCTCGGCTTCGACGTGGCCGGCTGGAGCCGCACGCCGCGCGCAGCGGCCGGCGTGACGATGTTCTCAGGCGCCGACGGGCTCGAGGTGTTTCTCGGGCGCACCGACATTCTGGTGGTGCTGCTGCCGGCGACGCCGGAGACCAGAGGCATCCTGAACCACGCGCTCTTCGCTGGGCTCGCCCGCGACAACCACATGGGCGGGCCGGTGCTGGTCAACGCCGGACGCGGGGCGCTCCAGGTCGAGGACGACATCCTCGCCGCGCTCGACGACGGGACGTTGGCCGCCGCCGCGCTCGACGTGTTCGAGGTCGAACCCCTGCCGCAGAGCTCGCGGTTGTGGAGACATCCGAAGGTGACGATCACCCCGCACTGTGCGGCGGATTCCGACGCCGATGCGCTGGGCGAACGGATTCTCGCAGGCATCGCGGCACTGGCGCGCGGCGAGGCGATCGATCCGGCGCACGTGGTGGACCGGCAGCGAGGGTATTGAGGGGCGGCGGGCGAGGGCCTCGCCCCCTCATGCCGACCCGACTAAGTCCCGCCTTTTCGGATTGGAGTGGAGGTCCTTCATGGTGAGGAGAGCCCAGCGGGCTCGTCTCGAACCACGAAGGACCGATGGGCACGAAATTCGCCATCTTCGCGAACCGGCCCCTCGTGGTTCGAGCGGCCGCTCACGCGGCCGCCTCTACCCGAGAAGAACCTCCATCGAACCGATGGAAACCTCATCCGATCGGTTTCACCCGAGCGCCACCCGCCCGACCGAGCGCAGCGGCGATCCGGCCGCCGCGATGCGCGCCAGACCGCTCGCGATCTCCTCGATCCCCACCGCCATCATCCAGGCGTTGGCATGGATGAACGTGCGCTCGTCGCGCACGATCGCCACGTGGCCGGGCCAGAACAGAAGATCGCCGCGGCGCCAGGCGCGCGGGTCGAGCGACACCGGCTCGGCGATCGCCATCTCCTGCAGGTCGGCATCGCGCGGCAGCAGCTTGCCGCAGGCCTCGAAGGCGGTCTGGACGAGACCGGAGCAGTCGAGGCCGAGGCTGGAGCGACCGCCCCACAGATAGGGTGTGCCGAGGAAGCGCTCCGCGACCGCCACGGGATCGCTCTCGCGCGCGTCGATCGGTGCGAGATGGCTCGCCACCACCACCCCGCCCTCGGAGGTCACGGCGTAGACGCGGCCGTTCACCTCGCGGGTCGAGCGGATGGCGAGGCGGGCGCCGAGGCTCAGCCAGTTGAGCGGCGGTTCCTTGATCGAGGGTGCCGGGTAGACGAAGGTCCGGAGCGCCGCGACCCGGTGCGTGGGCGTCACGGGGGCGTTCTTCAGGAGCCCGTACGACGGTATCCAGCCGACGTAGCCGTCGCGGTCGAGCTGGACCCAGCTCCAGCCCTCGTCGTCCTCGTCGTAGACCATCACCGTCTCGCCCATCAGCGCCTCGGTATCGAGGCCGGCATCGGGGCGGGGGGCGCGGCGCAGCGGTACCACGCCCTCGATCACCCGGGCCGGGGTGGCGTCGACGAAGCGTTCGGCGATCACCCGGCCGGCGAGGAACCGGGCGGCGAGGTCGGGCCGAGCGGGGGTGAGGCGCGGGTCGAAGTCGGACACGGGAAGCCTCCGGTCGAGGGGTCAGAGGCCGAACAGGCGATCGAGGCCGAGTTCGACCAACATCGAGAGCAGGAAGTCGAGCAGGACGAAGGCGATGGCCGGGGCGACCGGCTGGCCGCCGGCCAGCCGCGCCACCACGAAGGCGCACCACATCGCGAAGCCGAGGCCGAACAGCGAGGCGAAGCCGAGCGAGGTATTGGGCAGGAGCCCGATCAGCCACAGCACCGTCAGTACGAAGCTCGGCAGCACCGAGACGACGGCGGTCCAGTTGCGGGCGATCATCCACGGCACGTAGACGGCGCCGAGACCGAACGGCCGTGCCAGTCCGGCGAGCGCCAGCGGAAAGGCGATCCAGCCGAGGAGGTAGGTGAGCGTGCCGACGACGAGGCGGCTCGTGGTGTCCACGCCCACCGCCTCGTGCGCGGCCGCGGCGAGGCGATCGTCGGCGAGGGCGGAGACCAGCACGGTCGGCGCCAGCACGGCGAGCACCACGAACGAGCGCCAGAAGCCGGAGAGCCCGAGATCGAATTCGGCCAGCGCCCGCGGGTCGCCGAAGACGAGGCGGGTGCCGGCGCGGATCGAGCGGATGATGTCGAGACCGCCGCTCATGCGCCGCGATCCGCGAACCAGCGCTCGAGGAACGCGACGTAGACCTGGGTCAGCACCTCGAGATCGGCGATCGGAACCCGCTCGTCGACCTGATGCATGCTCTGGCCGACCAGACCGAACTCGACCACCGGGCACCAATTCTTGATGAACCGCGCATCCGAGGTGCCGCCGTTGGTGGACAGCTCCGGCCGCCGCCCGACCACCGTCTCGATGGCGTCGGAGAGCGTGCCGATCAGCGCCGCGTCCTTCGTCAGGAAGCTGTCGGAGGACGGGCTCTCGAGCGTCAGCTCCCACGCGATCTCGTTGCCGGCCGCCGCGCGCAGACGCCGCCGCAGCTCGGCGTCGAGGCTGTCGCGGCTCCACTGGTCGTTGAAGCGGATGTTGAAGCGGGCACGGGCCTCGCGCGGAATGACGTTCCACGACGGATTGCCGACGTCGAGGGAGACCAGCTCGAGGTTCGAGGGCTGGAAGCGCGCGTTGCCGGCATCGAGCGGCGCGGCGATCAGCGCCTGCGCCAGCTTCATCGCCTTGGGAATCGGATTGTCGGCGAGGTGGGGATAGGCGACGTGGCCCTGGCGGCCGGTCACCGTCACCGTGCCGGACAGCGAACCGCGGCGGCCGACCTTGATGGCGTCGCCGATCGCCTCCGGGTTGGTCGGTTCGCCGACGATCGCCGCATCGAAACGGTGGCCGCGTTCGGCCGCCCAGTCGAGCAGCTTCACCGTGCCGTTGATCGAGGGGCCCTCCTCGTCGCCGGTGATGAGCAGCGACACCGAGCCCGGAAGCTCGACACCCTTCGCGGCGAGACGGCCGAGCGCGGCGAGGAAGGCAGCGATGCCGCCCTTCATGTCGACGGCGCCGCGCCCGAACAGGATGCCGTCGGCGATGGTGCCGGCGAAGGGATCGTGGCTCCAGCGCGCGACGTCGCCGGGCGGCACCACGTCGGTATGGCCGGCGAAGACGAAGTGCGGCGCGGCGCTGCCCTTGCGGGCGAACAGGTTCTCGATGTCCGGCGTGCCGGCTTCCGCGAAGACCGGGCGATCGACGGCGAAGCCGAGTTCGGCGGCGATGGCGCCGACGAGATCGAGGGCGCCGCCCTCGGCCGGGGTCACGGACGGGCAGGCGATCAGGGCGCGGGCGATGGCGACGGGATCGTCGAGGCGGGGCAGGATCGGGTTCATGGCTGCGATGTAACGGGGCCATGGGGCCGGGGTCAACGACGGCGAGGCGGCATTTCCCCGCCCGACCGGTCGGCGCGGACGGGAACGGCGGCGCGCAGCGCGCACCGCATCGCCTCCGCGAGGTCTCACAGACCGCGACGACCGAACCCGCCCTGCGGATTGGCGCGTCCCACACCGGGGGAGCGCCGCGGCGCCCAGGCATCGTCCGACGTGCGGGCGACCACCGGCGTGGCGGATTCGTAGCGCGAGGCGAAGGCGGTGGCCGAACCGCCGGTCGACGCGCCGGCATTGGCACGCCAGTTGGCCAGCGCACGATCGGGATCGAAGTCGCCGCCGCCGACGGGCGCGTCGGAGCCGGGCGGGGGACCATAGGAATTGGCGTCGACCGGGCCGAGGAAGCCGAGCTCCACGAGCAACCAGATCGGCCCGATGAACGGCACCATCGCGATGAACGTCCACCAGCCCGACTTGTTGCGGTCGTGCCAGCGCTTGGCGTTGATGGCGAAGCCCATCCACGAGAGCAGCGACACGGCGAGCACGACGAAGCCGACCAGCACCAGAGGATTGGGGGCGGCCGTGGCATTGGTGGTGACGCGGTACAGCGTGACCCCGAAGATGCCGAGGAAGACGACGTCCTTGATCAGCGTGGCCAGCCACCAGCGCGCACGGCCGATGCGGCCCTGAAACGAAAACAGCGTGTCGAGAATGTTCATGCGACCTCTCCCGAGGGGGATGCCTTGGTTTCGGCGGACCATGGCACGGCACGGTTGTGTCGATCCTTAACGGGATGCGCGCTTTCGTTGCGATGGTTTCCTGCCCGTAACCACCTCCACTCGAATTCGAAAAACGAAGACCCCGGCGGATCGGATCCGCCGGGGTCGAAGGAGGTTCGCGATCCGAGCGGCGCGATCAGTCGCGCAGCAGCTCGTTGATCGAAGTCTTGGAGCGGGTCTTCTCGTCGACGCGCTTGACGATGACGGCGCAATAGGTCGAGGGACCTGGGCGGCCGTCCGGCAGCGGCTTGCCGGCGAGGTTGCCGGAGACCACCACCGAATAGGGCGGCACCCGGCCGACGTGGATCTCGCCGGTCTCGCGATCGACGATCTTGGTGGAGGCGCCGATGAACACGCCCATCGAGATCACCGAACCCCTGCCGACGATCACGCCCTCGACCACTTCGGAGCGGGCGCCGATGAAGCAGTCGTCCTCGATGATGGTCGGGCCGGCCTGCAGCGGCTCCAGCACGCCGCCGATGCCGACGCCGCCGGAGAGGTGGACGTTCTTGCCGATCTGGGCGCAGGAACCGACGGTGGCCCAGGTGTCGACCATGGTGCCGGTGTCGACGTAGGCGCCGAGATTGACGAACGACGGCATCAGCACGACGTTCGGCGCGATGAAGGCGGAACGGCGCACGACGCAGCCGGGAACGGCACGGAAACCGGCGGCCTCGAACTCGAGCGCGCGCCAGCCGTCGAACTTCGAGGGCACCTTGTCCCACCACGTGGCATCGCCCGGGCCGCCCTTGACGACGCTCATCGGGTTGAGGCGGAAGGACAGCAGCACCGCCTTCTTCAGCCACTGATTGACCACCCAGGTGCCGTCCTTCTCGACGGCGACGCGGGCACGGCCCTTGTCGAGCAGATCGAGGGCCGTCTCCACGGCTTCGCGCACGGCGCCCTTGGTATTGGTGTCGATCTCGGCGCGGCGCTCGAAGGCGTCTTCGATGGTCTTCTCGAGTTCGGCGAGGGCGGCGGCGGTGAGGTGCATCGTCGGCTCCGGGCTGTCGCGATCGGCCTGGATCGCGGCCGGTACGCTGGGGACGGGCGACCATGAGCGAGGCCGAACGAGGTGTCAACGGCGGTGCGGTCGCAGCCCCGTGGAAGCGAAGAAGACGCCCGAGACCCCTTCGCGAAACCAGGGAGGGATCTCGGGCGCAAGTCGTACTGTCATCAGATGAAAGTCTTCACACGAATAGGCCCGAGCACGTCGCGAAATGACCAGATGCCTTCGCATCTCGTCGACCGAGGAGGAACAACAGGGGGTCGTTCGACATCGGTGCCACGGCGAGGAGCCTCGACAAGAGCGAGGCGAGACGACTACACTCGAATTGCAGTGGGGGGACAAGTCTGCCGGCGTGGATGGAGACGCCGCGTCAAGACTCGGAGACGCAGAGTCGATCTCGCCACGCGAATATACGGAACGGCGCGGACGGGCGCCGACCACGGGGGTCGAGGGGATGGCCACCGATCGGGATCGGGCGAATGGATTCGGCCCGACGCTGGACGGCATGTTCGCCGCTTCGGGCGAAGACGACCCGCGCGTGCCGTCCTTGCGATTGGCCGGGGCGGCGGCGAACGGCCGCGGTGGCTTCGAGGCCTGGCGCGAGCTGGTGTCGCCGGTATTCGTCACCGATGTCGACCACGATGTCGATCGGTTCGACATCGACTTCCACGCCGCTCATCTCGGGCCGCTGATCCTCGCCAGCACGGCGAGCGTCGGCCAGCGTTTCGATCGCGACACCGCCACGGTGGCGCGCAGCGGCGTCGATCACGTCATCGTCCAGGCCTATGTCGATGGGCGCACCATGGTGCGGCGCGGCGCGGCCGAGATCGAGGTCGTGGCCGGCGACGTGTGGCTTTTCGACCTGTCGCGGACCCTGGCGACGGCGACGACGCCGCGCTTCCACAACGTGTCGCTGACGGTGCCGCGCAGCCTGCTCGAACCGCTGGTGACCGACGTCGACGGACTGCACGGGCTCAAACTCGGCGGCGACACGCCGCTCGGTGGGCTCCTGTCGCAACACATCGTCGGGCTGGCCCGGCGTTCGCCCGACATGAGCCAGCGCGAGGCGACCTCGATCGTCGATGCCACGGTGCGGCTGGTCGCCGGCTGCGTCGGCCCGGCGCTGGAGGCGCGCGAGCAGATCGGCGAGGCGATGGCGAGCGCACTCCTGACGCGACTGCGCAAGACCATCGACCTGCACCTCGCCGATCCCGACCTCGGGCCGGAGTTCCTGATGCGCCGGCACGGACTGTCGCGGGCGCGGCTCTATCGTCTGTTCGAGCCGATCGGCGGCGTCGCCGACTACATCCGGCGACGGCGCCTCAGACGCGCCTTTCTCGACCTCGCCGCACCGGCGCTGCGCGACGAGAAGGTGGCGGCGATCGGTCAGCGCTGGGGCTTCCTCAACGAGGCGACCTTCAGCCGGGCCTTCAAGGCGCGTTTCGGGGCGAGCCCGAGCGAGGTTCGTGCCGGGGTGCGGGTGGGCGCGCAGAGCGATCTCGACGAGGCCCGGCTGCTGCGCCACTGGATGCGCGATCTGATGGACCGCTGACGCGCGTCAGCCGGCCGGTCCGGCGGCGCGCAGGAAGGCGGCGAGGTCGTCGGTGACCCACTGCACGTGCGGCGCGTCGCGGCCGTCGAATTCCCAGGTCTCGCGCACCACCTCGCGGGTGCCGTGCGGCACCACCAGCACCGTCGCCATGCCGAGTTCGTCCGGCACCGCGAGATTGCGCGACAGATCCTCGAACATGGCCGCCCGCGTCGGATCGATGCCGGCACGGCCGAAGAACTTCTCGTAGGTCTCGCGATGCGGCTTGGGCAGCAGGTCGGCGGCGACGATGTCGAACACGTCTTCGAAGTGGTGGGTGATGCCGAGCCGATCGGCGACCTTCTCGGCATGCCTGCGGGTGCCGTTGGTCATGATGAAGCGTCGGCCGGGCAGCCGCGCGATCGCCGCGCCCAGCGCCGGATCGGGTTCGACCACCGAGTGATCGATGTCGTGGACGTATTCGAGGAAACCGTCGGGCGAGATGCCGTGCTCGGTCATCAGCCCGCGCAGCGTGGTGCCGTAGTGGCGATAATATTCCTTCTGCAGGCGCTGCGCCTCGTCGGGCGTGGCGCCCAGCAGCTCGACCACGTAGTCGCGGATCTTGACGTCGACCTGAGCGAAGAGGTCGGTGTGCGCGGGATAGAGCGTGTTGTCGAGGTCGAAGACCCAGGTCTCGACCTTCTCGAACCGTGCGCGCAGAGCCTCGACGTCGAATTCGGCGGCCGCCCCGCTTCCCCCGAGTTCGGCGGTGAGGCCGCCGGCGCGCACGATCATGTCGCTCGTCCCTTCCGCCTCACGGCGTGATGAGGGTGCCGGCGCCGTGCTCGGTGAAGAGTTCGAGCAGGACGGCGTGCGGCACCTTGCCGTTCAGAATGACCGCGGCCTCGACCCCGCGATCGAGCGCCTCGAAGCAGGTCTCGACCTTGGGGATCATACCACCGGTGATGACGCCTTCGTCGATCAGACGTTGGGCTTCGGCGCGCGACAGCTGCTTGATGAGCTGCTTGTCCGCATCGAGTACGCCGGGCACGTCGGTGAGGAACAGCACGCGGGTCGCCTTCAGCGCACCGGCGATCGCCCCGGCGAAGGTGTCGGCGTTGACGTTGTAGGTCTCGCCGTCCTCGCCCGGGCACACCGGCGCCAGCACCGGGATGATCTCCGACTTCTTCAGGACCTCGAGCACCTCGGTGCGCACTTCCTTGGGCTCGCCGACGAACCCGAGGTCGATCACCTTCTCGATGTTCGAATCCGGATCGACGATGGTGCGGGTGAGACGGGTCACCGTGACCATCTTGCCGTCCTTGCCGGTCAGGCCGACGGCGCGGCCACCGGCTTCCTGGATGGTCTGGACGATCTCCTTGTTGATCGAGCCGGCGAGCACCATCTCGACGATCTCGACCGTCTTCTTGTCGGTGATGCGCATGCCGGCGGCGAACTCCGACTTGATGTCGAGCTTGGCCAGCATGGCGTTGATCTGCGGCCCGCCGCCGTGCACCACCACCGGGTTGAGGCCGGCGAGCTTGAGGAGCGTGATGTCCTCGGCGAAGGCCTTGCCGAGCGCCTCGTCGCCCATGGCGTGGCCGCCGAACTTCACGACGATGGTCTTGTCGTCGTAGCGCAGCATGTAGGGCAGCGCCTTGGACAGGATCTCGGCTTCCGCGACCATCTCGGCTTCCGGCTTCGGCGTGGTGGGCATCTCGGGTCTCCCGTCGGACGGTTCGGGGTCAGGATCAGGATGCGAAGAAGGCGATCTCGGCACGCAGGCGGTCGATGCCCCAGCCTTTCTCCGACGAGGTCACCAGGATCTCGGGATGGGCGGCCGGGCGCTTGCGGATCTTCTCGGCGGTCTCGGCCAGGACGCGGGCGACCGGCTGGCCGTCGAGGGTCCTGGCGATCTTGTCGGCCTTGGTGAGGACGATCTGATAGCTCACCGCCGCCTTGTCGAGAAGGTCGAGCACGTCGGTGTCCACCTTCTTCAGTCCGTGACGGCTGTCGATCAGCAGATAGACGCGGCGCAGGTTGGGCCGGCCGCGCAGATAGTCGAAGACGAGGCGGGTCCAGGCGTCGACCTGGGCCTTGGGCGCCTGCGCGAAGCCGTAGCCGGGCATGTCGACGATGGAGAGGCCGACGTCGACCGCCTCGCGCGGTGCACCGGACGTCATTCGCTCGGTCTTGCGCGACCGTTCGTTCAATACGGCCGGGACGAAGTAGTTGAGCTCCTGCGTCCGGCCCGGCGTGTTGGAGGTGCGCGCGAGGCCCTGCTGACCGACCACGGCGTTGATGAGGCTCGACTTGCCGACGTTGGAGCGGCCGGCGAAGGCGATCTCGGAGCCCTCGACCGGCGGCAGATCGGCGAGGTCGGCGGCGCCCTTGGCGAAGCCCCACGGACGCGCGAAGAGGAGGCGGGCCTTTTCGGCCGCCTCCTCCGCACCCGGATCGAGCGTGACGTCGGTTGGTTCGGTCATGTCGGCGCCGTCAGCCCGCTGCCTTCGGCGACCGGACGAACATGGACTTGACGTTCTCCCACAGTTCGACCTTCACGCCGTTCTTGGCCATGATGTACCACTGCTGAGCGATCGACAGGAAGTTGTTCCAGGTCCAGTAGATCACCAGGCCGGCCGGCATGC
>ERZ1645187.4513-NODE-4513-length-11190-cov-5.456219_pt1 | contig 11190 bp, 12 predicted proteins | sample MGYA00575352_ERZ1645187 | MGnify/ENA primary metagenome ERZ1645187 (study PRJEB40837, sample SAMN11349314) | freshwater sediment metagenome | isolation source: river sediment | host: Sediment | place: India: Wazaribad , New Delhi | collected 2017-02-21 ... | reverse complement strand
TGTCGGGCGGGCATGAGCAGACCATCGTCGGCGTGGCCAACGGCGACTTCGACGCGGGCGTCAGCTGGGCCGACGGCCTGGGCAACTGGGAAGACGGCTACAACTCGGGCGCCTTCCGCAAGGCCGCCGATGCGGGCCTTGTCGACATGTCGAACCTGGTGGAAATCTGGCGCTCGGCGCTGATCCCCGAAGGCCCGATGGTGGTGCGCAAGGCCCTGCCGGAGGACGTTAAGGACAAGGTCACCCAGATCACCGCCGACCTGTGGGAAACCGACCCCGAATGTGCCTATGCCGTCGCCGCCGGCGAGGCCAAGGACTTCGTCCCGGTCGAGCACAAGGCCTATGACGGCATCCTGGCCGCCCGCCGCATGCAGGAAGGCACCTGAACCCCTCCCCGGCCGGACCCCGACGCTCCCCGGGGTCCGGCCTTTTCCATTGCCGGAACGCCCCATGGTCGACATCGCCTTCGGACCCGAACCGGGCCCGCGCCCCAACCTTGCCGTCCCCGGCGCGGCCTATCTCGACATGGTCCGCCGCAAGCGGATGTATGGCGGCATCCTGCTGGTGGTCTTCGTGGCCCTCATGGCCTCGGGCTGGTCCCTGGCCGAAGACCGCAACGCCGGCGGCTTCCTGAACGGCCTGCACCAGATCTTCGCCTTCCCCTCCGAGGTCCTCTCCGAAGCCTGGGCCAACCGCGCCAACCTGCCGGGCATCTTCCTTGAGCACATCCCCGCCCTGATCGAGACGCTGAACATCGCCGCCGTCGCCACCCTGGCCGGCGCCCTTGCCGCCATGGCGCTGTCGCTTCTCGCCACCCGCGGCCTTGCCCGCTGGCCGCGCCTCATCCCGGTCTTCCGCCGCACGATGGACGCGCTCCGCGCCATCCCCGAAATCGTCATCGCGCTGGTGCTGATCTTCATCCTCGGCGGCGGCCCGGTGCCGGCCGTCATCGCCATCGGGCTGCATACCGGCGGCGCCTTGGGCAAGCTCTTTTCGGAAGCGGCCGAAAACGCCGACCTGAAGCCCATCGAGGGCCTGGCCTCGGTCGGCGCCAACTGGTCGCAGCGGATGTGGCTGGGCGTGATCCCGCAGGTCGCACCGAACTGGCTCAGCTACGCGCTCCTGCGCTTTGAAATCAACGTCCGCGCCAGCGCGATCCTGGGCTTCGTCGGCGAAGGCGGCATCGGCCATGACCTGAAGATCGCGATGCAATGGGGCCAGGGCCGCTATGACGAGGTGGTGGCGATCTTCGCCCTGCTGTTCCTGACCATCGTGCTGATCGACCGCCTCTCCGACCACTACCGCAACCGGCTGACCAAAGGGGCCTGAGCCATGACCGCAACGCTCTCCCCCAGCCTCGCAGACACCGTCACCCGCAGCTTCACCCGCAGGCGCCGCATGGCCTTCGCCATCCCCGCCGCGATCCTGGCCTACCTCATCTACGCCGCGATCAGCTTCGACATCGCGGGCCTGATGCAACGCGCCCGCTTCGACAATGCGGCGATCCTGCTGGGCGATTTCTGGTCGCACAAGACCCACGTCACCCGCGACAACCGCTCCGACCGCGTCACCGTCGCCATCGAGGGCGAGGCCAAGGGCACCTACCCCGACGGCCTGCTGCCCGACTGGGTCACCTTGAACGGCCCCGTCACCACCATCGACCTCGGCGACGGTCACATCGTCACCTATGACGACCAGGGCGCGCGCTATGTCGTGCCGGAATACGGCACCATCGACATCCGGCCCCAGGGCGGCAAACCCGTCCTCACAGCCCCGGAACCGATCCCCGACTGGATCAGCGTCGCCGAGAACAAGGTCTCCGTCACCACCGACCACGGCCGCTTCAGCTACTCCCGCTCCAAGGTGGAAACCTTCCGCTACGAACCCGGCTGGGAACTGTGGTTCTTCACCCTCGACAGCCCCTTCCACGGCAAGTCCTGGGGCCAGCTTTTCACCCTGGCCACCACAGCCGACCGCATCGACCCCGCCCGCTCGAACCTCGCCTTCATGGCCTCGGACTTCTGGACCAACCGGATGTGGCGCCACGGCGACGTCGCCTGGGCGATCTTCGAGACGATCCTGATGGCCTTCCTCGGCACCATGGCCGCGGCCCTCGTGGCGCTGCCGCTCTCCTTCCTCGCCGCGCGCAACTTCATGCCGCTCGGTCCCCTGCGCTTTGCCGCCCGCCGCCTCTTCGACTTCATCCGCGGCGTCGACGGCCTGATCTGGACGATCATCCTCTCCCGCGCCTTCGGCCCCGGCCCGATGACCGGCGCCATCGCCATCGCCATCACCGACAGCGGCACCTTCGGCAAGACCTTCTCCGAGGCGCTGGAAAACATCGACGACAAACAGGTCGAGGGCATCCAGTCCACCGGCGCGAACAGCCTCCAGCGCGCCCGCTTCGGCGTGATCCCGCAGATCACCCCGATCCTGCTCTCGCAGGTGCTCTACTACCTCGAATCCAACACCCGCAGCGCCACCGTGATCGGCGCCATCGTCGGCGGCGGCATCGGCCTGCTCCTGACGCAAGCCATCATCACCCAGAAGGACTGGGAGGAAGTGGCCTATTACATGGTCCTGATCGTCCTCATGGTCATGCTGATGGACAGCCTCTCCGGCTGGCTCCGCCGCAAGCTGATCAAGGGAAACTGACCCCGCACCCGCCCCATGCCTGCTCTTTGAAAAATACTCTCCGGGGGTCTGGGGGTGGAAAATCCCCAGCGCCCGAGGAGGAGGCGAAGCCCGACGACGAGACAAAAGACTTGCGCGCCAGCGCTCCTTTCGAAAACCGCCGCCACCCGGCCCGCCGCCAGAAGGTCAAGAAACCATGAACGCCCGCACGCAAGCCATTGACAACAATGACTCGGAAACCCTGCCGACGCGCGGGCACCGCCTCTCGCCCGACGGCGCCGTGATCCATCCCGACGCCGTAATCGTGAACTCGACCTTCGCCCCCTGGACCGAGGTCGGTGCCGGCTCCCGCGTCCTCAACTCCACCTTCGAGGCCTATGCCTACTGCGACCGCCTCTCGGACATCGCCAACACCACCGTCGGAAAATTCGCCAACATCGCCGCCCTCACCCGCATCGGCCCGACCGACCACCCGATGCAGAACGCCAGCCTGCACCACTTCCTCTACCGCTCGTCCTCCTACTGGGACGACATCCCCGACGACGCCGACTTCATGGCCCACCGCGCCAGCCGCCGCACCGTGATCGGCCCCGACACCTGGCTTGGCCATGGCGTGATCGTCAAGCCCGAGGTCACCATCGGCGCCGGCGCCGTCATCGCCTCGGGCGCTGTCGTCACCAAGGACGTGCCCCCCTACATGATCATGGCCGGCATCCCCGCCCAACCGCTGCGCCCCCGATTCGCCCCCGGCATCGCCGACCGCCTGATGGCGCTTGCCTGGTGGGACTGGAGCCACGACCGACTGCGCGCCGCCTTGCTGGATTTCCGCAGCCTGATGGCCGAGGCCTTCCTGGAACGGTATCACGGCTGATCGGCGGCCAGGGTCAGGGTCACGCGGTCGCCCGCGAACCAGGTGGTGCCGAACTCCACCGCCCGCCCGCCGCCGTCGACGTTCACCGAAACCGACCGCAGCACCGCCGCGCCCGGCCGCAGTTGCAGCGCCACCGCCAGCAGCGGGTCGGCCAGCCCGGCGGTCAGCCGCGTCTCTTGCCGGGTGTAGTCGGCCACCCCGCAGGAGGCCAAGGCCGCCGTGATCGACGGGGTCTCCTGCAGCGCCGCGGTCAGTCCAGGCAGCCACGCGGCCGGAAAGACCGACCGGAACGCCGCCAAGGGCTGTCCATCGGCCGATGAGACACCCTCGACCACATGCACGGCCTCCCCCTCGGCCAGAGACAGCGCCACGGCCTCGTCCACCCGGGCCGGGCGCGTCTCGACCCGGGTGATCCGGCGTGCCGGCAGCCGTCCGGCGGCGGCAATGTTCTGGTGAAACCGCACCCGCCGGCCCAGCTGATACTCGGTCGGCCGCGCGGTCACGAAGACCCCTGCCCCCCGCCGCGCCACCACCGCCCCCGCCTCGGCCAGATCGGCGAGCGCCCGGCGCACGGTGTGCCGGTTCACCCCGAACCGCCCGGCCAGCGCGGCCTCGGTCGGCAGCCGGTCGCCCGGGCCGTAGGCCCCGTTCGCGATGTCGTCCCGCAGCACCGCGGCGATCGAGGTCCAGATCGCATCCCGTGGCAAGTGCCCCTCCTGTCATGAAAAATTCACAACTCTCCGGTTGGCCGCAGGGGCGGCCTCCGGTATGATTTGTCTAGTTGTATAGATAATCCGACAACCTGCCAAGATGTCGAGGATGCGATGACCGATGCCCCCACCAAGGCACGGCAGGACTGGCTTTCGGTCCTTGCCAAGGCCCCGCCCGCGCGCCTGGCGGCGCTGCTGGATGCCCTGCCCGACCATGCCCTGCTGCGCGCGCCCGAAACCGGCGCCGTGATGGTGCGCGGGCGCATCGGCGCCACCGGCGGCCCCTTCAACCTGGGCGAGATGACGGTCACCCGCTGCTCGGTCCGGCTGGCTTGCGGCACGGTCGGGCACGCCTGGGTGCAGGGGCGCGACAAGGCCCATGCGCAGCGGGCGGCGGTGGCGGATGCGCTGTTGCAGACCGATGCCGCCGCAAGGATCAAGACCGCCATCGTCGATGTGCTGGCCGCCGAGGCGCAGGCCGCCCGCGCCACCCGCGCCGGCAAGGCGGCGGCGACAAAGGTCGATTTCTTCACCATGGTTCGCGGAGAAGACGCATGATGGCCGATGCCCTTTCCGGCGGCTTTGCCGCGCCGCCCGTGCAATCGGCCCACGCCTTCCGCGCCGTGCTTGAGGCGATGGCGCGGCCCGGCACCATCCAGCGCGTCGACGGCGCCCGCCCCCCGGCCCCCCTGTCCGTTGCCGCCGGCGTCGTGCTGCTGACCCTTTGCGACGGCACCACCCCCCTGCATCTGGCGGGCGGCGCCGACTGCCCCGCGGTGCGCGACTGGATCGCCTTTCACATCGGCGCGCCGCTGGTTGCGGCGGACCGAGCGATGTTCGCCCTTGGCCTTTGGGATGCGCTGCAACCGGTGAGCCGCTTTGCCGTAGGCCTGCCCGACTATCCCGACCGCTCGGCCACCCTGATCGTCGAGATCGACCGGCTGACGACCCACGGCCCCACCCTGACCGGCCCCGGGATCGAGACCGCCGCCTGGCTGAACCTGCCCGAAACGGCCGCCTTCCGCGCCAACCGGGCGCTGTTTCCCCTGGGCTTCGACACCATCTTCACCGCCGGCGACTGCCTCGCCGGCCTGCCCCGGTCCACCCGCGTGGAGGCGATCTGATGTATGTGGCCGTCAAGGGTGGCGAACGCGCCATCGACAATGCGCACCAGTGGCTGGCCGAGGAACGCCGCGGCGATCCTGCCGTGCCGGACCTGACCATTTCCCAGATCCGCGAGCAGATGAAGCTGGCGGTCAACCGGGTGATGGCCGAGGGGTCGCTGTTCGATCCCGACCTGGCCGCGCTGGCGATCAAGCAGGCGCGCGGCGACCTGATCGAGGCGGTGTTCCTGATCCGCGCCTACCGCACCACGCTGCCCCGCCTGGCCGCCTCGCACCCGGTCGATACCGGCGCGATGGCGGTCGACCGGCGCATCAGCGCGACCTTCAAGGACCTGCCCGGCGGGCAGGTTCTGGGGCCGACCTTCGACTATACCCACCGCCTGCTGGACTTTGCCCTTGCCGCCGAGGGCCAGCCTGCGACCGCCGCCACCAGCCCGGCCCCCCCCGCCGCCGTGCCGCATGTGACCGGGTTCCTGAACCGCGACGGCCTGATCGAAGCGGCCCCGCCCACCGACACCACGCCCCCCGACCTGACGCGCGAACCGATGGAATTGCCCGCCGACCGCGCCCTGCGGCTGCAGGCCCTGACGCGCGGCGACGAAGGCTTCGTCCTGTCGATGGCCTACTCCACGCAGCGCGGCTATGGCCGCACCCACGCCTTCATCGGCGAATTGCGCATCGGCCGCGTCGCGGTCGAGGTCGACATCCCCGAGCTGGGTTTCGCCGTCGAGATCGGCGAGATCGAGCTGACCGAATGCGAGACGGTGAACCAGTTCAAGGGCTCAAGGACTGAGCCGCCGCAATTCACTCGCGGCTATGGCCTGGTGATGGGCCAGTCCGAACGCAAGGCCATCGCCATGAGCCTGGTCGACCGCGCCCTGCGCTGGCAGGAGCTGGGCGAAGACTTCACCGGCGCCCCCGCGCAGGACGAGGAATTCGTCCTGATGCATTGCGACAACATCCAGGCCACCGGGTTCCTGGAACACATCAAGCTGCCCCACTACGTCGACTTCCAGGCGGAACTGGAACTGGTTCGGCGGCTCAGGGCCGAGGCGCAGGCCATGCACGAGGCGGCAGAATGACCGACCAGCACTATACCTTCGCCTATCTCGATGAACAGACCAAGCGGATGATCCGCCGGGCGATCCTGAAGGGCATCGCGGTGCCCGGCTATCAGGTGCCCTTCGCCAGCCGCGAGATGCCGATGCCCTATGGCTGGGGCACCGGCGGCGTGCAGGTGACGGCCGCCTGCCTGACCCCCGAGGACCGGCTGAAGGTCATCGACCAGGGCGCCGACGACACGACGAACGCGGTGTCGATCCGCAAGTTCTTTGCCCGCACCGCCGGCGTCGCCACCACCGAACGGACGACAGAGGCGACGGTGATCCAGACCCGCCACCGCATCCCGGAAACCCCGCTGCGCGCCGGCCAGATCCTGGTCTACCAGGTGCCGATCCCGGAACCGCTGCGGTTCCTGGAACCGCGCGAGACCGAGACGCGCAAGATGCACGAGCTGGAAGAATACGGGCTGACGCATGTGAAGCTTTACGAGGACATCGCGCGGCACGGCCAGATCGCCACCGCTTATGCCTATCCGGTCAAGGTCGAGGGGCGCTATGTGATGGACCCCTCGCCGATCCCCAAGTTCGACAATCCGAAACTGTCGGGCAGCCCGGCGATCCAGCTGTTCGGCGCAGGCCGCGAACAGCGCATCTATGCCCTGCCGCCCTGGACGCAGGTCGAAAGCCTGGATTTCGACGACCACCCGTTCCAGGCCAGCAAGGCGCCGCATGACTGCGACCTTTGCGGCGCGGCGCACAGCTACCTGGACGAGGTGATCACCGACGACCGGGGCGGGCGGATGTTCGTCTGTTCCGACACCGACTTCTGCGCCGGACGGCGGGCCAAGGGCCATGTCGGCCGATTGGGAGAACCCGCATGACCCTGCTCCAACCTTCCGAATTTTCGACGAAAATTCGCAGCCCCGACCAGCCGTTGCTGCGGGTGGAAGACCTGACCCGGCGCTATGGCCCGCGGATCGGCTGTGCCGAGGTGTCGTTCGACCTTTACCCCGGCGAGGTGCTGGGCATCGTCGGCGAAAGCGGCTCGGGCAAGTCGACTCTCCTGTCCTGCCTGGCGGGACACCAGCGCCCCGACCTGGGCCGCATCGCCTATGACGGCCGCGACGTGCTGGCGATGACGGAAACCGAGCGGCGCCGGCTGTCGCGCACCGACTGGGCCTATGTCCACCAGAACCCGCGCGACGGGTTGCGGATGGGCGTTTCGGCGGGCGGCAACGTGGGCGAACGGCTGATGGCAGTGGGCGCCCGTCACTATGGCGATATCCGGGCCAAGGCGGTGGACTGGCTGGGCCGCGTCGAGATCGCGGCGGACCGGGTCGACGACCGGCCTACGGCCTTTTCCGGGGGCATGCAGCAGCGGTTGCAGATCGCGCGCAATCTGGTCACGGGCCCTCGGCTGGTGTTCATGGACGAACCGACCGGGGGCCTGGACGTCTCCGTTCAGGCGCGCCTGCTGGACCTGTTGCGCGGGTTGGTGCGCGACCTGGGACTGTCGGTCATCATCGTGACCCACGACCTCGCCGTGGTACGGCTGCTGGCGCATCGGCTGATGGTGATGAAATCGGGCCGCGTCGTCGAGCAGGGCCTGACCGACCAGGTGCTGGACGACCCGCAGCATGCCTATACCCAGCTTCTCGTCTCGTCCGTCCTGCAGGTGTAACCCCATGATCCGCGCCATGATTCATATCGAGAGCCTGTCCAAGTCCTTTACCCTCCACAACCAGGGCGGCGCGGTGATCCCGGTGATGGCGGGGGCCTGCCTGTCCGTGGCCCCCGGCGAATGCGTCGGCCTGACCGGGCAATCCGGGGCCGGGAAATCGACGCTGATGCGGATGGTCTATGGCAACTATCTGGCCGCGTCGGGCCGCCTGAGGGTGGGCGAGGTGGACGTCGCCAGTGCCGAGCCGCGCGAGATCATCGCGCTGCGCCGCCATACCCTGGGCTACGTCAGCCAGTTCCTGCGCGTCGTGCCCCGCGTGCCCACGCTGGATGTGGTGGCCGAGCCTTTGCTGGCCCTTGGCACCCCGGCGGATCAGGCCCGGAACCGCGCCGCCAGCCTGCTGGAGCGCCTGAATATCCCCGAACGTCTGTGGACCCTGTCGCCCACCACCTTCTCGGGCGGCGAGCAGCAGCGGGTGAACATCGCCCGCGGCTTTGCCCATACCTATCCGGCGCTTTTGCTGGACGAACCCACCGCCAGCCTGGACGCCGCCAACCGCGAGGTCGTGCTGACCCTGATCGAAGAGGCCAAGGCGCGCGGCGCCGCCATCCTGGGCATCTTTCATGACGAGGCCGCCCGCGCCCGGGTCTGCGACCGGCTGGTCGATGTGACAGGCTTTACGCCCCGGGCCGCGGCATGATCACCGCCATCGTCGGCCCCTCGGGCGCGGGAAAGGACACGCTGATTGCCGGGGCGCTCGCGGCGCGGCCCGGCCTGCGGCTGGTCCGCCGTGTGATCACCCGCCCATCGGCCGCCGGCGGCGAGGATTTCGAAGGCGTGACCGAGGCCGAGTTTCTTTCCCGTGTCGCCGCCGGAGACTTTGCCCTGCACTGGCAGGCGCATGGCCTGCGCTACGGCATCCCCCGGGCGCAGGTCGAAGGCCCGGGCGAAGTGCTCTTCAACGGCAGCCGCGCGGCCCTGGCAGCGGCCCGGACGACCTTTCCCGGCCTGCGGGTGGTCGTGGTGACGGCCCCGCCACAGGTTCTGGCCGCCCGCCTGGCCGCAAGGGGCCGCGAAGGCGTGGGCGACATCCGCGCCCGGCTGGACCGCGCGGGCTTTGCCCTGCCCGACGGCATCGCGGCCACGGTCGTGGTGAATGACGGCACCGTTGCCGAAGGCGTCACCCGGCTTCTGGCGGCGCTTCAGCCGGTCAGGGCGTAGCGGTGCAGCAGGTGGAACCGGCCCGCGTCATCCTCTCCGAACAGGCACAGGTCCTCGATCACGAAGGGTCGCGGCAGGACGGGGGCGAAATGTGCCCCAAGCGCCGCCATCGCGGGGCCGGGGTCGGGCAGCCGGTCGGTCAGCGTCAGGTGAAAGAGGAACTCTTCCATCACGAAGGGGTAGCCCCAGCGATCCAGCAGGGCACGCTGGCGCGGGGTCAGGGTTTCGGGGCGGCGGCGGGCGATCTCGGCCTCTGTCAGGGGCGCGCGCAAGGCATCGGTCGCCTCGACCACCGTTGCGGCCAGGTCCAGCAGCCCGGCCTCGCAGCCCTGCGGCGTCAGCGCGAGGAAGCCGCGCAGGTTCTCGATCCGCAGGCCGTCGCAGATGACGGGCGGCAAGGTGGCGGCCAGGGCGGCCACGCGGGTCTGGACATCGGCCACAGACAGGCCCTCGGCCAGCCGGAACGGCGCCCGAAGCGTGCCGTGAAAGCCGTAGCGGCGCGGGTCGCGGGTGATCGCGGCGGGATCGTCCAGCCCCGGCAGGATGGGCTGCGGCACGGGCTGGCCCAAGGCCGCGTCCCAGCCCAGCCAGGCCGCCGCGCGGGCGGCAAAGGGCCCCGGGCGCGGCGCGTAGTAGACGGCAAATCGTTTCATCGGGTCCATGGCGCTTGGGCTAGCCCGGCTTTGTCACACGGGTGTGACGGGCTGGTGTCAAGGAACGCCCGCAGGACCGCCCCGGCAAGCAGAAAGACGCAGCCATGACGACAGAGACCATTCTTGCCAATGCCACCCTCGTGCTGCCGGACCAGGTGCTGCGCGGCCAGTTGCGCCTGAAGGACGGCCGCATCGCCGGCATCGCCGAAGGCCGCAGCGTGCCTCATGGCGCCGAGGATTGCGGCGGCGATCTGCTGATGCCCGGCCTGATCGAGCTGCACACCGACAATCTGGAGCGCCATATCGAACCCCGCCCCAAGGTCGACTGGCCCCATGCCGCCGCCATCATCGCCCATGATGCCGAACTGGCCAGCGTCGGGATCACCACGGTCTTCGACGCGCTGCGCGTCGGCTCCGTCACCTCGAACGCCAAGGCGAACTACGGCGAATACGCCCGCGCGCTGGCCGACGAAATCCTGGGCCTACGCGAAGACGGGGCGCTGAAGATCAGCCACTTCCTGCACCTGCGGGCCGAGGTCTGCAGCGAAACCCTGATCGCCGAGCTGGACAAGTTCGGCCCCGGCGACCGGATCGGCATCGTCAGCCTGATGGACCACACCCCCGGCGCGCGGCAGTTCCGCGACCTGTCCAAGCTGAAGGACTACTACATCGGCAAGCACGGCATCTCGGACGCCGACTGGGAAACCCATGTCGCCACGCAACTGGCGCTGAAGGACCGGCTGGGCGAGGCGCACGAAGCCGCCGCCGTGGCCGCCGCCCGCCGTTACGGCGCGGTGCTGGCCAGCCACGACGACACCGAGGTGGACCATGTCGCGCGGTCAGCCGAACACGGCGCGCAGTTCGCCGAGTTTCCGACCACGGTCGAGGCGGCGCAGGCCTGCCAGGATCATGGGATCAAGGTGATGATGGGCGCGCCCAACCTGATCCGCGGCGGCAGCCATTCCGGCAATGTCGCGGCCCGGGCCCTGGCCGAGGCCGACCTCTTGGACATCGTCTCGTCCGACTATGTGCCCTCGTCGCTGTTGTCGGCGGCGCTGCAACTGGGCGACCTCTGGGGCGACACCGCGCGCGGTATCGCCACGGTGACCGACGCCCCTGCCCGCGCCGCCGGGCTGGACGACCGCGGCCGCCTGGAACCGGGCGCCCGGGCCGATGTGATCCGCGTTGCCCGTGTCGGCGGGGCGGGCGCGGTGCGGGGGGTCTGGGTGCAGGGC
>ERZ1645187.4512-NODE-4512-length-11192-cov-5.605729_pt1 | contig 11192 bp, 9 predicted proteins | sample MGYA00575352_ERZ1645187 | MGnify/ENA primary metagenome ERZ1645187 (study PRJEB40837, sample SAMN11349314) | freshwater sediment metagenome | isolation source: river sediment | host: Sediment | place: India: Wazaribad , New Delhi | collected 2017-02-21 ... | reverse complement strand
ACAAACATCGAGAAATTCCCGGATACTGTCGGTGCACTTGCCGCACTCCATGCCCGCGAGCGGACTGGACGTGGCCAGGTCGTGGATAGCGCACTTTACGAGGCTGTTCTGCAAGTGATGGAAAGCCTGGTTCCAGAGTACATGGTTTCCGGTCATATCCGGAAGCGCTCCGGCTCGATCCTTGAAGGTGTTTCGCCCTCTAATGTCTATCCAGCCAAAGATGGCGAGTATCTGATCGGCGCCAATCAGGACGCAGTATTCGCTCGTCTATGTGATGCAATGGGCCGGCCGGAACTGGCGAAGTCGGAACGCTATTCCACTCATATTGCGCGGGCCAGAAACCTGCGTGAGCTCGACGACATCATTTCGGAATGGTCCCGCAATCTTACAGTCGCGGAACTGGAAGCCTTGATGATCAAGCACAGCGTGCCAGCTGGCAAAATGTACCGCGCGCCCGAAATGCTGGAAGACCCACACTTCGCAGCACGTGAATCCCTAGTGGAAGTCGAAACGCCAAAATGGGGCAAGATCAAAATGCAGAATGCATTTCCTCGCCTATCGGAAACGCCCAGCGCTATTCGCTCACCTGCACCGACTGAGATCGGACAGGATAACGCCGAAATTTACGGCGAATGGCTGGGACTTGATGCCGCAGAGCTTGATCGTCTGAAAGCTGCCAAGGCAATATGAGCCGCGATCTTGCAGCGAACTATGCAGGTGCCTTTGACGGGCACCTGCAGCCTGGCAAGAAACCGGCACTGGTGATCGTCGATGTCGTTACGGCCTATCTAGATCCCGCATCACCGTTGTATCTAGGCGGTGAGGAGGCCCTGGCCGTAAATGAGCGCCTGCGTGCAGTAGCGGCCTTCTCGGGAGTGCCAGTGATATTCACCAATGTTGAATATCAGGCAGGAGGCGTCGATGGCGGTCATTTCTTTCGCAAAGTGCCGGCGCTCAAAGCTTTTGTGAAAGGCTCACCTTTGGGAGCTTTCCCAGCCACGCTTCAGCCTGGCCCGAACGACGTTGTTGTAACCAAGCAATATGCCTCAGCCTTTTTCGGCACTTCACTTGCATCAACGCTTCATAGCCTGAACGTTGATACGGTATTGATAACCGGATTTTCCACCTCTGGATGCGTACGTGCTTCGGCGCTTGATGCACTTCAGCACGGTTTCATCCCGATGGTGGTGAGCGAAGCCTGCGCCGATCGCCACGCAGCTCCGCACGAAGCAAACCTCTTTGATCTGCAAGCCAAATATGCCGAGGTCATCGACGAGCAAAAAGCTTCGGCCCTGCTTGGTAAAAAAGGATAATCTTCTGTGAAACCCCGCACTCTTTACGAGAAGATTTGGGACGCGCATGTCGTCGAGCGGCGTCCAGATGGAACCTGCCTGATCTACATTGACCGGCATCTGGTTCATGAAGTGACCAGTCCACAAGCGTTTGAGGGGCTACGACTGGCTGGGCGCAAGGTTCGTCGTCCAGATCTCACTCTTGCCGTGCCGGATCATAACCTTCCCACGACCCCGCGCCGCGATGCCGCAGGCAACCGGGTGCCGATATCTGATCCGGAAAGCGCACAGCAATTAGCCGCGCTGGAAGTCAACGCTCCGGAATTTGGAATCCGCTACATCGGCGATGCGGATCCAGAACAGGGCATCGTGCATGTGGTTGGGCCCGAACAGGGATTTACTCTGCCTGGAACGACCCTGGTGTGCGGCGATAGCCATACCAGCTCGCACGGCGCCCTTGGGGCCTTGGCATTTGGCATCGGAACCAGCGAGGTCGAGCACGTTCTGGCTACGCAAACGTTGCTGCTCAAGCAGGCCAAGACCCTCGAAGTGCGGGTTGAAGGCAGGCTGGGTTTTGGTGTTACGCCCAAGGATCTGGCGCTAGCCATCATCGGCAGGATCGGAACTTCCGGCGGTACCGGGCACGTTATTGAATATCGCGGATCAACCTTTGAAGCGATGTCAATTGAAGGCCGATTGACCGTAGCCAACATGTCAATCGAAGCTGGCGCAAGATCGGGGCTGTTCGCACCGGATGAAAAGACCTTTGCCTATCTGAAGGGCCGCCCCATGGCACCCAAAGGCGAGGCTTGGGACCAGGCGGTAGCCTACTGGCGCACACTCTACACCGACCCGGAAGCGGTCTTTGACAAGATCGTCTTGATCGACGCTGCAGAAGTGGCACCCATGGTTACCTGGGGAACAAGCCCCGAAGATGTCATACCGATAACCGGCATTGTTCCCAGCCCCGAAAGCTATACGGACCCGTCGAAGCAGGCTGCTGCCGAGAAATCTCTGGAATACATGGGGCTTCGGCCCGGAATGCACGCGACTGACTTTGAAATCCAGCACGTCTTTATCGGTAGCTGCACCAACAGCCGGATCGAGGATCTTAGGGCTGCGGCAGCGGTTCTTCAAGGACGGAGCATCGCCGCAGGAATAAAGCAAGCATTGGTTGTACCCGGATCCGGGCTTGTAAAACGTAGGGCAGAAGCTGAAGGGCTTGACGTTATATTCAAGGAAGCCGGGTTTGAATGGCGCGAGCCTGGTTGTTCGGCATGCCTTGGAATGAACCCAGACAAGGTTCCGGCCGGAGAGCGCTGTGCTTCAACCAGCAACCGTAATTTCATGGGGCGGCAAGGGGCAGGCGCACGCACTCACCTGATGTCGCCGGCAATGGCAGCTGCTGCAGCGGTGAACGGCCGACTGACGGATGTGCGATCGCTTATGGAGCTTGCATTATGACTGCCCCGATCAATGTAGTGGAAGGCACTGCCATTCCCTTTGGTATGAAGAACTGCGATACCGATGTCATTATCGCAGCCGAATGGTTGAAAACAATCAGTCGGACCGGCCTTGGTAAAGGCGCTTTTGCGGCTTTGCGCGCTAACGGAAAGACTGTTTTTGATGAACCGCGCTATGCAGGAAGCCCGATCCTTATCGCAGGTGATAACTTCGGTTGTGGATCAAGCCGCGAACACGCCGCTTGGGCACTGGCTGACATGGGGGTCAAAGTCGTTATAGCCCCGAGCTTCTCGGACATCTTTTCGGGCAACGCTTTCAAGAATGGCATTCTCACGGTCGTGCTTCCGCAACATGCAATCGACCGCTTGATGGAAGTTGCAGCGACCGATCAAATTCACGTCGATCTTGAACAACAAACGGTAACAACCCCGTTTCAGGATCGTTACACCTTCGAAATCGATGCGTTTCGCAAGCACTGTTTGCTAGGTGGCCTGGACGAAATCAGTCTTACCCTTGCATCAGAGGAAAATATAAGCAGTTACGAGCACAAAATGATCGAGCATATGTCCTGGAAGAAGCCAAAAATGCTTTAACGTTAAGCAGCCGGCAAAGATCATCGTGAGAGACTAGTCGGGCGTATATGCTGCATGCAGTTGATCGCGCAGAGTTTAATTCTTTTTTCGGCGACTGCCAAGGCTGCCCTCTAATGGCTTGTCCTCGCCTTGAAAGAAGATTTTTGCGGCTTCTTTAGTTTAACTAAGCGAAGAGACATCTGTCCAGGCAGGATGCTGTCATTCGTCTTGCACATCCGTCGTTCAATCTGACAGAAAAATTATTGCGACGCAATCTGCTGCAAGCGCTGTCCTTCAGCCTGAGCCTCAGACAGCAACTGATCCCAGTCGTCAGGGGGATGGCCGTTTTCAAGCATCTTACGGAAAACGCGATAAGCGTCGTCACTACTTTCGTAAGAACGCTTGGTCTCTTCGTCATTGACCCAAGCAAAAACCAGCGTTTTGCTCGGCCCGTGATAACGGAAAAACAGCCGGTACTGCTGAAAGAACTTTGCCCGAAACCAGTGTTTGTGCTCCTCGCCAAGGGTGCTGCCCTGGCGATACTCTGGTCGTGATGGATCTTGCGGAACAATGTCAAATGCCAGCTTCGCAATAGCCGCCAGTCGCTTGCTTGCGTTCTTTTTTGCGTACCCTTCTGGATCCTTCTGCTTGGATGCTTCGACCTGCTGCGACAACGCTTCAATTTGCGCTAGGAACAAAGGGTGCGCAAAAACCGTCCACCCGTGAATGACCAACTGCGCAGACTTGCCGCTGCTCATTCATTGACATCCGACAGGGCAACATCCAGATCGACTTCAACTCCGCCAACCAATGCCTGCAGCCGCTGAACAAGGCCGGTGTCTACAGTTCTCAAGCGCTCGGGATTGCTAGCGATGTCGCGTGCAAGAAAGCCTAAGAATTGCTCGATGACAGGGTCATCGCTCTTCGAGGGCTCAGCGCGGGTCAGAACGACTTCTCCGGTCGGACGGATTGAGTAATGAATCTTGTCGCGTTTACCGAGCCGAAGCGCACGGCGCACAGTTTCCGGCACCGTGGTCTGGTAGCGGTCAGTCAACGTAGACTCGACTTCAAGAGTGGTAGACATCGCGTTTTCCAGTCAAAAGATGGATGCTTCGCGTAAGTAATGCATTTGCATTGCCGGTTCAAGGTGGCGCATAGTGACTTCCACCTGCGCGGTTGGGTACAGCTGTCAATGGACACCCAGTTTTACGACGTCCTCACGGCCCAGCCAGTGTTCGACAAAGGACAGATAAGGAACAGGGATTTCCAGATGGCAATGTCCGTCGGGAACAATGGCAAGTACAAGGTACTCGACATCATGGGACGCCACTTCGTCGAAAGCGGGAAAAAGGCCGGCCTAGGTTCCGTAATCATCGACAGAGCTATCACGGAGATTACCGGGCATGCAGCTGCGGCAGCATGTAGAGCACTGGCGCACATGCCTGGAGATTTTCCGGAAGAGATTCACGCAAGCGTTACAAGGGCAATAAAGAGCCGTCTTCCGAGACTGCAATCAGGTCTGACAGACTTGTGATGCAAGAGCCCCGTGAACTACCCCGCCATGAATGAAGCGGCTTCTCGGTTTTAGGCCGCGAGGATTATGGCTAAGCGATCCTGCTTCTGGCCGCTTATCATGATTTTGCGCCCCCTGTCCCAGAGCGGCTAGCCGATGATTGTCTCACGCTCACCAGGATAGCTCGCGCCTTATCCGAGCAGAAAAGCCACATCTTCTTCAGTGAGCTTGGCCGGGGTAGCGATGTCGCCTTCCCACAGCATCGATGCGAGCGCTCGTTTTTTCTCTTGTAGAGTGAGGATCTTTTCCTCGATCGTACCCCTGGCGATCAACCGGTGAACAAATACCGGTTTCGATTGTCCTATACGATGCGCCCGGTCAATCGCCTGAGCTTCAACCGCCGGGTTCCACCAGGGGTCATAGAGAATGATGGTATCGGCGGCCGTGAGGTTTAGCCCGGTTCCGCCTGCCTTGAGGCTGACGAGGATCAGCGGAACGTCGCCATCCTGGAACTGTCGCACTGGCGTCTCGCGGTCTCGTGTCTCACCCCTGATCTCGACATAAGCCACTCTCAGTGCATCAAGTTCGGGCTTGATCAGGTCGAGCATTGACGTGAACTGACTGAACAGGATGATCCTTCGCCCTTCGCGCAGCAGTTCGGGCAGCATCTCGAGCAGACGCGCCAACTTGGCTGACCCGGAACCCTTGTCTTCAAATTGCGGGACTAGGCGCGGGTCGCAGCAAACTTGCCGTAGCTTGAGCAGAGCATCGAGAAACACGATTTGCGAGCGTAGCAGTCCAACCCTTGCAATTTCGTCGCGGACTCGCTGTTGCATCAGCAACCGCAGGCTCTCGTAGTTTGCCAATTGCGCCTTTTCGAGTTCAATCCATTCAGGGATGACCGTTTTCTCGGGCAGGTCGCGCGCGACTTCGTCCTTGGTGCGGCGCAGTAAAAACGGACGCAGCCGGCGCTGGAGCAGAGCTTTGGCGGTCGCATCATCATCGCGGACGATCGGCTTATCGATGGTGCGACGGAACTGGTCGAGTGTACCTAGAAGGTTAGGGGTGACGAGCTCCATCAGGCTCCAGATGTCGGTCAACTGGTTCTCTACCGGGGTTCCTGACAGCGCTATGACCTGCTCTGCCTTCAGCGACCTTGCGGCGCGAAAGCCAGCGGTCTTGGGGTTCTTGAGCATATGCGCCTCATCTAACAGGATAAGAGCGAAGCGCAGCCCGGCAAACAGTGTGTGGTCGCGTAGTAACACTGGGTAACTGGTCAGGATGACATCGACATCCGCCAGTTTATCCAACTGATTTTGCCGTTTGCTGCCATGCCATAAAAGCACGGCAAGATCGGGCGCGAACCGGGTGATTTCCGCCTGCCAGTTGGGCAGAACCGACGTCGGGCAGACAATCAGTACCGGCGATTCCAGTTTGCCTGCCGCCTTCAGCGTAGTGACATGGGCAAGTGCCTGCACGGTCTTGCCAAGTCCCATATCGTCAGCCAGCACGCCGCCGAACCCAGCGCTATGGAGCGCCTGTAGCCAGTCCAGGCCTTTTTGCTGATAGGGGCGCAATGCCGCCTTGAAACTAGTGGGGGTGAGCGTCGCCTCTGTCTCGATCAGGGTCAGCGCACGGGCAAGCCGCCGCAAGTCATCGCCACCCCGCCACCCAATTCGTGTGCCGCTTGCGGTTTCCAGATCAGCCAATATCGAGAGGTCGCTACGCGGAAGGTGCAAACGACCGGCCGCCTCTCGAGCGTCCAGTGCCATCGCCAGCAACATCTTCAAGACAGGCTTCACGTCCTCTGCGGGCAGTTGCGCAAGCTTACCAGGGCCGATCGCAATCGTGACGTGGTCTCCCGACTGTTCGAGCCATTCCATCCCGCCCAACGCCAGCATCTGCCGCAGCATAGGCAGGATATCAACGACCTCGCCGTCGATCCTAGCGCCCAGTGCGATATCGAACCAGTCAGCCCCCTTCGGGGTGACATCGAAGTTAAGGTCATCCGTGCCAATCTCTGTTATCGTCAGGCGCCACTTTGGGGCATATTCTATGCGCCAACCCTGCGCGCGCAATTGCGGCAGTTCGACTTGCAGGAAAGGCGCGAAATCAGTGGCGGCCGCTTCGGCATGCGGTGCGAAGTCCCAGAGTTGGGCCGGTTTCGTTTTCAACTCCTCGAATGCATCGAGTGGTATCAACCCACGCTGAAAGACCTGTTCCAGTGCCGCACTCTCGGCGGAGATGTCACGGCTGAAACGAAAGAAGCCGGCTTCTCCGCTAGCGATGATCGAGGCAGAATTCTCAGCTGGCGTCACCTGATAACCAGCGTAGTCGAAACTCAGCCGCGCGATTGCCATGTCACGTTTCTGGGTGCTTGATGCCCACGACGAATAGTACCCGCGCCGCTTAGGCAGATAGGCTTCGACCTTCTCCTGCAAGAAGGTCAGCACCGGCACTGGCCGGATTTTCCCGAGTTCCTGCATCTGTTCTAATGAGGGCGCGGGTATGGAGGGACCAGCAAGCGCCGGCCAGTGCTGGGCGATCTGCGATACCGCCTGGGGCGGGATCGGCGGCATTAGCAACAAGCGCTGAGCCTGCACAGGATCAGTATCGCATTGAACGCGGTGCATAACGCCGGTTTCGTCATCAATCAGAATAGGCGGCGTGGTCGCGAGCAGGGTTTGGTCCTCTCGGACATCTCCGAGCACAAGTCGCTGCAGGCCGTCATGGGCCAAGGTAAGCCAGTGCCATTGTGACTGGGCATCATGGCCCCAGGACAAGGCTGGTCCATCCGGTTTGCGCCATCGGGTCCGCCCGGTTTCGACAGCCCGTTCGATCCAGTCGCCGCCCGCAATACCCTTTGGGCTGCCGCTGGTGTCGTAATCGCCACCGTAGCTGGACATTCGCCGGACTAACCAGTGGTCAACCGGATCGAGTGCGAGTCGTCCTTCGCGCAAGTCGTAGGCCGAAGGTTGCCACCACTTCGGTGCCCCTTGGCGACGTGTATCGGTGCCCCAGACCCAAGCCTGAACGACGAGGCGCTGCGGCAATGCTTGCAGCGGTGCGGGCAGGGCCTTGCCTTTGCGGTTCTTACCATCGTGGAGCAGACGAGGGACGAACACATATACCAGCGGGGAAATTCCACGTTGCGCAGCCAACGTCTCCGTTTGCGTCTCGATGACCCACTGCTGCAAGGCTGGAGGTAGCGCAGCCGGGCGATCGGGTTGGAGGGACACTGCAGGCGAAGCGTGCGTCGCGGCGCCGGTTGCTGAAGCTAACTGCGCCTGAGCAGCAAACAGGACAGCGGCACCGTGTTTGCAGTCGAAACCGACCGGGCAGGTGCATTCGACCAGCGGTCCGCAACCATCGTCATCCGGGAATATGATTGTGATCTCGTAAGGCAATCTGGCATTGCCTTTGACCTCTGCGGTAATGAGCGCCATCTCCGGCGAGATTTCCAACCCGCTCACCCGCCCCTGCATCCAGTAGGATTGACCGGCGACTACCATATTTCTGGTTTGAATAGTTTCAGCAATAAGCGCGTTTGTAATGGGCGGGATCATAGCGGTAGCTTGGCCGATCAAGGTGGAGGCAATCAAGCTCCCCCCCTTTGCGATTGATGAGGATAAACTTTAAAATCGGTATTTTAACCCTCACCTGCTCCTGATCGCCGACATCGCGACTGCACCAGGATTTAGCAAGATCGGCATCACTTCTGCGTTCTTCGCTCCATCAGGCGTTCGACTATTAATGCCGGTGCGCCATAAGCCAAGAGGCGACCGTGCCCCTCTACAACCTCGAAGTCTGCGGCGGGGATGCGCTCTTGCCAGAATGCCAATGCCGCGCCAGGCTCGCACAGTGTGTCATGCTCACCCAGCAATACAGACCATCCGCGACCATCGATCGGATAATCTGCAGTGGTGCCTCTCGCCAGCGCTGTTTGTTCGAGCACATATCCTGCGAGCCGCCCTGTCGTAAACATGCGTATCGCCCGATAATAGTCGTCGGTTACTTGCTCGTCCGCGAGTAACGCCTCGTCGGGCGGGCTTCCGCGCATGGACTTGCGAAGCACTTTGGCAAGGAAATTGCGCGTCATTACCCGACTGATCAACCGGGCAGCAGGCAAGATAAGTTCGGGACTCTGGAGATATGCCTCCTTGAACGAACCCAGCACCCCCCAACGCCGCTGGTCGCGGTTCGAAGGCGGATCCGGGTTAACGAGCACCGCTGTGCCGCAGCGCTCTGGGAACCTTCCAGCAAAGGCAGTCACCACCTGCGCCGCGCCTCGCGCCACTATATCGACCTGGTCAATCTGAAGACGGTCGAGAACGATCCGCATATCGTGCGCGGCGGGCTCGAAGGGGTCTGACGGATCGTCGCCCAAGACCCTACCCTCGCTGTCCGTCAAGCCGAAACCAGGCCGATCGATGGCAAGCACCCGGTATCCGTGCTTCATGAGCTCGGAAACCAGCCGCCGAGGCGGGTGGCGGGTCGTCATACTGCTGTGTAAGATAACTACCGGTCGGCCGCCCGCCGGACCATAATCGGAAATGGCGATCCGGCCACCACTTGGACGATCAATGAAGCGCAAAGGCTCGGCGATGCCGCCGAGCCAGGCGACCCGGCCGTGGCTCGCGTCGGTCAGTACCTGAATCGCAATGATGGCGCTCAAAGACCGAGCCAAGGCCGCAGCGCCCGAGACACCAAATGCCTGGAATATGATATCGGCCTGCTTCTTGACCGTCGCCTCTGAAATACCAAGAGATCTCGCCGTTTCCGCCCTCGTAAGACCTTGTGCGAGCAGCATGGCGATCTGCGCCTGACGCGGTTTCAAACCCCAGCGATCAGTGAGCAGTTCGGTCGCTTGGTCACCATTGGGGAAAATTCCAAGCGCTAATAGTGAAAGGCGGTGGATTAACCCCGGCATCCGCCCGACACCGACTTTCGCCAACGCTGTCGACATGGCTTCGCGGGCGGTCGCATAGCTCAGCTTTGCGAGCGCAGCACCGGTGCGGATGCTGCCTGTATGGAGCGTCGCTTCGATCACGCGGGTTTCAAGGCCGGTCATCCCGAATGCTGAGCAAGCGTGACGTAGCGGCTTCGTGAGTGCAGCCGAGGTCGTTACAACCAGCACGCACCGTTCTGGTGCTTCGACCAGAAGCCGGTTCACATCATCCGGAAGATCCCAGTTCGAGGCTTCGCTTGCTGGAACATAGGCAAAGAGCGGATGTCTGGTTGTTTCAATCGACTGAGCAAATTGCATCGTCCTTTCATGCAGCGCCGTCTCTGCGAAATCCCAGTCGATCAGATCCGCAGCATCGGGTGGCCAGGCGCCAGAGCAAAAGATGAGCTGCCGGGCGACCGGATCGACAACAAGGAGCGCGAGCGCATCGATGTTCACATGCGAATGAGCGCGATAGCCATGCGCTGCATCAAGCGCGTGAAAATGCCGTTTCACGTCATCTGGATCATGAAGGATGCGATCGAGAAGCCTTTCCGGGGCATCCAACCACTCCTCCGCATAGTCCGCAGGCTGCATTGGTGTTCTATTGTCCGGTTACGGATTGCTCATTGGGCATGACGATAGCCCTCTGCTCCCGCCAGGTCATCACTCCATACCCTACAATCGGGGATAATCGGACCTCTTTTTCAATGCTACGCATTAGCACCTAGGGGCTGATCGATCGGTATCTATCCCGAATGCATCAAGAAGGAATTGCACCAACTTCCAGTATGGAAACGCACTTTCAGGATTATCGGAACTGATGTCATGAGATTTCATGATTTTCATCGAATTAAGAGAGATTTACGGGGAGTCCATGACGGTCAATGCGCCGATTTTAGCAATCAGCAATCTGTCGAACAGCAAAGGGCCAACGCTCTTGTGTGAATAGAAAAGTCCTCGGCGCGAGAGACAAATTACTTCCGGAATATTGTTGGCAATGCGGGCCCTTGGGCAATCTTTGGGCGCCTCTTCAAGGCGCCGTGCCTGGGTTTCAGCCGTTGCTTGTGAATGTGAACTTCGAAGGGAATCAAAACTGTGAAGCAGCAGACGATCAAACACGCGGCGCTTTTTTCAACTACCGCGCTGGTCTCAGCAGGCATCGTGCTGGCGTCCCCAGCGCACGCAGCGGACTATGGCCAGTTCGTGGCGACGGGCGAGACGGTGACGATTACTGTCTCTCAAAGCGAAACGGTCGAAGGCGATCTTATTGGCGTTTTTTCGCGCGGCAGCCAAACGACGCTTACCAACGCCGGAACGATCCGCGGTAATGGCAGCGCGGACGGTCTCGACGTGCTACCCGAAGGAGGCATTACGGTTGACGGCGGGCCGGCGACAATCACCAA
>ERZ1645187.4511-NODE-4511-length-11193-cov-5.963010_pt1 | contig 11193 bp, 7 predicted proteins | sample MGYA00575352_ERZ1645187 | MGnify/ENA primary metagenome ERZ1645187 (study PRJEB40837, sample SAMN11349314) | freshwater sediment metagenome | isolation source: river sediment | host: Sediment | place: India: Wazaribad , New Delhi | collected 2017-02-21 ... | reverse complement strand
GGAAGAACACCCCGGTCAAGGAAGGCGGCATCGGCCAGGTCGGCTACCCGCTGGTCGCCGACCTCAAGCATGAAATCTGCCGTGCCTACGACGTCGAACTTGAAGCCGCCGGCGTCGCCCTGCGCGGCTCCTTCCTGATCGACAAGAACGGCGTGGTCATGCACCAGGTCGTCAACATGCTGCCGCTCGGCCGCAATATTGATGAAATGCTGCGCATGGTCGATGCGCTGCAGTTCTTCGAGGAGCATGGCGAAGTCTGCCCGGCTGGCTGGAACAAGGGCAAACCGGGCATGGTTGCCTCGACCGAAGGTGTTGCCGCTTACCTCGCCAAGAACGCCAAGAAACTCTGACCGGCATTCTCCCTGTGATGACACAGGGCATGAGAAAAACCTCGGGCCGAAAGACCTGGGGTTTTTTTCATTGATATTTCACCGAAAATCAGGCTAGAATTTCTCGAATTTGTAATTTCATCAAACCAGGACAATCATGACGGATCCCGAATACCTCAGCACCCGACAGGCAGCCCAACGCCTGGGCGTTTCCCTGGGTACCGTACAGAACATGGTCGAGAACGGCGCACTCGAGGCCTGGAAGACCGCTGGCGGTCATCGCCGCATCCCGGTTGCTTCTGTCGAAGCACTGCTTGCCCGCCGTCGCAACCTGACACCCAGCGCCCACGAATCAAGCGGCAGCCTTGACATCCTCGTTGCCGAAGACGACCAGACGCTGCAACTGCTCTATCAAATGACCATCGATGGCTGGGGCCTGCCGATCAAGCTGCGCATCGTCGCCAACGGTTTCGATGGCCTGTTGCAAGTCGGTCAGCGCGTGCCGGACATCCTGATCGCCGACCTGATGATGCCGGGCATGGATGGCTTCGAGATGATCCGTCGCCTGCGCGCCAACCCCGACCTGTCGCGCATGGACATCATCGTCGTCAGCGCCATCGACCGCGAAGAAATCATCAAGCGGGGCCTGCCGCCGGATATCACCATTTTCGGAAAACCGATCCCGTTCCACGAGATCAAGGGCTTCCTGCTCGGACGCTTGGCTGCCCGCCAGCGCTCCGCATAACACCCGGGGGCCTTCCCCCGCCTCCCCTTCACGCCGGGCTGGTTTATCCAGCCCGTTGTTTTTTCAGACGAAGCGTTTCCACAAACCGCGTTCCGGTGGCCCCCCCAGCCATTTCCTTGCTTCCGGCCGAGGCTGGGCATCGTCGAACAGCCAGCGGACAGCAACGATCGACTCGGAAATTCGTCGGAACACCTCGACCAGCACCGGATCGAACTGCGCCCCGGTCCCCGCCAACACCATCTGCACCGCGACAGCCGCCGGATAGGCTTCCCGGTAAGGACGCTTCAGGGTCAGCGCGTCAAAGCAGTCGATCAGGGCAACGATCCTTGCGGCCAGGGGAATTTCGTCCCCCTGCAGACGGTTCGGATAACCTCGGCCATTGAATCGCTCATGATGGTTCAGCGCGATTTCCGCTGCCAAGCGTAATTCCGGCACCACCGAGTCGACGAGCAAGGCATGTCCCAGCCGACAGTGGTTGCGCATCAGTTCGCGTTCGATGTCGCCCAGCACCGGCGCCTCGAGGATCCGATCGGGCAATGCGATCTCACCGATGTCGTGCAGTGGTGCCGCCAGTTGGATCTCGTCGCAGAAGGACTCCTCACAGCCCATCGCATGCGCGAGGATCGCCGACATGAGCCCAATGCGCAGAATCTTGCTCGGCGTACCACCATTACGGTCTTCAACGACCAACGCCAGACGATACATGGTATCCGCCTGGGCGGCATCCAGTTCCCGCGCCCAACGTTGGTGTCCGTCCTTGAGTGCGCGAATGTCGACAACCATGCGGTGCATCTGGCTGACCGCCTGTTGGCGTTCATCTTCAAGTGTCCGCAGGCGCTCCCGCACGCCCGGCGGCGGCTGCAACGGTGCCAGCATTTCGGTCATCGAATCGTCCAGCACGACCCGGTCGCTGACCAGCAATTCGCGTTCTTCATTCAGCAGTTCCATATCCCATTCCCTTTAGTGCAGGGTAACCCCGGCTTCCGGTGTCACCGCCGTATCCGACAACCACAGCGTCAGTTCGCCATGCGAGGCAGGTTGGTCTGGCGCCTTGACCACCGTTGGGACGATCGTCCGGGCGACCGGCAACCACAGGGATACGGCTGTCCCCTGGCCAGGCTCGCTATCGACCTCGACCGTGCCACCGTGCGCATCCATGATTTCCTTGACCAGCGACATGCCGAGCCCGGTACCCGGGATATTTCCCGAGGGGTCGGCACGGAAGAAACGCTCGAATACGCGTGCCGACTGCTCGGGCGTCATGCCAATGCCATGGTCGCGAATGATCACCCCCACCTGGCCACCGCTGGCCGAATCGCGGAAACGCACCGAGATATCGACTGCCCCGCCCTGCGGCGAGTACTTGTAGGCGTTCGACAGCAGGTTGATCACCGCCTGTTGCATCTTGGCCGGATCAATATCGATTTCCGGCAATCCATCCTGGAGATGAAGACGCATGCGCTCCCGATCACCATCAATGTGGAAGGCGGCGACGGCATCGCGGACGATGGACTCGATGCGGTGACGGCTGAACTTGAAGTCCTTGCCGGAGCGAGCCTCGATACGCGCCAGATCGAGCAGTTCGTTGATCAGGTCGGTCAGGCGGCGCGACTGGCGGTGCATCGTACTCAGCATGTCGCGCGTCCGTTCCGGTGGAAATTCCCGCAGCATCAGGAGTTCGGCAAAGCCCATGATGCTGGCCATGGGCGTACGCAATTCATGGGCCGCCGTGGTCAGGAACTCGCTCTTCATCCGGTCGACCTCGGTTTCGCGGGTCACGTCACGCATGTAGATGACCGCCGGACTGCCATTGCCACCCCGGCAGCTGACCAGCAGTACGCGCCGGCTCGGGCGCAACAGATACATCAGGCGATTGTCCTGCGCGGCGCCGTCCTCGTCTTCATCGAACCAGGGGAAGGGATGAGCCGGGTCGCAACTCCCCACCAGCAGGCTGCGCAACTCGGCGCGCTGCAAACCGGTGATATCCCCGGCCTTGAGCCCGGTCAGCCGTTCGAAGGCCGGATTGACGAACGAAACGACGCCCCGCTCGTCGAAATAGACGAATGCATCGGGACTAAGGGTGAAGATCGAATCCAGTTGGCTCATCAGGCCAATGATCTGATGGGAGGATTCGATGCGTTGCGTGATGTCCACGATGGTGCCGACCATGCGCACCGGTGTTCCGTCGGCCGCCCGCTCAACGATACGGCCATGATTGGCCACCCAGATTGCCCCCCCATCCGCGTTCAGCATCTGATGCTCGAGATAGAAATCATCGTCCTCGCCTGCCAGATGAGCCCGGATCTCATCGTCGAAACGATCCACCCATTCATCTGGCAACTGGCGAATGAAGACCGAGAAGCGCCCGTCCGCCGCCACGACCACAGGATCCAGTCCCAGAATTCCGGCCCAGCTCGGACTGGTAAATAGTCTGTCCTCGACAATGTTCCAGTCCCAGACGCCTTCGTGCAGCGCGTCAATGGTCAACGCCAGACGCTGCTCGCTATCGACCAGGGCATGGGTTGCCGCAATGGTCGCACTGATATCGTTCTGCACGCCGATGTAGTGGGTGATGCGGCCTGAGTCATCGTGGAGCGGCGACAGTTGAAGTTCGTTCCAGAACGGCTCGCCATTTTTTCGGTAATTGCGAATGACCACCTTGCAAGCCTGCCCTTTGGCAATCGATGCCCTGATCTCGTCGAGGCTTTCCTGGCACTCTGCACGCGGTCCCTGTAGAAATGAGCAGTTTCGGCCCAGTACCTCATCTGATGCATAGCCGGTGATTCGCTCGAAGGCATCATTGACGTAAAGGATCGGCTGCCCGGGCTGCAACATGTCGGTAATCACCACGCCGCAGGAACTGGAGGCCAGCGCCCGCTCCCGCAGATGCAGCGAGGCTTCGGCTTCCACCATCGCCGTAACGTCGCGGATCAGGCCGCTGATGCGCAGCGGCCTCCCTGCTTCATCGGCAACCAGATGGAAGCGATCGAGAACCCAGCGTACACAACCGTCGGCCCGCCGGATCCGGTAACGAACCTCCGCGGCACCACCCAACGCAAGCGACTGCCTCGCCTGCTCAAGCCGGGGAGCATCTTCGGGCAGCGCCAGATCACGCAGACCGCCTCCATGCCCAAGACAGGCCTCAGCACTGTAGCCAAACACCTTGCTGGCGGCCGGACTGATGTACTCCAGCCTGGAACAGGCAGGATCGACCGCATAGACCACATCGTCGATCCCGGCCAGAACGCCCGCCAGTCGCTCGCGCGCCTCGGCCAGTTCTTCGGTGCGATGCCGGACCTGTTCCTCCTGGTCGTCGTACACCCGGCGCAGCGAATAGACCATCTCGTTGAACGCGGTACCCATCCAGCCGATTTCATCACTTCGAGTGACCGGCAACTCCTTCAGTCCAGTCGGGCCGGCACCGGCAATTTCCATCGCCCGATGACTCATGTCGGCCAAGGGCACGACGATGCTTTCCGCAATCTTTCGGGTCATCAGCAGGATGGCGAATGCCGCGAACAGGGCGAGCGCCAGCATGGCTGCCGACAAACCCAACAACGGCGCATAGGCCAGGGACTTCGCGGTACTGGCCCGCAACACCAGCTTGACGCCATGGTCGGCGAGGAAGCCAGCCAGTGCGATATCGGCCTGCAGTGATTCATCTGCGATGTCGGCGCCGCTGGAAAACACCGCTTGTCCGGCCGCATCCTCAAGGCGCAACTTCAAGGGCATCCCATCGCTGGTCTGGTTGAGCAGGGCAACGCCACCCAGCAGGGTGGATAATCCTATTTCACCGACCAGCACGCCTTCCACCTCCCCGGTTGCGTTGTAGTAAACCGGGAAGGCGACATGCAGGGTGACACCCGGGGCAGCGTTGTCGATGCCGAGATCGGCCTTGCCTTCACGCAAGGCTCGCTCAATGCCCCGCTGATTGCCCCCCGTATAAGGCTGGGCCGAGGCAATGACCTGACCGAGACCATCGACCAGCGCGAGGGAGAGGATGGCCGGCTGACTCTGGCGATATTCGGCAAGGAAAGGGCGAAGATAGGCATTGCTCTCCGCCGAGTCGGCCAACGCATTCGCCACCAGGGCACGACGCGACAGGTTTTCGAATTCAACCAGAATGCGATCGAGTTCGGATTGGACCCTGACGGCATTGAGCGCCGCCACGCTTTCCAGACGTTCATTGACCGATTTGCGGATCTGCTCCGAAACCAGGGCATGCGTCATCATGAACACCACCAGCAGGATGCCCCCCATCAGCACCTGCCCCTTGAGCGTGGCGCGGTTGATCAGGCTCCCCTGGTACCAGGCGCGGATTTTTGAGGGAACCCGGCGTTCGAGCCACTGAGCGACTGTATGGCGCATGCTTACCTCACGGCTTGCGGATTCTGACCAGACGCCCGTCGGCCTGGTAACGAGAGAAGAACAGATCGTTTTCGTTCAGTGCTTCATGGTTCGCGGGACTGAACGGACGCTGGAAATGCTTGACCACGCCATCGTAGGGGCCCAAGGACTCCAGGGCCTGTCGAACGTCTTCGCGGCGCGAACTGCCGGCTTTGTCGATCGCCCTGGCCAGCAAATGGGTCATATCGTAGGCATGGGCCACACCGACCGGCGACGGAATGCTCTCCGGGCTGCCCGCCGCGAATACGGCCTGTGCCCGGCGCGCCAGGGCGCGAGCGCGATCGTTGCGTGCCCCGCCGAAGGAATACGTCTGAACGACAACGAAATCGACCTGTTGCAGCGCGGGGCCGCACATTCGCCAGAAATCCCCGCCGGTCACACCCCAATGGCTGATAATCGGCAGCCGCTGGGACTCCGGCAGTTCAGCCAGTTCGCGGACGAACTGCGCCCCTTCCCGTTCGTTGGCCACCAGGAAGATTGCTTGTGCGCCGGATTGGCGCAAGGCGACGTAACGCTGCATCAGACCGGCCTCGCCTCCCCAGTTGTACCATTCCGTCGCGGTAATGGAGACCCCGCTATTGCCGACCCTGGCTTTCAATGCCTCGTCGTTGCTTCGCCCCCAGGCAATGTTGGGCAGCAAAACGCCAATTCTGCGCAGTCCGCGCTCCCGTGCGTGCCGAAGCACGGCGGCAACCGCCATGCTGTCCGACAGTGACAGACGGAAGGCCCAGTTCGGTGACTGACCGTTATTGATGATGCCGTCAGCCGCGGCCCACGGATCAAGCAACGGTATCCGGAGGGCCGGCAGTTCCTTGACCACTTCGAGAGCCAGGGGGCTGAACTTGCCGACCATCACGGCCACCACATCCTGATCTGCTGCCAGCGCATGAAGATTGCGCACGCCGCGAGCCGGGACCGAACGGTTATCCGTTACGGCAACGGCGAGTTGGCGACCGCCGAGAACGCCGCCAGCCCTGTTGATCTCGGCAACCGCTTCCTCAACCCCCAGACGGATGGCATCGTCCGAGGTGCTGCTAACGTCGCCGATCTCCAGATTGAGACCGATACGGATCGGATCGCCGGCAGCGTAAACCGCCAAGGAGAGGGCACTCAGGCCAAGCATCAGGCAACGGGCCAGGTTCAGCCAGTGACGAATCATGTTCAGGCGCTCAAAGCGGCCGGCTTGGCCAATTGCGCGTCGACCGTGTCGATCAGCTCGAGTGGGCTGAACGGCTTGGTCAGGTAAGCATCGGCCCCGGCCTGGCGACCCATTTCGAAATCCGATTGCTGCCCGCGTGCCGTCAGCAAGACCACCGGGGTATGACGCAAGCCCGGTTCCATGCGTATCTTCTGGCACACCTGGTAACCGTCCAGACTACCCGGCATCATGACGTCGAGCAGCACCAGATCAGGGCGCAGGGCCTTGACCATGTGCCAGCCCGCTTCGCCATTCTCGGCTTCGTGGATTTCGCTGTCGCCCAGTTCGAGCGTCATCCGGATCAGCTTCCGGATGTCGCTCTGGTCTTCAACGATGAGGATGACTTTTCTCGCGCTCATGTAAACCTCCGCTTCGTTAGGCCGACGCCTTTGCGCCGCGCTGGCGCTGCATCAGACGGGTGAGATCTTCGGCATAGCGGCGCGCCTGTTCGGTACCGAGATCGGGATTGATGGCTTCCGGCGGTGCACCGGCCGGCAGTTCGATGACGAAGGCGGTGATGTCGCCATCTTCGTCGTTCAGTCGCAGGCTGCCGCGATGCAACTCGACGATGTGCTTGCACAAGGCCATACCCAGGCCCAGCCCCCCCACGCCTGCCTTCTCTTTGGCGTCGCCCGTCGGCCGGGAAAACGGCAAAAAGCTCCGGGTATCGTTCAGCTTGGGCAAGCCACGGCCATGGTTGCGGATCTGCAGACTGATGAAATTCCCGTACGGCCTGGCCTGCAGCTCCAGATCCGAGCGCACCCGGCAATGGCGCACCATGTGCTCGATGTAGCCATACAGGGCCTCGACCAGCCAGGCACGGCTGCCGTAGATGATAGGCAGCTCCTGCGTCACGCCAGCCTGGTGGAACTTGATGTTGCGCTCTTCGAGCAAGGGTTTGACGCGGACCAGCAAGGCAGATATCAGGTCCATGACCGGAATCCGCTCACTGGCGAGGACCGGGGACTTGGCAAATACCTGGGCGAAGGTTGCCAGCTGCTTCATCCGGCCTGCCACTTCCTCGCCCTGACGCAGGATGTTCTGCATCTCCGCCGCCAGCGTCTCCTGTTTTTCAAGCTCCGGCACGATGTCTACCAGCAGGCGGCCAAGTTGCTGCGAAAAGTCGAGCATGGGTTTCGACAACTCGACATCCATCAGGTTGGCGAAATTGGAAATGATGGTCTGGAAACGCGCGGCCTCGCTGACGTTGCGAACCAGCACGAGGAATCCGCCACCGAGGGGGGACTCGATGATCTTCAGGTGCAGCCGGTCCTTTTCGCCAACCTGGACGGGCGAATCGATGTCGAAGACGAGCGGCAGGCGGACATAGCCACGGGCGGCGGCGGCAACCTGGACCAGCACTTCCTCGGCCGGCAATCGCTTGCCCAGGATGATCGGGAAGTGGCGGGTCGCGGCCTGGTTGGCCAGACGCACCACGCCATCGGGGCTGACGATCAGAAGCCCCTCTTCAATGCTGTCGACCAGGATTTGCAGATTTGCAGACATAGGACACCTCGGCTAGTTGAGGACTTTTTACCACAACTATTCTATTTGTCAAATTTTTAATTTATTTCTTCATGTATGGTGAATTTTGAACTTATGAACAGCACACTTGACGGTATTGGCATCTCTGGCATTCAGAGAGGCGGCGGAGTATGATTTGCCCCAGCCGACGCCCATAGAGTCAGGCTGCATTGACATATAACCAGGAGACACTTCATGGGATTCTTCGGAAACGGTGCCGCGCTCGACAAGATCGACCGGGACATCGCTGCCATTGCCGAGGGCCAGGCCGATCTTTCGCACGCGGTCGGTAATGCGGGCAGCGATGCCGCCGGCCGAATCTCCGGCAACCTCAACCGCTTTTTTGGGCGCGTTCGCAGCCTGATTGCCCACGCTCGCGAACGGAGCGTCAGCATCGCCGCCGACGCCGCCCGCATGAACCACTTGGTGCAGCAGACCGACGACGCCGTCCGGCGCCAGGAAATGCTGGCCGCCAACGTCTTCGAATCAAGCAACCGAGTCAATCTCGCCGTCGGCGACGTCGCCTCGAACTCGGAAGCCATCCACTCATCCACCCGGAACAATCTCGACCTGGCCCAGCGCTCGCTGGAGCAGATGGAAACCGTCGCGGTGACGATGCGCTCGACCAACCAGCACATCGAGCACTTTTCATCGACCGTCGGCGAACTGCATACCAGTTCGATGAAGATCAACGAGATCGTTTCGCTGATCAACGATATTTCCGACCAGACCAACCTGCTCGCCCTCAATGCCGCCATCGAAGCGGCGCGGGCCGGCGAAGCCGGGCGCGGTTTTGCGGTCGTCGCCGACGAAGTGCGCAAGCTGGCCGAAAAGGTCAAGACCGCCACCCAGGTGATCGGCCAGAATACCCAGTCGATGATCAACCTGGTCGCCGACACCTCGGAAAAAACCAAGACCATCGTCGGCGAAGTGACCCGCGCCAATGGTTACATCGAAACCTCGGCCGCCGACCTGACCACCATGGTTGGCGACTTCAAGCAGACGACCGAACAACTGGCGACCATTTCCACGGCGATCAACAACCTGCGCGAGAGCAACCAGGAAATCCACCGCGAAGTCGAGGAGATCCGCGATCACTCGCGCGACATCTCCGGCCGCATGAAGCAGTGCCTGGATTCAGCCCGGACCCTGCGCGAGTCGACCGAAGACCTGCAGTGCACGCTGGCCGACTTCCGTACCGGCAACAGCATGTTCGACACGCTGCACGACCGCTGCACAAGCTTCCGCGACGATGTCGCCGGTGTGCTGAAGCGACTGGCCGACCGCGGCGTCAATGTCTTCGACCAGAGCTACAAGGAAATCCCCGGCTCCAACCCCAAGCGCTTCACAACCGCCTACGACAGCCAGTGCGACGCGGACCTGACCCGCCTCTACGATGACCTGTTGCGCGCCGTTCCCGGCCTGACCTACTCCCTGTCGGTCGATACCAATGGTTACGCGCCAGCCCATAACGGCGTCTTCTCCAACCCGCCGAGCGGCGATCCGACGATCGACCTGGCCAAGTGCCGGCACAAGCGCATCTTCAACGACCCGGTCGGCATCAAGCTGGCCAAGAACCAGAAGCCGTCGCTGTTCCAGACATACGTGCGCGACACCGGCGAGATTCTCAACGACCTGTCGATGCCGATCCTGATCAACGGTCGCCACTGGGGTGCCGTTCGCATCGGCTTCAAGACCGACCTGGTGCTGTAAACGCCTCGGCCAGCGGCCACGACCCTCTGGCCGCATGGCCGACGGTCAACCGGAAAAATCGGCCAAAATCGAAAAAAAGGGCGCCCGATCGGCGCCCTTTGCTTTAGCCCGCGAGCGGCAAGTCGCTCAGGCGTTGTAGACGATCTCGACGTTTTCCGGCTGCAGCCACTCGCCCAGCGCCTCGAGCAGGGCATCGTCGAGCCTGACGCGCAAGGCCTCGCCCAGCCGCAACTCACACTCGGCCTGGGCGTTGCGATAGCGGATGCGGACCGGCGCCGGCCCGGGCGCAAAGGGCGCCAGTAGCGACTTGAGCTTGCGCGCATCGGACTGGCCGTTCATCTTGAGCAGCAGATGCTTGGCAAAACGGGCGCGGGCTTCGCCCAGCGTCATCAGGCGCTCGGCGACGACCCGGTTGCCGCCGGAAAAGTCGTCGTAGCTGACCTTGCCCTCGACGACCAGCACCTCGTCGGTGACGATTTTCTCGCGCTCGGCCTCGAACAGTTCGTTGAAGACCGAGACCTCGACCATCGTCGTGTTGTCGTCGATCTGGACGAAGAGCATCTTGCCGCGCCGGGTCATTTGCGTGCGAATGCCGACGACGATGCCGGCCAGCATCTGAAATTCCTTGGCCGGCTCGAGCCGGTTGAGCGAGCGGCGAATGAAGCGCGACAGCTCCTTCTTGCAGGTGTTGTACGGATGGCCGGAAAAGAAGAAACCGAGCGCCGTCTTCTCCTCCATCAAGCGCGTCTTTTCGTCCCACGCGCGGACGCTGACGTACTCCGGCGCGTGCTCCTCGGCCACATCGGCCATGTCGAACAGGCTGGTCTGCATGGCGTTGCGTTCGGCCTGCTCGGCGAAATCCATGGCCACGCCGACGCTGGCGAGCAACTTGGCACGATCGGCATCGAGGCTGTCGAAGGCGCCGGCGCGGATCAGCGCCTCGACCGTCCGGCGATTGACCATGCGCTTGTCGCAGCGCTGGCAGAAGTCGAACAGGTCCTTGAACGGGCCACCTTCCTCGCGCGCCTTGAGGATCACATTGACCGCCTGCTCGCCGGTGCCCTTGACCGCCCCCAGGCCGTAACGGATGGTCTGGCGGTCGACCGGCTCGAAGCGGTACTGCGAGGCGTTCACGTCCGGCCCGAGCATCTTCACCTTGTTGGCGATGGTGTCTTCGTAGAAGATCTTCACCGTATCGGTGTTGTCCATGTCGGACGACAACGTCGCCGCCATGAAGGCCGCGCAGTGGTAACGCTTGAGCCAGGCCGTGTGGTAGG
>ERZ1645187.4510-NODE-4510-length-11193-cov-25.855091_pt1 | contig 11193 bp, 10 predicted proteins | sample MGYA00575352_ERZ1645187 | MGnify/ENA primary metagenome ERZ1645187 (study PRJEB40837, sample SAMN11349314) | freshwater sediment metagenome | isolation source: river sediment | host: Sediment | place: India: Wazaribad , New Delhi | collected 2017-02-21 ... | reverse complement strand
CGACGTCTATGGCCTGGCGGCCACTTTCTACCGGGCCATTACGGGGACCGTCCCCTCAGAGGCCCTGGATCGCACGGAAGAAGACGAACTCCTCCCGCCATCCAAACAAGGCATCGCCATCCAGCCCCAGCAGGAAGCGGTATTACTCAAGGCCCTGGCGATCAAGGCGCCCTTGCGGTACAAGAGCATCAGCGAATTCCAACAGGCGTGGCAAACAGCGGCCATGCCCGCATCCGCTCCCATGGCCGCTGCTGTCGCTGCGGAGGCAATACCGGCGCCAGTGCCCCCAATTCCAGGGGCCGCGAACACGGGACAAACAAATTTTAGCTTGGCTATGGCGGGAATCGTGATCCTACTGGCCGTGGTGACCAGCGCCGTCCTGTGGTCAGATAAACAAGAGCCCGCGCCTCCCTTGGCTGTGACAGCACCAAAATCAACCACGGCACTAGCCATGGCCGAGGAGGCTAGCGAGCCGGCAATGCCCCAAACACCGGCTAAGCCAGAGAAGAAATCGGCGATTTACTTTGCCGCTGAACTGGCGCCAACGGCCAACGCACCCCCTGAAGCACCCCTCTGCTATAAATTCATGGTCAATGGACCAGAAGAGCAATTGCGGAAACTAAAGACCAAGTATCCAAACCTCTATGACGATCACATCCTCGCCAACAAGGATGGGAGCAAGACCCTCCAGGCTAAACGCCAGGATGAGAGAGGAAAGGTCATAACCTACTTTTACTCCACGAATCCATCACTCTGTAATTCCTACCAGAGGAATCGCCTGGATTCGCAACATCCATTAGTCATTGCGGGGGACCCAGGCGCCTCGTCACCACCGCGGGGATCGTTGGAGGCTGCTGAACGCTATCGGTTTCTGGGCAAGGAGCAGGATATCGTCGAAGATACCCGCACAAAGCTGCAATGGCAGCGGTGCAGCCTGGGGCAAATCTGGAATGGAGCCAACTGTGTGGGGGAGGGAACAAAATTTAAGTGGGATGAGGCCCGGTGGCCTGCGTCGGCGGGTTGGAGGTTGCCGACGCAGGCCGAGTTGGCCAGTCTGGTCTATTGCAGTTCTGGCGAGCCCGCCTACTGGAAGCCTACATCTGAATGGTGCAAGGGCGCTTATGGAAAGCCGACGATTTGGATCGTGGCCTTTCCGAATACGCCTGCGAGTTGGTTCTGGTCCTCTTTACCCTATGCCGGCTATTCCGATAGTGCGTGGTACGTCAATTTCGGCAGTGGCGCCGTAAGCTACGACTACAAGAGCAGTGCCGCCTACGTGCGGCTTGTGCGTAGCGGACGGTGACTTCTTCCGCCAGCACCGGGGCGTCAAGGTGGCCTCGACCCTGCTGATGGCCCCAATGAGCCAGGCCTTCGTCACGGCGATCGCGCACTTCGCGGAGACGGAGGGGATCGACGTGGTGCATTTCCGCAAACACCAAAGCAAGGACAAGGAGACCCAGCGACGGCTAAAAGCCGTGCCCCTATTGCGCGAGGGCGTGCTCTACATCGACGTGGCCCAAGAGAAGTTCAGCATATTCCGGGTCAGTAAGCGGCACAACCCCCTGACGGGCGACACCTTCCCCTGGCTGAGCCACGCGGACGTGACGCCTACGCGGGGAACACACCAACGCGCACCTGATCGTAGCGCATCCAACCGGTTCATCCCCGCCTACACGGGGAACACACGAGACCAAGGAGCCGCATACAGCCGGAGCCGGGTTCATCCCCGCCTACGCGGGGAACACGGCTGGGCCTTCGAGACCGGCGACACCGCCCACGGTTCATCCCCGCCTACGCGGGGAACACATCCAATGACCCGCCAAAATGTCCACCACAGGCGGTTCATTCCCGCCTACGCGGGGAACACCTTGCACTAGGCACAGGATTAAGCCCCGGTTACGGTTCATCCCCGCCTACGCGGGGAACACGTGACGACGGCGGATAAGGTCAATGTCCTGACCGGTTCATCCCCGCCTACGCGGGGAACACACGGTTCGCTGTCATTACCTGCCAGGCATGACCGGTTCATCCCCGCCTACGCGGGGAACACGCCATAGGTGGCAATAAGGGCCAGTCTCCGAGCGGTTCATCCCCGCCTACGCGGGGAACACTGCAAGACCTTCTACGCCCTGACCAACGCCATCGGTTCATCCCCGCCTACGCGGGGAACACAATTGATCGGCCTGTGGGCTGGCCTGGAAGGGCGGTTCATCCCCGCCTACGCGGGGAACACGATTCCGGCGCCTATACCCAGCACGTTTACGGCGGTTCATCACCGCCTACGCGGGGAACACGTCACCATCCCGGTGCAGACTGGCACTAGTACCGGTTCATCCCCGCCTACGCGGGGAACACCCCTTATTCTGGGCTATTGGCGTATCTGCTGCCGGTTCATCCCCGCCTACGCGGGGAACACTCATCCATGCTCCAGCGGCCACGGTTGCGGCTCGGTTCATCCCCGCCTACGCGGGGAACACGCTGCACCAGGCGGACTATGGCCCCAAGGGACCGGTTCATCCCCGCCTACGCAGGAACACCTGGTACGTCGGGCGCGAAACGTCTGCAAGCGCGGTTCATCCCCGCCTACGCGGGGAACACGGCGGAGGTGTAGGAGCCGTAGAGGCGGGATTCGGTTCATCCCCGCCTACGCGCGGAACACAGTGAATCAGCCGAAACAAGGAGCTGTAGTTCCGGTTCATCCCCGCCTACGCCTACGCGGGGAACACAATTCCCCCGCTCCTGTCGGGACTACTGAATGCGGTTCATCCCCGCCTACGCGGGGAACACAGATCGCTGGCTTTCGCTGGTCATGCTCTCACCGGTTCATCCCCGCCTACGCGGGGAACACCCGCCGGTCATCAGCTCGATGCGCATCTCGGTCGGTTCATCCCCGCCTACGCGGGGAACACACAGGTATAGCCGTTAACTCGTAATTCCGTGGCGGTTCATCCCCGCCTACGCGGGGAACACGCATCCCGGTCCTGGAGATGCACGAGCGCGACCGGTTCATCCCCGCCTACGCGGGGAACACTACACCGAACAACACCTGGCCCTGCCGCATGGCGGTTCATCCCCGCCTACGCGGGGAACACCAGATAAAGTACTCAGCGCCTTTTCCTTTAAACGGTTCATCCCCGCCTACGCGGGGAACACACGATGGCGGTATCGAAGGTGCTGCCCTGGCTCGGTTCATCCCCGCCTACGCGGGGAACACACCTCGCTGGTCAGGGTCTGGCCCAGGATCAGCGGTTCATCCCCGCCTACGCGGGGAACACCGACAATCAACCACGGGCTTCCCCACAAAATCCGGTTCATCCCCGCCTACGCGGGGAACACCTGACGGGCTTCTTGGCTAGAAGCGAATTGCACGGTTCATCCCCGCCTACGCGGGGAACACCTTTCGCTTTCTACATACAATCCCCAGTATTTCGGTTCATCCCCGCCTACGCGGGGAACACAATCTAGGCATTACCGCCCAAGTGGCCCGCGCGGTTCATCCCCGCCTACGCGGGGAACACCTCATCGCCCTGAGCACCCAACTGGCCGATGCCGGTTCATCCCCGCCTACGCGGGGAACACCGCAACTGAATCACAGCTCGTCTTTTGGGTAACGGTTCATCCCCGCCTACGCGGGGAACACATGACCGTTTTGCCGATTCTACGGTACACCCGCGGTTCATCCCCGCCTACGCGGGGAACACTCAGGAGCTAAGCCGATGGCTATGGTTGATCCCGGTTCATCCCCGCCTACGCGGGGAACACGAAAAGATCGAGACCGCCCTGGATGGCGTGCCCGGTTCATCCCCGCCTACGCGGGGAACACGCGGCCAGGCGATAGTCCCGCGTGGTCACGCCCGGTTCATCCCCGCCTACGCGGGGAACACAGGGAGTGCGTGACTTCGGTGCGGTCTACGATCGGTTCATCCCCGCCTACGCGGGGAACACCTGCGCCAAATAGAGACATTCCCGATTGCGCCCGGTTCATCCCCGCCTACGCGGGGAACACGAGAAAGAATGACGAGGCGGTGTCGGTGGTAGCGGTTCATCCCCGCCTACGCGGGGAACACCGCACGGACCCTAGCCTATCCCCCATAAAACCCGGTTCATCCCCGCCTACGCGGGGAACACCCCCTCCAGGCCGCCCTAGCGGCCGCCTAGTGCGGTTCATCCCCGCCTACGCGGGGAACACAGACGCTTGAGTTCCATGCTCCTGATGGTGAGCGGTTCATCCCCGCCTACGCGGGGAACACACGGACTGGTACCAGCCGGCGGCCCGAATGACCGGTTCATCCCCGCCTACGCGGGGAACACAAAGACGCCACCGACTTCATCGTTGGCAACTACGGTTCATCCCCGCCTACGCGGGGAACACCTCACCAGGAGATCCCGCACGAGCGGCCCACGCGGTTCATCCCCGCCTACGCGGGGAACACGCTTGAGCGCGTTATACCGCAAGTCAGGTTTCGGGTTCATCCCCGCCTACGCGGGGAACACTCGCCTATCAATCCTGGGAAGCTGGTAACGATCGGTTCATCCCCGCCTACGCGGGGAACACCTGTCCCTGTCGGCATCGGCCAGCGCCAGGTTCGGTTCATCCCCGCCTACGCGGGGAACACTAGTGGAATCCAGAAGTCAGAAGCCATGGTTAAGGTTCATCCCCGCCTACGCGGGGAACACATCTCGGCTAGGGTTGCGTCCTTCAGGCCACCCGGTTCATCCCCGCCTACGCGGGGAACACTGAATGGCGCGGCGACTCAGGTGGGCGTGGCGCGGTTCATCCCCGCCTACGCGGGGAACACTCGGCAGTCGGCCTGGGGGCGGAGGCCACCGCCGGTTCATCCCCGCCTACGCGGGGAACACATCGCCAAGCAGGGCAATCCGGCGGAGAGCGCCGGTTCATCCCCGCCTACGCGGGGAACACGCTTCCACTCCCGATCCCGCGCCCTTGGCTGCCGGTTCATCCCCGCCTACGCGGGGAACACAGTTCCAGGCGGCCCTGGGCGGCGGCGATGGACGGTTCATCCCCGCCTACGCGGGGAACACAGTTGCCACAGTTGCCCCGTCTCGACCCCCCACGGTTCATCCCCGCCTACGCGGGGAACACCGCAAAAATGATTTTCGGTATGCTCCGTTAATCGGTTCATCCCCGCCTACGCGGGGAACACGGGAGGAAAAGCGCCAGGTGAAGATGGGGGACCGGTTCATCCCCGCCTACGCGGGGAACACGATAGGACGTAGCAGGTAACTAGGCCCGTTCCCGGTTCATCCCCGCCTACGCGGGGAACACCTCGCCAGCGGGATCGTCCTTCCGTGGATGTCCGGTTCATCCCCGCCTACGCGGGGAACACAACGGCAACACTGTTTGCATGTTCGGCTGTGCCGGTTCATCCCCGCCTACGCGGGGAACACCGGGAGTTCTTGCCGAAGTACAACGTTGAGCCCGGTTCATCCCCGCCTACGCGGGGAACACGCGGACCAGGCCGGGCAAGGTCACCTTCTTGCCGGTTCATCCCCGCCTACGCGGGGAACACCGGACGAGAGCGACCTCGGCCAGGAGCTGCGCCGGTTCATCCCCGCCTACGCGGGGAACACTCCACCTTGCTGGCGATAACCGAGGTCCAGTCCGGTTCATCCCCGCCTACGCGGGGAACACTGCCCAGCGCGATCTCAAGGCGTGGGTGATGGCGGTTCATCCCCGCCTACGCGGGGAACACACCAGCCCTGGCGGTGTCGAGGTGACGTTCAACGGTTCATCCCCGCCTACGCGGGGAACACTTCCAGACCACGTGAATGGTCTCGCCATCCTGCGGTTCATCCCCGCCTACGCGGGGAACACTTGTGGGCTACAGCTACCAGACCGATGTAGCGCGGTTCATCCCCGCCTACGCGGGGAACACTCTTCCTCTAACTATCTGAGGAATATTCAAAAAAAGAAGCCAGGCGCAATCGCCGCACCAAACACCCCATTAAGCCAGACTATTTATATTGTTAAAGAGCGCCTCAGGTCACGGAGATTCTTCGCTGTTGTCCTCCTCATCCGGGTCAGGTTCAAGGGGTAAAAAGGATACCAATTTCGCTCCATCGACCTCCCGAGGAATGCGCCGGTTGGTACCCAAGGTACAAAAGTCGAAACCGGCTTCATTGTTAGTCCGCCAGGCCATGACGGCATTACCTTCCTCGATACCGGCCTCTACCTGTTGCCACAGCATTTCTCTGACCTTGGAAGAATAATTGCCAATATAGACCCCCGCCCGGATTTCCAGTAACCAGATGGCCAACCTTCCGCGCAGGCGGGGAGGTGCGTTTTCAAGGACGATGACCAGCATCGCCCATGACGGCCTTATTGGGTATGGCGGGTCCAACACCATCCTTGGGCGGTTCTGGCACTTGTTCACCGCCCGCAGCCAAGATTTCTTCAATATCCGGAATAATTCGGGCCAAGAGGCGACTTTCCCGGAAGCAATCCCGGCAAGCGATACGCACGGCACGATCGGGACGGGACGGCGACTGAGCGGCAATCCGGAAGGCTAAGGGCACGACCGTATCGAATTTGTAAATATCGGCAATATCATAGACAAAGGACAAGGGTTTACCGTGGTGGATAAAACCAATCGCAGGGGCATAGCCCGCGGCCAGTATCGCCGCCTCGGTCACCCCATAGAGGCAGGCAGTCGCGGCGGAGAGGCACTTGTTGGGCAGGTCGGCATCATCCCAATCATCGGGGTCATAGCGCCGGCCTTTCCACGGTACGCCATGGCTCTTGGCGATAAGTTCGTAGAGCTTTCTCACCCGTACCCCCTCGATGCCGCGTAGCTGATCGATGCTGCGGTTGGTGGGGGGTTCTTCTTGAAAACGGCGCCGATACATTTCGCGCACCACCCCCAGCCGACCCTTTTCCGATAAGGCTAGCCGGGCCTGGTAGAGCAGTTTGTCGGAACGGGCGCCGCCGGGTTGACCGGCGGAATAGAGTCGCACCCCACCTTCACCGACCCAGGTCAGGAGGGTCCCCGTCTTGGCGGCCAGGTGAGCGGCGCGGTGGGAGAGCCTGACACCTGGTTCGAGCATCAGACAGGCGATGCCCCCTACCGGGACATGGGTACGCACCCCCTCCTTGTCGATCATGACAAAGGCGTTGTCACGTACATCTACCCGGCAGCGCTCGACAAAGAGCAAGGACAGGCGCTCTTTGATGGGGATGGGCGTGATGTCGGGGAGCATGTGATCAGGAGGGGGGAACTATCAAACCCGCGCCAGGCTCAACAGGCCGCAGCCCAGGCTTTTCGCCGGACCAATCCCCGTCGTGAGCAGGGTGTTTAATTGCTCACCGTCCCGGACAGTCAGCGCCCCATCGAAGGTCACGGCCACGATCTTGCCCACCTTCCCCACTGAGGGGCGGAAATGCACCGCCTGACGACCCTGGATCAGGGCCTCGTCAAGCCGGGCAGCACCAGCGAATTTACGCGCCAGCCAGTCGAGTTGCTCCTCCTCCTTAATGAGGGGAACGCGGCACTGCTTGATGTCACCCTGGCCATCGGTACGACCGCCTTCATCGCGGATGGTTTTGATCGGATTGGCGGTCAGGCGGAAACGCAAGCCTTGGCCCGCCGACATCTTGGGCGCGAAACGCCGTGTGGCCACTAACCGTACCCGCGCCCCGCGCGCCGTAGCGCTGGTGGTGGGCTCCCGGTCTGATTGCAGCAGGACCTGGGTCCCGCCCCGCCCCTGTTGTTCGATACGAAACAGAAAGGGCCGAGGGCCACCCGCGGGAACGGAGAACAGGTGCCACAGCACCTGATGCCACTCGTAAGGCGTCAGCGGCCGTTGGCGTTCGATAAGGACTTTACTCAGGTGGAGGGTCATGACTGCCCCCCCTGATCGGCCCGGATATACACCCGACGGGAGGCAAAGCGGCGGGTGCGCCCGGGGAGCATGACATCGCGCACGCTCATCTGGCTATGATGGCCATTCTCGTCTTCACTGTAGATCACGCCAGCGTAGGGCGGCACCTGGGCCAAGGCGGCGTAGAGCGATGACGCCTCCACCTCCCCTTCCCACAGGGGCCTGCTCAAGGGGCAGGATCGTCGGCCCAGATAGGGCGTGTAGTAGGGGCGACGCACGGCCGCCGTGACCGCCTGGCGGGTCCAGGTAGCTTCAACCGGGAAGTCCAGGGCCACGGTGAAACTGGCATCACAAACATATTCCCGCCGCGAGACCACCGGATAGGGGTTGGGCCGGCCATCCACCTTGCGCGCCTGTTCCACAGTGTGGAAATCGGTGATGACCGTCGGGGTGTAAGCGCGCTGATCATCCCGATCAGCCCGCACGGCCAGTTGGAAGGACTGACTCAAGGCCATGAGGCGATCCCGGTCCTGCCGCTCGATGCCCAGACAGGCACCGAGCAAGCCCACGATGCCACTACGGGTCGGAAAAGGTTGTATCGGCCGGTAGTCCTCGAAGGTGTGCGCCCCCCAGGCTTGCAGCGGGCCAGCGAGTTTGAGCATGAGGTAGGTCGGCATGGCCTACCTCACTGCACGCTGGCCGAGCCGTCAGCGCTGATCCAATTTTCCAGGTCCACCAGCCGCTTGAACACCGGCTGCGTGTCTAAGGGCAAGGTAGAGAATACGGCGGCACGGTCGTCCAAGGAGAAGGCATCCATCAGCGTCTGCCAGTACGCGAGCATGCGGGCGGCTGAAGGCTGGAGGAAGCCTTCACCCTTGGCCTTGACGGGGCTCTCGAAGGCGTTGGCCAGGGACAAGGGCTGGTCGCTGAAACTGGCGATCACCAGATCGGCGGGGTTATGGGCGGCAAAGGTTTGCTGCTTGGCGCTCGGGACGACGGTGGCCAGGAGGTGGGCGACGTGCCGGGCTACTTCCAAGGCACGGGTACGTTCGACATTTCCCAGGTTGTGCTGCAACTGGCCCAGATTGATGCTGGCATAGCGGTAAAAGACGCCGGCACTGAACTCCTGGGTATTGAGATGGCCCGCGCCCTCCGGGTCCAGGTCGTCCACCGCTGTGAACCAGTCGATGTCGGCATCCACGGCATGGGTGGTGATGGCGTGGGCCACGGCCATGGCACCGTCGACGGAGGTCATGAGTCCCGAGGTGGCCATGCGTCCCGCGAGGGCGATATCGACCGCTTGGTTGAAGGCCGTGGTCATGGACCCCGCCCGCTCCTTAAGCCGTTTGTCAATTTTCTTGATCAGTTCCTCCTCTTCCAACGCTTCCAGGCTCTTGGCTGGCGTACCTTTCTTGGGCTTCTGCTTGCCATGGCGCTCCTTGAGCTTGGTGCGTTCTTCCGCCGTGAGGCCCTCCTGGAAGACGCTGGCCACTTGGCCACAGAGGTCACGAATCTCCGCGACGCACCAGGGCGCTACGGCCAGTTCCTTGCCACCGCCCGCGCTTGGCTCTTCGGTACTTTCCTCCTCTTCTTCATTGGCCGGTTCCACGTTGGCATTTTGGACAAACAGCCCGGCCGTCTTGCGGATGATGTCTTCGTCGAACTCTCCCGCCAAGGACGCCAGGAGATGCGTGGTGATCAGGTCCAGATGGCGGCTACGAATAGAGGGGGTACCAAGATGCGCGCGGTAGTAATCGCTGGTGCGCATGGCCCGCTTGAGACTCTGGCTGGAGATGCGCACCCGCCGAACGCCGCCGAAGATGGCGGACTTCTGCATATTCATGTCATCACGGTTGAGACAGGAGGGGCTATGAGAAATGAGAACGTGGAGATTGAGGAAGTTATGGTCAGTCATGGTGGTCTCCCTGTGGTTTAAGCATTCGGCTGTTCGTGATGGGGGGTGAAGTAGTCCTGCAGGATGCGGCGCTTGGTGTGTGTTCCCCAGTAATGTAGGGTCTTGCCAAATTCCCGCCAGTCGAGCTTCAAGTCCGCGTGGATGAGGAGGCGACGCAGATATTCCAGATCGGCATCCGGTTCGGAACGGAGAACCTGAAAGAGGCGCAATTCGCTGATGCGCCGTTGGCGTAATTGCCGCCCCAGATCAGCCGCGTCGGGCCGGTGACCGACATGGGGGAGGAGAAAAGCCACCCGTTGGAGGCCGCGGTGGGGTGCCAGCCCCCCCAGCCAACGGTAGTAGGCGGGCAGATCGGGGATATCGGCTAGGTGGGCCACTTTGCGCAGGTCGGCGCGGGGTCCGCTGGGGAGTCGGTCGAAACGTGACTTGAGCGCAACGAAATCGGGCAGGTCGACGTGATCTTGGTCCTGGGTTGAGGGGGTCATCCGTTTGCTCCTGTTTGCAGTGCGGCGAGTTTCTGGCCAAAGTTGGCGCGAGAATAGGCATAAGTTTCCAGCCCCTTGGGGCTATGGCTGTAAGGGGCTACGGCCTGCTCGAACAGTTGGGTGGCCAGTCGGGCAATGGCCTGGCGAAAATGCGCCATGGCGACCTTGCGCTCGCGGCGCGCCAGATCGGTGAACAGGGCATGGACGAGCGGTTCGCTGCGTTTGTCGAATTGCTGTTCACTACCCTCTTGAGGGGCGGCCCCAACCTGTTTACCGAAGCCATAGAGGTGGTTGCGTAACAGTTTGCGCACCGCCAACGCGAATTGGAGCCCTTTCTCCAGTTGGCTGATACCGATCGTGTCCTGCCAGGCCAGGGGGATGCTGAAGAGTTCGTGACGGCGCAAGGTGACAGACGCCTGTTTGTTGCGATAGCCGGCAACCATGAGCTTGATGACATGGTCGGGTAGCAGGTCCTGGCACTGGTGGACCACCAGGGCGGGGGTATCGGTCTCCCCAGCGATCAGGTATTGATTGAGCTGAGTCCAGGCGGGGGCGCTGGTGGTGAAGGAGAGGTAACGCTCTTTTTCCCGCTGACCTTTCTTGAGGTTCCATTGCCGTGGGCTGTGAGGGTGCGGCCAGCTTCCGTCCAGGTTGTAGACGAACTTTTCCTTGTTGAACGCAGCAACCCGGGATGAGCTTTCGACGTAACAGGCATCGCAGCGACCGCCGCCAATGGGAGGGGCAAGCTCGATATGGGCTGGCTGCCAGAAGAGACCACGGATCAACCCGATGTCATGGCTGGAATAAAGGCCGTTGGCACGCAGGGGGTCGACCCAGGTGGGTTGGTCGTTGGCGGTGGGGTTGGGATACTGGGTGGCGATGGTCTCCTGCGTCAGGATGTTCAGCCACAGGGTCTCCCGCAAGTTCTGGCCGGCGACCAGGGTGGTGACGGGC
>ERZ1645187.4509-NODE-4509-length-11197-cov-5.390056_pt1 | contig 11197 bp, 10 predicted proteins | sample MGYA00575352_ERZ1645187 | MGnify/ENA primary metagenome ERZ1645187 (study PRJEB40837, sample SAMN11349314) | freshwater sediment metagenome | isolation source: river sediment | host: Sediment | place: India: Wazaribad , New Delhi | collected 2017-02-21 ... | reverse complement strand
CAAACAAGCCTGATGGGCTGAAAGAAGCGGTAAAATATTACAATTCTTTATAATTCAACAGGAACAATACTGAAAGACCGGGGTTGCCAAAATGCAATCCCAGTTTTTCTTTTTAATTTCGGTAGAATTAAAAAAAATATTCCGCTGCTGCAACATCGGAAATTTATTGTCGTCATTGATTCAGAAACTAAAAAATAAGATTGAAACCGATTTACGAAAATATTCACCAGGAGATCATTGATCAATGTAAGGAGGGAGATCAGAAAGCGCAGTTCAGGTTGTACAAACTGTATTACAAACCCATGTACAGTGTCTGTATGAGGTTGATTAACCAGGCTGACGAAGCAGAAGATGTGATGCAGGAAGCTTTTCTGAATGCCTTCAGAAACATAGACACTTACCGCGGAGAAGTGAGTTTCGGAGCCTGGCTGAAACGAATCGTGATCAACCGTTCTTTGGACCATTTGAAAAAGAAAAAACTGAAGTTGGAGGAGATAAACGACAAAACAGCGCAGATCGCCGACTACCAGATGGAAATGAAGGAAGTGAATGTGGAAGTCATCAAAAATGCCATTCAGCAGCTTCCGGATGGATACAGGGTGGTGTTGAGTCTTTTCCTGATTGAAGGATACGACCACGAGGAGATCAGCCAGATACTGGGAATCACCAATTCCAACTCACGCACGCAATTTCTGAGGGCCAAGAACAAACTGAGAGAACTGTTAAAAGACAAGGAAATTTATTCATACAACTGACATGAAAGAAAAAGATTATATAGAAGAACTGATCAGGGAAAACCTGGACGGACTGAACGATTTCGAGCCGACAGAAGGGCATTTCGACCGCTTTGAAGCAAAACTCAAAGCCCAGTCGAAACGGAAGAAACTGAACTTCAGCATTGTCTGGAAAGTGGCTGCCATAGTAATTTTTGTGGTGCTGGCTGCCAACCAGGCTTACATCTACTTTGCTCCGGCCAATAAAAATGGGCTGAACGAAAACGGCGGAAACACCGGATTTACCCTGTCGTCGGTATCGCAGGAATACGGAGAAGTGGAATTTTACTACAACACAGCCATCAACACAGGCCTCGGCCAGTGGAACAATATGAAGGAAGACGGCCTGATTTCGGCAACCGAGCAGGAAGCCATGAACACGGAACTGGCCGAATTTGAAGCGAGGTTTAAAACCCTGCAGGCCGACCTGGCTGCCAACCCGAACGACGAACGTGTGATCAATGCCATGCTCGAATACTACAAAGCAAAACTCGACATCATCAATATGATCGTTAACAAATTAGAAGAAGTTAAACAACAAAAAATAACCAGTCATGAAAACAACATTTAAATTCGCCATCCTTTTCATTTTCATTCTAAGCGCGGGTTTTTCAACCTTTGCTGCAGAGAAAACCAAAAAATTCAACCAGTCGTGGCCGGCCGCCGGAATTGAAACCCTGCGGATCAGCAATAAATTTGGTGAAGTGAAATTTAAAAACGACAATGCCTCAACCGTTTCCATCAATGTACTTGTAACGGTGGAAGCTTCAAGCGAAAGCAAAGCCACCGAAATCATCAACAACATCGATGTGAAAATCAACAAATCAGGTTCGGTTGTAACTGCCGAAACCATTTTTGAAAACAATTTCAGGGGAAATAACCGCTTTAAAATCGATTACGAAATCAATGTTCCATCCGACAGAAACCTGGAAGTTTCAAACAAATACGGGAATGTGGTGGTTGGACAGCTGACCGGGAAAGGCGATTTCGATGTGCAGTATGGCAGCATCACCGCCGTTTCGCTGAAAGGAATCAGCACCCGGATCAACCTGGCTTATGGAAAAGGCAACATCGACGAATCGGGCAATACTGAAATTGAAGTGGCCTATTCCGATATGTCGATGGGAACCATTGGTAACCTGCGGCTGAACTCGAAATATTCGAATATTGAAGCCGACAAAGCTGCCGATATTCAAACCGAATCGAGATACGACAAATTCAACTTCGGAGAAGTGGTGGCATTGAACGCCGACACCAAATACACACAGATACGGGTTGGCAAACTGAGCAAAAAACTTTACATCGGTGCCGGTTACGGTGGAATAAAAGTCGATAACATTTCGCCTGATTTTGAATCGATTAACATCACCAATTCTTACGGGCAGATTAACCTGGGATTGGGCAATGCGAGTTATTCATTAGATGCCAAATGCAGCTACTGTGGAGTTGATTACCCGGCAGACCGTTACAAAGGAAACAGGATGAAAGAAAATACAAGCATTCAACTTAACGGAACTGTGGGATCGGGCGGTGGAAAAGTGAAAATCGACAGCCGTTATGGGGAGATTAAATTGCAGTGAGGCAATGCGGGAATGCTACAATGCCTGAATAAAGATTTTTTAAGGCCATGAAATAACAGAAACAGAAACAAAGGGCCGGGTGAGTTTTTCATCCGGCTTTTTTTTGTCCGAGTGTGGAATAGTATCCCAGTTTATAAACATCGAACCAGAATAGCTTTGGGTTTCTTCCTGTTAAATGTTTTTCAAGCAATATGTGAAACATACTGAAAAACCATCTTAATAAAAACGCCGGAATTATTTTCCTGATGGATTGATAGCGGTTCAGAAAATTTACCTGCCGGGCAAATTCTGTATCGCCGGGCAAAAGTTGATTCGTTATCAGGTGCAAGCTTTTCAGGGCAACACAGGTTTTGTCGAGAAAAACGGTTCCATCCTCCAAACCGGTATGTTCTACCGGATTTTCAATGTGTCTGATCTGAATTCCCTGCCGGTGCAGGTCGTACCCCAGCAGCGTGTCTTCGTGTCCGTACATTTTCAAATCTTCCCGGAATCGGATTTTTTCAAAAACCTTTTTCGGAATCAGAAAATTATTGGAAGTGATGATAAAACCCTTTTTATTATTGCGTTCCAACGCAGAAATAGCTTCGCGGTGCGTTCCGTAAAACCAGCGCAGGTATTGACTTTTCTCTTTTGGCGGCTCCTTTTTGTAAGTGGTACCACCACACAAAACTGTTTTCTGATCCGCATTCTCAAGAAAACTACTCAAATAATCAGGTTTGACCAGGGCAGAATCGGCATCGATAAAAAGCAGGTATTCAAATCCCGATTCAAGCCCCATTTTATTACGAATGGCCGATCGCCCCATGTTTTTCTCCAATTCAGTATAAACAGCTCCCGGCAGATTGCTGATTTCCCGGTTTTTCAGTTTTACATTTTCGTTGGAGCCATCGTCATAAACACGGATTTCGACCGGGTATTTCAGGCGCGCTGACTGCGAAACCAGTTCCTGAACCAGTCCGCCGACTTCAATATTATAAACCGGAATGTTGACCGAAAGCATCGCGTTTTTTAGTTTGCCCGAAATTACTGAAACATTCGGATTCAGAAAACTGAAACGTTCAGATTAAAAACAGGGTTATTTTGAAATTATTATAATTTTAGCCTGAATTTCTCATTTAAAATGAAGTACGCTGCTATTTTTTTCCTCGTTCTGACTTTCGGTTTTTCTTTTGCCGGAGGTTATAAAATTGAACTGAAAATAGATTCGGCTCCCAACCGGAAAATCAGACTTGCCAACTATTACCTGGGGAATATTTATGCCAAGGATTCGATCAACCTCGATGCAAAAGGACACGGCGTCTTTTCTGGCGACACGCTCCTGCCACAGGGGCTTTATAAAATTTACCTCGACGATAAAAATCATTTCGACTTTTTGCTGGGCGCCGACCAGGAATTCTCATTGTCCAAATCTTCGTTTACGGAGACAGAAACATTGATAAAAGGCGCCATCGAAACAGAAAAGTTCCAGGAATACACGGTTTTTCTGAAAGAACTGCAGACACAGGGAGCCGCACTCAACAAAAAGCTGGAAACAGCCCGGCCGGAAGAGAAAGAGGCCATCAGAAATGAAATTGCCGGATTAACAACCCGGTTGCATAACTACTGGCTGAAGACAAAAGAGGAGTTTCCGAACACCCTGTTTTCTGCATTTCTGCTGGCGAATTATGTGCCGGCTTTGGATGTAAAAACATTGCCGGAAGAAGTTCAGAAAAACGATTCGCTGCTTTTAATTGCCAGGTTCAATTATCAGAATAAACATTTCTGGGATTATTTCGACTACACCGACGAAAGACTTTTATACACACCTTTTTATAAGTCAAAACTTGAAACGTGGTTCAACAAGGTGCTTTACCCCAATTACGATTCGGTAAAAGCCCCAGTTATTCAGTTTATTGAAAAGGTAAAACCCAACAAAAGAATTTTCCAGTTTGCCACTTCCTGGTTTCTGAATACCAGCATCAACAGCAATATTATGGGCATGGATGCGCTTTTTGTGGATATTGCCCAAAAGTATTACTTAAGCGGGCAGGCTTTCTGGACAACCGAAGAGTCGATGAAAAAAATACGCGAAAATGTGATGTTCGCCGAGCACAACCTGATTGGCAACATCGCTCCCGACTTATCGCTCGAAACGTACGACGGTGAATATGTAAACCTGCACAAAATAGTTGCCCCGGTCACCGTTGTGCTGATTTACGAACCCGGCTGTTCACACTGCAAGGAATTTGTTCCGAAATTTCATGATGAAGTGTACCTGAAATACAAAGACAAAGGCCTGAAAGTTTTTGCCATTTACTCGATGGACAAAAAAGAAGAATGGACCGAATTCCTGATAAAACATAAACTGTTCGACTGGATAAATGTATGGGACGAACGCCACCTCTCGCAATTCAAAATTTTATACGATGCCCGCAAAACACCCGGTGTTTATGTGCTCGATAAAGACAAAAAAATCATTGCAAAATCGATGACTATTGAGCAGTTAGCCGGGCTGATGCAGCAGGAATTACGCTGACTTTTTCTTCTTCCGCATGTTTTCGGCCATTGTTGTGGCCGCTGCCAACGCCAGGTCAAACGCAGGGAAAATATTCTCCTTGCCCACCATTTCGTGAATTCCCGATTTTTTCAGGTCCTCACAAACCACATCGTTTACTCCCGACAAAACAATCGCGGTCCCTGAATCTTTAAGAATTTTCAGCGCTCCCTTAAAATTATGAAGCCCGGTGGCATCCACAAACGGCACATGCCGCATCCGGATGATAATCAGCTTATTTTTGAATCCCATAGATTTCAGCACCTCGCAATATTCCTTGGCCGAGGCAAAAAACAGCGGCCCGCTGATCTCGTAAATACCAATTTCAGGTGGCAGCTTGGAATAATCATCAATCACATCCGAATCAATTGCCTCCGGAATCACGTTGCCCATATCTGCCATGCGTTTCATAAACAGAATGGCTGAAAGCACAACACCCACTTCGATGGCGACTGTTAAATCCACCAGAACGGTTAAAAAGAAGGTGGTCAGCAGTACCAGCACATCGAAAACCGATCCTTTCAGAATGGAACGGAAAGTGCGCCATTCACTCATATTGTAGGCCACAACAATCAATATTCCAGCCAGAACCGACATGGGAATCAGTTTCACCCATTTCCCGAAAAACAGCATGATCAGCAGCAAAGTAACAGCGTGCATGATACCGGCAACCGGGGTGCGCCCACCGTTTTTAACATTGGTGGCTGTCCGCGCAATGGCGCCGGTGGCAGGAATTCCGCCAAAAAATGGTGTTACCACATTGGCGACTCCCTGTGCAATCAGTTCGGTGTTTGAACGATGATTGGAGCCGATCATCCCGTCAGAAACCACGGCCGATAACAGTGATTCAATCGCACCCAGCAGGGCGATGGTTAAAGCTGGCTCAAAATAATAACCGATTTTTTCTAAATCGATTTTGGGAAATTCAAGGTGAAAGGTATTGGGAATTTCACCAAAAAACGTCTCGATTGTGTTGACCGGAAGATTAAAAATCTGCACGGCTGCAGTACCCAGTACAATGGCAATAATTGATCCGGGTACTTTGGGGATAAAATGTTTCGAGAATAACACAATCAGAATGGTGATAACGGTTATTCCCAACGCGAAAAGGTTGGTGGCAGGTATATTCAGAAAATAACTGTGCCATTTGGCAATAAAACCCGAAGGCAGGTTTTCAATAGTCAGTCCAAGCGCATCTTTTACCTGGGTTGAGAAAATCACCAGTGCAATTCCGCTGGTAAAACCCACAATTAACGGGTGTGGAAAATACTTGAGCAATGAACCAAGTTTGAGAAGTCCGAAGATGATCAGCAAAAAACCGGCTAAAATGGTGGATATCAAAAGTCCGTCGAAACCGTACTGTGATAATACGCCCACAACAATTACAATAAAAGCGCCAGTCGGGCCACCAATCTGTACACGGCTTCCACCTAGAAAAGATATCAGAAAACCCGCCACAATAGCGGTAACCAAACCTCTTTCGGGCGATACACCGGATGCCACTGCAAATGCCACTGCCAGCGGCAGCGCTACAATTCCCACAACAATACCTGCCATGATATCGGCAGAAAATTGTTTTTTTGAATAATTCTTCTTTAAAACTGTGAACAGTTTCGGTTTAAAAATTTCGTTCACGTTGATAATGATGGTTAAAATTCGATGCCCAAAATTACGCTTTTTTAAAAACACAAGAGATAATGCGGGGAAAAGTGTGGTATTATTACCCCATTATTAATCAATCAGTACCCGAAACAGGAGTTTTACCACTGAACAAATGAAATCTTTTTGGCTGTAAAGCTGGTCCCACTGTTGTAATGCACAAAATAAATACCCGAAACATTACCCCTCATATCCACATTCAATTTTCTGTCGCTGACAGGAGTAATTTTGCATTCGCACAAGCGGCCTTCGATATTGTAAACCGAAATTTGCTGCGCGGTGATTTCTTTGCCAGCTTCCACAATAAATGTTGAAGTCACAGGATTTGGGAATAACACGATATCAAGCGGATTTTCCACCCTGGGCGTATCGGTGTTGAAATCGTTTATATTACAGGCAACCAGTTCAATAATATTGGTCATGGTTTTCTTTTCGGCATTCATATTGGTAAAAGAATCCCATCGATTGTTTTTCCTGATAAAACATGTATTTATTTGGGTTGATGCCTTTAATGACTGGTAAATGGCAAATGAATCGGGTGCAGCAACATTTGAAATTTCGAATCCGGCAAAAAACTCGGTTCCGGGTTTCACAACTTCCAGGAATGGAATATAATTCATGGCATCGGAAGCCAATGCAGAAGTTTTTACTTTTTGTGAATAAATGAGTTGATCGGGGGATGAAGTGCCATTGTAAATTTTGATGGTAATCTCGCTGTCTGGATTTTTCACCGCATTTCTAATTCGCGCCACTCCCATCGACAAACCTTTTAAATGCAGGTTGGCGTCGGTTTTGAATTTCTCAGTCACTTCAGTAATCCCCACACTGTTCGAGCCTCCCCAATATCCGGCAAATGCCATTCCGCTTTTTACCGGAACCAGCGCATAAGTATCATTATCAGCCAGGTTGGTTATCGCGGTGCAAAGATCTTCATCAGTATTAAACTGTTTTCCCTGAAGCGTTATAGGATTTTTCTTTAAAGGATCAAGCCAGTATTTTAACTGTTTTGTTGAATCGCTTTTATAATCCCACGCCAGTGCAAACCTCGCGAAATAATCATCAATCGATTTCCCGCAAACTGCCGATCCGCCGGTTAAAGTTCCCTTTAGCAGTTTATTCTGATCAAACAATGGTCCACCTGAAGAACCCTGTTCAGTGGTTCCGCCCTCCCATCTCAATACTCTGAGGTGACCATTTTTTGTATATGCAATATCAAATGTGGCAATCACTGATGGATCATTGTCATGCGACAGTTTTTTGATATCGCCCTGCGGATGATGAATACTGACCGATGATTCCGGAGCATTCGCAGCCCGGTCCCAGCCTGCATAGTAAGGCCGGTATTCAGGTGGAGGAACCGTGTTAAGTTGCACAAGTGCAAAATCAATACTGTCAAACTGGGCTTTCATTACAGATCCGGAAAGAGAATTGGAAGGGTCGCCATCCAATGGTTTGCAAAACGGACTTTCGTAATTAAATGTGTAAACCGAAGTTTCCGCATAACTCCATTTGTCGTAACAATGTGCGGCCGTCAATACATAGGGTTTTTCATTTTCAGCCGTGTTGTTTACCAGCACCCCTGTACAAATTTCCGTACCTCCTGGTTTGTTAATCATAATCCTTACTACCGAATTCTTTGTTTCTTCCCAACTGCTCCATGTATCGCAATTGATATCGATGTTACAGGTTCCGGCAGTTTTACCCATCGGCCGTCGAATACCCGATTTCAGGATACCCACAAAATCATGGTTTACCTGCATAATTCTGAAAGGCATAATATTTCTGTACTCTTCAGGCACTTCATATTGAACGGTGATTTCGTCGCCGGCAACCGGGGCAATGGCAAATTTCCGCGATGCGGCATTGTTGTCCGAAGTAAAGGCTCCCAGAAGATATTCCTCCGTTTCACTGTAAACAAACAACCTGGATTTTTCAGGCATTTCAAAATCATCAAAAACAAGATTCAGAGAATATGCTTCGGGTGATTTTATTGTAAGCCGCCAGACAGCAACATCTTCCATATCGGCAGCAGAGAACCATTCGCCAGAATTTTCAGTTGTCAGGTTTACTGCATATCCATGAGCAAATTTAAAAGGTTTCAGTTGCTTTTCCTCCGGTGCAGATTGCACTTCGTTGCTGAAATATGAAAGGAATGAGGGCATTTCAACCCTGCTGCCACGGGAACTTTTTAACTGTTTGATTTTTAACGGTACACCTCCCTCTGATAACTGGGCAGTAATTTGACCTGCCAACAAACTGAAAATCAGTATCAAAAATCCTGAATACAATCGATTCATAAATACCGGCGATTTTTAAACACAAATGTAATTTTTAAAATCTCAAAAACAACTTAACTTCACGACGGGTTCATGATTGAAACAAAAAACAAACAATTATGTTATAATATTGAAAATAATGAATTTATTCACTTAAAAACTAAATGACCATGATCAGAAAAAAACACTTCATTTTAGCTGCAATGGCGATTTTACTTTCGGTTGGCTCGCTTCATGCATCGGTTAACCCGACAGAAACAAAGGCACCTGCCATACCCGACAATGTTAAGGCAGTGATCGAAAAATCATGTTTTGGCTGCCATAATACCGACTCGAAAAACGATAAAGCCAAGGAAAAACTCGACCTGAAAACATTTGATGCACTCGGTAAAAAAGAGATGATTCACGCGTTGGGCGAAATTGCCGAAACTGTTGAGGAAAACGAAATGCCGCCGGCAAAATTCCTCGAAAAATTTCCGGACAAAAAACTTACTGATGCTGAAAAGAAAATTCTGATCGATTGGGCAAAAAATGAAGGCAAAGCCTTGATGAAAAAATAACATCATTTTTAACCAAAATACCCGGAAGTATCTTATTGAACAGGTTTTCCGGGTATTTTTCATCATTTGGTTTATGAAAAAGTTGATCATCATTTCTGTTTCAGTATTGTTAATTGCATTTGTTGTACTCCAGTTTTTTCAGCCTGAAAAGAATATTTCAGAAAAATCGGATAACCTGGTTATCAATGACGAAAATATGCCGCCTTCAGTAAAGGAAGCATTTGCCAATGCCTGTCTCGACTGCCATTCCGACAACACAAAATATGTTTGGTACCATAATATTGCCCCGGTTTCGTGGATGGTGAACAAACACATTACCGATGGCAAAAAAGAATTGAATCTTTCGGAGTGGAAGACGCTGGATGATTACGATAAAATAAAAGTGCTGGAGGATATCAGGCAGGAGATTGAACGCGGAACCATGCCTTTAAAACCCTATGTTTTGATGCATCCCGAAGCCAAGCTGGACGAAGAAACCAAAAAAGCAATATTTGCATGGATCGATAAAAAAAGCGATGAACTGATAAACCAGCCTGAAGAATGAAAGTACTGGTTATGTTTGTTGATGAATTCAGTTATCGCCCGAACATTAAAAACCTGGATTCAGCCGACACAATTACCGATGGAAAAACTTTCACCAAAAGCATACTGGCATTTATTCAGGTTGAAGAAACCGATGAACTTTCGGATGCTGCCAGCCGTGAAAAAAAACTGGTTAATCATCTGAAGTGGACCGCCCGGAAAAACAACTGCAACAGCATAATTCTTCATTCGTTTGCCCATCTTTCCGAATCAAAAGCCTCGGTTGAGTTTACCCGCGAAATCTTTAACCTGGCAGAAAAACGATTACAGAATGCTGGGTACACCACTGCACAAACACCGTTTGGTTATTTTCTCGATCTTGATATAAAAGCACCCGGATATTCGCTGGCAAGAATCTGGGCAACACTATAAAGTTCCGGGATTCAGATTTCCAGTTCGTGGCTTTGGTTCTTAAATCGTTAATCATCGTTCGTTAATCGTCAATCTTTCAGTTATCTTTGCCGGAAATATCACATCCAATGAAATTTACCGACTACTATATTTCTGCTGAACTGAAAAATAACCTTGAAAAACTGGGATTTCGCCGGCCCACCGACATCCAGTTTAAGGCCATTCCACCGGTTCTGAACGGTGAAGATGTGCTGGCAATCGCACAGACCGGCACCGGAAAAACAGCAGCCTTTGCCATCCCGGTGATTCATAAAATTAAATCGGCAAAAAAAACTGACCGTAAAACCAACATCCGTTGCCTGGTGATGGTCCCCACGCATGAACTGGCCCGGCAGATTGCGGGTGTTTTTATTTCGCTGGCGAAAAATACAGGTGTTAATGTGCTGGCATTGCACGGCGGCGTTGAGCAGGCCCCGCAAATTGAGGCACTGCAACAGGGAACCGATATTCTGGTGGCAACACCCGGCCGCATGTTCGACCTTGTCAGCCAGGGATTTCTGAAACTCGAAAACATTGAAATACTGATTCTGGATGAAGCCGACCACATGCTCGACCTTGGTTTTATCAAAGACATCAGGGACATGATGCGGTTTTTACCCGTTAAACGGCAAACGTTGTTTTTCTCGGCCACCATTAATCCCACCATCAAAAAACTGGCTTATTCGCTGGTCAGTAAACCCATCCGCATCCAGATTTCGCCCAAAAACCCGGTTGCCAAAAACATTGAACATTCGGTGGCTTTTATTGAAATGGATGACAAAAGGGCGTTTCTTGAAAGATTGATTGGTCAGCACCCTGATGCCAAAATCCTCGTATTTGTACG
>ERZ1645187.4507-NODE-4507-length-11198-cov-5.529480_pt1 | contig 11198 bp, 9 predicted proteins | sample MGYA00575352_ERZ1645187 | MGnify/ENA primary metagenome ERZ1645187 (study PRJEB40837, sample SAMN11349314) | freshwater sediment metagenome | isolation source: river sediment | host: Sediment | place: India: Wazaribad , New Delhi | collected 2017-02-21 ... | reverse complement strand
CCACGGATACGCCTCCCAGCGATGCTAACCTCAGGGGGTTTGCCGTCGGGGTCATCAAGCTCGACGAGATGGTGCAAATCGCAACCGAACACTATCTGGTACCAGGCTTGGAATTCCATATCGACGACGTGACGGATGGGAAGCGCAACAAGGTATTCCATTCCGAACAATCGACGGCGTTCAAAGAGGGCACCCGGGTCACGACACGTACGCTCCGGATGGCGGACCGGACATGGGAGCTGACGGTCTATCCGACGGCGGCATACCAGCCGGTCAATCGGCCGTGGGTCGCATGGGCGACGGGTGTCGTTGGTCTCCTGCTGGCAGCCTTGCTGCAGGTGCTGCTGCTGGTCACGACCGGACAGCGGGCCGCCGCCGAACGCAAGATGAAACGACAAAGCGCGCGACTGGAAACGCAGGGCGTCGAATTGCAGGACCGGACAACCCTGATCAACACGCTGTTCGATCTGAGTCCGGACGGCTTTGTCGCATTCGCCCCGGATGGCACGATCCGCTTCGCCAACCCCGCTTTCCACCTGATGACAGGCATCCCCGCCGATGATGCGCATGGGCACACGATCGCCAGCCTGGATCGCCATTTGCACGAATGCGCGGAACAACCGGAGCGTTATGCCTCGCTTGATGACCTGTTCTCCGATCAGGAACGCCCCGCCGTCATGCAACGTCTGGTGTTGTCCCGGCCGCGCAAGCTCGTATTGCAAATCGTCGGCGTGCGTGGCCTTGCCGCGACGAGCATCGATCGCTTCGCTTATCTGCGCGACGTGACGCACGAAGCGGAAGTGGACCGGATGAAGAGCGAGTTTTTGTCGCACGCGGCGCACGAGTTGCGGACGCCGATGGCGAGCATTTATGGATTCACGGAATTGCTGATCACGCAGGAATTTGATGCGGAGATGCGCAAGGATCTGCTGGAGACGATCCACAAGCAGACGGCGTGGCTGATCGAGATCATCAACGAGCTGCTGGACATTTCGCGCATCGAGTCGCGGCGGGGCAAGGACTTCAAGATCGAAGCGGTGCCGGTGGCGCCGCTGGTGCTCGACGTGCTGACGGCGATGCAGATCGACAACCAGCGCTGGCCGGTCAAGGTCGACCTGCCGGTCGATCTGCCGCCGGTGCGCGCCGACATTGCGAAGCTGCGCCAGATCCTGATGAACATCATCGGCAACGCGGTGAAATATTCGCCGGCGGGCGGGCCGATTACCATCAGCAGCACCACGCGCAAGCTGGACGGCAGGACGCAGGTGAGTCTCGCGGTCACCGACCGCGGCATCGGCATGACGGAAGAGCAGGCGGCGCGCGTCTGCGAGCGTTTTTACCGCGCCGATACCTCCGGCAACATTCCCGGCACGGGCTTGGGCATGGCCATCGTCAAGGAAGTCGTCGAACTCCTCGGCGGGAGCGTGGATGTCTCTTCCGCGCCGCAGTTGGGGACGACCGTGACGGTCATGCTGCCGGCTGCAGGCAGTGCCGGATCAGCCGCAATCCCTCTGGAGAAAGCACCATGAAAAGAAGAACCCTGCTGACCGCAATCCTGCTGCTCGGCATCGCCCTGTGCGTGCCCGCGCGGGCCGACACGCCGACGCTCAGCTTCGGCATCGTCCCGCAACAGGCGGCGAGCAAGCTGGCCGAGATCTGGGGGCCGCTGCTCGCGGAAGTCGGCCGCCGCGCCAACGTCAATCTGGTCTTCCGCACCGCGCCGGCAATACCCGCATTCGAGGAACGCCTGGGCCAGGGCGAATACGACATCGCCTACATGAACCCCTACCACTATGTCGTCTTCCATGGCGCGTCCGGCTACCGAGCCTTCGCCAGGGAGAAGGACCGCAAGATCAAGGGCATCATCGTCGTGAAGCAGGACAGTCCCTACAGCAAGCTCACCGACCTGGCCGGCAAGACCGTCGCCTTTCCCGCGCCGGCTGCCTTTGCCGCAAGCATCCTGCCACAGGCCGAGTGCGGGCGCCTCGGCATCACTATCACGACCCGGTTCGTCGCCTCCCATGACTCGGTCTATCGCGCGGTCGCGGCTGGCCTGCAGGATGCGGGTGGCGGCATCCAGCGTACCTTCGAGGCGACCGCGCCGGAAATCCGTGCGCAACTGCGCGTGCTGTCAGCGACGCCGGCCTATACGCCGCATGCCTTTGCGGCGCATCCGCGCGTGGCATCGGCGGTGCTGGCACGCGTGCAGGCCGCCATGGCCTCCCTCGCTGCCGACGAGGCCGGACGCAAGCTGCTCGAACCGCTGGCGATGACGCAGGGCTTTGCCGCCGCCGAGGACAAGGACTGGAACGACATCCGCACCCTCGACATCCGCCAGCTCGAAAAGTACGGCAGGGAATAGGCTCCGGCCGGACGGTTTCGCCATGCGCTTTCGTACCAAGACCATCCTCGGCGTCGCAGCCATCGAACTGGTGATGCTGGCCATCCTGGTCGGCAGCACGCTCTCAGTGCTGCGCGATTCCAACGAGGCCGAACTGGTGCGGCGCGTGCAGCTCGGCAGCAAGCTGCTCGCTGCCGCCGCCAAGGATGCTGTGATTGCGCAGGATCTGGCCACCCTCGACAGCCTGGTCGGCGAAGCCACCGCCACCGGCCAGATCGACTATGTGCGTATCGTCGATGCCGGCGGCAACGTGTTGTCGTGGCAGGGCAAGCCGGCGTTCATCGACCCTCCCTTCCATAGGGACAGCAAGGTCGACATGGATGATGGCATCTACGAGTGGTCGGCAGACGTCACGGCCGGCGGCATCCGTTACGGCGAAGTGCAGATGGGCGTGGCTACCGGGCCGCTGGTCGACCTGCTCGCCTCGGCGCGGCGCTGGGCGGCCGGCATCGCCGGCGTGGAAATGCTGCTCGTTGCGCTGTTCTCCTGGTTGCTGGGCAGCTACCTGTCACGCCAGCTGGTGGCGCTGCGCGAGGCGAGTGACCATATTTCGGCTGGCAACTACGCGCAACGGCTGCCAGTAAGCGGGAGCGACGAACTGGCGCAAACCGCCGTTGCTTTCAACCGCATGGCCGAGCAATTGGGGGAAAGCCACGCCATCATCAGCGCCGAGAACCGCATGCGCGTCGCGGCGCAGGCACGCCTGGAACAGGCCCTGGCCAGCGCCGAGGATCGCGCCAGGCAGCTGAACGACATCCTCACGCTGCTGCCCGACGGGCTGGTCTCATTCGATGCGCGCGGGCTGGTGAAGAACGCCAACCCCGCTTTCCTGCGCATGACCGGCCTCGCCGCCGAAACCGTCGTCGGCCGCACGCAGGACGAACTCGAAACCTGTCTGCGCGCACTGGCCGAAACCCCCGACCAGTGGCCTGGCCTGGCGCCCTGTTTCGCGCAAGTCGGCGCTGGCGGGACGGCTCAAGACATGGCGCCCGACCAGCCGGCGCAGTGCCTGCTCACCCTGCGCCCGCCGCATGCCGCCGTACTCCATCTCGTGGGCGTCCACAGTGACGCCACTTCGGTGAGCCGCCTGCTCTACCTGTGCGACGTCACCCACGAAACCGAGGTGGACCGCATGAAAAGCGAGTTCCTCTCCCACGCCGCCCACGAGTTGCGCACCCCGATGACCAGCATCTTCGGCTATACGGAATTACTGGTGGCGCAGGACTTCGACGCGGAGATGCGGCGCGAAATGCTGGCGACGATCCACAAACAGACCGCCTGGCTGATCGACATCCTCAACGAATTGCTCGACCTCGCGCGCATCGAGTCGCGCCGCGGCAGGGATTTCAACATCGATGGTGTGCCGCTCGCGCCCCTCGTTGCCGAGACGTTGTCGGTGCTGCAGATCGACCCGCAGCGCTGGCCGCTCGAGATCGATGTCGCCGCCAGCCTGCCTCCCGCCCGCGCCGATGCAGCCAAACTGCGCCAGACCCTCACCAACGTGCTGGCCAACGCCGTGAAGTTTTCACCCGCCGGCGGTGCCATCGGAATCCTGGGCGTGAACCGCGTGACCGACGGCAGGAGTTACGTCGGACTGGCCATTTCCGACCACGGCATCGGCATGACGTCCCAGGAGGTCAAGCGCGTCTGCGAGCGCTTCTACCGCGCCGACACGTCCGGCAACATTCCGGGCACCGGCCTCGGCATGGCCATCGCCAAGGAAGTGATCGACATTCTCGGCGGTTCGATCGACCTCGCTTCCGCGCCGGGTTCCGGCACCTCAGTCACCCTCTGGCTACCAGCGGCATCCGCGGATTCCGCTCCTTCCCCGAAAGGACAACAGTCATCATGAAAAGCATCCTCTGTGCCCTCCTGCTGCTCTCTGCTTCCCTGTCCTGGGCCGCCGATCTCCCGGAGATCAAGGCACGTGGCGAACTGCGTCACCTCGGTATCAAGTACGCCAACTTCGTCACCGGCGCCGGCGACGGCTTGGACGTCGAGCTGGTGCAGGGCTTCGCGCAGCACATCGGCGTGAAGTACACGCTGGTCTATTCCGACTTCTACAGCATCATTCGCGACCTGCTCGGCAAGGAAGTCAGCGTTGCCGACGGCAAGGCGACGCTCTCCGGCGCATTCCCGGTGAAGGGCGACATGATCGCGACGGGCTTCACCGTGCTGCCCTGGCGCAAGCAGGTGCTGCTCTACTCCGACACGGTGTTCCCGACGCAGGTGCTGCTCGTCGCGCGCGCCGACGCTCCGCAGAAACCGGTCAGCGGCGGCCAGAGCATTGCCAAGGATATTCAGGACACCAAGGCGATGCTCGGCAGGAAGAGTTTACTGGTGATGGAAAAGACCTGCCTCGACCCGGCCGGTTACGGCCTCAAGGGCAAGGGGCTCGACCTGCGTCCCTACACGAAAAGCACCAACATCAACGAAATGGTGCCGGCCATGCTCAGCGGCGTTGCCGAGTACACCCTGCTCGATGTCGCCGACGTGATCCTCGACCTGCAGAAGTGGGCCGGCCACATCAAGGTGCTCGGCCCCATTTCCGAGGAGCAGGAAATGGCTGCGGCCTTTCCGCCGGATGCACCGCAATTGCGGGATGCCTACAACGAATACCTGCGCAAGGTGAAAGCCGATGGCACCTATGAAAAACTCGTGCGCAAGTACTACCCCGGCATCCATGCCTACTTTCCCGAGTATTTCGCCAAGCTGAAATAAACCATGACCAGTGATATTCCGCCGGTAATGCGCAACCACCTGCAAGGTTGGCTGAAACGCTGGCCTTTGCTTCTGACGGTCGCCTTCACGCTCTATTCGGCGCTGCTCCTGACCTATACGGTCAGTACCTGGCAGCGCATGCGGCAGGATGCGAACGATTACCTGGTCGCCGACAACCAGCGGCGCGCCACCGCATTAGGCGACCTCGGCAATCAACTGGTCGATACCGTCATCGGCTATGCCGACCGCGCCGAAATTCGCGCCTATCTGCTCAATCGCGATCTGGGCATGTCGCCGCGCTATGGGCTGAATGCCTCCGGGGCGGCGATCGAGCAGCGCTTTTCCCAGTTCAGTGGCGAACTGGCCCAACGCTGGAATATCAGTCCTCCGCGCATCATCTTCTACTCGGAAGAGAACGACAGGATCGCCGACAGCCAGCCGGGCAGTGACGCTCTTGCTCCCCCGTTGCGCGCGGGCATGCAGCCACACATGAGCATCGACGTCTGGCGCGGCATCATCGAGATCTCGGCGCCGGTAGTCCACAAGGAAAAGCGTGACGGCATGGTCGTGCTCGCGATTCCGATCGAAATCTTCTACCGCAACATGCTGGCGCCGGAAACCTCTGCCGGCTATCGCGAGTTGCTGATCGCACAGGATGGCAAGCGTCCGCCCGGCCGCAATTTCGACGTGGCCCTGAGCGACAGCCAGTTGCGGCGCCTGACCATGCTGGTCGACAACAAACCCTACCCGGTGACGATGCTCGGTGACCTGCCGCCCGCTTCGCCTTTGCGGGAAAGTCTGCTGGTCAAGACCCCGGTGCCGGGAACGACGCTGGTGCTTGTCACCTTCCTGCCCGAGCAAGGGGTCTATGGGCATCTGCTCTCGCTGCCCCACCTGATCGGAGCCGTCATCCTGTTGCTGCTGATGCTGTTCGGTGCCTTCAGGCTCGATCGCATGCGGCGCCAGGCGGAGGCACTCGAAGCCAGCGTCCGGGCCGCGGAACAGCAGCGGGCGATCAGCGAGATCCGCAACGTCGAGCTTTCCGCCGAAGTTGAGCGCCGCCGCAAAGCAGAAAGCGCACTGGCTGAAAGTCAGGAACGCTGGGAACTCGCCATCGCCGGTAACAACGACGGCATCTGGGACTGGAACATCCGGACCGGCGAAGTGTTCTTCTCCCAGCGCTGGAAATTGATGCTGGGCTATGACGAGACGGATTTCTTCGGCCATATCGACGAATGGAGTCGGATCCTGCACCCCGAGGACCAGGCGCACGTCCTGGCCGAACTGGACAGGCACCTGCGGGGGCGCAGCGATTTCTACCAGTGCGAGCAGCGCCTGCGCTGCAAGGATGGCAGCTACAAGTGGATTCTCGATCGTGGCCGTGCCCTGTTCGATGACGAGGGCAATGCGATGCGCATGGCCGGTTCGCATACCGACATTTCGGAGCAGCGTGCCATCGAGGGACGCATCGCCGATCGCAATGCCCAGCTGGATGCCATTTTCAGCCTCAGCCCCGATGCCTTTGTTTCCTTCGATTCCGAGCGCCGCGTCAAGTACGCCAATCCGGCCTTCCTGCAAATGACCGGTTATGCCGAAAATGAGATTCGCGGCCTCGACGAGGCGGCATTCTCGGCGCGTCTTGCCCGTGACTGTCTGCCGGCGACACCCTTCTGCGGCGTTGAAGCGATGCGCGGGATGGAGGAGCTTGCATCAGCAGAGAAGAGGGACAGGCCGCGCCTGCTGATCGAACTGGCGGGCACCCGCAAGCGCGTCATCGATCTGAAGCTGCGGCTGGCGAAAGCGGCGACCGTCTCGCAAATCCTCTATCTGCGCGACGTGACGCACGAAGCGGAAGTGGACCGGATGAAGAGCGAGTTTTTGTCGCACGCGGCGCACGAGTTGCGGACGCCGATGGCGAGCATTTATGGATTCACGGAATTGCTGATCACGCAGGAATTTGATGCGGAGATGCGCAAGGATCTGCTGGAGACGATCCACAAGCAGACGGCGTGGCTGATCGAGATCATCAACGAGCTGCTGGACATTTCGCGCATCGAGTCGCGGCGGGGCAAGGACTTCAAGATCGAAGCGGTGCCGGTGGCGCCGCTGGTGCTCGACGTGCTGACGGCGATGCAGATCGACAACCAGCGCTGGCCGGTCAAGGTCGACCTGCCGGTCGATCTGCCGCCGGTGCGCGCCGACATTGCGAAGCTGCGCCAGATCCTGATGAACATCATCGGCAACGCGGTGAAATATTCGCCGGCGGGCGGGCCGATTACCATCAGCAGCACCACGCGCAAGCTGGACGGCAGGACGCAGGTGAGTCTCGCGGTCACCGACCGCGGCATCGGCATGACGGAAGAGCAGGCGGCGCGCGTCTGCGAGCGTTTTTACCGCGCCGATACCTCCGGCAACATTCCCGGCACGGGCTTGGGCATGGCCATCGTCAAGGAAGTCGTCGAACTCCTCGGCGGGAGCGTGGATGTCTCTTCCGCGCCGCAGTTGGGGACGACCGTGACGGTCATGCTGCCGGTCGCCATCCGCGGCGGAACCGCGTCGGGCGTGCTCGCGCTTCCGCTCCCCGCTGCCAATTGAAACCACGGTTTCATTTCCCCGGGGGGTTTGACCGTGCAAGCACAGATGCATTAAAAATTAACTCTTTTGTAATAACTCATGAATGCAGGAGAAAGCAGCCATGGCTCGAAGCAAGAAACTGGACTTTGCGAATATCCGGACCTCCCGCAGGCTGTCCGGCCTCAATCAGCACGAATACTGGTCGCGTTACGGCATTACCCAGTCCGGCGGGTCGCGCTATGAATCGGGCCGGTGCATCCCGAAGCCGGCGGCGATGCTGATCTGGCTGCGCGAGATGGGAAAAATCACCGATCAGGACTTGCACAGCGCCCTGAAGGCGGTTGTCTAAGTCGGCTTTGGCGAGACGGCAGCCGCGGCCGGGATGCAGGGGTTTCGCAGCCTATGCCATGTCCTCGAACAGAGCGCCCTGCTGCCGGTCCAATATCGCGGCTACATCTGGAAAAGCCTCGACGGGAAAGTGGCGGAGCAATTCACCACTGGCCTTGTCGTGCAACTGCACGACGATTTCTCCATCGCTTTTCCGTACGGTGAATTCGATGTGCGCATCGATCGCGCGCAACGCGTGGTTCATCAGCCATGCCCGGGTCCGCGCAGAGGCCATGTCGATCGACGTCGGCGCGCGGCGCGCGGCAGCCGATCGTTCCCCGGGCTGCGACGTGGCCTCGGCGGACGTGTCATGCGGGATGGACGTTGCCGTTCCGCACAGGTGCATTTCGCTGGGATTGTTTGCTGTTGTGCTTCGCACGATTTCCATGAGTGCCTCCGTACGATCGTTACTCCACGCTGGATTGTTGATGTCTTTTCCGGGAAATGCAAAGTGACGATAAAACTGAAACTCCGGGTCCATAACTCGTATGGCTTCCGCGTCAAGCGTTGTCATGTCGATGGTTGAGAATTTCCTCACGACGCGCGCAGCGGCGCAAGTGCTTGGCATATCCGTGCGTACGGCCCAGCAGTGGGTGGAGAAGGGACGCCTGAAAGGATGGAAGACGCGGGGGGGACACCGCCGCATCAGCCGCGCGTCGGTGGCGTGCGTGCTGGCCGCCCATGCGGCGACTGAGGCCGCTGCCGCGCAGGCGCATGCACTGCCGGTGTTGATCATCGAGGACGATGCCGCCTTGCTCAAGCTCTATCGCATGAAGATTTCGCGCTGGCCCTTTCCGGCGACGATCTTCACGGCACCGAACGGCTATGAAGGGCTGGTGATGGTCGGCGAGGTCGCGCCGCGCCTGCTCGTCTGCGACCTGCGTCTGCCCGGAGTCAACGGCTTCCAGATCGTGCGCTACCTGAGCGCACTGGAGCGCTACAAGGACATGGCCATCGTCGTCGTGAGCGGACTGCCGCCGCAGGAGATCGCAGCCCACGGCAGCTTGCCGGCGCGCGTCGAACTGCTCGGCAAGCCGATCGATTTCGACCGGCTCCAGGAAATCGCCGGCGCGCTGCGCGAGCCGCAACTACGGCCCGGCAAATAAAACTTTAGTATCAGAAATTCCGCATATTTGACCAGCGGTTGCCGTGTCGTCAAACTGCGCGAATTTAACCCTGACCAAGTCACTGATTTGAGTACCACCTGCGGCAACAAGGATGTCGGCGAGCGGATTCATGCCTGCTACCAGGAACTTGAACACCGGAGCGAGGATTCGCTCAATCGCACAGACGGTCACAGTGATTCTCACTAGATGGATCAGAACATTCGATTCTTGTTTGACCGTCTGCAAGAAGGCCTTCTTCTTGTCTCTTCTGGCGGAGTGGTCCTGTATGCCAATCCTGCAGCAAAAGAGATCATGCCTGTGGTCGCCGGGGAGGGGCTTTGTGCTGAGTGGTTGCTCAGCAGCATCACTGCCATCCAGCGTGGTTACGTGAAATTACCGCAGACTTTCGATGTCGATCTTCAGCGCGGTGATATGTCCACGGATCATGTCCAGGTCACCGTGCTGGCCAGTCCGGCACGCAGTAATTTCATCGTGGTAATGAAGAACATCAATGCCGAATGGCAGCATGCAACTGAAATCGGCAACCTGTCCGAAATGATTTATTGCGAAGTTCGCGCGCCGCTGCAGAGGTTTCTGTCCTCAGTCGCCGAAATGCATGCCAAGTTTGAGCAACAGGGAGAGAACAACTGGTCCTTGCGCAATGCGGTAACAAATGTTGCGCAAAGAAGTGATGTCCTGCTGGATCGATTAAGGAAGGTCAGTCTGTTGGCAGCGTCGTCAAGAGCGACAGCGATGTACGATGAAATGCGAATTCCATTGCCGGCATTGGTGGGTGATGCCGTACAAACAGCCAATCATGCAATTGCTGAACACGGAATTCGCGTCAGTTACTGCGGACTGGAGAATGACAGGCCGATCATCTACGGAAGCCGAAACTTTTTAGTGCAGGCACTTGCTGGCTACCTCACATACCTGGTGGAGCGGTGTGCGAGGGGTGGCAATATCGTGATCACCGCTGAAACCTTTGGCAACCAGGTGAATTTGTCGATCACGAACGATGCCGGCCTTGCACCGGCAAACGACTCGGTTGCCAGGTTCGATTCGCCCGCGACCGGGCAGCCCAAAGCGTTTGAGGCCATGAATTTGACCCTGGTCGTATGCAAGCGGGTGATCAGGCTTCATGGGGGAAACCTCCGGTTTGTGCGCGAGGCCGGGGTAACCAAGGCAATCGTCTTCGATTTTCCTGTTGGCGCGCCGACTGCTGAAGAGCGCCAACTCGAAACGCTACAAAGCTTGCGCTATGCACAAGATCTGAACACGTTGATGGAACTTCTGCCGCGTCATTTTGGGGAGGGAAACATTGAGGAATGCCGATAATATGAATGAGCCCGATTGCATCCTGATCGTTGATAACAACGATGTCATGCGCAAGTTGCTGAGCCTGACGTTGAAAAACAAGAAGGTGGAACTTGTCGAAGCCAGATCGGGGCGGGAGGCATGGCAAAAAGTGCTTTTCAAACGGCCCAAGATCGTGCTGCTGGATATCATGATGCCGGGTGATATGGATGGGCTCGAGGTTTGTCGCAGAATCAAGACTGATCCTGCCCTTGCGGATACCAAGGTCGTGCTGGTCACAGCACGAGGTCAGCAGGCGGATATAGAGGAAGGCAAACGAAATGGCGCAGACATCTATCTTGTCAAGCCATTCAGCCCGCTCTACTTGATCGATGCGCTCCGCGAATTGGAGTTCAGCCCTTCCTAGAAGATTGCGGCAGGCCCAGGAGAACGGTTGCATATTTTGCAGGATGCCGCACGCCTACTCGGCGAGGACGGACGCGCCGTTCAGTCAGGCCTGCTTGACCGGAGCGGTCAGGCGGTCAGGTCGGGCCCCAGCAGACGCTCGACAGCCGCGATGCGATCCTTGAGCTGCAGCTTGCGCTTTTTCATGCGGCGCATCAGCAGTTCGTCGTGCGGGGGGCTGTCTTCCAGCTTCCCGATGCTCTCGTCGAGATCGTGATGCTCGATCTTGAGATCGGTCAGCAGGGCCT
>ERZ1645187.4505-NODE-4505-length-11198-cov-17.098717_pt1 | contig 11198 bp, 11 predicted proteins | sample MGYA00575352_ERZ1645187 | MGnify/ENA primary metagenome ERZ1645187 (study PRJEB40837, sample SAMN11349314) | freshwater sediment metagenome | isolation source: river sediment | host: Sediment | place: India: Wazaribad , New Delhi | collected 2017-02-21 ... | reverse complement strand
GTCGCCATGCCGACGGCGATGCCGCCGGCGCCGTTGACCAGCAGGTTCGGGAACTTGGCGGGAAGCGCGGTCGGCTCCTTCTCGGTGCCGTCGTAGTTCTCCTGGAAGTCGACGGTGTCCTTGTCGAGATCGTCGAGCAGCATTTCCGCCACCTTCTTCAGGCGGCACTCGGTGTAGCGCATGGCGGCCGGCGGATCGCCGTCGACCGAGCCGAAGTTGCCCTGCCCGTCGATCAGCGGCAGGCTCATGGAGAAGTCCTGCGCCAGACGCACCAGTGCTTCATAGATGGCGCTGTCGCCGTGCGGATGCAGCTTGCCCATCACGTCGCCGACGACGCGCGCGGACTTCTTGTAGGGCTTGTTCCAGGCGAGCCCCATCTCGCCCATGGTGTAGAGGATGCGGCGGTGGACCGGCTTCAAGCCGTCGCGGATGTCGGGCAGCGCGCGCGACACGATGACGCTCATCGCGTACTCGAGATACGAGCGCTTCATCTCGTCGGTGATGAGCACCGGACGGATGTCGCTCGGCTCGTCGCCGCCGGGTTTCTTGTCGTCGGAGTTGTCGGCCACTTTGGCTTGCTTTCGCTGTTTCGCGTGCACGCAAAGACGCGGCTCGCGGCAGTTCGCGCGCCGGTCCTGAGCTGCTTGCGGCGGACCCTACCCGCACACCTCATGCGGCGCAACGCCAGCCCCCCGGCGAGCGGCGCTGCAAGTCGCTTTGTCCCCAGCACAAGGCGTGAACATCCGCCTTCTGCCCATCCGTTCGGGACGCATCGCGCAGCCGGCCGACTTGTTATCGTCAAAGAGTAGGATTATCTGCGTCGGCGATCGCAACGACCGCGCGTCTCCCGCTGTCCGGTAGTCGGCCCGGCGGGCGGTGTGATCGGCCCCGGCGCGCGCCTCCGCGCGCCTCTTTCACGAGGACTTCAAATGAACAAGACGCTCATCTCCCTTCTGGCGCTCGGCACCATGATCGCCACCCCCGCCCTCGCCCAGACGGCCGAGAGCATCTTCATTCCGTCTCAGAGCGAGACTGAATATCTCGCCAGGGATCTCCTCATCGGCGCCAAGGTGCACAACGACGAGGGCAAGATCATCGGCGACGTCGAGGATGTCGTGCTGAACGACTGGAACCGCGTCGAGGGCGTGGTCATGGGCACCGGCGGCTTCCTCGGCATGGCCGAGAAGAAGGTCGGCGTGAAGCTGTCGGCGCTGAAGTTCAAGGAAGTTGACGGCAAGACCGTCGTTTCGCTGCCCGGCGTCACCAAGGACATGCTGAAGGCGGTCGAGCCGTTCAAGCGCGCCAAGCCGAAGAAGTCGTTGATGGAGCGCGCCATGGAGAAGGCGCAGGAGCTGACCGACAAGGGCTCCGTGACCGCCAAGGACACCTACGACAAGGCCAAGGAGCAGGCCGGCCCTGCGTATGAGAAGGCCAAGGAGAAGGCGAAGGAAACCTACGACTCCGCCAAGGAGGCCGTGAAGGGCGCCGTCGACAAGGCCAAGGAAGCCGCCCAGCCGGCCGAGGCTCCGAAGCAGTAAACCTGCTCGGTTCAAGGATTCACGTGAGGCCTCTCCGTTCCCGCGGCGGGGCCTCTTCTCGTCTGGCGGCCGCGCTCCTGTGCTCGGGCGTCGTGTTCGCACATCGAACCGCCGTTGGCAGACGCATTCGCCTCGGCTAGAGCATCATCCGATCGCACGGAATTGCCTTCGGCGATTCAGCGGTCGGATAAAGATGCTCCAGCAGCTTAAAGCTAGAGCGCTTCCATCCGATCAGTGAACCGCAATGCGGTTCCGTCTGACCGGCTGCACGCTATCGCCGCTTTGGCGGTCGCAAAGCCGCTCGATAGCATGAGCAGAGCGAGGCTCGGTTCACAGTGGACGCAGGCGATCAATCCATCGGCGCCATCCGCGTGGCGCTCGCCACCAGCCTCGGCATCGCCCTCTCTCAGTTGCTGGCGGCGAGCGCCAGCAATTCGGCGGCCGTGCTGGCGCTGGCGGTACAGGGCATCGTCGCGTCCTCGAGCCTCGTTCTCGTCTTCGCCCATGCTGCGCGCCGCGCCACCCGCGCTGCGGCGAACGAGGCATTGGGGGGCGCCCATGAAGCCGACTTCTGGAGCCATGGCGCAACACTCTTCCTGTTCTCGATCGGCGCTGGCGCTCTGGTCACCGAAGGTCTGCACCGGGCGTTCGCTCCGGCCGCAATCCTCGAGCCGCAGTTCGCCTATGGCGCCTGCGCTCTGGCGATCGTGCTTTCCGCGCTGGCGCTGTGGACCGCGCTCGACGCGTGGCACGAGCGGCGGTCGCTCGCACCCCCGGCCTCCGACCGCGACCCGGCTCTCTCCACCGCGACGCTGATCTCTCTCGCGGCCCTCTTTTCGGCTGTCATTGCGCTCGCCGGCGTTAGCGCCGCCGATCTGATGGCCATCGCCTGGGCGGACGGCGCGGCAAGCATCGCCATCGGCCTCGTGATGGCCGCAGTCGCAGCGATGACGAGTCTCGACATCCGCAGGAGCCTCGTGGCCGCCGACCGTGCCGTCGCCGCGACACGCTCCGAAGGTCAGCCCGTCACGCCCGCGTCGGGCCCCGAAGCCACATCGCCCCCCGCAGTGGCGGAAGCCCGCGCCGCGCCTGACGCGATCGCACCAGACCTGCCCGCCGTAACCGCGGCTCCGCTATCGACGACGCCCGCATCAACCGCTGCGCCGAAGCAACATCCGGGAACCGCGAAGGGCAAAGGCCGGCGCCGGCACTGAACGCCTGCATCGCGTCCGGCGTGCGAGTCACGAAGCGAATTCCCGAGCCTGCCGATCACGATTCGCGTCGCGCGACCTTGCAATCTCCCCTGCACTCTCCACGTCGAATCACAGGTCGCGAGCCACCTCGGGCAATCGCATTGCGCCGGACGAGGCGGAACGCGTGCAACAATCGAGGAGTAATGCGTCATGTGCGACTACTCACTGGAAATGTATCGCAGCACCCCCGCCGTCGTCGGCGAGACCTACGAGAGCCGCCGCTTCCCGAGTGGCAGCATCGGCTTCACGAAAGCCGACGATCCCCATACCGCCGTGTGCATGGCGTGTGACATGCGCCTCGTGCTCACCAGCCTGCCGCAAGAGTTGAGCGAGCGTCACGGCGATGCCGCCGTCGTCACGTTCGTGAAACTCCCGACGACCCTCTACCGAGACGGCGTCCGCTTCGACGACGGCAGCGAACTCAGTCTGCAGCACCTCGGCCCGGGCGTGCGCGCGGGAGTCGTCGACGATCTCGTCGCCGAAATGCAGGCCGAACAGGCCGAGCGCGAAAAAGAGCTGCTGGGCTGAGCCGCTCGTCTCGACTCCTGCGGTGAGGAGCCGTCCGACACGCCCGAGCGCAAGTTCGTCACGGGTGTGTCCGGCGGCACGCCTTCGTCTGTCAACTCGAACCGGGTGAAAGGAAGATGCCATGCCTGCACGCAACGAGACGAAGCCACATACGCGCCTCGAAGACTGGGTCATGATCGTGCTCGGCACGGTTGCCGCGTTCACGCCTTGGCTGGTTGCCGAGACACCCGCACGGCCGATCGCGCTGGCCACCTTCGCCATCGGAACCATGATCGCACTGGTGGGATTGATCGAGCTGATCCGGCTGCTGCGGATCGAGGAGATCCTGCACCTCGCGCTCGGCGCGTTTCTCGTCGCGGCGCCGTGGCTGTTTGGATATCCGGGCACGGAGTTGGCCACGTGGCATCACGTCATCGGCGCGGTGACGATGCTGCTGGCACTCGTCGAGCTGTGGCAGGACTGGTCGTTGACCGACGACGGCATGGAGACCGGGCGGCACTGAGGTGTGCGCGGCGTGTCGGTCGGAGCGTCGCAGCGGAAGGTGGCGGTCCCTACGGGAGTCGAACCCGTCTTTCAAGATTGAAAATCTCGCGTCCTAACCGATAGACGAAGGGACCGCACGAGGCGACCGATATAGGCAGCTTTGCCCGGCGACGCAAGCCGTACTCGCGTCCTCACCCCAAGGCCGCCACGCAGCGCAACAGGCAGCGGCGAGCCGCCTGCGGCCGTCAGCCCTGACGGCGCGGATCGGCGGCGTCCTCGATCTGCACCTCGATGCGGTTGCGCCCGCCCCAGGTGTCGCGCCGCAAATGCCCGGCAATGTGCAGCGGCATGCCGCCCGAGCCGCCCAGCAGATCGCCGAGCGGCTGGCCGTGGGCGCGAAACGCGATGGCGTCGAGGCGCGATCCGTCGGCGGCTTCCAGGACGCAGCGGATGTGCGCCTCGCCGACCACCTTGGCGAACTTCACCCGGTGCGCCGGAAACGCGAAACGCGGCTGCGGATTACCTTGCCCGTAGGGCCCGGCGCGCTCGATCAGCTCGATCAACTGATCGTTGGCCGCAGCCGGCTGCAAGGCGCCGTCGATGTCGAGGGCGAGCGCCGCGCGCACCTGGCGCGCGGTGTCGCGCAGGCGCTCGCTCATGAAGCGCGCGAGTTCGTCGATACGCTCGCGGCTGATGGTGAGGCCCGCCGCCATGGCGTGGCCGCCGCCCTTGACCAGCAGCCCGTCGGCCACCGCCGCGCGCACGGCGCCGCCGATGTCGACACCGGCGATGGAGCGCAGCGAGCCGGTGCCCTGCCCCGGATGCGCACCCGCTTCCGTCTCCCAAGAAATCACGCACGAGGGGCGCTTGAAGCGCTCGGTGAGGCGGCTGGCGACGAGGCCGACGACACCCTTGTGGAAGGTGTCGGAACCGACCAGCAGCAGCGGCAGATCGGGATCGTTGTCGAGAATACGCTCGGCCTCCGCCATGGCCGCGTCGAGCATGTCCGTCTCGATGCTCTTGCGCTCGCGGTTGAGCTTGTCGAGCAGCACGGCGATCTTCGCCGCGTCCGCCTCGTCCTCGGTGGCGAGCAACCTGGCGCCGAGCGCCGCATCACCGATACGTCCGCCGGCATTGATGCGCGGTCCGAGAATGAAACCGAGATGATAGGGCGTCGGCGCGGAATCGAGCCCGGCTGCGTCGAGCAGCGCCTTGAGGCCGGTGTTGCGGCGCTGGCGCATGACCTTGAGGCCCTGCGTGACGTAGGCCCGGTTTAGCCCCGTCAGCGGCACCACGTCGGCGACGGTCGCCAGCGCGACCAGATCGAGCAGGCTCATCAGCGCCGGTTCGTCGATGCCTTGCGCGGCATAGAACCCCTCGCGGCGCAGATGCCGCTGCGTCGCGACCAGCACCATGAAAACGACGCCCGCCGCGCACAGATGCCCGAGCCCGGAGATGTCGTCCTGCCGGTTCGGATTGACCACCGCCACGGCCTCGGGAAGCGTCGCGTCGGCCTGATGGTGATCGACGACGACGACGTCGCAGCCGAGCCGCTTTGCGACGCTCAGCGGTTCGAAACTCGTCGTACCACAGTCGACCGTGACGATCAGCTTCGCGCCTTCCTTGACCAGCGTTTCGATCGCCGCCGGGTTCGGTCCGTAGCCTTCGAAGATGCGGTCGGGAATGTAGATGCGCGCCGGCACGCCATGGTGATCGAGAAACCGCTTCAGCTCGGCGGACGAACAGGCGCCGTCGACGTCGTAGTCGCCGAAGATCGCCACCGGCTCGCGCCTGACGATCGCCGACGCGAGGCGCGCCGCCGCGGCGTCCATGCCCTGTAGTGCACTCGGGTCCGGCATCAGTGCCTTGAGGGTCGGGTCGAGGAACGTCTCGACCTCGTCGAGGCCGACGCCGCGCGCCGCCAGCATGCGCCCGAGCAGTTCGGGCAGGCCATGGCGCTGGGCGATGGCGTCGGCGATATGCCGCTGCTGAGGGGCGAGCCGCTCGCGCCACGCGAACCCGCGCACCGAGGATGCGACGCCGAGGAAATCCGTGCGTTCCTCCGCGCCTGCCTGCGGAGCCGTGGACGCTGCCGCCCGCTGCCGAATTTTTGCCTGTGCCGTCATCGACCTCTCCCTTGCCTCGGGTTGTAGGTCGATTCGAGCGTTACGGCGGTGGCCCGGGGACAATGCTCCCCAGAACTCACAAGGTCTCTTGCCTGGCGCCGCCGATTCACGTCGCGCGTGAAAGGACGCGCGAGGATCGGGGCGCGCGCTCCGATCGCCCGAGCCCTTCGCGAGGGCGTCAATCGGCAGCGCAATCAAAGCGGCGCCGCAGATTCACGTTCGCGCCTATGGAACGATCGGGGCGCGCAACATTTCAAACCCTTGCCTTGACCCGCCCGGCGATGTGGTCCGCGACCGCAGCGATCACGCCCGCGTCGCGCATGTAGGCGTTGTGATAGAGCGCGTCGGACAGCCGCTTCCACATCTTGTCGGGGTCGCCGATGCCCTCGGCGGCGGTGTCCGTCTGCAGGATCGTCTCGTACAGGCTCTTGGCGCTGTCGAAGATCGCCTGATCGTCGATGCCGCCGAGGTTCAGTGCCTCGATACGCACCTCATCAACGGCGTCGACGCCCGGCGGCACGCGATGCACGCGCACCAGCCGGTCGCGCGCGTCGCCACCGTAGGCCGCACCGATCAGCCCGCCCGAGATCGAGCGGTTGACCATCTGGCCGTAGAGCCAGCCGCCGCCGAGCCGCGCGACGAGCCACATGGCGAGATGCCCGAGGCCATAGGCGACCGGGATCAGCAGCAGGAACGTCATGTCGGCGGCGAGCCCCATGCCGAACTCACCCGCCCGCACCTTGGTGATGATGGGTGACAGCAGATAGTTGCCGAGCAGGGCGATGAACACCGCCACCGCGGCGAGGCCGGCGAGGCTGCCCATGCGCGTGAGCGAGCGGACGCCCCACGCCGTCGTCACGTAGGTCGGCGACAGCGCGGCCGCCGTTTCCAGCAGCCGCATGGCCTCGTCGCGCGGGCTGTGCACGACCAGCCAGTCGCCACGCTTCACGCGCCGGGCCAGCACGCGCGCGCCGCGCCAGCGCCGGGTCAGCGTGGAGACGCCCTTCACCAGCGCATAGGCCGAGAGAAACATAAGGCCGCCGAGAACCACGATCGGCTCGACCAGCTTGGCGTAGAGTTCGTTCTGCCAGAGCCAGCGCCAGTAGTGGAAGAACATGACCGCGAGCACCGGCGTCACGACGACCCCGAGCAGCACCTGGAACAGCGCGACGAGGCGCGGCACCAGCTTCAACCGCCGTTCGAAGAATGGCGTGCCGAACGACACGATCGCCGCGAGTTTGCTGCCGCCGCCCCCGCCAGCGGTACCCTCCATGACGACGTTACCGCCGTGGCTGTGCCCGACGAGTGCGTAGGAGGTGCCGCTCGCGTCCAGCTCCCGCATGAGGCGCGCCACCCGATCGGCCCCTTGCAGGCGGTCGAAATCCGAGTTGGCTCCCGACCAGTGCACCGGCATGAATGCCAGCGGCGCCACGCCGCGCCCGGCCAGTTCGTGCGCCAGATGCTCGGTGAAGGCCGAGCCGTGCTGCCACCAGCGCTGGCCATGATCGCTGGCGTCGGCATCGTTGGTGCCATGCACCGTCACGACGACCGCCGCCGGGCGTCCATTGCCTCCACTGCTCGTCATCACCCGCGCACCCCGCTCGCCCTGCCTCATCGGCAGGGCAAGCTATGGGATCACGTCGAGGTTGAACAGTCGTGCGAAGCGGCAGAGATAATACGATCGGACGAGCGGTCAGTCCTGCTCGAGCGCGCGCGCCACGGCTTTGGTGATGTCGGGAACCGGCATCTTGACGTAGTCGGCGTCGATGTCCTTGACGATCCGCTTGGCGAGCGCCGGGCCGATGTGCCGGCGCAGTTCACCGAGCGCGACGGGCGGCGCGGCGATCACCAGTTTTTCGAAGGCGCCGGCTGCCGCATCCGCCTCGAGGTCGCGCACGAAATCGCGCACGAAGCGATCTTCCGCTTTCTGATGCGGATCGGGCACCTCGACCGACGACTTGTGCGGTCCGCTGGCGTCGTTGAGCCGTCCCGGCCTGTCCCGGCCCTGCTCGTGGCTCGGCGGATTGTCGAGGCCGTAGCTGCGCCGGACCGCCAGGCGCGGCTCCAGCGCGTTGCCCTCGTTGACGAGCACCAGCCCCTTGCCGCCATCGACGACGGCGACCCACATCCTGGCTGCGATCTTCATGCGTTCCTCCTGTTGTCCCGCGCGCACGAGTGATCAACATGGGGAACGCCGCACGGCGTGTGCAGGGGGGGTCAGCGGCCCTGCGACTCTGCGTTGCACTCGGCAAACAGGATCCGCTCCATGCGCAGCAGATCCTCCGGGATCGCCTCACCGCGGCTCTGATGATCGGCAATGTGCTGGCGGACGATGCGATACCCCTCACGCGGATCATCGACGGCATCGATGACGGTGTTGAGTTCGGCGATCTCGGCTTCGCAGCCGCTTTGGCACCCGTGCATTCCCATGATCTTTGACCCTCTTGTCTTGCAGCATTCCGGTTCGGCCGGCCATGGCGATGGCCCCCGCAGCCCGATGGTCGTTTCGGCAAACCCGTGAGCGGCGGCAGAGACTGTCAGATTGTGACCTCAAATGGGCAATGAAAAGAGCGCTGGATCAAAGTTTTCCTGACATTGTCACCAGGGCAACAATGATTTTGCGCCGCCGCATTTTTTTGCTATTGTTTTCTGTATGTTATCGCAATTGCGAAGCTGACTGCGACAATCCTACGCAGGCTTTCACATGTGGTTTTAGGCAGGCAACAAACCTCACCGGCCTGCGACTCACTTATGCCTTTCTGATGCGGCTCGTTTTTTATTCAATTTCGTCGTTGCCTATTCTTTGAGCACAGAGAATCCGCTGCGGACTGCTGCCTCCAGCCTCCCTCTGTGGTAGCCCGGATGCTCAATCGGGGAACGACATGATCTGCGGACCGCGCAACGCCATCACCGATGTCCCCGGCCTCCGGGTCGGCAATGCCCACGACGCCGCGCTGTTGTCCGGGGTTACCGTACTGCTCGCCGATCGCCCGTTCGTGGCGGCGGCGGACGGGCGCGGTGGCGGCCTCGGCACCCGCGAGACCGACGCGCTCGCCGCTGCCGGCACAGTGGACGAAATTCACGCCATCACGCTGTCCGGCGGCTCCGCGTTCGGACTTTCGGCGGCGACGGGCGTGCAGTCATGGCTGGCCGAGCGCGGCATCGGCTTTGCCGTGCGCGAAGCCCGGGTTCCGATCGTACCCGGCGCCATCCTGTTCGACCTGCTCAACGGCGGCGACAAGGACTGGGGCGCGAGCCCGCCCTACGAGCGACTGGCGCGCGCAGCCTGCGACGCCGCTTCAGCCGACGTTCCCTGCGGCAGCTTCGGCGCCGGGTTCGGCGCGACCACCGTGAACCTGCGCGGCGGCCTCGGCACGGCTTCCGAAGTCATGGCCGACGGGACGGTGGTCGGTGCCCTCGCCGCCGTGAACCCGGCCGGCAGCGTCACGCTCGGACGAACGGGCAACTTCTGGGCAGCGCCCTTCGAGCATTCGGGTGAATTCGGTGGCCGCGGCTGGCCCGCTACCATGCCGGCCGGCGCGCTTGCGTCCGAACTCAAGGGCGCGGCGGGCGAGAGTACGCTTCTGGCCATCGTCGCCACCAACGCGACGCTGGAACGCCGTCAGGCCCTGCGCCTCGCCATCATGGCGCAGACCGGCCTCGCGCGCGCCATCTACCCGGTACACACTCCGCTCGACGGCGACATCGTTTTCGCTGTGTCGACCTGCAACGCCCCGCCACCGGTCCCCGTCACCGGCCTGGCGACGCTTGGTGCGGTCGCCGCCAACGTACTGGCGCGCGCCGTCGCCCGTGGCGTCTATCACGCCGCATCGGCGCCACCCGGCTGGCAGGGGCCGCCGGCCTGGCGCGACCGACACGCGGGCAACGCAAGCGCCGGAGCCACCAGATGAGCGCCCGCACCCTCGCCGTCATCCTCGCCAGTATCGTGCTGCTGCTGTCGCTGAGCTGGGCCGCACGCACCTGGCTCGGCCGCCAGCGCTGCGCCGAATTCGGCATGGTGTTCGATCCCGCGAAGGGCTGTGTCAAACCGGAAGGCGAACGCCCGGTCATCCTGCAGCGTGATCTGCACCGCACCTGACGCCGCTGAACATTCGCTGGCGCTTGGCGTTGCGCGGTGCCACGGCGCGTGCAGCGACGAAACGCCGGATTGCTCGACACATTCCGGCATCGTATCCGACGATATGAACAAGCCTCACTTCGGAGATCAAGCAGGTGCCGGACGCTCGCCGCGCCGCGCTGGACGTGTGGCCCGGCGGCGCCATGCGCTGAGGGCCCGGCAATGAGCTTCGGCATCTACCTCCCGATCGCCGGCGTTGCCGTCAATGCGCTGACGATCATCGGCGCGGGTGGCGCGGTCGGCTTTCTGTCCGGGCTGTTCGGCGTCGGTGGCGGCTTCATCATCACCCCGCTGATGATCTTCCTCGGCATTCCGACCACCGTCGCTATCGCCACCGGCGCCAATCAGGCCGCGGCCACCGCCGTTTCGGGCGCCATGGCCCACTGGGGCCGCGGCAACATCGACTTCCGCATGGGCAACGTCCTGCTGGTCAGCGGCGTTGCCGGATCGGTCGCCGGAACACAGTTGGTCGGCTATCTGCGCAGCCTCGGCCAGTTCGATCTGTTCGTCTCGCTCTGCTACGTGGTGCTGCTCGGCAGCGTCGGCAGCCTCATGCTGGTCGAGAGCGTGCGCACCATGATGCAGCCGGACGCGGTTCCTGCAGGACGCCGCATCAGCCGCCACAACTGGACGCACGGCCTGCCGCTCAGGGCTCGGTTCCCTCATTCGCGGCTCTTCATCTCGATCCTCCCGGTGATCGCCATCGGTCTGCTGATCGGCGTACTCACGGCCGTGATGGGCGTCGGCGGCGGCTTCGTACTGGTGCCGGCGATGGTCTACCTGCTCAAGATGCGCACCAATCTCGCGGTCGGCACCTCGCTCTATCAGATCATGTTCGTCGGCTCGTTCACGACGCTCACGCAGGCGCTCATGTTGCACAGCGTCGACGTCGTGCTCGCCGGCCTTCTGATCGTCGCCGGGGTCGTGGGCACGCAACTCGGCACGAAGGCCGGTGCGCGTCTCAAGGGTGAGCAATTGCGCGCCCTGCTCGCCCTCCTCGTGCTGGCCGTCTGTGCCCGCGTCGCCATCGATCTCACGACACCGCCGGCGGATCTCTATTCGATCAAGACGGTGCGCCAGCCCTGACGAAGTGAAGGGAAGCCCAGGGGGCTGGCCCTGCCCCCGCACTTGA
>ERZ1645187.4504-NODE-4504-length-11201-cov-101.532927_pt1 | contig 11201 bp, 10 predicted proteins | sample MGYA00575352_ERZ1645187 | MGnify/ENA primary metagenome ERZ1645187 (study PRJEB40837, sample SAMN11349314) | freshwater sediment metagenome | isolation source: river sediment | host: Sediment | place: India: Wazaribad , New Delhi | collected 2017-02-21 ... | reverse complement strand
CACGGCGTCGGCTACTGCCTCGGCGGCACGCTCCTGTCGATCGAGGCGGCGCGGCAGGCGCGCGACGGCGACGAGCGTTTCGGCTCGATCACGCTGCTCGCCGCGCAGACCGACTTCACCCAGGCGGGCGAGCTGATGCTGTTCATCGACGAGAGCCAGCTGACGCTGCTCGAGGACATGATGTGGGAGCGCGGCTATCTCGACACCAAGCAGATGGCCGGCGCCTTCCAGATGCTGCGCTCGCGCGATCTCGTCTGGTCGCGGATCGTCCACGACTACCTGCTCGGCAAGCGCGCCAAGCTCAACGACCTGATGGCCTGGAACGCCGACGCCACCCGCATGCCCTACCGCATGCACGCCGAGTATCTGCGCCACCTCTTCCTCGACAACGACCTCGCCGAGGGCCGTCACGCCATCGACGGGCGCTCGATCGCGATCGAGGACATCCGCGTGCCGATCTTCGCGGTCGGCACCGAGACCGACCACGTGGCGCCGTGGACCTCGGTGCACAAGATCACCCTGCTCGCCGACGCCGAGGTCACCTTCGTGCTGACCTCCGGCGGCCACAACGCCGGCATCGTCTCCGAGCCCGGCCATGCCCACCGCAGCTATCGCATCGCGGTGAAGACCGAGGACGGCAAATACGTCGACGCGCCGCACTGGCGCGAGGCGGCGGAGCTACGCGAGGGCTCGTGGTGGACGGCGTGGTGGGAATGGCTCGACGCCCGCTCGGGCGACCCGGTCGCCCCACCGAAGATGGGCGAGGCCGTCTGCGACGCGCCCGGCGTCTACGTCAACATGCCGTGAGAAGCGGGGACGACCGCGAAGTCGTCCCCACCCCTCTCCGACGGATCGATCATCGCCCGGATCTCTCATGACGAGGACCCGGGCGATGTCGTTTTCGATCCAGAAGCACCACCTCTTCCGCGACGGCCGGCCCGTCGAGACCCTGCTCTCACCCAACTCCGGCGGGGCCTTCGCCGAGACGCCGCGCATCCTGGTCGTCCACTTCACCTCCGGCGCGAGTGGCCGTTCCTCGGCGGAGTGGTTCCGCTCGCCGGAGAACCGCTCGTCGTCGGCGCATCTGGTGATCGATCGCGACGGCTCGGTGATCCAGTGCCTGCCCTTCGACACCGTCGCCTGGCACGCCGGGCGGTCGCAGTGGAAGGGGCTGGTCGGGCTCAATCGCCATTCGCTCGGCATCGAACTCGCCAACTGGGGGAGCCTCACCCGCCGCGGCTCGGGCTGGGTGACTCCGACCGGTCGGCCGATCGCCGATCCGGTGATGGCGGTGCACCGCAACGGCAATCCGGACGGCTCGCGTGCCGCCATCGGCTGGGAACCCTACCCGGCTGCGCAGATCGGGGCGCTGGAGGCGATCGCGCGAGCGCTCGTCGCGACCTATGGGATCTCCGAGATCGTCGGCCACGACGACATCGCGCCGACGCGCAAGTCCGATCCCGGCCCGGCCCTCGACATGGAGCGGCTGCGCGCAGCGGTCTTCGGCAGCGGCCGCGAGGCGGACGGGGATCCGGCGCTGAAGGTCACCGCGCCCGACGGGCTCAATCTGCGGAGCGGGCCGGGAACCGGGTTCGCGGTGCTCGAGCTGCTGCCGGCGGGCACGCCGGTGCGGCCCGAGGAACGCGACGGGCGATGGCTGTCGGTCACGGTGCTCGACGGCGATGGGCGAGCGAGGCGCAGCGGCTGGGTCAACGGGACCCATGTGGCGTGAGGCCCCCGACCAAACGATGCCTTGGCGTCTCCTCGGAAGAGGTCTAGAACGCGGGCCATCGTCGCGGCGTTCCGCCGCAGGCCCGCGCTTGCCCCAGCGCCTTCCGGGAGACCCGCTCCGATGACCACCGAGACGCCGGCGTTCCAGTATTCCGAGATGTATCCGCTCGCGAAGGACACGACCCCGTGGCGCAAGCTCACGTCGGACTTCGTCAAGGTCGAGACCTTCCAGGGCGAGGAGATGCTGGTGGTCGACCCGGAGGCGCTCAGGCTCCTCTCCGAAGCGGCGATGGGCGAGATCAACCACTATCTCCGCCCCGGCCATCTCGCCCAGCTCGCCAAGATCCTGAAGGATCCGGAGGCGACCGAGAACGACAAGTTCGTCGCCCTCGACCTCCTGAAGAACGCCTCGATCGCCGCCGGCGGCGTGCTGCCGATGTGCCAGGACACCGGCACCGCCATCGTCATGGGTAAGAAGGGCCGCCGGGTCTACACCAAGGGCGGTGACGAGAAGGCGCTGGCCGAGGGCGTGCGCGACGCCTACGAGCGCCGCAATCTGCGCTATTCGCAGCTCGCCCCGATCACCATGTTCGAAGAGAAGAACACCCGGAACAATCTCCCGGCGCAGATCGACATCTACGAAGAGGGCGAGGACGCCTACAAGTTCCTGTTCATGGCCAAGGGCGGCGGCTCGGCCAACAAGACCTATCTGGTCCAGGGCACGCCCTCTCTCCTCACCCACGATCGCCTGATGGAAGTGCTGAAGAAGCAGATCCTCGGCCTCGGCACCGCCGCCTGCCCGCCCTACCACCTCGCCATCGTCGTCGGCGGCACCTCGGCCGAGCAGAACCTCAAGACGGTGAAGCTCGCCTCGGCGCGCTATCTCGACGGCCTGCCGACCAAGGGCACCGAGCTCGGCCACGCCTTCCGCGACCTCGAGCTCGAGGAGGAGGTGCACAAGCTGACCCAGTCGCTCGGCGTCGGCGCGCAGTTCGGCGGCAAGTACTTCTGCCACGACGTCCGCGTCATCCGCCTGCCGCGCCACGGCGCCTCGCTGCCGATCGGCATCGGCGTCTCCTGCTCGGCCGACCGCCAGTGCCTCGGCAAGATCACCAAGGACGGCGTCTACATCGAGGAGCTGGAGCACGATCCGGCGAAGTATCTGCCCGAGATCACCGACGACCATCTCGACGACAAGGTGGTGAAGATCGATCTCAACCTGCCGATGGCCGAGATCCTCGCCACGCTGTCGAAGTATCCGATCAAGACCCGCCTGTCGCTCTCCGGCCCGATGATCGTGGCGCGCGATCTGGCGCATGCCAAGATCCGCGAGCGGCTGGAGCGGCAGGAGCCGATGCCGGAATACTTCAAGAACCACCCGGTCTATTACGCCGGCCCGGCCAAGACGCCGGAGGGCATGGCCTCGGGCTCGTTCGGGCCGACCACAGCCGGCCGCATGGACTCCTACGTCGACCAGTTCCAGTCGTTCGGCGGCTCGATGGTGATGCTCGCCAAGGGCAATCGCTCGGCGGCGGTGACCAACGCCTGCAAGACCCACGGCGGCTTCTATCTCGGCTCGATCGGCGGCCCGGCGGCGCGTCTCGCCCAGGACTGCATCAAGAAGGTCGAGGTGCTCGAGTATCCGGAACTCGGCATGGAAGCGATCTGGAAGATCGAGGTCGAGGACTTCCCGGCCTTCATCGTCGTCGACGACAAGGGCAACGACTTCTTCAAGGAGCTGAACCTCGGCTGAGGCCGGGGGGCGGCGTCGCCCTCGCGTCCGTGCTGCCCATGCCGGCGAGCCGGCATGGGACGACGACCCGCCCCACCCCACCGACGTCATCCCCGGCCTCGCGCCGGAGATCCATTTCGGCGATGCCGCATGGGTGCTCGGGTCGAACCGGGGCTGACGGAGGACGGGTTCGAGACCCTCGTCGACATGCCGAAGCCCCCGTGTCGAGCCATCGACGCGGGGGCTTCGTTCGATGGGGCGCTGCGGGATCAGGCGCGGGCGCGGCGGCCGCCGTGGGCGGTGATGGTGGCCTTGGCCTCGGCGGCGTCGATGCGGCCGTAATGCTCGCGCTCGAAGCGGGCCTGCCCGGCCGAGAACTTGAGGCGGCGCTGGCGCAGTTCGACGATGCGCGCATAGGCCGCCTCGCCGACGTCGAGGCCGCGAGCCACCGTGGCGATACCGACGCTGTCGGCGCGCACAAGGACGCGCAGCACCTGGCTCTCGTCGATCGAGGCGATCTCGCCGAGGAGGCAGGCGAGGTCGGCGTGATGGTCGGAGTCGGCGAGTTCGACCACCGCGGCGTCGAGGGTGGAGGAGCCGTCGCGGATCGCCGCCACGAGGCGAGCGACGTCGGGGTGGTCGGCGAGGTGCGACCTGGCCGGACGAGCCGGCGCGCCCTCCGACCCCGACATGTCGACGATCTTGGGACCGCTGGCGGCGGCCGCTTCGGCACGGCGCGCCGCAGCGACCGCCGTCTCGTGAGTGGAGCGGGACTTCTCGACGATGCGACGCAACGTGTCGCGCATGCAGCGCGCCAGGACGTCGGCGAGATCGGGGCGCTCGATGAGGATGCGGAAGAGTTCCTCGTCCTGCTCGGCGCGGTGCTGGAGCTCGCGGGCTCCGGCCTCGGTGAACTCGGCGCCCGCGTTGGTGCCGAGGCGATGGAGCACGGCGTTCGAGCCGTGTCGCACCAGCACCTCGGTCACCGCGCCCGACAAGCTGACCCGCGCGGCGATGGCGAGGCGATGCTCGTCGCCCTTGGTCTCGGCCAGAGCGATGAGGTCGAGGTCGGTCAGATCGACGGAGCGTTGCAGCACCGGCTCGGCGACACGGATCTCGTCCTCGGCGAGAACCAGGATGACGTCGTGGGGCACGTTGCGCCGGTCGGCGGCGACCTCGGCGAATTCACGGCGATCGCTGGCGGCGGCGGTCGACAGAATGGCTCGAACGATGTCGAAGAAGATCTCGAGTTCCGTCTCGTCGGCATCGCGGTCGACGAGGATGAGGCGCGTGAGATCGCACAAGAGTCGTCCACGGCCCGCGGTACTCGTGTCGCGTGCCAGCAGATCGAGATGAGCCGAATCGAGCGCCATGTCCGTCCCTCGGCGCCGACGAATGGCGAATTTCGTGCGTCGGCAGTCTATGGATGGTCGTCCATCTTCATTAGACATTGCTTAACGCGACGTTCGCAGATTTCGCGAGGCGTGCGACCGGTCGCCGCCGCGAGGCGGGTTCGGGCGTTGCAGGGGGAACACAGCCGGGGTGAAATCACGCGGGTTTGTTCGTACATCGGGCCACTTCCCCGGATGCGAGGCTTGTTCGGCGCGCGGCCGCCGACCATTATGGCGACGAGTTTCGGTGTGACGTCGTTCACCCGGGCGACGATCTGTTTTCAGATTCATATGATCTACGAGGACCGCATGAGCAGGACGATGCTTGTGGCGGCGGCCGTGGCAGTGGGAGTGATGGCGCTCCCGATGCAGGCCGGCGCCGAATACAATCCCGGCGTTCAGGTGCGCTACGACGCGATGGGCAACCTCGTCGAGGGTCCGGGCGTCAACAACTACTCGAGCGGGAGCCCGTCCTACACGCCGATCCCGCGCGAAGTCGTCAGCTTCGACGCGAGCTTCGGCAAGGGCACCATCGTGGTGAAGACCGCCGAGCGTCGCCTCTATCTCGTCCTCGGCGACGGCAAGGCGCTGAAGTACGGCATCGGCGTCGGCCGTCCGGGCTTCGCCTGGGCCGGTGCCCATTCCGTGACCCGCAAGGCCGAGTGGCCGGGCTGGACCCCGCCGCCGCAGATGCGCCGCCGCCAGCCGCACCTGCCGGCCTACATGCCGGGTGGTCCGGAGAACCCGCTCGGCGCTCGCGCCATGTACATCGGCTCGACCTTCTACCGCATCCACGGCTCCAACGAGCCCTGGACCATCGGTCAGGCCGTGTCGTCGGGCTGCTTCCGCATGACCAACGACGACGTCACCGACCTCTACGAGCGCGTCAAGGTCGGCGCCCGGGTGGTGGTGATCAACTGATCTCGGCATGTGCCGCGAATTCGAAGGCCGGAGGGAGACCTCCGGCCTTCTGCTTTTCAGAGGCGCCCGGCGGTTCGGCTGCGGGACCGTGCGCCGCCCTGCCCTCACTTCTCGCGCTTCAGCCCCTTGGCGGCGAGTTCGTCGAGATAGCGGGCCCACAGGGTGGCGTGGTCGCGGCCGAGTTCGGCGAAGTGGGGCCAGGTGTAGATGCCGGTGTCGTGGAGATCGTCGAAGCGTAGGCGGACGGCGTAGTTGCCGACCGGCTCGATGCCGATGATCTCGACGTCGCGCTTGCCGCCGACGGTCTTGCGTTCGGCCGGCGAGTGGCCCTGGACCTCGGCGGAGGGGCTCATGACGCGCAGGTACTCCGCCGCCAGCTCGTGGCGCTCACCGCCCTCGAAGGAGACGATCAGCGTCCGCCGGTCCTTGGCGAGGCGGATCTCGGTCGGGCGGACGGTCTCGGTGGGCATCGGCGGCTCCTCGGCTGGTTGTCTGCCTCGCACTTAGGTCGGGGCTTCGCGCCTGTCCACCCCCGGGACGGTTGACGGCCGCGCCGTGCGACATATGGTTCCGGGCCACGCCGATGCTCGGACGGGCATCGCAGGACGGCTTTGGAGAACGACATGACCTTCGTGGTGGGCGAGGACGGGCGGTCGCGGTTGGTCGACCCCTTCGGGCGTTCGATCAGCTACCTCCGCGTCTCGGTGACCGATCGCTGCGATTTCCGCTGCCACTATTGCATGTCGGAGGACATGACCTTCCTGCCCAAGAAGGATGTGCTCAGCCTCGAGGAACTCGATCGGCTGTGCTCGGCCTTCGTCCGGCTGGGGACCCGAAAGATCCGGCTGACCGGCGGCGAACCGCTGGTGCGAAAGGGCGTCATGACGCTGATCGGCTCGCTCGCCCGCCATCTCGGCGACGGGCTCGACGAGTTGACGCTCACCACCAACGGCTCGCAGCTCGCCAGACATGCGCAGGAACTCGCCGACGTCGGCATCCGCCGCATCAACGTGTCGCTCGACACGCTCGACGCCGACAAGTTCCGCCGCATCACCCGCTGGGGGGAGATCGTGCCGGTCCTCGCCGGCATCGATGCGGCGCTCGCGGCGGGGCTCTCGGTCAAGATCAACACCGTCGCGGTGAAGGGCTTCAACGACCGGGAATACGACGACCTGATCCGATTCGCCCATGCGCGGGGGATGGATCTGACGCTGATCGAGACCATGCCGCTCGGCGAGATCGGCGGCGACCGGGTCGATCAGTATCTGCCGCTCGGCGACGTGCGGGCGGATCTCGCGACGCGCTTCACCCTGACCGACATCGACCATCGCTCCGGCGGGCCGGCGCGCTACGCGCAGGTTGCCGAGACCGGCGGGCGGCTCGGCTTCATCACGCCGATGACCCACAACTTCTGTGAAAGCTGCAATCGCGTCCGCCTCACCTGCACCGGCACGCTCTACATGTGTCTCGGCCAGAACGATTCCGCCGACCTGCGCCGGGTGCTGCGGACCAGCGACGGCGACGAGGCGATCGACCGGGCGATCGAGGCGGCGATCGACCGCAAGCCGAAGGGTCACGATTTCGTCATCGAGCGCAGCGGCGAGGGGCCGTCGATCCTGCGCCACATGAGCACGACCGGCGGCTGAGCCGCGCCGCTCGGCCACGCCCGCGAGCCCGGCGTCCGGCGCGGGGCCGGTTTTCGGACACGCCCATGGTGGTATGGCAGTGCTTCGGGTAGGAACGGTCGGGTGCCGTTCCTCCACCCCTTCGGATTCCGCATGGCTTCGACCTCCGACAACACGCGCGGCATCGTCGCGATGAACATCGCGATGTTCGGCTTCATCGGCTCGGACACGCTGGTGAAGTACATCACCCAGTCGCTGCCGCTCGGCGAGACGGTGTTCCTGCGCGGCATCGTCGCGTCGGTGCTGGTGGCGATCGTCGTCGCCTGGACGGGGAGTTGGCGGGCTTGGCGATCGCTGATCGAGACGCGGATGGTGCTGCGGATCGTCGGCGAGCTGGGGGCGACCATCACCTATCTCGTCGGACTGGTGCACATGCCGATCGCCAATGCGACGGCCGTCTTCCAGGCGACGCCCCTGGTGATGACCGCCTGCGCCGCGGTCTTTCTCGGCGAACGGGTCGGGCCCGAACGGTGGGTGGCGATCGCCGTCGGACTGCTCGGCGTCATGGTGATCGTGCGACCGGGGTTGGAGGGCTTCGACGTCTGGTCGCTGGCGATCCTCGCGGCGGTCGCCTGCGTGGCGCTGCGCGACATCGCCACGGCGCGGATCTCGTCGAACACGCCGACCTCGCTGGTGACGCTGGTCACCGCGGTCTCGGTGACGGTGCTCGGCGTTGCGATGATGCCCTTCGAACAGTATGTCGGCCGGCACGTCGACTGGACGGTGCCGACGCCGTTCGTCGCGGCGATGGTGGTGCTCAATGCCGCCTCGCTGCTCAGCGGCTACGTCGGCATCCTGGTGGCGACACGGCTCGCCGAGACCTCGGCGATCGCGCCCTTCCGCTACACGCTGCTGGTCTGGTCGTTCCTCTTCGGCGTGCTGGTCTTCGGCCAGTATCCCGATACGGCGACGATGGTCGGCGCGGCGATCGTGGTGGCGACCGGGCTCTACTCGTTCCACCGCGAGCGAACGGCGCGCAACGCCGCCGCCGCATGACGGGTTTCCCGGCGAAGACTTGACGAACGGGCGGATTCGGCCGACCTCTTGCGTGTGACCGCGCGGCGCCTTCGCCCGCGGACAACCCGGTACCGGGCCCCTCTGGCGAGAGACGACGGCGCTCTCGCGATGTCGGTACTGCCGTCCACGCGCCGGGCCTCCCGAAGAGTCCATCATGATCGACCGCCATCGCCCGCGTGCCAGATCGGCTCGACCGGTCGCGACCGCGCGCGCTCCCCGCCTCGCCCCCCACGACCATCCGGGAGAGGGACGATGAACGGGCCATCGAACGGCAGGAGCTTCGTCGGCTATTTCAAGTGGGCGTTCATCGTCACCGGCGCCGGGTTGGCGCTCGGCGCCGGGCTGGGCTGGCAGGCGACCGGCACGGTCGGCGGCATGGCGACCTTCTTCCTGATCTGCGCCGTGCTTGCGGTGCTGGAGATCTCGCTCTCCTTCGACAACGCCATCGTCAACGCCAACAAGCTCAAGGAGATGACGCCCGTCTGGCAACGACGCTTCCTCACCTGGGGCATCGTCGTGGCGGTGTTCGGCATGCGCATCGTGTTTCCGCTGGCGATCGTGGCGATCGCCGCGCGGATCGGGCCGATCGACGCGTTGGTGCTGGCGGCCACCCGGCCCGAGGACTACGCCCGAATCATGCTCGGCGCGCATCTGCCGATCGCCGCCTTCGGCGGCACCTTCCTGTTGATGGTCGGGCTCACCTACTTCTTCGATCGCGACAAGAAGGTGCACTGGATCGTCCTGCCGGAGCGCTTCATGGCGCGTTCGGCGACGATCAAGGGCATCGAGATCGCGGTGGTGCTCGGCCTGATGCTGGTGTTCTCGAGCCTGCTGGACGAGAAGGAGGAGATCACCTTCGTCTATGCGGCGATCTATGGGCTGATGACCTTCCTCGGCGTCGAGGTGCTCGGCGCCGCTCTCGACGCGGCCCAGGAAACGCGGGCGCAGGCGGCGCGCGGCGGGGTCGGCGCCTTCCTCTATCTCGAGGTGCTCGACGCCAGCTTCTCGTTCGACGGGGTGATCGGCGCCTTCGCGCTGACGCAGAATCTGTTCGTCATCGCCATCGGCCTCGGCATCGGCGCCATGTACGTGCGCTCGATGACCATCATGCTGGTCGAGAAGGGCACCCTCACCGTCTATCGCTACCTCGAGCACGGCGCCTTCTACGCCATCGTCATCCTGTCGGTGATCATGTACGCCCAGACGCTGATGCACATCCCGGAGGTGCTGACCGGCCTCGGCGGTGCCACCCTGATCGGCATCTCGTGGTGGTCGTCCATCCGCCACAACCGCAACGAGGCGGCTGCGAACGGCTGTCGCCCCGCGGTCGAAGGCGAAACCGCGATCGGCGCGAACGCCTCCGATTCCCGGTCGACGAGCTAGGACTTTCGTCTCGGGCTTGCTATAGGTGGCCACGAGGTATCCAGGCCCGGGGGGCGTCTCGGATCGGTCGGTCGCGCAGGCTCGTCGGGAGGCGAAACCGCGCGGACGAGGCCGGCGCCCTTATCACTGGATAAATTTTCTGACCAGTCTATAAGACTGGTCAGTGAAAGCTCGTATTTGGGAGGATGCCAGCTTGAACGCCCTACTCGCCTTCTCGAGGTCGGTCGACACCCTGACCGTACGCCTCGGGCGGATCGTCGCCTGGCTGCTGGTCGCGGCGATCGTGATCTCGACCGTCAATGCCGTCGTCCGCAAGATCTTCGACCTGTCGTCCAACGCCTGGCTCGAGGCGCAGTGGATGTTGTTCGGTGCGGTGTTCCTGCTCTGCGCCTCATGGACGTTGCAGGCCAACGAGCACATCCGCATCGACATCGTGAACACCACGCTGTCGAAGAAGACCCGCAACGTCATCGAGTTGATCGGTCACGTCTTCTTCCTGCTGCCGATGGCCGCGGTGCTGGTGTGGACGTCCTATCCGTTCTTCATGAAGTCGTTCGCCGCCAACGAGCAGTCGTTCTCGGCCGGCGGTCTGCCGCAGTGGCCGGCGAAGTTCCTGATCCTCGCCGGGTTCGTCGTCCTCCTCGTCCAGGGCGTCTCCGAACTGATCAAGCGTATCGCGGTGATGCGTGGCCTGATCGAGGACGCCCATGCCGCCGGCGGTCACCACGCCGCGGCCGAAGCGGAAGCCGAACGTCTGCTCGCCCTGGCGGAGGCCGAGAAGGCAGCCGCCGACAAGGTGAAGACCGCCTCCTGACGCCCTCGTCGCCGATCCCCCTCGCCTCGACGAGGGCGCGGGTCGGCCCTGCCCCCCTTCAGGTTCGGAACGACCCATGGCCGCGTTCATCGCCCACAACATCGCCCCGATCATGTTCGCATCGCTGGTGGTGTTCCTGCTGCTCGGCTATCCGGTGGCCTTCTCGCTCGCCGGATGCGGACTGTTCTTCTTCATCATCGGCGTCGAACTGGCGCCGTTCTCCAACGGTAACATCCACCTCGACTGGGTGTTGCTGCAGACCCTGCCGGAACGCATCTACGGCGTCATGAACAACGACGTCCTGCTGGCGATCCCGTTCTTCACCTTCATGGGGTTGGTGCTGGAACGCTCCGGCATGGCCGAGGATCTGCTCGACACCATCGGTCAGCTGTTCGGCGGCATCCGCGGCGGTCTCGCCTATGCGGTGATCTTCGTCGGCGCGCTGCTCGCCGCGACCACCGGCGTGGTCGCCGCCTCGGTGATCTCGATGGGCCTGATCTCGCTGCCGATCATGCTGCGCTACGGCT
>ERZ1645187.4503-NODE-4503-length-11202-cov-21.698932_pt1 | contig 11202 bp, 8 predicted proteins | sample MGYA00575352_ERZ1645187 | MGnify/ENA primary metagenome ERZ1645187 (study PRJEB40837, sample SAMN11349314) | freshwater sediment metagenome | isolation source: river sediment | host: Sediment | place: India: Wazaribad , New Delhi | collected 2017-02-21 ... | reverse complement strand
TCGGCCATGCCTTCGTCGCGCAGCATCACGTCGGCAAAGAACAGGTGGTGATTGACCACCACCAGATCCGCCGCCATCGCCTCGCGCCGCGCCTGCATGACGAAGCACTCCTTGTAGCTCGGGCACTCCTGGCCGAGGCAGTTGTCACGCGTCGAGGTCGCGTGGCTCCAGACCGGCGAGTTTTCATTGACCTCGATGCACTCCGCCTTGTCGCCGCTCTGCGTCGTCTTGGCGAAATTCGAGATGCGACGGGCATCGGCAGCGTCCTCGCGGGTCATGAAACGCCCTTCGAGCAGCGCGTTATCAAGGTGGTAAGGACAGACGTAATTGGCCCGCCCCTTGAGCAGCGCGATCTTCACCGGCGCCTTCAGCGCATCGCGGACCATCGGCAGGTCCTTGTTGAAGAGCTGGTCCTGCAGCGTCTTGGTGCCGGTGGAGACAATCACCTTGCCACCGGAACGCAGCGCCGGCACAAGGTAGGCAAAGGTCTTGCCGGTGCCGGTGCCGGCCTCGGCGATGAACACCGCCTGCTTGTCGATCGCCTCAGCCACCCGCTCCGCCATCTCCACCTGCTGCCCGCGCACGCGATAACCGCCGATGGCAGACGCCAAAGGCCCGTCGGGGGCGAAGATTTCGGAGAGACTGGACAAGGGAAGCGGCCGGAAAAAGCAGGGGCGAATTTTAACAGATGCCCGTTGGCGGCCTTTCAGGAACGGGTGATTTTTGCGGGTTTTCCGGGTTCACCGCAGGAGGTGTTGCGGAATCGGGTTGGCCGGAGCGGATTAAATTGACCCCAGCGGATGTTGGCTGTTTCAGAAAGCGGGCGTCCAATGCCGAATTAGAGCCAATAACGAGTGCTAGTGGCGTCTTCTGTTTGATTCAAAGCCGCCTCCGAATGAGCAGTAGTCAAGCGCATCCTTTTTCCCAAACGACATATCAAAGTAACGCGTTTTACATCGAGCGCACAAATGTACCGAACCCTTTGTGCTTTCCTTGTATAGCCACGTTTCATATTTCACTTCCTTGCATCCGGCACATACCTTGGCCCCAGATACCCTGGAGCCTCTTCTGCTTACTAAACGAAGCTTTACTCCAATGTTATGAGCCTCTTTCTTGTGCTTCTTAAGATGCTTCCTCGCTACTTGTATTTTGCAAATTTCACACGAAACCAACTCTTCGCGAGCAATCTCTCTTTCTGCGAGAATTTGTGCTCGTTCTTGTCGCCGCTTTTGACCTTCCGGGCTATGCACTCGATTGATATGTTTTTCTAGATTTCCTTCTGAAATATTGCATCCACATTGAGGGCAGGTAATTCCCCGCTTGGAATTTTCACTCTTGCGGGTGGTTTCAACTTTCGACGGGGTTTCAAGTACATGCGCATGTGGAGTAATTGCTTTCGCGTAAATATGGGCTTGATGTTCAGGTGCCACTTGGCTCAGTTCTTTGGCGATGGAATCCAGCTGCTTTTGCACCGTTTTGCGTGCAATCTTCTTTTGACGTTCAGTAACCATAGTGAAGCGCCCCCCCGTAATCAGTTCCAATGGGATTGTATGCCAGCTTTCTGGCGATTCAGCCGCTGACCGCTCATGGCGGAAAGCAGCAACATGGCTTGCTGAATCGCTGCCGTTCAAACGCCCCCAACTTTACCTGCCCTTCATTGAGCGACAGGCTGCTCCGACATCAGCCAGCCACGCAGAATCCTTGCGCCAGCGGGGCCAATCCGGTCCTTGCCAGACGCATCTTTAATCACCGCAATTCATGCGGCGATTACGATCAGTTTTCACCGCACTTTCTGCGGCGATTACCCCCGTTTAGCGCCAAATCACCGAAGGCATAAGCCACATCACCCCCAAGCCCTCTGGCATGACCACCTGATTTTCAACACTTTTCCGGGTTCACCGCAGCAGCCATGCGGCAGCGCAGTATGAGCGCCACGCCAGACCCTGGGAAAAGCGCGGTGTTGCGTCCTGAACACGGGCAGGCGATTTCGTGCTGCTGCGCAACAATTTCACACTTGACCAGCAATTCATCGTGCTAGAGTGAAGCCATAACAAGAGGTGGAGACGACAAGCCGTATCGGTGCGACCGACCGGGTGATGCGTCTGCAACGCCTGACCGAACCGCAACGGCACGGAACAGCCTCAAATTGCGGTAAAGGACGCAGCACCATGACACGCTTGATCGACCAAGAAAGCGGCACCGACCTGATGGTCAGCGATGCCGCCGGGCAGATTGCCCTCCCCGCCCCCCATCTGGCGCCCGTCGCCACCCCCGAAGTACGCACCGGCAAACCCGTCCGCCATGGCAAGAGCCGCTGGCCGGCGCGTCTGGACCTGCTGCAGAGCGCCTCCGGACTGTTTCTCGCGCTGTTTTTGATGGCGCACATGTTTTTCGTGTCTTCCATCCTGATCAGCCACGATGCCTTCTATTACGTCGCCCGCTTTTTCGAGGGCGAGTTCTTCCTCGGCAAGCCGTATCCGATTCTGGTGTCCGGCGTCGTTGCACTGATTCTCACGATCTTCGTCGCGCATGCCTGGCTGGCGATGCGCAAGTTCCCGGCCGGCTATCGCCAGTACCGGGCTTTCGTTGCCCACAAGAACAATCTGCGCCATGGCGATACTTCGCTGTGGTGGCTGCAGATCTGGACTGGCTTTGCGCTGTTTTTCATGGCCACCATCCACCTTTACGACATGCTGATGCAGCCGGCGCTGATCGGGCCGTATGAGTCTGCCGACCGCGTGTGGACGGGCAACATGTGGCCGCTTTACCTGCTGCTGTTGCTGGCGGCCGAGTTGCACGCCAGCATTGGACTGTACCGGCTGGCGATCAAGTGGGGCTGGTTCGACAGCGCCAAGCCGAATCTGAGCCGGCGCCGCCTGCTCTGGGCCAAGCACGGCATCAGCGCCTTTTACATCACGCTGGGTCTGGTCACGCTGGCGGCCTATGTCGACCTCGGCCGCGCCCATGCCGACAAGGCTGGCGAGCGCTATGTTCCGACCCACCTGAGCGCCCCCGCAGCGACCGGAAAGCACTGACATGCAGGTGATTCATACTGACGTGCTCGTCATTGGTGGCGGGCTGGCCGGCCTGCGCGCCGGTCTCGCTGCCCGCAAGCGCGGCCAGCAGGTGATTGTGCTCAGCCTCGTCCCGCCCAAGCGTTCGCACTCGGCTGCCGCACAGGGCGGCATGCAGGCCAGCCTGGGCAATACGCTCAAGGGTGCCGGCGACAACGAGGACGTGCATTTTGGCGACACCGTGCGCGGCAGCGACTGGGGCAATGACCAGACGGTCGCCCGCATGTTCGTGCATACCGCGCCCAAGGCCGTGCGCGAGCTGGCTGCCTGGGGCGTGCCGTGGAATCGTGTCGAGGCTGGCGAGCGCGATGTCATCATCGACAGCCAGCGCGTGACGCTGAGCGAGCCGGCGGCGGCACAGGGGCTGATTACCGCCCGCGACTTCGGCGGCACCAAGAAATGGCGCACCTGCTACGTCTCCGACGGCACCGGCCACGCCATGCTCTACGCCGTCAGCGACCGGACGATTGCCGAGAACATCCCGGTACATGAGCGGATGGAAGCGGTGTCGCTGATCCATGACGGCGAACGCTGCTACGGCGCCATCGTCCGCAACCTGATCGACGGCAAGCTGCTGGCCTATGTCGCCCGCGCCACCTGCATCGCCACCGGCGGTTTTGGCCGGATTTACCGGTCGACCACGAACGCGGTGATCAACGAAGGCATCGGCGCCGCGATTGCGCTGGAAACCGGCATCGTGCCGCTGGGCAACATGGAAGCGGTGCAGTTTCACCCGACCGCCATCTTCCCCGCCGGCATTCTGGTGACCGAGGGCTGCCGCGGCGATGGCGGGCTGCTGCGCGACGTGGACGGCCACCGTTTCATGCCCGACTACGAGCCGGAAAAGAAGGAACTGGCCTCGCGCGACGTCGTGTCGCGGCGCATGGAAGCGCACATCCGCGCTGGCAAGGGCGCCCGCAACCGCTTTGGCGAGCATCTCTGGCTGGACATCACCCTGCTCGGCGAAGCGCACATCAACGGCAAGCTGCGCGAAGTGAAGGAAATCTGCCAGCACTTCCTCGGCATCGACCCGGCCAAGCAATGGATTCCGGTGCGCCCGGCGCAGCATTACTCGATGGGCGGCATCCGCACCGATGCCCACGGCCAGGCCTACGGGCTGCGCGGCCTGTTTGCCTGCGGCGAGGCGGCCTGCTGGGATCTGCACGGCTTCAACCGGCTGGGTGGCAACTCGGTTGCCGAAACCGTCGTCGCCGGCATGATCGTCGGCGAGGCCATCGCCGATTTCTGTGCCTCGCCGGAAGGCGAAATGCACGTCTCGACGGCGCTGGTGCGCGAGTGCTACGACCGTGAGGTGGCGGCCTTCTCGAAGCTGGCCGGCGCCCGTGGTGGCGAGGATGCGGGCATCCTGCTGCGTACCATGCAGGAAACGATGACCGAATACGTCGGCATCGTCCGTACCGGCGAAGGCCTGACGACGGCGGTTGAAACGCTCAAATCGCTGCTCCTGCGCAGCCACCACATCGGCCTGCGCCACTCTGCCCCCGGCGCCAACCCGGAGCTGGTGACCGCCTGGCGGACGCAGAAGATGCTCAAGCTGGCGCTCTGTGTTGCCTACGGCGCGCTGCAACGCAGCGAAAGCCGTGGCGCGCACTACCGCGAGGATTACCCGCGCCGCGACGACGCCAGCTGGCTGAAGCGCACCCTCGCCTACTGGTGCGACCCGGAACAACGGATTCCGACGCTGGAATACGAGGCGCTTGACGTGCGGCGCATGGAACTGCCGCCCGGCTGGCGCGGCTACGGCGCCCGCGACGCCATCGACCACCCCGATACCGCCCGGCGGCAGGCCGAGGTAGATGCCCTGCGCGCGCAGACAGGCGACCGCCACGCGCTGCAACAGTCGCTGCTGCCCTTCCGCCATCTGCTGCCCGAACATCTGCGCGGCGACAATGCCCGCCTGGCGCCGGCTGACACCGCACAACCCAACGAAGCCAAGCAATGATCTCCATCCTGCGCCGCCGCCCCAAACCCGGCACACCGCGCCGCATCACGCTGCGCATCCTCCGTCACAATCCGGCCGATCCGGCGAGCACGCCGCACCAGCAGGATTTTCTCGTCGACGAAGCCGAGGGCATGACGCTGTTCATCGCGCTCAATGAAATCCGCGCCACGCAGGACCCGTCGCTGCAGTTCGATTTTGTCTGCCGCGCCGGCATCTGCGGCAGTTGCGCCATGCTCATCAACGGCCGCCCCAGCCTGGCCTGCCGGACGCTGACGCAGGATCTCGGCGACGTGATCACCCTCGCGCCGCTGCCCTTCTTCGAGCTGATCGGCGACCTGTCGGTGAATACCGGCAAGTGGATGCGCGGCACCAGCGAGCGCCTGCGGACCTGGGTGCATAACGACGCGCCGGTCGATCTCGACGCCCTCGAAGCGCCGATGGCACCGGCCGATGCCGAGGCCATCTACGAACTCGACCGCTGCATCGAATGCGGCTGCTGCGTCGCCGGCTGCGGCACGGCGCAGATGCGCGAACGTTTTGTTGGCGCCGTCGGCCTAAACAAGATCGCCCGCTTCCGCATCGACCCGCGCGACACGCGCAGCGACGAGGACTTCTACGAACTGGTCGGCGACGACGACGGAGTTTTCGGCTGCATGTCGCTGCTCGGCTGCCACGATGTCTGCCCCAAGCAACTGCCCCTGCAGACCCAGATCGCCTTTTTGCGCCGCAAGCTGGCGATGGTTGGTCTGCGCGGCAGTTAGGGTCGTCAGGTGCCGAGGTAGCGGCCCTGTTTGTGGTTGACCGCCAGCACCAGATTCAAGGCCAGCGCGCCGACGACTGACAGGCCGACACTCAGCGGGTCGCGGATGAACAGACCGGCGCCGAGGATGGCGACATCGAGCGCCATCTGCACCTTGCCCGCCCGCCAGCCACGTGTGCTCTGCAGATAGAGCGCCATGACGCCAAGGCCGCCGAGGCTGGCCTTGTGGCGGATGATCATCAATAGCCCGACGCCAATCAGGAAGCCGCCCATAACCGCGGCAAACAGCCGGTCGACCGACTGGACGACGATCACCTGCGGCAGCAGCGCCGTATAGCCCGAGAGCAAGGCAACGCTGATGAAGGTCTTGGCTGTAAACACGCCGCCCATCGCCCGCCAGGCGAAAACATAAAACGGCAGGTTCAGGCCGAAGACGACCCAGCCCATGCTCCAGCCGGTCAGGTAATGCACCAGAAAGGCCAGACCGACTGTCCCGCCGGTGAGCAGCCCCGCCTGCTGGAACAAGAGCACGGCAAAGGCGACAAACATCGGCGCCACAAGTAGCGCCTGCGCGTCTTCGAACAGGCTGTGGCGGGTGACGGTTTCAGGGACGTGGCTCATCTATGAATCGGGTTAATCGTCGACGTAAAGGCGGGCATCAGCGTCTCGCCGGCCGGGGTCCAGTGCATCTGCCGCGACGTCAGATCGAAGCTACCGAGCCGGGTCAGCGCACCCCCGATCACCGACGGCGCATAGCCAAGCAGGTCCGCATGGCCGACGGTCGTCGCCAGTTCGTCGCCCGACGGGCAGGTGGCAATCCGCTCGGCGACAGCCGGCACAGGCCAGGCATCGCGATACAAACCGACCGTGACATGCGGTACGTAGTCGCCAAACAGCCGGTGGCGGCCGTTTTCTGCCAGACACTGGCGCAGACCGGCAATGCCACGGTCAACGTCAAAAACCTTCAAAAATGGGGCCGATGTGAAGCTATCCAGGCCGCCGATGCGAATGGAAAATGGCGCCGGCGCAGCGGCTACCATTCGCGTGACCTGAGCATTGATCAGCGCCGGGGTGATCGACTCCTCATCCGCCGACAGGTCAGCCGGGAAGCCGCAGACATCGAGCGTGACATGCGGCTCGCGCGCATAGCCGTCGAGCAGCAAACCATCCAGCCAGGACGCCGCCCGCGCCAGTTGCCCATCGAGTGCCGGACCATCGAGCAACAGCCCCCAGAAGACATAGGGCGCCCGCCCGCGATGCCATTCGACAAAATCCCGAACCTCGTTGCGCACGGTGTGTGTCCCTTGAAACCATGGGCCGGGGCAGCTCACGGCTTGGTCTCCGGAGCAGTTGTCGCCGCACGCCGCGAAAACAGCAGCGGCCAGATGTTGTCCGCCAGCAGCAGGCCGACGGCCAGCACGGCACCGGTCAGCAGCATTTCGGTCATCAACTGGACGCCGGCGACGTTGTCCTGCTGCATCAGCGCATGAATGCCGCGAAAACCCATGCTCCCGGGCACCAGCGTGATCAATCCGGGGATCTGCACCAGCGCCGCCGGTTGCCGGCTCAGCTGCTGGTAGATCTGGCCGGCACTGGCCACCGACAGTGCGGCGATGAAGGCGGCAACGACATTGCCCACCCGGTCGTCGAGCACGGAAAACACCGCCCAGGCCAGCAGGCAGGCGCCCACCGAGACATGCACCGTGCGCCACGGCGCCTGCAGCACAGCCAGCAGCGACACGCCGAGCGCCGCAATGGCCAGCCAGATCACCCACGACGCCACCGGCTGCGAGGCGCCCGGCGTCACTGCCGGCAGCCAGGCCTGCGCCGCCTGCGTCCCGATCGCCAGCCCGGCGCCCATCAGGAAAAGCAGCACAAAAGCACCGGTCAGGCGGCCGGTGCCGGCGAGATAGTTCTGGGTGGCCAGTTCCGACATGGCGACCGTCAACATGAACCCGGGCAGCAAAAAGACGATCCCGGCCACCGCCGAAATGAAAGGCAGTTGCTGCGGCAAGGCCAGGGCCAGCACATGCGCCAGCATCGCCGCCAGGGCGCAGAGGATGACTGGCGCCGCCGGCGCCAGCCGTGGCACGCGGGCAAAGCCCAGTGCGGCCGCGACGAAGAGCATGCCGATCAGTCCGCCACAAAGCATTTCGACCCACCCACCGCGCAACAGCAAGGCCACGGCAGCAGAAAGCAGGAAGCCCATGGCGGCAAACGCCGCCCCCGACCAGGGCGCCGGCCGGGCCATGATCGCCGCCAGGCGCTCGCGATAACCGGCGATCTCCGCCGTAGCGTTGACTTCCCGACACAGCGCTTGCAGTTCGATCAGGCGCGCCATGTTGAAGTCGTAGGCCGGCAGACGCAGCAACTCGACCCGCCGCGACTGGGCGCCATCGCTTACCGTCAGCGCGAGAAAGGTCAGCACCGCGAAGCCTTCGACCGTCACACCAAGCCGCGCGCCCGCATCCGTCAGACTGCGCTCCAGATCATGCGCCGGCGCCCCGCTGACATGCAGCGCCCGCCCGAGATCGCGCAGAAAACCGGCGATGCCGGCCAGGGACTGATCATCGAACGAAGACATACTTTGCACTTGGGTGTCGCAAGGTGTGGCTACCTACCAAGACATGATCAAGGACCGGAAATTATTGGGCGAACACCTGGAGAAATGCAAAAGGCCCGACTTCGTAACCCATTGATCGGATTAAAAAATCGGGCCTTGCGGTGTCCTGGCGGAGAGGGCGGGATTCGAACCCGCGGTGGGCTATTAACCCACACACGCTTTCCAGGCGTGCGACTTAAACCGCTCATCCACCTCTCCAAGAGCCGCGCAGTATAGCAGAGCCGACCGCATATTCAAACATTCATTCTGAAAATTGCGAGTGTTACCCACAAAAAAAACAGCAAGGCGCCAGTCAGCATGCCAACCATCGGTTTGCCGGCGCCGGTTGGCAGCAAGCGAGCGACAAGGGCCGTCGGGCCACGAGTAATCAAAGAAAACAACCGATAGACTGGATTAGCCGCACGCTTGCTTCCGGCAATCAGCACTAACACTCCCTGTCCAATGAGGCAGAGGAGAAGCATTTCTACAATGGCACGTATGGCACTGATGGCAAACTGCGACGCGCTCATGCCTCGTCTTCACCATATTCGGCGTCCAGCTTGCGCATTTGGCGGTTGTAAAACCAGATGATCAGCAGGTAGACGACCAACAAGCCCTGCGCCCCCATATAGAAGCCGAGCGGAAATCCGAAAACAACAAGTGTATTGAGTTCGCGGGCAAACCAGTTCAGGACGAAAGTGACCAAAATCCAGATAAGCAATAGTACTAGCGTCAGCCTGCGGGTTTTTTGCCAGTGCTGGTCGGAGTTTTGCTGTGTGCTCATGGGTCGTTTCGCGCGCGCCGGACGATAGCCAGGAATTCTTCGGCAGCGCGGTCCGGTCGAGTCAGCAGGCTGACGAGGATGGTGACTGCAAAACCAAAGGCGACACCAAAGACACCTGCGGAGGTGGATTGAATATTGAACCACGGGGCCATGCCGATATCGCGCAGGCCAAGCCACGGAATGGCTGTGAATTCGACTCGAACAATGTAATACAGCGTCAGCAACAGCCCGCTGAGCATGCCGGCCAGCGCCCCCTGGCGGGTAGCACGCTGCCAGAAGATGCCAAGCACCAGTACCGGGAAGAAGGCCGAACCGGCAATCGAGAAAGCCCAGGCAACCATGGAGAGGATGGTACCTGGCTTCTGCGCGGCGACAGTCGCCGCCAGTAGCGCCACGACCAAGAGCAAGGATTTGGAAATGACCAGACGAAACTGCGTCGAGGCGCCCGGGCGGAAGATCCTGTAGTAAACGTCGTGCGACAGGGCACTGGTGATTGTCAGCAACAGGCCATCAGCGGTGGAAAGCGCGGCTGCCAGCGCACCGGCAGCCACCAATCCGGAAACGACATAGGGCATGCCAGCAATTTCCGGGGTAGCCAGAACAATGACATCGGGGTTCATCGATAATTCGGCCAGTTGCAGGATGCCGTCGTGATTGATGTCCTCGATGCTGACCAGCCCGACCTTGGCCCACGCAGCAACCCAACCAGGCAATTTGGCGATGGGGATCTCAGCGAGATGAGTCAGTACCTCGTACTTGGCGAAGACGGCATAGGCCGGAGCGGTAACGTAGAGAAGAAGGATGAACAGCAACGACCAAAATACGGACTCACGTGCTTCGCGCACCGTTGGCGTGGTGTAGTAGCGGATCAGCACGTGCGGCAAGGCAGCCGTGCCGATGGTGAGACAGAAGATCAGCGCAAGAAAGTTGATGCGCTGTGCATCTTGCAGTTCCGGGGTTTCGCCGGGGAAAGCCTCGGCGTGATGGATGGGCGGCTTGCTGCGGTCGACCGCAGCAAACATCAGGCTTTCCCAGCGCTGCCGGGCCTCGGCGGGGTCATGAGGCAATTCTCGGCGCTGACGTTCTAGAACGACGATATCCCGCATCTGGGCATCGCTGGCCTTGAGTGTGTTGATTTCGGTAGTCAGCGCATCACGCTCGTGCACCAGCGAATACGGTAGCTGAATGATCTTTTGTGCGTATTCGTCGGCACGTTCCTTGAACAGCGCCCGCACCTCGATTTCAGGCGGCGTATTGAACAGCTCATGCTCAAGGCGGGTGACCTCCTGCAGCACCTTGCCATACGACAGTTGCGGCAGCGCTACGCCAGTGACGTTCCACGACAGGATGGCAACCGGGGTCAGGTAGGCGATGATCAGGATGACGTACTGCGCGACCTGCGTCCAGGTGACGGCCCGCATCCCGCCGAGGAATGAGCAGACAAGGATGCCGGCAAGACCGACAAAGACGCCGATTTCGAATTGCAGGCTGACAAAGCGGCTGGTAATGACACCAACGCCGTAGATCTGCGCGACGACGTAGACGAACGAGGCGAGAATGGCCGAGCCGACGGCGACTAGCCGGATGCTATTGCCGCCGTATCGGGCGCCGAGAAAATCGGGAATCGTGTAGGCGCCAAAACGGCGCAGGTAGGGTGCCAGCAGCAAGGCGACAAGGACAAAACCACCGGTCCAGCCGATCACGTAGGCCAGCCCCTGATAGCCGGAAAGGTAGAGCGTCCCGGCCAGCCCCATGAAGGAGGCCGCACTCATCCAGTCGGCACCGGTGGCCATGCCGTTGAAAAATGCCGGGACACGGCGGCCGGCAACGTAATACTCCGAGACATCGGAGGTCCGGCTCACGATCCCGATGGCGGCGTACATCGAGATCGTGAAGAACAGGAAAGCATAGCCGATCCAGCGTGGCGGCATGCCGTGCCGCTCGAGCACCCACAAGGCAAAGATGAACACGAGGAAACTCCCCGTGTACATCAGGTAATAACGCTGCAGCCGTGTGAAG